>FWWM01000261.1_pt1 | contig 177388 bp, 165 predicted proteins | sample 2228351 | NCBI WGS metagenome assembly FWWM01 (sample SAMEA103939774, study PRJEB20133) | metagenome | reverse complement strand
GAGCAACCTCAACATCCCGGACCTGCTTCCCCTTCTGCCAACCGCGGTACTCGCCTACCGGGAACCGTCTCGCATCAGCCGTTATGCCCTGACCCGCGCCGAGGTGACGCCTTTTCAAACCGAGAACGGCTCCTCCGTCCTGCTGCCAGATTACGAGAAGATCAACGAAATCCTCTATAAAGCCGTTTTTGCACCCTGATGATAGGTTTAACATCAGTGACAATCCAGGTGCAATCGATCAATGAGCACCGAGCGGTTTTCACCACAAACGGCTTGATGGCCGGAGAGTCTCCTCATCTGGTTTTCGAGCCAATGCCCATACCAGACGATTGGACAACTTCATCGAAGCTGATCCAGTAAGGCCTGCTGATCAATCCGGAAATTTACAATGAGATGAGGGACACCTCGATGCCAACCAGCAACCCGACACCCGGTTGCCCAGGGTCATCCACCAGAACAGCGTCGCCTGTGTTGAATTCACCCTTCCGGGTGAATAAAATGAATAAAACGGATATCCCTCCACCAACTTGCTGATCACTGTGTTCAGAAACCAATGGTAAGAGTATCCTCATGTCTTGCCCCTTTGGTTGTCCTGGTTGTGTTATTTTTTTCCTGTGAACCTGCTCCTCCATGGCATTCCAGGGATGGTGGTCAATGAAGCTCCCTCTGGAGGTGGAGAAGCTCAGCTCATGCACAATTCTGCTCCTTTCACATAACCCTATCAGGACCAACAATAGGTTTGGGAGGGCAATAATTCTGCGGTAAAATCAAATAACTATGACACATTCCCCCACCCGCGACCGTATCGATCCCGAGACGATTGACACCACCCCGCTGCGCCGCCCGGAGTGGATCCGTGTGCGCGCTCCCTCCGGCGAGACTTACCAGTGGCTGCATTCCCTGATGCGCAGCAAGGCGCTGCACACCGTCTGCGAAGAAGCCATGTGCCCCAATCTGGGCGAGTGTTGGGGCGCTGGCACCGCCACCTTTCTGATGATGGGCGATGTGTGCACGCGCTCCTGCGGCTTCTGCGACATCAAGCGCGGCAGACCCTCACCGCTCGACTGGCTCGAACCAGAGCGCATCGCCCAGGCGGTTAAAGCCATGAACCTCAAGCACGCCGTCATTACCAGTGTCAACCGAGATGACCGCGTCGACGGCGGCGCACCGATCTTTGCCATGGTCATCCGCCGCATCCGGCAGATCCACCCCGGCTGCTCTATCGAAGTGCTCATCCCCGACTTCAAAGGCAGCCTGGAGGCGCTCAAGATCGTCATGGATGCCCGCCCGGAGATCCTCAACCACAACGTGGAGACCGTGCCGCGCCTGTTCAGGCTCGTGCAGCCCCAGGACCGCTACGAATGGGCTGCGGCTACATTGAGCAATGCTAAGAAGCTCGACCCTGAGGTGCTCACCAAATCTGGCATCATGGTCGGGCTGGGCGAAACCATGGACGAAGTCAAAGCTGTCATGCGCGACCAGAGATCCTGGGGGGTCGATATCCTTACCGTCGGACAGTATCTGCAACCCAGCAAGAAACACCTGCCCATCGCCCGCTATTACACCCTCGAGGAGTTTCGGGAGATCAAGGAGTATGGTTTAGAGATCGGATTCAAATGGGTCGAAAGTGGCCCGTTGGTACGCTCATCCTATCATGCCGCTCAACAGGTGCGGGCTTTGAGCACTGTTCACCGCCAGCTTTACGGGAATGGAGACCCTCCGCAGGAACAGGACGCCAGATGAACCGCGATGGGGATTGGCTGGCTCAGGCTCCACGCGACCTGCAAACAACCAAAATTGATGCCCAGTCAGTATGCTCAGTTATCCGACATCTACATGGTGTGGGAAGATAGTCCTGGATTATCCGGGGATCAATAGAGCATCAACACCGCTTGCGAAGCCCAGGCGAACAGCTGCACTGAGAAAATACTTAACACCACCGTCCCAATCCCGGCCACGCCAGCGGTCAGATAGACCCACGGATCGCGCCTAGCTTCCGGCTCGCCTTCTTGCATATACATGATCACCACCACGCGTAAATAGTAGTATGCGGAGATCAATGAGGTGAGCACACCGATGATCGCCAGCCCATAAAACCCGCCCGCGATCACCGTGCGGAACAGGTAGAATTTGCCCACGAACCCCAGGGTAGGCGGCACACCGGTAAACGACAGCATGGCAATTGCCATGACCGCTGCCAGAGCAGGATGGCGCCGCCCCAGGCCGGCATAATCCGTTAAGCTCAGCCCGCGGTTCTCACGTTTCTCCAGCGCGATCACCACAGCCCAGGCAGCGAAATTGGTAAATGCGTAGGCCAGAAGATAAAACAACGCCGAGGCAACCCCGTCGCCAGCCACCCGACTCTGCCCGAAAGGCACCAACGCCATGAGGATATAGCCGGCATGTGCAATGCTCGAATACGCCAGCAGCCGCTTGATGTTGCCCTGGGCGATGGCGACGATATTGCCCAGGATCATGGTCAGGGCTGCCAATCCCCAAAGCACCGGACTAAGATCAGTCGCCAGAGCAGGCAGGGCGCTGACAAAGACCCGCAACAGCGCAGCGAAGCCCCCCGCTTTGGCTCCCACCGCCATGAAGGCTGTGACAGCGGAGGGTGAGCCCTGATAGACATCTGGTGTCCACATATGAAAAGGCACCGCAGCCACCTTGAACCCTAGCCCAACCAGGATCAGCGCCGAGCCGATCGTGACTAACGATAGATCGGCGTTGCCCCCCCGAACCGCCTCCACGATCGCCGCCAGGGCAGTGCTGCCGGTCCCACCAAAGACCAATGCCACGCCATATACGACGAAACCGCTTGAAAATGCCCCCAGCAGGAAATACTTCAGTGCTGCTTCTTCGGAATCGGGCCGCGGGCGAGCGAAACCCGCCAGCACATATAACGGGATAGAAAGCAATTCCAGTGCCAGGAAGATCACGATCAAATCGGCAGCCATCGACATCAAGATCATCCCGCTGATCGAGAATAGGAGCAGCACATAGTATTCGCCGCGCTGGATCGCCTGGCGGGTGAGGTAATCGTAGGAGAGTGCAATGCCAACGATCCCACTGCCCAGGAACAGCACGGTCAGAAAGGTGCCGAATCCGTCTACTGCGATCATCCCTCCGAACGCGACTTGCACCTGCCCGGCATGCAATATGGTAAAACCGATGGCGATCAACAGGCCAAGCGCCGCCAGTGATGCGGTTACTCCTTTGCGGTCTCTTGGTACGAACTGGTCGATCAAGAGCAGCCCACAAGCCCAAACCACGATGAGACTCAGAGGCATGATTCGGGCAAAGTCAGCGGTGAATGCAGCCAGGGTCATAAGCAGGCCTCGAGAGATGTTATGGAAGTCCGGCGACCGCCGCACTTTGCAGGGCAGCCAAAACTTTATCGACAGCTGGAGCCATCAGGTTGAAGAAAGGCGCCGGATACACCCCAATCCAGAAGATAAAGACCAGCAACGGCGCCAGTGTGGCGATCTCGCGCCAGTTCAGATCGAGCAGTGTGCGGTTCTCCTCTTTGTCCACCGGACCGAGAAATAGCTTCTGAAACATGAAGAGCATGTACACCGCCGCCAGGATCACGCCCGCTGCGGCAACACCTGCAAACCAGGGCGAGCGCAACGCCGACGAGCCAAATGCACCCAGCAGGATGGTGAACTCACCCACAAACCCATTCAGACCGGGTAAACCCATCGAGGAAAGGGTGACGATCAGTGTCAGGGTCGCATAGACCGGCATCACGCGCCACAAGCCACCGAAAGCATCCATATCACGCGTGTGACGCCTTTCGTAGATCATCCCCACGATGAGGAACAATGCCCCGGTGCTCAGACCGTGATTGACCATTTGCAGAATGCCCCCCTGGATGCCCTGTGGATTGATCGCAAACAACCCCAACATCACAAAACCCAGATGGCTCACCGAGGAATAGGCAACCAGCTTTTTAACATCTTTCTGCCAGTAAGAGACCATCGCCCCATAGATGATACCGATCACCGCCAACAGAGCCATCCAGGGCGCCAGCTGGAGAGAAGCCCGAGGAAACATGGACAGATTAAATCGCAGGAAACCGTAGGTGCCCAGCTTCAGTAAAATCCCGGCCAGGATGACCGAACCAGCCGTCGGCGCCTCTACATGGGCATCGGGAAGCCAGGAGTGTAGAGGCCACATCGGAACTTTGATGGCAAATGCGGCCGCAAACGCCAGGAAGAGCCAAAATTGGATATCCGCGGGGATTCCACCTTTGGCAATCAGCTCCGGAACAGAGAATGTCCCCTGGTAGATGCCCAGCCAAAGGATCGCCAGCAACATCAGGATCGAACCGGCCATCGTGTATAGGAAGAACTTCACCGCCGCGTAGATCCGGCGTGGACCTCCCCAGATTCCGATCAAGAAATACATTGGCACCAGGGTAAATTCCCAAAAAATATAGAACAGAAACAGATCCTGAGCCAGGAACACTCCAACCATGCCGACTTCCAGAAGCAGGAAGAAGATCATGAATTCTTTCACCCGTTCCTCGACCGCAGTCCATGTGGACAGGATCGAGATCGGGGTGAGAAAGGTCGTCAAGAGCAGGAGCAAAATGCTCAGGCCATCCACTCCCATATGGTATGAGATGTTCCACCCGGCGATCTGGATCCAGGGCAGGTCAATGGTCAGTTGCAGGTCTGGATTGTTGCTGTCAAACTGTGCCAGCACCCAGATCGAAAAACCAAACGTGATCAATGAAACGACCAGAGCCATCCAGCGGATGGCTTCTTTCTGCTCTCGATTTACGAACAAGAGCAGCAGCACGCCCAGGAGTGGGAAGAAAGTGACCAGATTTAAGGGTTGAAGCAACAAGTCCATAGCAATTCCTCGAAGAGAAGGTCAGAATCCTTTCGTCTGCCCGGAGGTCAGGCGAAGCTCAACGAAAGATCAGATATCCCAAGATCACCACCACACCCAAAAACACCGAAAGCGCATAATTGCGGACAAAGCCGGTCTGAACCCTGCGCAGCGCGGTTGCCATGCGATAGGTGAAAGTCGCCAGGCCATTGGCGATCCCATCGATGACGCCTAAGTCGAAAGGTTCTGCCAGGAAGCGCGCCAGGGCGTTGTAACCGCGCCAGATCACGCTGTCGTGGAACCAGTCGTGCCAGAAACGCCAATCGATGACCTCCGCCAGAAAGCGCGCCAGGGCGATATAGGGCCTGAGGATCACAGTCCAGTAGAGTTCATCGACCCAATATTTGTGCTCCAGCAGGCTGAAGATCGGGCCGAGCAGCGGGCGCAACGGGTCATCAGGGCGGCGGGCTGGTGGCAATTCCAGCATGCGTGTGTAACGCCGGCTGTATGCCAGCCAGGCCAGGCATAAAGCCAGCAGAGCCAGCCCGCTGGAGAGCAGGGCTACCTGCAGGTTGAATTCGCCCGGATGGAGGGTTACGATCGTATGCTCAAGCCAGGCGGTGAAGGTGTGGAGTCCCGGCAAGTTAAGCAAGCCGCCAAAGACTGACAGCAGGGCAAGGATCATCAACGGCAACGTCACAATGAGGGGATTCTCTCTGGCATGCGCAGCAGCTTCTGAACGCGGCTTCCCGAAGAAGACCAGCAGGATCTGCCGCCCCATATAGAACGCGGTGAAGATGGCCGCGAGCGTCAGAAGCCAGTAAACCGTTGGATTGAGGTGCAACGCTTCAGCAAGGATCTCGTCCTTGGACCAGAACCCCGCCAGAGGCCAGATCCCGGCCAGGGCCAGGGCGCCGATGAGATAGACAATAAACGTGGTCTTCATCGGACCCCGCAGACCTCCCATGTTGCGCATATCTTGCGGATCGATGTGCCCTGCGCCTTCACCGCGCGCCCTGCCACCTTTGTGATGCCCACCCGAGTGTTCTGTCACGTGCAAGCCATGTTCGACACCCAGGATGACCGAACCCGCAGAAAGGAACAACAGGGCTTTGAAGAACGCGTGAGTCACCAGATGGAACATTCCGGCACCGAAAGCCCCCATCCCCACCGCTGCGACCATGAAGCCGAGCTGACTGATGGTCGAATAAGCCAGCACGCGTTTGATATCGAACTGTGCCACGGCGATGGTCGCCGCGAAGAGCGCGGTGAGACCGCCAACCAGGGCGACGATATTTTGCACCTCCGGGACCAGCGAAAAGAGGGGGTACGAGCGCGCCACCAGATAAACGCCAGCAGTGACCATGGTGGCGGCATGGATCAACGCAGAGACCGGCGTTGGACCTGCCATCGCATCTGGCAGCCAGACGTACAGCGGCAGCTGCGCAGACTTCCCTGTCACGCCCAGTAACATAAAGAGCGTGATCAGCAGAATGGTTGCTCCCGCGATCTGCGGTGCCTGCGTAAAAACCCTTTCGAAGTCAAAACTGCCAAAAGCCCAGAACATGGTCAGTGCGGCGATGATGAAGCCGAAATCGCCGATCCGATTGGTCACGAAGGCTTTCTTCGCTGCCAGGGCATTGCCGATCCCGCCCTCTCCCTTCTCGAACCAGAAACCGATGAGCAGGTAAGAACAAAGCCCAACGCCTTCCCAGCCGACGAAGAGCATCAGGTAATTATCGGCGCTCACCAGCACCATCATCAATGCGATGAACAGGTTCAAATAGACGAAGAAGCGTCGGAAGCGAGCCGGATCGCCGTTGAAGCGCACGTCTTCGTGCATATAGCCGATGGAATAGATATGGATCAGCGTGCCTACCCCGGCTACGACCAGCATCATCGTCACAGAGAGCGTATCCACTTTGAAACCCCAGTTTATCTCCAGCTCCCCGATCCGGATCCACTCGGCAAAAGGCACAACTGCGCCTTCCGGATCTCCTGCAAGAGACACACCCAGCAAGACGGCTACCAGGAATGAAAACCCGGAGGCCAGGCTGCCCACCACACCAACCCCTTTCTCGCCCAGGCGGGACCCGAACATGATATTGATCAGAATGCCGATAACCGGAAAAAATACCACCCAGGGCACAAGGGAAAAGAATTGCATACTACTTGCAGACATCTCGCTCAGCAACATCGTCTTCGACTCCGCTCATTCATAATGATATCGAGCGCCTGCTCTTTTTGCCTCGGATTAATTTCTCAGACTGCTGATCTCGTCAACATTGATGCTGTGCTTGGTGCGAAAGATCGCCACGATCAATGCCAGGCCGACAGCCACCTCCGCAGCAGCCACAGTCATCACAAAGAACACAAAGATCTGCCCACTGAGCGTCTGATACATCTGAGAGAATGCGACAAAAGCGAGGTTTGCAGCATTGAGCATCAGTTCAACGGACATGAAGATCACGATGGCGTTCCTGCGGATCAGCACGCCGAGAGCTCCGATCGTGAACAACACAGCCGAGAGAATGATATAAGAGGCTACAGGCATCATCGCATCACTCCTATGTAAGGTCTATCGGTTTTACCGATCTTGTCAGGTGCGCTCCGCTCGCTTCTCCTCTTTGGTCAGGACGATCGCGCCGATCATGGCTACCAGCAGCAATACCGAGGTGATTTCAAAGGGCAACAAGTATTTGTTGAAGAGCAGCGTTCCAACCGCCGTGGGACTGCCATATTCAGAGACCAGGCTGCCGAATGCGGGCAGTATTTTAGTGCGCAACGCGACCGTATAAAAGACATACCCGGCTTCGATCAACAAGACCACCCCCAGGATGATCGCCATGGGTTGCTGCCAGCCTAATGTCTGACTGTGACGCAGTTGCTCAGCGCCCAGCAGCATGATGACGAAAAGGAACAAGACCATGATCGCTCCAGCATAGACCGTGATCTGTGCCATGGAAAGAAATGGCGCTCCAAGCAGCAAATAGAAGACGGCGATTGTGGCGAAATTGATAATCAAGAACAGCGCCGAATAGACCGCATTGCGGCTGAACAGCATGCTCAACGCAGAAAGGATCGAGATCAGCGCTAATATCGAGAACAGGATGAAATCAGAGATCATAGTCCACCTGAATTCAGTCTTGCGGATTCTGCATCACCGGGATCGAGCGGGTGAACACTCCGGGCTCGGTCTTCTGCGGGGTTGGTTTACCACCCTCTGGCACAGGCACCAGTAGCATCTCTCGCGTGTATATCGCGCTCTTGCGGTCGGTGAAGGAGAGCTCATAGTTATCGCCCAGGACGATCGCCTCTGTTGGACAGGCATCCTCGCAATAGCCACAAAAGATGCAGCGCAGCATGTTGATCTCATAAGTGCTGGCGTATCGTTCTCCGGGAGAATACCTCGCCTCATCGGTGTTCTCGGAGGCTTCCACAAAGATGGCGTCAGCCGGGCAGGCCGCGGCACACAGAGCGCATCCGATACACTTCTCCAATCCGTTCTCGTAACGCATCAGCATGTGCCTGCCTTTGAAACGGGTGCGCACCGGTCGTTTGACCTCCGGATACTGGATTGTCACCGGTCTTTCAAACATTGATCGAAACGTGGTCATCAAACCACGTGCGAAATTCACAAACACACTCATCACTGACCTCCAAGCAAAACCATCACAAATGCCGTAACCATAACGTTAAGCAAAGCCGCGGGGAGCAGGACCTTCCAGCCAAAAGCCATCAGACGGTCATAACGGATGCGCGGCAGCGTCGCTCTGACCCAGATCATCACGAAGAGCAGGATCATGATCTTGATGAACAGATAAAACGGACCCAGCAGAGGGAATCTGTCCACAAATGGGCCGTGAAATCCGCCGAAGAACAACGTGGCAGCAATGGCGCTCACAGCGATCATCTTGATATATTCCGCCATAAAAAACAATGCGAACTTCAAGCCGGAGTACTCCGTGTGGTAACCAGCGGTCAACTCCTGTTCCGCCTCCGGCATATCAAAAGGCGCCCGATTCACCTCGGCGATCACCGAGATCAAAAAGATCAGCGCGCCGATCGGTTGATACACCACAAACCAGATCGGATCCTGTGCCTGGACGATATCCATCAGGCTCATCGAACCAGCCAGGAGGATCGGGCCAATGAATGCCAGCCCAAGAGCGAGTTCGTAGCTGATCATCTGAGCTGAAGAACGCAATCCTCCCAACATGGCGTACTTGTTATTCGAAGACCACCCTGCCAGGACGATCCCATAGACCGATATGGAGGCGATCGACACAATATACAATACACCCACATTGATATCGGTCAGGTAAAGAGGTATCTCCCTTCCGAAGAGAGCGATCGAAGTGCCCCAGGGGACGACGGCAAGGATAACCAATGCAGGGATGACGGTGATGACCGGCGCAAGCACAAAGACGACCTTGTAAGCCTGCGCCGGGATGAGCTCTTCCTTGAAGATCAGCTTGAGGCCATCTGCAACGGGCTGTAGCCAGCCTCCCGGACCTGCCCGGTTCGGTCCGATGCGCACCTGAATGCGCGCCAGGGCTTTACGTTCATAGAATGTCAGATAGGCAAATCCGGTTAGCAGGACCACGAGCATGAAGATCGATTTGACCGTCCATTCCAGGATCAAGAATGTATCCATATCTACCTCGATCAAGCCGGTTCTGGCACTCCAGCGCTTAATGCTACCGGGGTCGGCCCGTGGATCGGGATGCCCATGCTGCGCGGCACGAGCAAAATGCCCTCGGGGACATCGTTATCCACCTCGAGACGGGCTGGCGAGAGTATGCCGGCGAGGTCGATCAACACCCGATCTTGGGCATCGAGGTTTAGCCGCTCAGCGGTCGTGGGGTTGAGCATGACGTGAGGTTCTCCAATCCGTTCGTGCAATAGTTTTGACGGCAACATGGTATCACCCCGGTCGTAGAGGCGGGTGACCGGAACAGCCAGCAAATTACCGTCATTCACGACGGCTTCCATCTGTGGCTGAAGCCAGCCAAGTGGCACTGCTTCGCCTCTTTGGGAGGCTGGTTGGAGCTGCACGCCCAGCCCTTGTGAATTTTCATAAGTCGTGCCGCCATAGTAAAGATCATTGCGACCGACGATCGGCCATTGAGGCACCACTTCCGACAGGCGCAGGTAACTCAACCCGGCATAATCAGGAATCTCGGCCGAGATCTGATCCATCACCCGATTTGCCCAGCGATCCTCCAGCGCAAGACCCAGGCGTTCGCCGATTCCAGCAGTGATGGCATAATCTGGTCGAGGACCAGGCAACTCGGGAACCGCCGGATAATACCTCTGGACACGCCGTTCGCCATTGGTAAGCGAACCCTCACGTTCGACAAACGATTGCGCTGGAAGGACCAGATCCGCCAGCCTGGCTGTTGCGTTCAAGAACAGGTCCTGCACGATGACAAAGCTTGACGAGGTAAGTGCTTCAGCCAGCGCTGGATCATCACCCGCCAGGTTACAGCCAGCGACGTATACCGCCCGGCTGGCGCGCAGTTTGGCACCCAGATCTTCCACAGGGCGGAAACCCATATCCCAGGCCCCCTGATCGTTGGCGCGCGGCCACACGCCGATCAATCCGTTGTTTGCCCGTCCGATATGGTTGGTGACGATCAGCAGGTTGGCGCACGCCTGCGCCAGAGCGCGCGAGGAAGCCAGACTCGTCCCTTCGCCTCCAAACAGGATCACCCCATTCTCTGCCTGAGCAAAGTGTTGCGCCGCTCGCTCCAGCTCCTCAGAGCGCGCCATTCCGCGAATGGACTCGGGCAGGTCGGGGCGTTTTGCGGACAACACGTTAACCAATGCCAATACCAGGGCGGCTTCCGCGCCATATGGATAGCGTAGCACATGACTGGCTCTTCTGTCGAGCTTCGTCCTGCGGGGATTGGCGACGATCAGAGTGGCCCCCCTTTCAGCAGCCTGTTTCACTCTCAGCCAGTAAAGCGGAGCTTCTTCTTCCAGATCAGATGCCACCACCAGGATGGCGGTCTCCTGACCCATGACTGAGAAATTCGTGCCCTGGCCAACACCGACCTTCGCGACCAGGTCGCCTCCAGCCATCTCCGAGTAGAGCACAGCTTCGCCACCCTGATACTCAGCCAGTTTCTTGAGATGGAAGAGGTCTTCGTTGCTCAACCGCCCGCTGCCCAGGACGAGCATCTGTTCGCCAGCCTGTTTCAGGCGTTCTGCAGCCAGATCGAAAGCCGCCTCCCAGGAGACAGGCACCAGATCACCGTTTTTCCGCATGAGCGGCTGGGTTAGCCGTTCCCGACTTTCCGCATAATGGTGCGCAAAACGACCCTTGTCACAGATCCAGATCTCATTGACCCATTCATTCTGTCGCGGCATCACCCTCTTCACGACGATCTTTCCACCCGATTTATTCTCACGCCGCACGTTCAGTGTCAGGTTACACCCAACAGGGCAATGTTGGCAAATCGAGGCAGCTGCCTTGAGCTCCCAGGGACGGGCCTGGAAGCGGAAATCGGCCGTTGTGAGCGCACCGACCGGGCAGATGTCGGTGGTGTTTCCAGAAAAATACGAATCGAAACCCGGCTGTGAGAAGGTCGCGATCTGTAAAGATCGACCACGCTGTGTAAAGGTGATCACAGGATCATCGACGATCTCATCCTGGAAGCGCACACACCGCCCGCATTGTATGCAGCGTTCCTGATCCAGATAAATTAATTCCCCCAGCGGGGTGTGTTTTGCCAGGTGTTTCTTTTCATCATAAAGAAAACGGCTCTTCCCGGGACCAAAATCCATGGTCAGATTCTGAAGCGGACACTCGCCGCCTTTATCGCAGATCGGGCAATCCAGGGGATGAGACGTGAGCAAAAATTCCAGGATGTCCTTGCGCGCCCTTTTGACATTCTCGGTAAAGCCACGCACCACCATCCCCTCCGAGACCGGAACGGTGCAGGCTGTTTCCAGCTTGGGTCCAAAACTGATTTTGAGATTGCCATTCTCATCCCGTTCGAACTCGCCGCTGGCACGATCAATGACCGGTCTCCCGATCTCCACAAGGCACATCCGACACATCCCGGCTGGTTCCAGCTTTGGATGATAACAAAACACGGGGATATACACCCCAACTTTCTTGGCCGCGTCCACCACCAGTGTGCCTTCGGGCACCTGAACTTTTATGCCATCGATCTCCAGATTTACCAGTTTTTCCATGCGTACTCCATCAGTAATGCCTGCTGTTTTGTCCTGCGCGGCTCCGTTCAGCTCAGGCTGTTAATTTGACACCCTCTTGAGTCTTGCTGACCGCTTTTTGGAAATCCTCCGGGAAACGTTCGATGCCCGACATCACAGCCTCGATAGAGAATTCACCCAGGGCGCACAGACATTTGCCCTTGATCTGGCTGGCAACTTCGTTGAGGAGCTCGACATCCTCCCAGGTAGCCTGCCCAGCATGGATGCGATCGATGATATGGCGCATCCAGTATGTGCCTTCCCGGCAGGGGGTGCATTTCCCGCACGATTCATGGGAGAAGAAATGCAGTGTTTTATTCACAACCCAATCGATGCTCACTGCATCGTCGATCACAATTATGGAAGCCGATCCCAGCTGTGCGCCCAGCCGGGGGACGCTTTCGTAATCCATGGGCGTGTCGAGCGCTTCTTCGGTTGCCGGGATCAAGGCGGAAGAGGCACCAGCGGCCATGATGGCTTTCACCTGACGACCATCTGGAATACCGCCACCATGCTCGAAAATCAGCTCTCGGAAAGTCGTGCCAAGTGGGAGTTCATAATTCCCTGGTCGGTTGATCCTCCCCGATAAGCTGAAGATCTTTGGCCCAGGACTGCGCTCGGTACCGATGGAACGATACCAGTCTGCCCCTCGGGTGATGATCATGGGCACATTTGCCAGGGTTTCCACATTATTGACGACCGTCGGCTTGCCGTAAAGACCATAGGATGGAGGAAATGGTGGGCGCAGGCGCGGTTGTCCCAGCTTCCCTTCCAGCGATTCCAATAAGGCGGTCTCTTCACCGCAGATATACGCGCCAGCGCCAAGATGGGTGTAAAGGCGTAGAGAGTAATCCGTCCCCGCTATCCGATCGCCCAACCAGCCGGCCGATTCCATTTCGGCGATCTTCTGATCAAGGGTCTTGGCGAGCTGCCAGAATTCGCCTCGCAGGTAAATGTAAGCGGCATTCGCCTGAACGGCATAGGCAGCAATGGCAACGCCTTCCAGAAACTGAAAGGGATTGCCCTCCATGATCTCCCGATCCTTGAAAGTACCCGGCTCGGATTCATCTGCATTGGCGACAACATAATGAGGCCATTTTTTGTTGTCTATGAAGCTCCATTTGAGGCCTGTGGGGAAGCCGGCTCCCCCACGTCCGCGCAACCCAGAAGCTTTCACGATCTGTGTGACTTCCTCTGGCTGCATGGACGTAAGGGCTTTGTGAAAGGCCTCGAAACCTCCATGCTTTTGGTAACCTTCTATAGAGGTGATCTCGGGGAAATTACGGTGTCTGAGCAGGATGTGTTCTTGCATGATATTCGCTCAATCCCATAAAAAAGTCATTGTCGAGCCCTGAAGACGTGCATCTTCGACCCGGCCGGTCAGACGGATTCGTCTTTCTCCTGGAGGCGTCGGATGACATCCAGGGCGCTTTCCACCGTTTGATTCTCATGGTAGACCAGGCCATCACCTGACTGCACCTGAAACATGGGAGCTTTATCGCAGGCAGCCAGGCACATCACAGCTTCCACTGTTATCAGACCATCCGGTGTGGTCTCGCCAACTCTGATCCCCAGGTTCCTGCACAGATTCTCCAGGAATTCGTCAGCGCCTCGCAGCGCGCATGGCAGGTCCGTGCACACCTGGATACGATACCGGCCTTCCGGTTTGTCGTGATATAGCGTATAGAAGCCCACGAGCGAAGCCACATCAGTCGGAGAGATGTCCAGGATAGCCGCGATCTCCTCGAAAGACTCCCGGGTGATATAGCCCTGTTCACGTTGAGCAAGATAGAGCAAGGGCATCACTGCCGAACGTTTTTGTTCGGGCGGGTACTTCGAAAGAATGGCCGTGATTTCGGTTGCGTATTTTTCAGCCAACATGATTCCTCTTCAATGTTTCTCAGCGATCGACATCACCCAACACAATATCGATGGTGCCAATCAGGGCGACCAGGTCAGCGACCAGGTGCCCCTTGGCGAGCAGCGGTAGAGCCTGCAGATTCACAAACGATGGTGTGCGAAAATGTACCCGGTAGGGTTTTGGCCCTCCATCGCTTTCGAGATAGCAGGCCAGGATGCCGCGCGGCGATTCGACCGGCACATAGACTGAACCTTTCGGCAGATCGAATCCCTCGGTCCATAATTTAAAATGATGGATCACAGCCTCCATGCTGGTGCCCAATTCCGCGCGAGGTGGGGGAACATATTTCCGGTTGTCGCTCCGTACCGGACCATATGGGAGGCGATCCAGAGCCTGTTCGACGATGCGCAGGGATTGCCGCATCTCTTCGATGCGCACCAAGTATCGGGCATAGGTGTCTCCATCTGTGTGGGTGGGCACATCAAAATCATACTGCTCATATCCCATATAGGGCTCGACTTTGCGCAGATCATGAGCGACGCCCGAGGCCCGCAGCGCAGGCCCGGTCACACCCCACCTGATGGCATCCTCAGGTTTTAGAATCCCGATCTTCCTGGTCCGATCGAGAAACAGTGGGTTCTTTGTCAGAAGAGCCTCGTATTCATCGATACGCGCAGGGAAGATGCGGATGAAGTGACGTACGGCATCCTCGAATTCGACCGGTACATCCCGCCAGAGACCACCAGGACGGAAATAGGTCGTCATCATGCGCTGTCCGGAGACCATTTCATAGATGTCGAGGATCAACTCCCGTTCGCGAAAGCAGTATAGGAACACCGACATGGCTGCCAGGTCCAGAGCGTGAGTACCCAACCAGACCAGGTGAGAAGCGATGCGCTGCAGCTCCGTGAGGATCACTCGGATCGCCTGGGCGCGCGGAGGGACATCCAGCTCCGCCAGCTTCTCTATGGCCATGACGTAAACCAGGACATTGCCCATATTGTTAAGATAATCGATGCGGTCGGTCATCACCGCAGCTTTTTCGTATGTCTTGGCTTCCATGTTCTTCTCGATCCCGGTGTGCAGGAAGCCAACATCCGGGATGCAGTTGACCACGACCTCACCATCGAGCTCCAGCAACAGACGCAGGACACCGTGTGTGCTGGGGTGTTGTGGGCCCATGTTCAACAACATGGTCTCGCCTTCCAGTGCCCGATCCGACACCAGATGGCGTAACTCTTCGAGGGTGACTTCAGATTGCTCTAACATCTCGGCATCTCATTCCTTGGCATACGGCTTGGTGCGGTCGATCTCCCCGGCATTGAATGAGAACTGCACCTCTTCATATCCCAATGGGTAGTCTTTCCGCAAAGGATGACCCTGCCAATCATAAGGCATCAATATCCGCCGCAGGTCTGAGTGACCTTCAAAGCGAATGCCAAACATATCCCAGATCTCACGCTCATGCCAGTTCGCATTGGGGTAGATCGTTTCGATCGTCGGCAGACTGGGATTTGTACCTGACACCGGCACGCGCAATCCCAGCCTTATATGCTTCGAGATCGAATACAGTTGATAGACCACGTGAAAGCGGGGTTCCATCTCCGGCCAGTAGTCGACGGCTGTCTCCGCTTCGAGGAAATCGAAGCCATGCTCATCTCGCAAGGTCTGGCAGGCAGCCACCAGATGCTCGGGAGATATCAGGGCAGTCACTTGACCGCGAAACTCTGTAACTTGCGCTTTGAAACGGTCTGTCAACGCCGAGGCCACAGGGTGTAGTTTGTCATCCATAATCGACTCGTTAACATCCGAACAAAAGCTATGCCCAGGTTGTGATTTTCTCGCCGCGCACCTTCTCGTGCAGGGTCAGAATGCCGTGTATCAGCGCTTCTGGTCGGGGTGGACAACCTGCCACATAGACATCGACCGGAACGATCTCGTCGACACCCTGCAGGATGGCATAGTTGTTAAAAACCCCACCACAGGATGCGCAATCACCCATGGCGATCACCCACTTCGGCGCTGGCATCTGATCGTAGAGGCGGCGTAAAACCGGAGCCATCTTGCGTGAGACTCTCCCCGCGACGATCATCAAATCGGATTGCCGCGGGCTGGCACGCATCAATTCCATCCCAAAGCGGCTCATATCGTAATTCGACGCCTGCGCTGCCATCATTTCAATCGCGCAGCAGGCCAGGCCAAATAACATCGGCCACATGGCGTTGGTGCGCGCCCAGTTCACTGCCTGCTCCAGCTTGATCGTCACCACCCCCATGTCGCCGGTTTTCTGCTCTATTCCCATTCCAATGCTCCTTTCTTCCACGCGTACACATAACCAACCAATAAAATCAAAATGAAGATGAGCATTTCAACCAATCCGAATAAGCCGAGCTTTTTAAAAACTACTGCCCAGGGGAAGAAAAAGATCACTTCGATATCAAAGAGGATGAACAAGACTGCGATCAGATAGAAACGCACCGGGATGCGACGTGTCCCCGGCCCAATCGGGATCATCCCCGATTCATAAGGCATCGCCTTGCGTTTTGTTGGACGGCGAGGGCCAAAGGCATGTCCTAAGACCACGATCAATCCCGCGAACAACGTTGCCAGGATAAATAAAATCAGGATGGGCAGATACTCGTTTTGCATGGTCAACCCGGCTCTGACATGATGTAAGGGTGGCATAGATACCTTCTGGTGTCTCGCGCCTGTTCGCCGCAGAACCGAAATCATCGAAGGAAAGCCACCCCGCTCAGCACGCCATCACATCGGAATGGCGCAGGGATATCTTATCATAAGGCATTCTGGGTGTCAAATTTCACAAAGAAAATCCCCCATTGGGTTGAATACACTTAGTAAGATACCCCATTGACCACCTGATAAATTGAAATTCCTCCCTGTTCATAGACGCGCCTCAACCCCGGGCACCCGACGAGGCTTTCCACCTGCAGCGAGCCTTTCCCCACAGTCAGATAGAGATAGTCAAAGCCCTCTTCACGGATGATCTCCCAGAACTCTGGGGTGCATCCTTTCAGTTGACTGGCTCTCTCGGCCAGCTGATTAACCCCCTGCACATATCCGGGCTCCCCCATAGGATAGAGCGCCACAGGCAGGAGCGTTTTTCGACCGGTTAGCGGGGTGATCCACCAGCCCCCGTCAGATCCGCGATATATCCCAAACTGCCAGTGATTGACATTGATGAAGAACTTTGCCTCTTGCGGAGTATTCCGGTCGATCCACTCAATCGCCCGGCGATCGGCTTCGCCTGCCAGGATCGTCCCGGGATTGACGATCGTGCGTGTCCCATAAGCCCCCCAACCGAGCAAAGCTGCGCACAACCCTAATAGCACGCCCGCCTTGAACATCCCAATTCGACCTGTATTTCTCCAATCCATCAGAGAGAAAACCAGATCTGCGGTCAGCACCGCGGTGGGCAAGAAAAGCACGATCACGGCGTGGTCTGGGCGAAAAGGCGCCAGATAGAGGCCCCAGGGTTGGCTGAGCAGACAGACAATGATGATCCAGATGGCAAGACCTCGCGATCTCTGCCGCGCCACCGCCAGCGCCAGCCCGGCCAGCGCGGGTATCAGCAAGATCTGATTCCTCACTGGCCCAAGCAGACGCCACAGGTAGTTCAGGTAAGCGGGAAAATAATACTGTTCTACGGCTTCAATGCCGATCGGCACTATTCGAAGATCGAGCGCACGGTGTGAATGATTCCAGGTGTGCATAAGCCAGGGCAGGGCGAGCCCCACACCGGAGATGGCTGAGACTGATAACCGAACCGCTGCCGAATCTCTCCATCCGGTCCTGGTGCGGATATCCCGAAAGAGAGCTTGAAAAGCCAGGATGACCAGAAATATCGCCAGCAGAGCAGCCGCAAAATAGTGTGTCAGGAGCAATCCACCGCTCAGTACGGTCAGGGTTGCCAGCCTTGCGAGTGAGAATTTTTTATTGACCAATTCGAACCCAGCTGCCATTGCCAGGGGCAGGAGCACCATCCCGGTCAACAGGGTGTAACGCCCCCAGGAGAGGTAATAAGCCGGCATCTGTGTTACGAACCCTGTCAGAAGCGCCGCCAGCACAGCCCGGCGCCTGTCTCCCCATAACGCCCGAACCAGGCGGTAGATGCCCACAGAGACAAGCGCATTGAGCACCTGACCCAGCCAGAGCACCGCCTGGACCGGCTCCGTCCTGGTTAAATAAGCGAATGCAGCTGTCACGGCATGGAAGCCGTAATGGTAGTAGAAGGGCACCGGCATGTAAGGCTCGAAGGTCTTTGGGATACCACCTTTCTCGAGAAATAACCTGACAATCAATGTATGGTGAACGGAATCCACCCAGGACGGAAAAACCAGGTCTCGGCTCTGATAAAAACGCCACAGCAGGATGCCCAGGAACGCGCCACCGGTGATCACTACCCCGATCGATGAAAAGATCATATCTCTGAAAGTCTTCCCGGGAGTCTCTGTCGATTCCAATAAGAGGCTAGCACGATTTGAGGCACCTTTGCGGGGTCTAATTCTTGTCCTGATTTCCAGCCCCCAAGAACGCAATCCCCGCGCAGCCAGCGGTAGCCCGAGGAGGGCAAGAAAAGCCAGCCCAATGTTTCTGACATGCCAATTCAGGAGGAAAAGAAGCAAGGCGCCTAAAGCGATTAGGGAGATGCTCACCCCGAAGATCTCCCCCAGTCGTTCGAAGAATTCCTGCCCAGGCTCCCAAAATAGACCTTTCCAGGCCAATCCTGGGAGGACAAAAAGTGTAAACAGGGCAATAATTGCGATGAAAAGATTACCGCTCGGGATGGTCATCCCAGATAATCACGAAGATGGCGGCTACGTGTGGGGTGACGAAGCTTGCGCAAGGCTTTGGACTCGATCTGCCGTACCCTCTCGCGAGTCACATTGAAATACTGTCCGACTTCCTCCAGAGTATGATCCTTGCCATCAACCAGACCAAAACGCAACTCGAGCACCTCGCGTTCTCTATCCGAGAGCACAGCCAGGGCGTTTTTCACCTGTTCCCGCAACATCTCGCGTGCCGCCGCATCCATGGGTTCGAGCGCTTCCTGATCTTCGATGAAATCACCCAGCTGGCTGCTATCCTCGCTGCCGATGGGAGTCTCGAGAGACATCGGCTCCTCGGAAGCACGCATGATCCGGCTGACTTTATTGGCAGCCCGCAACCAGCGCCGCCGGACATCGATGGGGATGGGCAGGCCCTCCATTTGAGCATGCAGGATGATCTGCTCGTCTTGAGGGTCGAGGAACCCGGCTTCCAGAGCCAGCTCTTCACTGTTCGGTTCCCGTCCCAGCCTTTGCACCAGCTGCCTTTGGGCACGCATCAAACGATTAATAGACTCGAAGACATGCACCGGGATGCGGATCGTGCGTGCCTGATCGGCGATCGAACGCGTGATCGATTGCCGGATCCACCAGGTTGCGTAGGTGCTGAACTTATAACCCCGCGTGGGGTCGAATTTTGCAACCGCCCGCAACAATCCAATATTCCCCTCTTGAATTAAATCAAGGAAAGAGCTGCCTCTGCCGATGTAACGTTTCGCTACACTGACCACCAGCCTCAAATTGGCACGAATGATGGCGTTCTGCGCATCGCGCGCGCGCTGACGGGCTGCCTCCAGCTCTGCCTGCAGGACATCAAGTGCGGGCATATGGCGAATCATGGAGCGTTTGGATGGAAATCTGCCATTTTTGCGCAGATAGTCATCCAGATAACTCGCGAGTTTATCCGGCATTAGATAAAAGCAGATGAACACTTTAAACGCATTCCGCACGACTTCGTCCCAAAAGGGATCCTTCCCCCAGTGACCATTGTCGAAGTAAGCACGCAGGTAGGAGGGAGAATCGGCATTCCAGGTCTGCCGGAGCATGCGCGCTTCACTTAAGACCAGACGAAGGTCGGGCAGATTGAAGCCTCGCCGACGCGTATCCTCCACAAGCCTCTTCCAGGAGGTCAAGATCTCATCGAACAGGGTGATGAAGATGTTGCGCGTCAGCGAACCTCCCCTGGGAACTTTGAGGCGCTGGCGTGCCAGCGTCTCAATTAACCTGGCAGCTTCCATCTGGCTCGCCAGCCAGAATTCCTTCTCGGTATCGAGAAGATCTATCCCGCCGATCTCCTTCAGATACAGACGGACAGGATCTTCACTCAGCTCCATGATCAGGGCGGGATCGTCCATGAGATCAAGGGGTTCCTCCCTCACCAATACTGCCAGATCCGCTTCTTCTCGCGTGAGCTCCTCAAGACCCGGCTCCCCTTCTTCCTCGAAATCCCTTTCGATCAAAATATCATCGACGCCATCCGAGGGAGAGATCGGATCATCGGATTCCGCTGGGTGTTTCTTGTGAGGTGTTGCGTCGAGTTCCACTGCACCATCTAGAGGCCCGATCTCTCCTCCATCTTCGTGAGCAGGTCGCAGCCGCAATTTGTCCGCGCTCCTTTCAGATCGGTGTCGACGCCTGCTGTTTTCAAGAGACATCCGGGCACCCTTCTTTCGATAGGTCATTGAATGATATGGCTTGTGTAGCGCCCAAGAGCCTGATCCAATCTGCTCCGGGTCGAAATGAAATTCGCCATGGCTTGTTGATATTCCAAAGCCCGCAAATCACCGGATTCCTGAGCTTCTTCTATCAAGAAACGAACGTGCTCCAGGTGTTGGTGTAAATGGCGCTTGCGTAATTCGATCAATGTCCTTACCAGATCTTCCAACACCCGATCTTCGTTCGGGTCCAGTTTCTCTGTCCGGGCCAGTAGTTGATCGACGAGCTCCATTAAAGGCAAGGATAGATTATTGAGTACATAATTTAAAGGTTCAGTCTGGTCCTGATGGAGAGATTCTTCGATCAGCCGAAAGATGAGCTGATATTCCACCGAGTCGAAGTCCTCAACTGCCAGCCTGCCCAATTGCTCTTGTTGCAGAGCGCGGTCCAAACGATACACCAGGTCGGGCTTGCGCAGTAACACACTGAGACAATGGGCTTCTAAAATCTTGGAGGTCAGGATCGATGGCAACAGATCGGCCCCTGATCGGGCTACAGGAGTATCCAGGCTCCGCTGGCGCCCACCAGATCGCGCTCGACCCGTTGGTCGCCATTCCAGCAACGCGCGCTCATCTACTTTCAGCATGCGTGCCAGACGTTGGCGGTAATCTTCTCGTTCGACCGGATCCTGGATGTCTTCGATCAATGGCAAGACTGCCTTCGCCACAGCGGACTTTCCTTTTGGATCCTCCAGGTCGTGTTGGTGGGCGAGCGTCTCCATGACATGCACGATCACCGGACGGGCATTTGTGACTATCGCAGCCCACTCCTCCGGGCTGCGGGCAACGATCTCATCGGGATCCATCCCGGCCGGGAGGGTGGTCACCCGGATATCAGCCTGCAGGCGCGCTTCGTAACCCAGCAATCCTCTTGCATCGAACACCGGATCAGGTGATCTGTCCAGAGCCTGCCGGGCGATCTCCAGGCCGCGCAACGTGGCTTTGTCTCCCGCCGCATCTGCGTCCAGCGCCAGGACTACCCGGCGCGTATACCGTTTCAATAAGCGCAGCTGCGCCTCGGTCAAAGCAGTACCCATCGGCGACACCACGTTCGTAAAACCTGCCTGATGGAGGGCGATCACATCCAGGTATCCTTCGACAATAACAACCTGGTCCTCGGACCGGATACTCTTGCGCGCCCGATCGAGCCCATAGAGCAATCTACCCTTATCGAAAATCGCTGTTTGTGGGGAATTGAGGAATTTGGGGATATCATCCGGTTCTACCACCCGTGCCCCAAAACCAGCCATTCGGCCGTGCTCGTCCCGGATCGGAAACATGATGCGGTGGCGGAATCGATCGTAAACCCCAGAGCGTTCATCTCCCTGGGTGGCTTCCCGTTCGGTCACCAGCCCACCAGCGAGGAGATCAGATTCCAAATAATCCCTGGACTTGAAATAAGTCAATAAAGCATCCCAGGATTGTGGCGCATAGCCCAACCCAAATGCCTCGATCGTTTCGTCTCGTAACCCCCTTACCTGGCGCAAATAATCGAGAACACGTTTTCCAGCGGGGGTGTTCAACAGATGGTGTCTGAAAAAAACAACCGCTTCCTCAAGCAGCCCCCGTAGATTATCGTGCTCCTCATAAGTCGATCCCTCCTCAAGATTCGGTGCTCGCAGCTCGACTCCGGCTTTCTCTGCCAGGTAATGCAGGGCTTCGCTGAAATCCCAACCTTCTTTCTTCATCACGAAGCCAAAGATATCGCCGCCTTCGTTGCATTGTCCGAAACATCGCCAGGTGCCCGTTTCCGGGAAGACAACGAACGCCGGGGTGCGCGTGTTCGAATGAAATGGACAGAACCCGGTGAAGTTCTTACCCGACCGCCGGAGCTGGACCGTCTCCGAAACCAGATCGACAATATCTATCCTGGATTTGATTTCGTCTATCGTAGACATGTTCGATCAGAACATTACTGTGGAGCTGAGCGATGATTCGCACATCATCGAAAAACCTTCCAGAGCTTTTTCAGCGCTACCAACACACAAATCTTCCCTGATAACCCATTATACCAACTGGACGACTCTTCTCCAACAACTCTTCGAAACATTATAATATCACTCAGATGAACCAGACGACAATTACGGAGTTCTATATATCGGTCGATGTGGAGACCGCGGGTCCTAACCCCTCGAACTATTCTCTCCTCTCCATTGGCGCCTGCACTCTTGAAGAACCTCCAGAGACTTTCTATATCGAATTGCAACCACTCAGCAGCAATCAAACCTCCGAAGCAGCTGCTATCCACGGCTTTGATCTAGAGGCATTACGAGCCCGCGCAACCCCGCCTGACGAAGCCATGAAGCATTTCAGCGACTGGCTGTCAAAGGTTGTCCCTTCCGGCCAGAGACCGGTTTTCGTCGCCTTGAATGCCTCATTCGACTGGATGTTCATTTGCGATTATTTCCACAGGTATCTGGCTTATAATCCCTTTGGCCATGCCGCCCTCGATATCAAAGCCCTATACATGGGTCTCCACCGCGTGCCATGGAGCGAAACCACTTTCGCAAATATGGCCCGTCGGTATATCGGAGAGATCGCCCTCAATCATAACGCCCTGGATGACGCCCTGGTTCAAGCCAGGATCTTTCGGCACATTATGGAATCGATCCGACCACTGCCAATTAAAAAATAGAGAGGATCGCATTGATGCGGTGGGAAATAAAACCTATGGCTTGATAAATACCGGTCGAAAACAGCCCAGCCGAAACATCGATCCACGCTATTGAATGGACATCTGGTTTTTACATGCCGTGACACGCATGATCTGTGTGCAGTAGCGTCTATCTTGAAAAAACAGGAGCGAAAAACATGGAAAACGAGCAAACCCCGGCAGCCAGAGAAGAGCTGCAAAAGATCATTGTATCCGCCAGCCGCCTGGGAGTGGAAATGGATGAGGCGGAAGCTTTGCAATGGCTGACAGCGATGGCATCGGTCAAGGGGACTGAAGTCACTATGGATGTGGCAGCAGGAGTATTTGGCCACAGGGTTGCCATGCTCGACTTCAGCCCCGCCGAGCTGGAACACTTCCGCGAGATCGGTCGCTTAGTCGAATTCAAAGACCAGCCCGGGAGAGTTGAAACCGCTTTGGCGCTCTCTGGTTCAGCCGCGCAGTCCAAGATCCAATCCTACCCAGGAGATTGCGATTACTTCGAAAGAGTAAACATCATCGCCACCACCCGGGAAGAAGCCTGCCGTATCCTGGCCGAAATCATGCGTGAAAAAGCTCTGGATACCCTCAAAGGTCCAACATATCAGCTCATCGAATTCAAATTCGGCTCCTACCCATTTGACTTTATGCGCAACGACAGGAGGATGGCGGCTGGAAGCCCAATCTCCTGGACACCCGCCGAAATCCAGGCCGGCCAGATCGAGGGGTTTTTGCCGGATGGCACGCCAGCGGTGGTGCGCTGGGAGGATGCCGCGCTCGATCCAGGATGGTGCAAACTGGATTGGGTCATCGCAGACCCACAGCGCGGGCAACTGGCAAACGCCAGCAACATGCTCGATGTAACCTGGGAAGCCCCGGATGGCAGCATTACACCCCTCGATAATTACCTCGACCCCTACTTCCAGGAGATCTACCTGGAAGCCGAGTCTGTGCCGATCTTCTCCAAACTTGTCCGACATGTCTCACCAGACGCCCTGGATGATTACGTCGCTCAATTGGAAAAAGAAGTCAATAAATATTTGACAAAAGACCTCAATTACGGCAAAGCTGCCAAGCGGATGTATAACATCTTTCGCCTAGTGGGCAGATACGAAGAAGCCGCTTTCCTGCGCGAGCTTTTCGACGAACCTGCAACGGTGCTCTATCAGGTCTGGTCACTGATCCGAACGATCGACGATTGTTTCACTCCTGGTGCGACCATCCCGCTCGATAATGTACTGGCACAGGCAGATAACCTCATCCTGGCAGTCATCAAAGCCCTGGAAGGCGATCAGGAAGCCGAGATCGTCCGTTATCTGCTTCGCCTGCGCGACGCCTTGACCCGGCAGAGAGAGCGAACCGAGTTGACCGCTGAGGCAGAAGCCGCCCGCGCTGAGGTCATCAATCTCGTCAACAACTTCTTCTACGATAAACTGGTGGCTGTCCCGACGATAAAAGATTACATCGAGCAATTCAAGTCCGGTTGAAATCCCCTCTTTAGAACCCCTCCAGTCGGGAGAGATCGGCAACCCCATCTGCCAGGGCAGCGACACGTTGTAAAAGACCCAACCGATTGTGCTGCAAGGCGAGGTCTTCGGTCATGACCAGCACTTCATCGAAGAACCTGTTGATGACCGGGATCATCGGGAGAAAGGCATTGAGAAAATCATCGACCGAGCCGGGGGCGCGCTGAGCCTGTTCTGCTTTTGACAAACTCTCGAAAAGCGCTTTTTCAGCGGTTTCCACCAGAAGTTCAACTCTGACCGGATAGCGCGTCTGCTGATCTCGGGTGATGCGCACACAACGGGCATAGGCTGGCAGGATTTCCCCCCAGTCCCGACGAGCAACCCAGGCGGATAGTGATTTAACACCTCTCAAGGCGCGGGCCGGATCTTCACCCTGGACCGCAAGCACCGCATCGATCACATCATAACGAAATCCCTGATCAAGCAGATAATTGCGCAGCCGTTCAATAATGAAATCAAGGCATATTTCCACCATCTCGCCGTCCATCTGCACCGGCAGAAGGCGGGCTGCCGCCTGGAGCGCAGCTCGCAGGTCGAACTCCCGGTCCCAGGCGATCAGCGCCGTCACCAATCCGAGCGCTGCCCTGCGTTGCCCGAAGGGGTCCTTTGCACCGGTGGGAGCCAGACCAATGGCGAACAGACCGCTTAATGTGTCGAGGCGGTCGGCGATGCCGAGGATCAACCCAGGCTTGCTCCTGGGGGTGGCGTCCCCGGTAAACCTCGGCAGGTAGTGCTCATAGATCGCATTTGCCACAGCCTCCGACTCCCCCGAGCGCAGGGCATAGTAGCGTCCCATGATCCCCTGTAACGTGGTGATCTCGACCACCATCCTGGTGACCAGATCAGCTTTGCACAGACGAGCAGCCCGCCTGGCAGCTGCAATCTCATCCGGGGACAAATCCAGCCTTGGAGCGAGCGCGCCAACGAGCTCCTCAAGCCTGCGGGTCTTATCCAGCATCGATCCGAGCTTAGTCTGAAAGATGAGCGACCCGAGTTGAGGCACATAAGCTTCCAGTGGTTGTTTGAGATCCTCCTCGACAAAAAAAGCAGCATCGGCAAACCGGGCGCGGATGACATGTTCATTGCCTTCTACCACGAGGGGCAGTTCCTGATTATAACCTGAGCCCCCACAGTTGCTGATCGTGATGAAAAAAGGCAGCAGTTCCCCATCACGGTGGACAGGGAAATATCGCTGATGTTTCTTCATGACCGTGATCAGCACCTCACGCGGCAGGCGCAGATAGCTGGCATCAAAAGAACCCAACAGGCCGCGCGGTGACTCTACCAGATCGGCCACCTCGAGGACAAGTTCAGGGTCGGGTTCTATTTCGCCCTGTACTGAAGCCGCAAGCCTCTGCACCTCATCCAAGATGATTTGACGGCGCTCTTCACCAGCGAGGATGATGCCTTGTGCCTTGAGCTGCTCGAAATAATCTTGTGGGGTGTCGAGGGAGATCTCTTGCTTGCCGGAAAAACGAAGCCCGCGTGTGATCCGGTCGGAGGTCAAGCCAGCGTATTCAAAAGGCACGACCTGGTCGCCATGCAGGGCACAAAGCCAGCGGATAGGTCGTGAAAAGGCGACATTGCTGCTGTTCCAGCGCATCGCTTTTTCGAATCTGAGGGAAGCGATCAGCTCGGGAAGTGCCTCCCCCAGCACGTCACCCGCCGGACGACCGGTTTCTCTGACAATGGCTACGACATACTCACCACCGTCAATGAAACGCTTTTGCAGCTCTTCGACCGGGACCCCTTTGCTGCGCGCAAACCCCTCCGCAGCCGGTGTGGGAGCACCAAATGTATCATAAGCCCGGCTGAACGGAGGCCCTTTAATAATTGTCTCCCGATCGGCTTGACGCGGCGCGAGGTCATCCACAAAAACGGTCAGCCGGCGGGGCGTACCCAATACGCGCACAGCGCCATGCTCAAGACGCAATTCTGTGAGCATGAGCGGCACGCGCTGGCCTAATTGCTCCAAAGCCGATTCGAGATCCGTGGGGGGAAGTTCCTCGGTACCGATCTCCAGCAAGAATGGTGCAGGAGAGAGCAGAGGAGACGCACTTCCTTTTTGTCCATTTCTACTTTTAGCTGTCTTAACGGCAACCTGCGAGACCCCTTGCAGGTTCCCGTCTTTGAGCCAGGGGAATTCGAGACGTCGGCGTTGCTCGAGATACGCCTCTGCTGTCTGGCGGGCAAGTTCCCGCATACGAGCAAAATAAGCCTGGCGTTCGGTGACCCCGATCGCCCCGCGGGTATCGAGGACATTGAAAGTATGTGAACACTTTAGCAGGTAATCATAGGCTGGAAGGATCAAGCCCTCTTTGAGAGCAGCGATCCCTTCAGCCTCGAACAGATCGTACATTTCACGCAGCCGTTGGATATCGGCGATCTCGAAATAATAACGGCTGTGTTCGCGCTCCGCCTGTAGATTCAGATCGCCAGCGGTCAACCGCGGCTGCGCCAGGGGAGCCCCAGAAGGGACATCCTGCCAGAGAATCTCTTGAAAACCACGCACTCTCTGCAAGGCGATCGCGATCCGATCTAATCCATAGGTCAGCTCCACCGAGACAGGATTCAGATTTATACCACCTGCCTGCTGAAAATAGGTAAATTGCGTGATCTCCTGGCCATCCAGCCAGACCTCCCACCCCAACCCCCATGCCCCCAGGGCAGGCTGCTCCCAATTGTCCTCCACAAAGCGGATATCATGTTGGCCGGGATCGATGCCAAGGGCGATCAGGCTCTCCAGATAGATCTCCTGCGGATTCCCAGGATCCGGCTTGAGGATTACCTGAAACTGGTAATGCTGCTGCATCCGGTTGGGATTTTCTCCATACCGGCCATCATCAGGGCGGATGCTCGGTTCGACATAGGCAACATTCCACGGTTCAGGTCCTAACACGCGTAAAAACGTCGCAGGATTCATCGTCCCGGCACCAACTTGAAGATAGTAGGGCTGCCAGATCAGGCATCCCCTGTCAGCCCAGTAGCGTTGTAATGACATGATAATGGATTGGAAATCGAGCGGTTTGTTATTCATGCTGTGATAATCAAGACAAGTTCGCAATCTGACTGCAGCTGCCCCTTCTCAGGATAATCGAGAGGTCAGTCTGCGGCCCGGGTAATCCCGAAAATTATAATCACGATTGGTGCAAAGGGTGAACAAAGATCTCTGGAGAAGATCTTTCTTGAGCCGGGTCTTCCGGTTAGTAGGGTCCTGCCAGGGCTTCGCCCAGATTGAACATGCTCACGGGATCTCGCCTGCCAGTTCTTTATCGATCACCTGCTGGAAGACCTCGAACGGCTGGGCTCCCACGATGGCAATGCCATTGATAAAGAAAGTCGGGGTTGAGCGGACTCCCAGCTCCGCCGCAAAATCGTAATCCGCCTGCACTTCATCCCGGTACCTGCCGCTCTCGAGGCACTTGATGAAAGACTGAGTGTCCAGACCCAGCTGGCTTGCATAACTGCGGTACGCCTCCATGCCAAGACCCAGCTCCATACTGAAGAGCCGATCATGAAATTCCCAAAAAGCGCCCTGTTCGTTGGCGCAGTTCGCTGCCACCGCTGCAGAAAAGGCGTTGGCATGAATGCTGCTGATGGGAAAATCACGGTAGACCAGGCGCACCTGTTCAGGATAGGTTTCAATTAACCTGCCAAAGACTTCGTCATGCCATCGCCGACAGTAAGGGCACTCATAATCGCTGAATTCGATAATCGTGATCGGCGCATCAGCCGGACCAAACGCCGGGTCATCATCGACAGGCACATCATACCTCACCACCTGCCGCTGAGAATTCTGGCTCGCACCCTGAGTTGTCGCCGCAGAACCAGCCGTTCCTGATGATGTTTCTGCGCCATTTGGTATCAGGCCAGGACTCCTTCCCCAAACCAGATAGCCCAATCCAAGCCCAAGGATAAATGTCACCGGAAGCAATATGGCAAACAGGTGAATGCGACGCAAGGTGATGGTGATCTCCGGCGCAGCCGAGATCTCCGTAATGGGTGTGAGATTCGTCTGGAGGTCTTCTTGCACGCAGAAAATTATATCATGCCCAAAATGGGTTATCAGTAGCAATCAATCTCCCTGGCTCAATGTCGCCTCAATTATCCTTTCAAACCCGGATTCGCTTTCCCAAACCGGGGTCATTTCTTGAGCGGGCATCGCATCCGGAAGATCTGGTTCCACATTTTGGACACGTGGGTTTAAATAACCAGCCATCGATACCAGAATGCACATAAAACCGATCAGAATGAACATAAATCCGGCGCCCCGCCCTGGTCCGACCCCGATGACCGCTCCGACGCTGTTCGCTAGTGCGCCGCTTTCCATCAACAGTGGTCTAAAGATCCTGTCGGCTAGGGACCAGCGATCGGATACGCCAAAGGGCATGGTAGGCCAGGTGATCATGCGGCGCATGGCGAAAACCCGCCCCTGGAGATCCGGAAAGACCTTGCTCTGCCAGATCGCCTGACCGGACCCATTGCTGATCGGCATTGTGAACATCACGCTGAATCCGGCGAAGGCCATCAAAGGGATCTGCGGTCGTAATCCCATAAGCGAAATGAACAAACCGCACAAAGCAGAGAAACCCGGTACCCCGTGGATACGCCGGCGCGATCCACCCCAGGCACCCATGAGCAGCGTCCCCACGCCCCAGCCACCGCTGGCGAGATCAATTGGGAGATGGCTTCACAGATCTGCACCAGACCACCTGCCTGACCAAGTTGCGCTTTTGGCACCAGGAGCGTCGTGACCGCTGAATAAACTGGCCATTGGAACCTACTGAAAGCCGCATTGAAAGCGGTGGCAATCAACACATGCCAGACTGCCAGATCACCGGTCAGGTATAAGACTGCGATGGACATAGTGCTCAGACCTGCTCCCGTGTCGCTCATGATCATCAATCGGCGTCTGTTCCACCGATCTACCAGCGCGCCAGCAAACGGCGACACCAACAAATTGGGAAGCTCATATGCCTAAGAACCATAGGCAGAGGCAAGACTGGATCCTAACAAAATCGTGAAGAATCTTTATGTGCGATTCATCGAGCTTATCGTTATAATGATGGCAAACACATCGCGATCTCCCTTCACAAACCGAAAAGAGGATCTGGAAAAACAACTGCGGTATCCGTTCATCAAATCGCATCTACAGAATTCTTACAACAAGTTTCAGAAAACCACCCTTGAGGGAAGGGGGACTTTATCATTGGAAACGGTCAGGAAAATGGAAAGAATTCTGGTTGTTGACGACAATCGGCAGATAGCACAATTCCTGGTTGATGATCTGCTTCCCAGTCTAGGATATGAAGCCAGCTGGGTCAGGGATGGCAAGACTGCCCTGGAATACCTCGCCAACCAGCCTGTCTCATTGATGCTGCTCGACATCCAGCTGCCCGATTTTAGTGGTCTGGATGTCCTGCGTGCTCTGGCTAAGGAGGGGATCAAAATTCCCACCATCCTGGTGACCGCCCATGGCTCGGAACAGATCGCAGTTGACGCATTCAGGCTGGGGGTCCAGGACTACCTGACAAAACCACTGGATCCAGAGAGCCTGAACATTTCCATCACTCGCGCTTTACAAACAACACGGCTGGCACGTGAGAAGGAAATACTGACAAACAGGCTTAAGGGACAAATCACCTCCTTGAAGGTGCTTTCGCGGGTGGGAAAGAGCGTTACATCAACCCTCGATTTGGATGAAGTTCTACGGCGCATCGTGGAAGCTGGTGTTCACCTGACGCGCGCGGAGGAAGGCTTCCTTGCCCTTGTCGAGAATCAAAGCCAGCAGCTCTACCTGCGGGCAGTGAAGAACATCGATCAGGATAAGAGCAAGGTGATCCGCCTGTTAGTCACGGACCCGATCATCAGTTTTGTCCTGCAAAGCGGTAAACCATACCGCTCGCAAAGCAGCTCCGCCTCCCAAACCCTCAAAGTCAGCACCGGATTTCTTGTCTACAGCCTGCTCCATGTCCCCCTGATCTCGAAGGGGAAAGTCATTGGCGTCCTTTCGGTCGATAACCAGATAAAACGCAGGGAATTCACCGATTCAGACGAAGCTATCCTGGCTTCGCTTGCAGATTTCGCAACTGTGGCCATCGAAAACGCCAGCCTCTATGAAAAAGCACAACAAGAGATACAGGACCGTATGCGGGTCGAACAGGCGTTGCGAGAGAGCGAGAAACGCTATGAACTGGCTGTGTTGGGTGCGAACGATGGGATCTGGGACTGGGATCTCAGCACGAACACCATATATTATTCACCGCGCTGGAAGGCAATGCTTGGTTATTCCGACGACGACATCGGTACCAGCCCAGAGGAATGGTTCAACCGGGTTCACCCGTCTGATAAGGAAAAACTTCGTCTCGATCTGGCAGCTCATCTGAACGGTGCTTCTGAGCATTTCGAGAACGAGCACCGCATCTTGCACAAAGATGGAACGTTCCGGTGGGTCCTCGCCCGTGGTCTGGCGGTTAAAGAGCCCCAGGGCATTGTGCATCGGATGGCAGGCTCACTGACAGACATCACTATCCGAAAGAGCGCCGAGGAAAAGTTAATGCATGATGCCCTGCATGACGCACTCACCGGGCTCCCCAATCGCGCATTGCTCCTCGACCGGATCAATCTGGCCATGGAAAGAGCGCGCCGTCGTGAGAATTACGCGTATGCAGTGCTTTTCCTGGATCTGGATCGCTTCAAAGACGTTAATGACAGCCTGGGGCATCTTATGGGTGATCAACTGCTCCAACATACGGCCGCCTTATTAAGCAGTGGACTGAGAACAACCGACACGATCGCCCGTTTGGGCGGCGATGAATTCGTCATCCTGCTCGATGACACCCAGAACACTCAGGCCGCCATCCGTGTCGCAAACTGGATCAAAGAACAGCTCTCCAGACCGATCAGACTCTCCGATCAGGATATCTTCATTTCAGCCAGCATTGGCATCGTCTTGAGCACAACCGAATACACCAAAGCGGAGGAAATTTTACGCGATGCCGATATCGCCATGTATTACGCCAAAACCCAGGGTAAGAACCGGTATACCATTTTCGCCCCCTTTATGCGTGAACAGATCATGGAACGCCTGAGCCTTGAATCTGAACTTCGCCTGGCACTTGCTCAGGGCGAGATCGATGTCGTCTACCAACCGATCATCTCCCTTCAAGATGGACACCTGGCTGGCTTCGAGGCACTCGCCAGATGGAATCACGCGAAGCGCGGACAACTTCTGGCAAAAGAGTTTATCCCCATCGCTGAAGAATGCGGCCTGGTCCAGGCCATCGATACCTGGGTTCTGGAAAAAGCCTGTATGCAAATGCAAGCCTGGCGGAGGGAAATCCCTCAGGCGCATAACTTGACCATCAGCGTTAACCTGTCTGGAAAACATCTGGCAATGAAAGAGATGGTGGTAGAGATCGAACGCATCTTGCAGCAGGCAGATTTACCTCCTGAGAATCTGCATATAGAATTCGGAGAGCACACGATCATCAACCAGGACCGACCTTTCGCCGATCTGATAAATCGCTTACGCCAGCTCGGGATCCAGGTGCAGATCGATGATTTTGGCATCGGATATTCCTCTTTGAGCCAGCTATCCAGTTTTCCTGTCCAGGCATTGAAAATCGATCAGACCTTCATCAAGAAGATGACCACCGACGAAAACCAGCTCAAGATTGTGCAATCCATCATCGATCTCACACATCGTCTTGGCCTGGGCGTGATCGCAGAAGGTATCGAATCCGACACACAACTGGATCAGCTCCAGCAAATGGATTGCGATTTTGGTCAGGGCTTCCTGATTTCCAAGCCTTTGGAGGCTGGAGAAGCAAAGGAATTATTGCAACAGCCGTACCTGCTCGATCCTGTCAGACAGATCGAGGAGACAATCGTCTGAGTCAGCCATTAGCTGCGTTAATTCAGATGTCTATATCAAAATAACCTGCCGATCTGGGGGTTTTACATTCATTCGATCGATCACGGGTTTGTTTTTCTCGTCAAACGATTCTATACTTTGCAGTAGTTCATAAGAATCCATTAATTTATCGAGGGTGCAAATGAGGACCCAATTGCTCTATCTATCACGACAAGATGTGGAAGCGGTTGCATTAGACATGCGCACGATCATCGATCTGCTGGAGGAGGCCTTCAAAGAGAAGGGCGCTGGCAGGGTTGAAATGCCTCCGAAACCGGGTATCCACACGCAACCGGATGCCTTCATCCATGCCATGCCAGCCTACATCCCTGCCACACGTGCTGCCGGGATCAAGTGGGTGAGTGGTTACCCCGATAATTACCGCCGTGGGTTGCCATACATCAGTGGATTGCTGATCCTGAATGATGTCGAAACCGGGCTGCCTTACGCGGTGATGGACTGCACCTGGATCACGGCTTATCGCACCGGAGCGGCCTCCGCTCTTTCTGCCAAATACCTTGCCCGCCCCAACAGCCAGGTGGTTGGCATTCTGGCATGTGGCGTCCAGGGGCGCACCAACCTGGAAGCGCTGGCAGCCTTGTTTTCCATCAAAAGGGTGTACGCTTATGATATCTTGCCTGAAGTGCAATCACGTTATGTGGAGGAGATGCGCGCCCGTCTGGGCGTTGAGGTTATCGGCGTCAGTCATCCCAGGCAGGCCGTGGAAGAGAGCGACTTGGTCGTCACTTCTGGACCGATTTTGAAACACCCGGAACCAACCATAGCAAAGGGCTGGCTCAAACCAGGTGCTTTTGCCAGCGCAGTGGATTTCGATAGCTACTGGAAGCCGGAGGCGCTGGCTGAATTCGACAAGATCAGCACCGACGACCATGCCCAATTCCAGTATTATCGTTCTGTGGGCTATTTCCAACACACACCCGACCCCTATGCCGACCTGGGCGAGATCGTTGCCGGGATCAAGCCGGGCAGAGAGAATGATTCGGAACGCACCCTGGCGATCAATCTCGGTCTGGCGTTGGACGACATGGCGATCGCCCCAGAGATTTATCGGCGAGCAGTTGAGAGAGGCATCGGCACCTGGCTGCCCTTATAGCCCGCGCTGACAAAAAAAACACCCCGAACTGTCGTTCGGGGTGAATTATTCATGGAAAGTTCAGATCAGTTGAGGGGAACCACGTTCGCAGCTTGCAAGCCCTTCGGGCCCTGCTCGACGGAGAATTCGACCTTCTGGCCTTCCATGAGGTTGCGGTAACCTTCCGCCTGGATGGCGGAGAAGTGAACGAAGACATCCGGTCCATCTTCGCGGGAAATGAAACCATATCCCTTGTTACCGTTGAACCACTTGACTGTGCCGATAATTCTTTCTGACATTTCTTAAAACTCCTTGTTTCTTGGTAAATTACGGGTGATGCTTTTTTCGTTCCATCGGAGCAGCCAACTAAAAATAGCCGTGGGCTTGCACCCCAGGCTATCGTCTTTCTTACGTCCAACGGTAACTACGTGGCATCCCAACATTGGAAATCTTATCAGGAATTATAGGATTTGTCAAATAAACAAGGGGTGATTTATCACTTTTTTTCCACTTCAACCCACAATCTCTCCCCATCTGTTGTCAGCTCGATCCATCCATCCTGGTCTGTCCTAAGCAGCGTATACCCTTCGAGAGCCGTCAGCAACTCCGGCGAAGGTAGCCCCTTCCTGTTCCCGGCAGCCACACTAAGCAGCAGAACACCCGGTTGCATCTTCTTCACCCACTCCGGCGGGTTGACCGCAGCCAGACCATTCTCTGCCAAAAGCAGCGCCGTCACCGACTCCAGCGAATGATCCTTCTGGAGGGCTTCCAGCGTCTCAGAATCTAACCCGATCGGTAGCAGCGCACGGAAATTCTTCCACTCGAGAAGCAGCACCGCCCCTTGTTGGCTCGTTGCCAGCACGCGTAACAGTGCCCCTTGCCCCAGTTCGAATGCCTGACCGGGAAGCGCTTGTACAGGCTTAATGCCCGCCTCGGTCAACGCAGTTTGCAGGATTCGACCTGACTGTGTGCCTTGCGTAGGTCCAGCCCAAAGCACATCCCCGGGAGGAAAACGTGCCAGGTTGCGCACCAGGCTCCCAACCTGCCCTTCACCGCTCGCGGCCACAACCAGCCAGTCTAACTTCCGGCGCCCGAATGGTAACCGCCGCCCCAGCTGCTGCGAGAGGCTCATACTGCTGGGGCCACCATCGATGAGTAGATTGCGGCCCGCTGGCGTCACCACCAGCAAGCCATCCCCCATGCCTACATCGAGGATGGTCAGATGCAGGCGACCATCGGGAGCTGTCAGCGCCAATCGCCAGACCAACACGGTCGTCAGCGCCAGACCACCAAGGAGGAGCCCACGGGGAATAGCCCCTGCGGCAGCTTTCACCCGCTTTGCAGCCAGTGTCAGACCAAACAAACAGACATAGACCCCGATCAAAATGATCAGAGACATTTCACCTAAATTGAGGACACTTCCTGGCAAATTGGCCAGAAACTCGACGATGCGAATGGAATACGCAACAAACGGCCACGCCAGCCAGGCTAAAGCCTGCCCAAGTGGGAAATAAATCGAACCGGCAAGCAATGCCAGTCCCCCCAGGATCAGGATCGGCGGCTGGGCAGGCAGCACCATTGGGTTGGATACCAGGGAGATCAATGGGATGCGGTGAAAGTAATACATACTGAGCGGGAGGGTCAGCACCTGAGCTGCCAGGGTGAAGAGAAAATACTCTCCGGCAGGTCCAGCCAGGCGCTCAGCCAGTTCGGGCGGTATATACCGTTCAGCGAAGCGCACAAAAACCCCCTGAAGAGGAATCGCGTAGAGCACCAAACCCAGCGTGGCACCAAAAGAAAGCAGGAAACTTACGTCCCAGAGCACCTGCGGATGCACAATCGCCATCGTCGCGGCGACAACCGCCAGAGTGTTCACGCCCGTCTGTCGCCTTCCGAGCAGAACAGCCAGGAGTGTCAATCCCCCCATGATCGCCGCCCGCACCACAGCAGCATCCGCCCCCACCAACAGGGTATAGACTGTGATGCCAGCCAGCGCTACCCCGGCAGCCCGCCTTACCCCAAATTTACCTCGCCCCAGTATGCGACTGAACAGACCCACCAGCATCCCTACCAGCAGAGTAATGTTGAAACCAGAGATGACGATAATATGAGCTGTGCCGGTATCACGGAAGGCAGCGTAAATATCATCAGGGATACCATTCTCATCACCCAACAGGATGCCTGCCAATAAGGACGCTTCCGGGTCGGGCCACAGGCGGTAAACCGTCTCCAGAGCGCTCTGTCTATAGGCGTAGATCAGGCTCAAAATCCGGTTACCCCCACCGCGAGCGATCAAGTCGATGCGCGCCTGGCGCATCATGCTATACACACCCTGCCGGGCAAGATAATCCTTATACGAAAACCCTTCATACTCCGGCGGTGTCTCTAATTTCCCGGTGAGGATCAACCTGTCGCCGTAACGCCAGTCCCCCTGATTGTAATCCCGCACCAGAATGAACCCTTCAATGGGCGCAAAATCTATACGATCCCCTTCCTTTAGCCCCAATGCTTTGAGCTTCAATTCATTGTATTGGTCTCGTATCTCTGGCGGACGGATAACAATACAATCCACCGTTACCGGTATCGCTCTGTCATTATAAAAAGCTATGAAGCCTTGATTTGTCAGATCTGGTTGCGCAATCTGATAACGCGCCGCACCCAGGAAAAGAGAAATTGGGAGGAGGGCATAAGGTATTGATGGCAGCCAGGCGCCTGCCCGGGAAAAGAGCGTGTGAACAGGGTTGCCCGAAAACAGCGTTCGGTTGAAGCGTTTTGTAAGACAACGGAAAACGATGGAGCCGGTCAGCCAGAATCCCAAAAGCCCCAGCCAGAGCGCGGTTGGCTGTCGGAGGCTGGCGGCTATCACGATACCCACCAGAAAAGCCAGGGAGATCCAGAACAGCGGCATTAATTCATCTAACCCCGGTAGTGATACCTCACATACTCCTGCCCGAAGACCCTGACCGGTTTGCGTTCCTCGTAGAGCGCACCCAACACTAAATAGATGATCGGGCCAAGGTTCAACGCCAGCAGATTGGCGGTCATCACGGGTGTCAGCCAGATGAAAATCAACCCTGCCGTGTAGATCGGGTGGCGCACCCAGCGATACAGCCCTGTGGCGACAAGTTCCCCCGAATCTGCTCTTGGGGTTGCAAATGCCTGCTGGAGGCCCAGAAAGGACCACAGCCCGGTCTGCAGGATGCCTCTAATGAGGGCAGCTGCAGCCATCAGTTGCCCTCCAGGCATCAAATATATCCAGGGCGAAGGGATGGCGTAGTGCTGCCTGTCAGGGAGAGTCGCGCCCAGGCCGAGCACCGCAAGGAAAGACAGGATTCCGAAAAAGTTATAAGCCAACCGGTACCACCGGTCAGCTGGTGACCCAAACACTCTCCGAACACCCGCCTTCATCCCCAATGTCGCCGTACGAATTAACTCTTTTCCTGACCATACGCTGGAAGTTCAACCACCTCCTCCCCGATCTGCACCACATAAAATGGGAACCATGCAACACCGAACAAATCGATCAAGATATCCTTCCTGGCAGGAGCGACGGCGATCTCGGAAGACTGGCTGGCAAACCTCTCCCAGCGTTCGTTGACTTCCATCAAGGCTGCTTCTTTCTCCTTTTCCAGGGCTTCGATCTGTTTCTTGATTTCGGTGATAACCTTCTGCGATTCTTCCACATCAGCTTTGGCTTTCTCAGTCAGGCGGCGTTTGGTGAGTGAAGTCGTCAAGGTACGGCGGCGGCGGGTGAACAGACTGAAGACATTTTCAGCGTGGGTGCCCATCTCTTCCAGCTTGCGCTGTGACAGCTCGACTTCATCCTGCTCCAGCTCCATCTCCTCGCGCCTCAGCCTGCTTTCGAGAGCCTCAATTTTCCTATCATAACCGGATGCGACTTTCTCGAGTTCTGCGTCTCTCCCCTGGCGAGCTGTTTCGGCGCAGAGCTTACGGAAATCAGCCTGAGAGACCTGCGGTCCCGCAAAAACTTTGAGTGCTTCGTTCAACCGAACCTTTACCGTGGTCGTCCGGTAAACCCATTCGCTGAAATCCCGCTGAATCTCCGTTAGAATTTTACCGTCTCCCAGCGGTGCTTCCAGTGAAGCAAAACGGGCTTGAGGCTCTGGTCCTTCCGTCAGGCTCTTTGGATCGACCCGCCAGGTGAGATGGTCTTCCCAGCGGACGATGCCTCTGCGATCTGCCGTTTGCACCAGCGCGGTGCGATATTCCTCGTAATCCAGATTATATTTACGCTCGAAAAAACGAACGCTAGCCTGGGCAAGCAGTGCCGGACGATAAAGTAACCCCCGGCTCTGAACATCCGCCGGATGGTCATAGCTGGCAGCCTTGAACGCCTCCGCCAGGGTGAGTTTGACGGGCAGGAAATATTCTGCCACACCAGCAGGGACAGCTGGCCGCGTCTCCGATCCTATCAATAAAGCCGTTGCTTCCTTCCCTTTTCTCTTTGCTGTGTCAGCATCTGAGCGTTCCAAAACCTCAGGCTGCTGACCCTTCAGTCGCCGGCTGGCCATTTCGTTCAAGGTGGGGATCTGGGCGCGCGTCAGTGGCCCGGCCAGGTAATTCATCGCCCAACGGGTCTGGAAAAGTCGCGGCTGTTTCTCGTGCACGTTATGCAGGAGAAAAACGCGCTTTCCCAACCCCGAGATCATGCGATCATAGACATTTCGATCGATGCCTGGACTGGCGCCTTCCAGCCCATCGAGCAGGCGTTGTTTATCCCGTTCGGTTTGTAATTTTCCAATGAACCATGTGCCAGCATTGGACAGGCCCTTATAATCCAGGTCGACCGGGTTTTGAGTGACGAGAACCAACCCCATCCCAAAAGCTCGTGCCATCTTGAGCATCCTGAGCATAGGGGACTTAGACGGTGGATTTTGCACGGGGGGCAGATAGCCATAGATCTCGTCGAAATAGACCAGCCCCCGCAGGCTGTCTGTCCCTGGCTGAGTTCTCATCCAGGCCTCCACCGCCGAGAACAGCAGGGTAACAAAGAACATGCGCTCTGCATCGTTCAAATGGGCGATGTAAAAGATGCAATGCCTTGCCTTCCCCTCCGGAGCATGAAGCAGACTATCAATATCCAACGGCTGCCCTTCCAACCAGACCTGAAAGGCGGGAGCAGCCAGGATGTTGTTGAGCAGCATGGCTAACCCAAAGCGATCTTTTTCCGGGAAGAAAGTGTTTACATCGAACACCCCCAATTTTTCGAAGGGGGGATTTTGCGTCTGAAGGATCAATTCGCCCAGGCTCAGGTCTTTCCCCCGGCTCCAGGCGTGTTCAAAGAGATTGGCAAGTAGAATATGCTCCCGGGACCGCACCGGATCGACATCCTGCATGCCGACCAACCCCAAAAGGGCTGTAACGGTCGAGGAGATCTTCTCGCGGATCAGCTCACGGTTATCCTCCCAGGCGATATCGGGCGCATTGAGAGAAGCCATGATGCTCACTGGCACACCTGCATCTGAGCCAGGGGTATAGACCACAATATCCACAGCGTCCTGAAGAGCCTGAATGCGTTCAGGGTTGATATCCCACTCCGCCAGCCCTTTTCTCCAGAGTTCAGCTGTTTCTTTTGCCAACTGCTCGAGGGTCTTGCCCTCCCTGCGAGCCTGGTCAGCATTCACCCATGGCTGAAAGTCCTCAGGTTTTAGGTCGGGGAAGTGCAGTAGAAGGTTGGTGAGATCTCCTTTTGGATCCACTATCAGCGCGGGGATATTCTCCAAGGCGGCTTCTTCCATCAGATCGATGCACAGGCCGGTTTTCCCCGAGCCGGTCATACCGACCACGAATGCGTGTGTGGTCAGGTCATCCGGGTCATAGATCAAAGGCTCCGGGGTCGTCTTTCCCCCATTCGGATCGAATACCCTCCCGAGGTAGAACCCATCTCTGATCGACATAAGTTCGCTCCTTTCTTCGGCCTGTTGAGGAGAGATTTTCGGTGCCTATCTGCTGGTATCGAACAGCTGGCGCCTTTATCCTCCGTCGAAAAATATGCGATAGATCTTACCACCCGCATCGTCTGAGAGATACAGGCTTCCGTCCAGCCCGGTCACCAAATCCACCGGGCGACCCCACGCGGATCCTCTGACCAGCCAGCCTACCGCAAAATCCTCTGCAGGCTGGGGTATTCCGTCAGCGTCGATCGGGATGCGGATGACTTTATACCCCACTGGTACGCTCCGGTTCCAGGAACCATGCAAGGCGACGAAGAGATCACCCCGATATTCCTCCGGAAACTGGTCTCCACTATAGAATTCCAGCCCCAGCGGTGCAGAATGCGCCTGGATCTCCACCACAGGCGGGATCACATTCTCGCAGGCTCCGGAACTGCCGAACTCCGGATCGATGATCCGCCCGACGTGACATCGTGGCCAACCGTAATCGCCGCTCTCCTGGATCAGATATATGGCATCTGGTGGTAAATCATCCCCCAGGAAATCCCGACCATTATTGGTCGCCCAAAGCTCCACAGTGTTCGGTCGGAAGGTAATGCCCACCGCGTTGCGCAATCCTCTGGCGAAAACCCTGGGATCGCTCCCGTCTGGATCGTACCGCATGATGGCTGCCCGGCGTTCATCTCCCTCATTGCAAACGTTGCAGGATGAACCGATCGAAACAAACAAGCTCTCAAAATCCGGGCTGAAGAGCACGGTGCGGGTCGAATGTCCTCCCACCGGGAGTGCGCTGATCACCTCCTCCATGACCTGGTAAATTCCATCTCCGTCTGGATCGACGAGACGTACGATCCGTTGAGTCTCTCCAACATAGAGAGACCCGTCTCGATAAAAGTCCAGGCTGCTGGGGCTTACCAATCCATCCGCTGCAACCTCGATCTGATCGAGCAGGCCATCCCTATTGCGATCCGGGAGGCGCAGAATACGTCCTGCGCCGCGTTCTGCGACATAGAGATATCCATCCAATCCAACAGCGATCATACGGGGATCATCCAGACCCTTCGCATAGACGGAAATGCCAAAACCAGGAGGGAGATTGACAGGTCTCTCGGGTGGGTTAATCGCCTGACTCTGAGTCTCAGACTCTGATACAGGGAGTGGTATCGCAGTCGGCGCCGGCTCATCGGTGAGTCGGCTGGGACTGGCGATACGTAAGGTACAAGCAGACAGGAATATCACCGATAACAGCAGATTGATGCGCCTCATTGGAGTGTATTATATCAACCAGGCAGAAGAGCGAAGACTATTCTCCTGCCCAGGATGAGATCGGTTTTAATAACCTTACGATGTTTCCGAAAGGATACGCTGGAACTCCTTCAGATAGATCTTGGCGATATCCTTATGGTTGGTGATGAGCGTGTTCTCGTCGTTTCTCGTTCGAGCATTATTGCTGAAATTAAATGATCCGGTGACAAGGATCTTCTCATCCACGATGAACACTTTATGATGCATGCTTTCAGGACGATCATCAAGGTGCACATCCAATCCATTTTTTATAAAGAACTCATAATCTGAGCCGACGTTGCTGCGCGCCTGAGCAGCATCCATCACGCCGATCACTTCGACACCGCGGGTGCTGGCATCCACAAGGGCAGCGACCAGGTCGTCATTCGTAAAGGCATAAGCCAGGAAGTAGATCCTTGCGCGCGCCTACCGGATCAAATCGATTAGCCGCTCCTCGACATCATCCTCGGGGGCAAAATAAACCTCCAACCTGGATCCATCGATGGTTATCGATATCCACAACGACACGGATAACCGCTCCTCGCTGATGAGCATCGATCAAAGCATCCCGAACACTCCATAAATTCAGATCTGGTGGTTATTTTGGCTGGAGATGGCCTTTCCGCCCCTCATCCTGCTTTTCATCCTGTTTCCAAACCGAGAACACCTGGCTGAAGGAGACTTTTTTCTAATGACAGCCCGTTTAAAGATAGTTGGCGTCTTGCAGATTTTCTGGGCGATCAGTTTTATCGCCCTGGTGAGGGGAATTACTTCCCGTCAAGCTGACAAGCAGATCTATATGTCCGCATAGAATCGCTTCCGAGATCTGCCTGCGATGGATGTTCCTCCCCCATATTTGAAGAAACTCCTCAACTCTTGGTCTGTTGCTGAAGCCTACTCCTTGCCACTCACGAGCTAGAACAGAAGGTGCTCATCATGGTTTCCGAGAGGCGACCTTACTCCGACTTTGCCAGGATTCTCGATCTCTCCCCTTCCCTGGTCCAGGATATGATCGACGCGTTGTAAATAAATTCGAAGTCAATAGCGACATCATTCTTATCTGGAAGACGTGGAAACTGGGATATCTGCCAGGATAATCGGTCACAGAACCTGAGTTTATCAAGCAGGTTTGCCAGGTGCTTATTGAGAACCTCGGCAATCCAGCGATTCGATTCGTTCGTATTATTTGAATGAGCCATAAACCGCTCTGGATGATTGACCGGTCGTGATCAAGGGCTCAGCCCAACCACCAAGGGATACGACACCTTTATATGGACGAACTGTTCAGTCAGGTCGCCGAAGCTTTTTCTCTGACCGCTGAGAAGTACGACAGCTTCGCTGAGGATCACCCTAACCTGGAGCGTATCCGTTCCAGGGTTTATGTGCATCTGTTGAAGCATCTCGATCCAGGCGCGCGCATCCTGGAGCTCAACGCCGGGACAGGGACAGATGCGGTCCACCTGGCTCAGCTCGGCTTCCGTGTCCACGCCACCGACATCGCTCCTGGAATGCTGGATAGACTGCGCATGAAAATCAGCCAACTGGAATTGCAGGACAAGATCACCGTTCAGGAGTGTTCGTTCACCGAGCTCGAACGGATTGATATGGGCGCGTGGGATGCAGTCTTCTCCAACCTGGGCGGTTTGAATTGTATCCCTGATCTCCGCCTTGTGATCCGTAACCTACCACTTGTGCTCCGTCCAGGCGGGGTGGTCATCTGGGTGCTCATGCCGCCCATCTGCCTGTGGGAACTGGCGCTGGCACTCACTGGGAATTTCAAAATTGCTTTCAGAAGGTTATCCCCCAGAGCGCGCGCTCACCTGGAAGGCAGGATTTTCCCGATCTACTACTTCACACCCTCACAGGTTATCGCAGCATTCGATCCCGACTATATCCTCATGGATATTGAAGGGCTTGCAGTGTTCTCGCCTCCTGCAGAGATCAAGTACTTCTGCACACGGCACCCCACCTTGTACCGCTGGCTTTGCCAGCTCGACGATCGCCTGGCTTGTCGGCGCCCCTTCTATGGTTGGGGGGATTTCTTTCTGGTCTATCTGAGATATGTTCCCAATCCACCTTGACTCGCGGCTGCCTCCTGATATAACCGCTTTCATCCGGCGAGTTGGCGCCAACACGCTCTGGTTGTTTACAGCGCGGGCGGGAACCCAGGCAGTGATGCTCTTCTTCACCATGCTCATTGCCCGCCGGCTGGGAGAGGAAGGCCTCGGCGCTTATGCCTTCATGACCTCTGTGGTCTTTATCGGGAACATTCTTTCCACTTTTGGTACAGATATGCTCATCGTCAGGGAGATCTCAGGCAGGCGGGATCTGAGCTCGATCGTACCAGCCTTGTACGTACAACTGCTGATCTCACTCGGATCGATCCTGTTGCTAAACCTCAGCATCGGCGTCATCCCGAACTTGTCGCCGGAAATGGAGAGGGCACTAAGGGTTTTCAGCCTGGCACTCATACCTCTCTCCTTTTACTCCATCGCCAGCGCGGTCTTGCGCGGGTTTGAGCGCATGAGGCCACTGATGTTCATCAACCTGAGCCAGGTGATTTTGCAGGCTGGTTTAGCCTGGATGTTGATCTCGACCGGAGACAGCATTGTCAAACTTGCCTGGCTTCTCCTCCTCACCCAGGTGATCGTATCGCTGCTTGCCTCTGCGGAGTGCCTGAAGACCGTCCCGGATGTCCGGAAATCACAGCGAACACAAGGGCTGCCTTTGGCAGCTCTCCTGTTAGCCAGTGGACCGATTGCTCTGATCAGCATCCTGAAAGTAGCTTACCAGAAATCCAGTGTTCTGATGCTGACTGCGCTCGCCGGTCCGGCTACATCCGGGCTGTTTTCAGCCGCCTTGCGTCCGGTGGAAGCGACGCAGTTTGTTCACATCGCCATCATGGGCGCTATGTTCCCGGTCATGGCACAGGTGCACGGCGAGACTTGCGCAGGTTCGTGGTACACAGACCGTATTTTGCGGGCATCCTGGCGGGTCGTGCTTGGCTTGGGGTTACTTATATCCGGGCTGCTCTACGCCCTCTCGAGCTCTTTGATACCCCTGCTTTTCGGCAATCAATTCACGCCATCGATCCCAGCTCTGCGTCTGCTTTCATGGAGCCTGATCCCTTATTCGGTGAATATCTACCTGTCGTCTCAGCTCCTGGCAGCCGGGAAAGAAAGGACATTGGTGTCCATATACCTGGCCAGCTTGGCGCTTCTGGTAGGACTGAACGCCTGGATGATCCCGAGGCTGGCACAGACTGGCGCCTGCCTGACAATATTGATCTGCGAGTCATTCCAGGCTGCGATCTTCCTTTCCCTTTCCAGACCGCCGACCTTTCCAACTCGACCCGATCGTCTAACGACCTGGACACCTTGGGAGAGAAGATGACCTTTCCCAATTATCCTGAAAAACATCAACTCGCCTCGCTGCTCAACCCAGGAGATATCGTCGCCTACCGGCGGCATCTCGGAAGACTGCCCCGAATCCAATATCCCGAGGGGCTGCTCTTCTGCCTGGAGCGCGGGCTGCCAAAGCTTCTCCGCCGGCACGTCCCGGTCCGATACGTGGGGAGGATGTTCGGCGAACTGTACATGGTAAAAAAGCCAGCGCTTAAAGTGCTCGTTCTCTCAGATTTTGGCGGTGGCGCGCCAATAGTAGGCGAGCTGGCTGAGGAGTTCATCGCACTGGGTGTCAGCCGTATCGCCCTGATCACCTGGGGAGGGGCTTTGCAGCCCGATCTCAAGCCGGGGGATATCGTGGTGTGCGATCGGGCGATCCGTGATGAGGGTCTCTCACACCACTACCTGCCTCCAGCCAGGTATGTGGGAGCCAGCGGAGAGCTGGTTGCACACCTGGCAAGAAACATCAACATGCATGGTTACCAGCCCCACATCGGAGCAACCTGGACGACAGACGCCCCCTATCGGGAGACCCTCGAGGAAGTGCGCGAGTATCAGGCTGAAGGTGTAAAATGCGTGGAAATGGAATCGGCGGGGCTGTTCGCCATCTGCCAGGCGCGCGGCGTAGAGGTGGTCTCTGCGGTTGTGATCATGGACAGCCTGGCAAGTTACAGATGGGAGGTCCCAAATAATCTGGAGGACATCCAGAAAGGGCTCGCAGCTGCCTATCTGGCTTCGATCGAGACGCTGAGCCAGAAATCTTGATGAGCTCTTTTATTTCGAATAAGAGTTCGAACATTCCCCACATCATGATCGTAGTATTTATGAGAATGTCCGAAAATCTGTATCAGCTCAGCCCTTTATGGAGAAATGAGAAAATGCACCTCTGTAAACGATAGAAGGGATTCCCCAGACGAAAGGTTGCAACCCAAACTAGATAAGCATGGTGATCGAAAGCGGAGCAGAAGCGGGCTCAGATGAGCGTTCGAGTTCCAGACACTTAGCACACAGATAAAGGGTCACGAGATAACGGGGTTTGAGACCGACCACAACTCTGGCTTTGGCGACCGCGATTTGACCGCAGTCACAAAGGGACGGGTGCTTATGCCAGGTTTTCCGGTTTTTTGTTATGCCCACCTTTTTGGTGATCTTCCAGGTATTCATCGAAAATCTCTTCCCGGCGCATCAGAATGCGCAGGTCCTTTTTCCCGGCAACACCCATTTTCTTGTAAATAGTGCGAGCATGCGTGCGGATGGTCTCCAGACCCAGACTGAGTTCTTGGGCGATCTGCTGGTAGGTATGGCCGGCATGGATCAGCAGGGCGATCTCCTGTTGGCGGTAGGTGAGGGTCTCCCAACGCAGGCGGGGGTCTTCAGTAGCGCGCAGACGGCACCACACCAGATCGAGCAGCCGGGCAGCAATAGTGACCTCGGGGAGGTTTTCGGTTTCCCCTAGGTCATACAGATAGTCAATGAGAGACCGATCGAGAGGCATCAGTCGGGATATGGATGTGTCAGGCATAGAACGACAACGCAGGATAACACGTTGCTGGGACACTCATCGTGTCTGATAAGAACCATTAGCGTGTTCATTACACTATATCAAAATATTCGTTCTAATGAATTCACTTTGTAGGGGATTTTGGGGGTATTTTAGGATTAACCTGTAGGGGGAAATGGGGAAATGCACCCGATCCCCTATCCCCTGCCTCCTAGTCTCGAATATAATTAGATACAGGAGAAATTATGACAACCGGATCCCATACCTACACTTTTAGACGCGAGGGCAGCCCGGGTTGCCTGTGGCAGATTTTGTGGTTTTTATTCATCGGCTGGTGGCTCGGACTTATTGCCCTGGCGGCAGCATGGTTTTTAAACCTCACTATCGTTGGTCTACCTCTGGGACTGGCAATCCTTAACCGGCTGCCAATGTTCGTCGCTCTCCAAACGCCAACCACTCAGGTGATCCTCAGATCCGCAGGAGGGCGGAGCTCCCTCCTCGAAAGCGGTCTCCCTCAGTACAATTTCTTCTTGAGAGCCCTGTACTTCCTCCTGATCGGTTGGTGGTGGAGCCTCATCTGGCTGCTTGTCGCCTATCTCTTCTGCGCCTCTGTCATTCTGCTCCCTCTGGGGATTGTCATGTTCAGGATGACACCCTTCATGACAACCCTCAAACGTTATTGAGCACCAAAGATATCCCTATCTGTTTCTCACTTCTTCCAATAACTTCGCCAGCCCTTATCCCGGATGAGTGCGCCGCGCGGTGTTTGAAAGCCGATCAACAACAGTCCAACCAGGTCTCCGGACGAAGCCACTCCATTGACCAGGGCAATCAGAGCCAGCCAATTCAGAAAAGTATCCTCAACCAGGAAAAGGCGCCCGAGGACAAGCAACAGGATAGGTAGCAGAGAAAGGCCTATGAACGGTGCGGCAAGAGCTGCCAGAAACCTCCCTCGCGGCATGGATTCGAGATATGCTGCATAGATTACGACCCGGCTGAGCCAGATCCCTAAAACTGAGCAGCGCGTCAGTCCGAAACCAGGATGCGCCAGAAGGTGCAGCAACTCGTGGATGGGGATTAACGCCAGTAATAACAGGACCGCTCGGGTTGAAAACAAGAGAGGCACAGGGTTAGCAACGCCAATCCTTAGTAGCAGCGCTGTCTGAGCCAAGACAACTGCCACAGCCACTGGGATAGCGAGGATCTGCACCAGCAGCGGCCCGGGTTCCCGGACCGCCTGCCAGCCTTGCACCAATGGTTCGAAAGATGGATCTTCAGGAGGCGGAGCGAGGTGGAGGATCACAAAAAAATCAGTGTTGCAGCAGAAAGAGCTCAACATCCCTTTATCTCAATATTTTCATGGGAGTATCCACAGGACCGGCGGTTGAAGTTCTACCCTGATATCCAAAGATTTGAGTCTGTCCTTGCGATCGGCTTCGACTGCCAGCACTACGAATTGCGCCATTGCATCGAGGTCATCCGGAGAAAGCGTGACGGGTTCGAACCTGACTGGAGAGCCTTCGGCCAGGCTCGGCGGATGGCGCAGATAATTGACGGTGGCGGACTGCAAGTCCTCCAGTGTGGTCGTAAACGCAGGGATCACGAACATCCGGTCGTTCCTCCAGAAAGCCTCGGACTCCTGTTGAATCTTCTCAGAGGAACCACCATAGGTTTCACGTCTCAGGTTTACCCTGACCAGCGTCACCCAATATGGCTTTCCAGTTTGGTCTGGTTTCAACGCAGCAGAATAATGGATCTCCAGCGGTATCAGACCAAACGATGGATCAAGCAGTAAACCCTGCCCGCACTGTCCACATGCCCAGGCGATCTCCTCAGGATTTGCCGGAACTGGCGTCTCACAGCGCAGACAACGCAAAGGAATCAGGGCAACTTGCGAGGTCACCGCATCAGCTCCCGTATCTGCTGAATCCCTGCGGATATGCCTCCCCATGAGGTGGATCCCGTATCACCTCCTCGCGCCCGCTTGATGTGTTTGCGGAACTCATAAATTTCACCAAAGCGGAATTTGCGATAAGCTTTCACCATGATCCCAATACCCAACCCAATCAAAGCCAACCCGGCAAAGAACAGACCTCCTTCGTCGTCATCCGAGTTAGCCGCCAGGTAAAAGAGCAATGATGAGGCGTCTACTGTGATCAATGAGCCTGTCGCCATTCCACCAACCAGGATTGCCGCTCGATAAAATGTGCTTCCAGGCGCCTTTCCATAGAGAATTTCACCGTGATATCCATCGACCACCACCTGATAAGCCCGCCCTCGATAGGAGTATCGCAACACCCAGAGAGGATAATAAACCAGACCAATCCGATTGCGGATGAACCTGACAAAGACCTGGCTCAGACGGTCCAACTTCGCCTTCTTTTCGACATATGCGGTGAACTCACTTTCAGCCTCTTTTCGTGCCTCTGCCAGCAGGCCTACCGGTTCAAAGACCATTCCGGTGGCATGGAGAGCATCGGCATTGAAAGGTTCAAGTTTTGGATCGATGCGCGGGATCGCCTCTACACCGAACTCACCGACATCACAAGCCGCCACATTCCAGGTCATGTCCTCTACAATCTTGACCTCGCGCGGTTCATAACGTTTATTCTCGCCGCTGCCTACCTGCTTTTCACCGAAAACCCAGCCCAGCACCCTGCTCCAGGCTGCCCAGAATGGCATGTAAGCGATGAAGGCTTCGTTCAATTCAGCTGCCCGGGAGACCCGCCCATCGATCGCTCTGGAGCTGCTCAAGAAACGGCGGTAAGCCAGCTCCGCCTGTTCTCGATCGATGCGCAGCGGCACCTGATAGCGCAACAGACCCCGATCACCCCTGACCATAGAGCGCAGGTCGCAATATGGACAGCGCACGATCAGATCCCCCTCGGGAATCGCCACCATCCCCCCGCAGTTCGGGCAGTTCAAACCCTTGACGCCATTGCGTTCAGCCATTTCCCATAAGGTCTCCTCAAACCCTGGCTGCCACCCAGGCAGCCAGGACGAAGATGAGCGGCGCAGCGACAACACCGGCTGCACCGCAAGCCACCCATCCGAGAGCATACCCTCCAGAACCATCGATCAGGGCGCCGATCAATGGGAAGGTAGCCAGACACAGGTAAACCAGAGCTGCCAGCCCGCCGATCAGGCGGTAGAGAACTTCGGCTTTTGCTGGGAAGATGTTCGCAAAGACCTGTCCGGTGGCACCCTCGACCAGAGCGGTGTATGTCTTTTCCTGATAGCGATATTTGAAGGTGTAGACCGGGACATGGACGAGCGCCTTCTCGACGATCTGCTCTTTGGGTATGTTCTGCGCTGCCAGCCAGGAGAGCGCCGTCTCCAGCCCGATTGTGGGAGGGTGAGATTGCGCTTCCAGTGCCGGGTCATATTTACGCAGATCCCCAGCTGGCACATTCAGCCGCCTGATCTCGGTCACAGACGTGGCAGCTGCAGGAATATTAAATAACTGCTCACTCCCGTTCTCGAAGCGCCGTTTGAGATGCCAGATGGGAAAGAATTCGAAAGAGCGGCCCATCAGCTGGGCTTTTTTGTCAAGGTCTTTGACGGTCTCATTGCCAGCCATCCAGCGTGCCAGTGAGGCGCGTGCTTTATCCTCATCCAGAGTCGGTGCCAGATACCAGTGAAATACAACCTGTGACTTATCCAGATAGACTGTAGAGGCGCAGTAAGGGCAGGTGAGGAAAACCTGCCCTTCGTCTGGATGGAGCTCCCCACCGCACTGTGTGCAACGAAACTGTGTGATCGTCTGTTTGTCACTCATCGCCACAATTATAGCAACCGGTGCAAAAAAACGCTATAATGGGTCAGGTCTTCTCTGGCTTGCTGATCGATGGATCGATAACGTCCTTCCGACATCTTTATTCAGCAACCGCATCTACTTTAAGAAAGGTAAACCGATCAGGAGGTGTCAACCTATGCCAGCCAAGCGCCAGACTTATGCGATCGAGATTGCCGGAGTCTACCGGCAGCTACCGCTCTTCGAAGTGCAGCCAGGGTTGCGCATCGCTGTGCTCAACATCCTGGGGGACACCGAGCTCGTTCAGGCCTGCGCGGCTGCCCTGGCGAAAAAACTTGATTCGCTGGATTTCGATGTCCTGGTGACAGCGGAAGCGAAGAGTATCCCGGTCGCACATGCCCTGGCTCTGGAGATCAACAAACCTTACGTGGTCCTGCGCAAGGTATATCGGCCTTACATGGGAGAAACCATCCAGGCAGAGACAATCTCGATCACGACCGGCAAACCTCAGTCACTCTTCCTCGACGAGAAAGATCGCCACCTGCTGGCAGGCAAACGCGTTGTACTGCTGGATGATGTGATCAGCACTGGCTCGACGCTGAACGGGATGAGACATGTGATGGAAAAAGCTGGCGCCACGGTAGTGGCCGAAGCAGCCATTCTGACCGAAGGGGAGAAGACCAGGTGGGAGCATATTATCTCATTGGGGCACCTGCCGCTCTTCACAGATTGATTCATCGAAAGTTTTACCGGGTGAGGCCATCTGGCAGGCAGATAATCACGATCGGTTTTCCCTTCAAATGTGTGAGGACAACCACCCGCTCGTTATCCCCTCGAAGATTCAACTTGCGGATCAACTCTAAGGGTTCAAGAGGCGAGCCGCGCTTCTTGACCACCACTTTCCCGACCCGCCGCTCACGAAGATAGGAGCGCAAGCGCTTGAGAGCAAAGGGTAGCCAGGCTTCGATGCTCCACACCCTGGCAAAGGGAGTTAATACACAATCCTGCGCAGTCAGGTAGGCGATATCTGTATCAAGCTGGGAGGCATTCAGGATCGCCCCGAGATCAACCACCAGACCAGCCCGGATGATCGCCGGGTCTGGCTCATAAAGGTAACGCTGCGGCTCACTCAGAGGCAGGGCACCGAAACCTGCACCATCAGTCATGGTGTACGGGCCTGGCAGGATTGTCGCCCGTCTGGCCGCGCTCTTGAGGGGTCCAAACCACAAAACCGCTTCCTTCAATTCGCCTTTCAGAGATATAAACTCCACCTCAGCGTTGAATGGGGTGAGTTCTGCCAGCTGCACCCCGGGTGAGACCTTAACGCCCAGGGCTGAAAAATCAGGTAACCACCGTTGGACGATCGCCAGGGGCGGGGAGTAATGCCGGATCGAAAAAGCCCGCCGACGACCCTCCCGGCGAGACGGGTCGAAGAAGAGCGCCGCGCCCGATTTCGAAGCCAATGGAAGCCCATCCCCCAGGTCCGCCTCAACGAAGTGAGCCCTCCCGGCAAGCCCTGCCGCTTTGAGATTCTCCCTGGCCATCTCGAGGCGTAATCGATCCCGGTCCAACCCAGCCGTCAAAGCAACCTGCGCCAGGGCGAGCGTATCCCCTCCCAACGAACACCCCAGATCTGCCACCCAGTCGAACTCTCGATAACGGCCTGCGCAGTAGGTTGAAACCTCAAAAGGAGTCGCCTGCTCTAACGCCTGCCGGGTGAAATACATTTTCTCCGCGAATGGGAATTTCTCAGCCGCTTCCCGACGCAGGATCGCTGTTTCCAGGGCTGCTCGAGCCAGTTCAGCTGGATACCTGCGGCAGAGGATCTGGTAATCCTTTAAGAAATCCGCTTCTCGGGGCGCCAGCGCCTGCGCGGCATGCAGCACCTCCTGACCAAAATCGGTCAGCAACTGGCGAAAGAGAACCACGTCCATTCAGTCAATTTTAACAGAGGGACTGATCAAACCCTCCAGCCTCAACCACCCTGAGCGATATCTTCTAGCATCATCTGGGCTGCTCGCCTGCCGATCTCGACGGCGAAGTTCGTCCCTCGATCCCATGGATAGACCTGGCTCATACTGGCAAAGTACAGCCCCGGGAGCGGAGCACGGATATCCGGGATGTTGCGGGAATGATTGACCTCTGGCACTGGCTGAGCGTAATTTGTCCGGAAAAGCCAGGCTTCCTTGATCCACGCCGGGCTGAAATCCGGATTGAAGCGAGGCAGGTGAGGGAGAAACAGTTCGAGCAGCTGCTCACGGGTCAGAGAGAAATATTCATGACCCTGCTCCAGGTAATCACCGATATAGATCAGATGATCGCCGTTGAAGTATTCCGGGGAGACAAAGTTCGTATGCTCGACCAGAGCCAGGAAGGGGAAGCCCGCCGATTTGGGGATATTGAACCAGTAAAATCCCTCCCTGGAAAGCTGCTGGCGCAAGGCCAGGATCAGAACAACAGCCCCCATACTCTTGAGATCAAGCAGTCCGCGCAGGTATCGATCTGGCAGGGAAGGCGCCATCTGCGCCAGCAGGGCAGGGGAAGTGGTCACCAGGCAGCGATCATGGCGCGCCTCCCCTCCGCGAAGCAAAAGATTTAATCCGCCCTCCGGGCGGATCTCGATCTGCCTCACCTGTGCCCCAAGATGGATTACGACCCCCAACCGCCGCAGGTGATCGGCAAAAGCATCTGCGAACGCCTGAAAACCACCGATAAAAGTCCCCAGGCGGGTGGTGCGCGCTTTAAGCCTCGCCCACATCCAGGCCATGTTGACCTCTTTGTAATAAGGACCGAACTTGCCGATCAATAAGGGCTGCCACATGAGCTCATAGACCCGATCGCCGGCCCACTTTCGCATCCAGGCTTCGACCGTAACCTGTTCCAGGCGCCGCCAGTTGTTCGTCAAGCGCAGATATAAACCAACCAGGCCAAAGCGGAGCTTGTCCAATCCCCATCCCAACCCTGGAAAACGCAGGGCGGTGAGGTATGAATCGAACGGATAAAACCTGCCTTGGTAATAGACAACAGTATATGGGCGAGGAAAAATCACCCGGTCGCTCCAGCCCAATTCAGCTATCAGCCCCAGGATGTGGCGGTCGCTCGCAAACCAGTGGTGGTAGTATTTTTCGAGTGACCAATCCCAGTTTGGCGCCTTGAACCCCCCGGCCAGACCGCCGACGGTATCGCTGCTCTCGTAAATGACGACTTCAACACCAGCCCGCGCCAGATCATAGGCAGCAGACATTCCCCCAATCCCTGCACCGATAATGGCGATCTTCGTGGCAGGTCTCATGGGGTATCTGTCCTCATTTCGGTCTGGTGCTCTTCAGCCTGGATACCCTGCCGCCTGGCTTCTTCCAGTGCTCTTTGCCACTTCACCCCGGCCTGGAGGAGATAGAAAGCACCCAGGGCAGTGATCGGCACCCACAATGCGACATGTAGCACAAGCGTATACCCTGTTGCCAGGGGACGGTCGACTCCATAGGCTACCAGCACCGCGATCCCGGGCGCATCGAATGTGCCGATATATCCAGGCGCGGAGGGGATGGTGGTAGCAAGATTGACAATGCCGTTCATAAGCATCAGCGTGAAGAAACGCACATCGAAAGGAAACGCCTGCATGACAAACCAGTATTTGCCGGTTTCCAACAGCCAGATCACCACTGATGTGACGAAGATCATCAAAGCTTCTCCGGGTGAGCTCAGCGCGCTTAGACCACCCAAAAACTGCTCAGCCAGATCGACTAGGCGTCCTCGAGATCGGGAGGGTGCCAGGCGGTTGATGAGTCGCTCCATCACCCCCAGGGCCTGTTTCGGATACATGGCGGCAAGGAGAAACACAGCCAACGCGCCGGCAAACAAGCCAACCCCAACCAGCGCCAGGGTCTGGATATCCCCAACGAAACCGGAATCAGATGTCAGATCGGCCAGCTCGGGCAGGTTCAGGAAAACAAAGCTCAACATCACCACGCCATCGAAGACCCGCTCGATAATGATCGTTGCCAGGGAGGCCGAGATGGATACACCAGCGGATTTTTTCAACACCACTGCCCGCAACAACTCGCCAGCACGCGCAGGATAGATGTTGTTGCCCATGTACCCGATGGCCGTGATGGGGAAGAGTGTCCGGGTCGCTATCGCCTGAACCGGGCGTAAGAGGTAATGCCAGCGCCAGGCACGCGCCACGACTGCGATCATGTAAATCATCACCCCTGGTATAAGCCACCAGTAGTTGGCGCCGCGCAGGGCAGCCCAAACTTCTCCCAGGTGCAGCCCACGCAGCGCAAGATAAAGTAAAACCAGGCTGATCAAAACGCCCAGCCAGAATTGCCAGCGCCTCATGGGGCGAATTCTACCAGCTAAGTCCCTTCACCTGTCGGTAGCCTGAGCAAGAGCTGGAATATAATGTGCGCATGACACAAACAAATCTCAGAATCGGTCAACCTGCGCCTGACTTCACTCTGCGCGACCTTTCCGGTGGCTCCCATTCCCTGTCTGCGCTGTGCGGTAGGATCGTCATCATCTGCTTCTGGTCAGCGGAATGCCCGTGGTCGGAACGCTCCGACCGGGAATTGCTGCGTTACCTTCCAACCTGGGGTGAGCAGGTCGTCCTGCTCCCGATCGCCTCGAACGTCAATGAAACGCGTGAGCAGCTCGCCGAAACTGCAGCACGGCGACAGATCCCCTGCCTGCTGGTGGATGACAACCATCAGGTAGCCGATCTTTACGGCGCCCAAACCACCCCCCATTTCTTCGTTGTGGATGCCAAAGGGATACTGCGCTACCAGGGGGCGCTGGATGATGTCAACTTCCGGCAGCGCCAGCCGACGCAGAATTATTTAAAAATGGCTGTGGAAGCACTTCTCACCGGCAAGGAGCCCATGCCGGCTCAGACACCCCCTTATGGGTGTGCCATCGTCCGCTACATTGGTTAGAAGGAGATCTCCCCCCGGGCGCGCAACTCCTGAGGTAACAAAGCGGCATAGATCATCTCATGGATCGGTGTGGGGACTCCCCGCTGACGTCCGCGCCGTACCACGGCGCCATTCTGCCAGGCGAGCTCCGAGGGCCGCCCTTCAAGGATGTCCCTCTGCATCGAAGCCTGAGTGCCTTCCGGAAGGCTATCGATGAAAGCAAGCGTGCGGGAAATATGGCTCTCGTTGAGGTCAATATGGCTTGCCTGAGCCACCGCCATGATCTCTTGCATCGCCCCTACGAGCAGGGCGCGCGTTTCCGGCACCTTCCGGAGGACGCCCGCCGGTGCACGGGTCACAGCCCCTACTCCACTGATCGCCGCAATAAAGAGGAATTTCTCCCACATCGCGACGTGAATATCTTCCGGGATCACAGCCTTCACCCCCGCCCTTTCGAAAGCCTCTTTCAAAGCCTGGCAACGGGCGCTGGGTCTGTTATCCAGTTCACCAAAGGCGACATCCGGTTCGATCCCCACATGGCGGATATACCCCGGGGCAGCGATGTGGCTGGAGATATGACACAGCCCGCCCAGGACATGCTCTTTCCCCAGCACCTCGGCTAATTGATCGGGGGCATCCACACCGTTCTGCAGGGGAACCACGAAGGTATCAGCGCCAATCATGGGGAGCATCGTCCTGGCTGCCTCAGCGACCTGCCACGCTTTGACACCCAACAGGACGACATCCACCTCACCGGCTTCTGCCGGGGAATCGGTCGCCTGGACTTCTTTCAAATGAAAATCACCTTTCGGGCTGTCAACCTTCAAACCCTGCTTGCGCAGAGCTGTCAGGTGTTCCCCACGAGCAATGAACACAACCTGCTCACCGGCTTGCGCCAGCCGACCTCCGAAATAACCGCCGACACCACCGGTGCCAAACACGGCAATTTTCATGTCGCACCTTCCTGAATGATGTCCATGTATTTTTATAACAAGATGATCGCCACAATTCGGGTGATGGACTGTGATTTGTGGTGCTAAAATTGGGCTTGACAGGCCTTCGAACTGGGATTATATCCTATTCAGAGAGATTGAAAGCTGTCCAATGCCTATTACACCCAGGGACTGCCTCGTGAAATAAACACAAAAATCGGGTAAAATCAGCCCGTCCTGCGATCATCAGCAGGTCAAGGAAAAGGATAATTATGAGCGATAAAGACTCAGCCCAAACTGTGATCGAATCCTACAGAAAAAGACGCCAAAAGACTGTCCCTTTTATAGTTGGCAGCCTGGCGATCCTCCTGATCGCGGTAGGGATTGGTGTGCTCGTCCTCTGGTTGACGGGACCCGATCGGCCAACCTTCTCTTTCTTCGCCAGTCCCACACCCACTGCGACCGAAACGCGGACCCCAATCGCCACCGCAACCGAAACCGCTCTACCCACGGACACACCAACCGAAACAGCAACCCCTACCGAGACGACCACACCGACCGCATCCGGGCCATTTGTCTATGTCGTCGTTGAAGGGGATACACTCGAATCCATCGCCAAAAAATATGGTGTGGATGTGCTGGTCCTGATGGCCTTGAACAATCTGACCAGTGACATCATCCGGGTTGGGGATGAGATCCTGATCCCAAATCCCGACCTGACCCTGGCCACCCCGACCCCAATACCGACCGGCTGGCGGGGAACGATCGAATACCGGGTGGCGCCGGGTGACACGCTCGAAACCATTGCAGCGCGCTTCTTCAGCACCGTAGAAGCGATCCTGGCTGCCAATAAAGATCTCAAAAACGAAAACGAGATCTTCGTGGGTCAGGTGCTGATCATCCCTGTCAATATTGCCACACCGGTGCCGACCAGCACGCCGCGGCCCTCACTGACACTGACGGCTGCCGCGGCGTCCCCCACTGCAACCCCCAGCGCTACCCCTTGACTTGCGCTCGAAGGATCGCAACTCTGCCGCAGGCGCTCTGCCTGCGGCAGTTTAATTCAGGGTAACTGCCGGCTGGCATCCTCGATGCGTTTCAAGATCTCCTGAGCCTCCTCAGAATCGGCCAGGGTGACACGCCCATCGCCATCCACATGCGTGGGGATGAGCTCATAACCAATGAGGCGGCTGCCCTCAAAGGTCACAACCAGGATGACCCCCTGCTGGTGATCGCGCGCCCAATCCTGGTCGAAGACGAAATTTCCCAGGCCATAGAACACAGGTACGCCATCGATCTCCTGAACCGCCTGAACAACGTGCGTATGATTGCCAACGACCAGATCCGCACCGGTCTGGACAGCGATGCGGGCTAAGTCTCGCTGCAGGTAATTTGGCGTAGGTGTATCTTCAGGACCCCAATGTGGCATCGCCACCACCACATCTGCAAGACGCCGCGCCTCCAGGATCGCCATACGCAGGTTTTCAGGGGTCAATACGGCAATCCCCGGAGTGCGTTCCCCGGCAAACGCCAAAGGCTCGATCTGCCCCAAGGAGACGAACCCAAAACGCACGCCGTTTACTTCAACCACAACTGGCTGCATGGCCTGCTGATGATTTTCTCCTGCTCCTACAGGGAGGATACCCACACGGCGCAGATTCTCCAGGGTATCGAAGAAAGCCCGGTCACCGCAGTTGCTCAATCCGCAGTTCTTGATGTGATTGGTGGCCACACTCATCAGGTCGAACCCAGCCCGACCGAGAGCATCGGCGTTCTCCGAGCCGCCCACCAGCACATATGTTGGCACACAGCCCGTTCGAGGCGAGTAATCGCTGATCGTGGCATTGAGCGTCCCAATGGCCAGGTCGGCGCTGGAAATCACTCCACGCACCTCAGCATAAGGGTAATCGTAATCCCCCCGGGCATCCATGGCGGCCTGGACACAGCGTGCTGGCACGATCACGCCGGTGAATAGAAGCCTGGTGATAGGCGGTGAGGCTGGAGTCGGTGAGGCGTATATCAATGGCGATGTTGGGTCTGGCTGCAAGGACGCGGTGACGGTGGGCAAGGCAGGCGGGGAGGTCAGTGTAAGGGTCGCCTGCACAACAACGCGAGAGTCGGGGTTGATTGGACTATCGGTTTCTCCTGGAACAGCGGTCAACGCCGTCGAGCCGTCACAGGCGGTAAGAAGAAATATCATCCAGAACAAGAAACCAAAATGGCGCATGAGCATCTTCATAGCAGAGCACTCTTCTAATCTCCCAGGGCGCGACGGATCTCCTCCAGCACCCCTGGATCTCGCTCGACCCGCGCGGCAGCCAGCAAAGCTTCCCTGGCCGCTTCATTACCGATCTGACCTAAAGCCCAGGCAACGTGTGCCCGCACCAGGGGTTCTGCCTCCTCTGCCAGGACCCGTGACAGGATATCCACAGCCGAGATGTCGGACTGGTTTCCTAACGCAATGGCCACATTGCGCAGGTAGCCACGGCGTCTGGCTCGCTTCACCGGACTGTCTTTGAACTTTCTGTTGAAAGCCTGCGGTGAGAGCGTTATCTCTTCCAAAAGGTCGGGTGCCGGAACACCTTCCCGAGGGGTGAATGCAGGATCGCCTGCTCGTGGAGCAAAGCGCAGATTCCACGGGCAGACCTGCTGACAGAGATCACAACCAAATACCCACTCCCCAAGCCGCGGACGCAGGTCCGGAGGAACCGCCCCTTTGAGCTCGATCGTCAGATAAGAGATGCAGCGGCGGGCATCGATGGTCCTGTCGGGGAGGATACACTGCGTTGGGCAGGCTTCCAGGCAGCGGGTGCACCTGCCGCAGCGATCATAGGTGAAGGGTTGATCGGGCTCGAGCTCAATGCCAAGCAGAATCTCCGCCAGCAAGAAATACGACCCCTTCTCAGGATTGATCAGGCAGGTATTTTTTCCGATCCAGCCCAGCCCGGCGCGTTGCGCAAGGTCCCGCTCCAGGATCGGGCCTGTGTCTGTATACCAGCAGTTTGCCACCGGTTGACCGACCTGCAGCTCGATAAAATCGATCAGCGACTTCAACCGTTCTGGCAGAACGGTGTGGTAATCATCTCCCCAGGCATAAGCCGCGACGCGCCCGGAAAGCCCACTTGAATTCTCAGGATCGACAAACCCCTTCTCATTCCGACCAGGGGAAAAGTGCGGAATGCCCAGCACCAGGATCGATTTACACTCTGGCAGGATCAGGCGCGGTTCAGCGCGCCTTTCCAGCGCACGCCGCGTGGCAAGATAGCCCATCTCCCCATGCCTGCCCAATCTCACCCAGGATTCATAGACCGCCTGATGGGGCGGCCTCTCAGGGGTTGTTACACCCACCAGGCTGAAACCCAGGCGTCTGGCCTCGGCTTTGATCGCCTCCTTGAGAGACATCTGACTCGAACAGTCGTTATGGCGAGCAGCGCAGTGAAAAGGTCGCCTGATTGGACGTGATGTCGTTCGGCGCCAGGACGTGCAGCTGTGCCCAGCCATCCACCGTACTGGAGATTGTCAGGAAGAAGGATAGACTATGTATACCGCTACCGAACGACGCGGTCTGTTCCGGCGGGAGGTTGAAAGTAAAGCCGGGCGTATCACTTCCCGCCTCCAGTCGATAAGTCACGGTTGCCGGTGCACTGAGGGTGATCGTGCCAGTGAAAGTAAAGGTGTAGGGACATTCGTCAGGCGAGGCGTCATCTACAGCCATGCCGACATCCGTGACCCTGCCCTGGCCGGTTTGACCAGGCGGGGTGGTCGCACCAGGAGTTCCACCAACAACCTGAATCTCGACGAAGACCGCATAATCGAAGAATTCACCAGCTGAATTGCGCATCTTCCAAAAACCACGATATGTCCCCGGAGAGTCTGGGGCTATCATTTCCACAGATATGTCGATTGTGCTTCCTGGGGCGACGGTAGAACCGATAGCTACCGCGGAGGGTGCAGACATCTGAGCGCCACCGAAGAACGCCAGGGAATAATCCGGTGTCCAGGTTGTAGCTCCGGAATTACGCAGCCGCCAGACTTTGGTGAACTTTTCACCTGGACCGAATTGCGTCCCATCTGGCACGGTGATATCCGCCCAGTATTCAGCCAGGTCCCCGCTGGTCGAGGGGGGTGGCGGGCTGCTGGTCTGGACTGCAGAGGTCGCAGGCAGAGTCGGCGTCCCAAATCCCGGGAGAGTAGGTGTGACTGTTGGCAGGTCGAATATCGGTGGAGGGGTTGGCGTGGATGTCTCGGTCGGTCGAGCGAGCTCGGTCAAACGGGCGTCAGCAGTCTGTGCTGCCGCAGTCAACACTGCCTGCGGTGGAGTGGTTGGACTGGCGGTAGTAGATGATGACCGACAGCCCGCCATGAGAATCGCCAACATGAACAAGAAGAATCTCTCTGTCCTCAGCATATATCGCCTCATTGTTCAACGTCTTTATCTATACGACAGGCAATCCTGTACCAATCGAAGAGGCCGTTGCGCTGTGATCTCCTCCGGCGCGCCCAGCCAATTTCTGCTGCAATGCCTGCGCAGGATACCCAATCGCATTAATCCCGTTCGATGCGGGCAGAACCCCACACCACCAGATCGTTCTCCGGCAAACCATCTGCGAGCACGGTCAGGACAAACTGCACCTTCTTCCCCGCATAAGCTGACAGGTCCACATCCACCTGGAGCAGAGTGCCGTCACACGCTTTACGCCATTCCTGCAACACCTGATAGTTTCCACCCTCTTTGAAGCCAAAGCGAAAGATCACCTGACCGTTCCCACACCGTTCCGGAAATCCAAGTTTGGCTCTGAAATGGTCGCCGCGCTCGATCAAATATTCCGGAAATATCCCGCTGATTTGCCCATCCACCACCGCCTTGGGGGCGGTGACCAGGATGACACCAGATGGACGGCCATTTTCGAGGGTGATATCGCGCTTGATCTTCGCGACTCCGTTTGGATCGTCATCAGGTCCACCAAATGGGACGTTGTTTTCGCTGCCTCCGCCGCTAGAGGTCCAGGCTGCCGCTTTCGCCTGAACGTTGAAGTCGTACCGAATGCCGCTGGGTGCCTGAACCCGGATCTTCACCCAGAAATTCTTGTCGCCCTGATCGCCCAGACCGAAGACCTGGCCAGCTGAATTGCGTAATTTCCAGAAACCTTGATAAGTCCCTGGTTGTTCGGGGGCCTTCAGGGTCAGAGAAACATCCACGGTTTCACCCGGGGCGACTGTGCCGCTGGTCAATGGCGCCGATGGGGGGCCGCCGAGAGAATCTCCTTCAATAAACACAATTGCATAACCCGAATTCCAAGCGCAGGTGCCGGTGTTGCGCAAACGCCAGGTCTTGGTGAACTCCGTCCCCGGCGGGAAGACGGTATCGTCAGGGATAGTGACATCCTTATCGAAACCAGCCCGGTCGCAGGCGGCTGAGGTAGGAGAAGGGGCGGGTGTGCCGCCGGTTGGCGTCACAGCGGGCGGTAGCGTCCCAGTCCCCGCGGTGGTCGGGGAGATGGTTGAGGTTGGCAGCTGGGCGGTGGCTGCCAGGGTGAGCTGTGCCTCGATGGTCTGGGCGGCATAGGTCAACACCATCTCCGGCCCGCTGACCGTTGGCGTCGCTCCCGCTCGGGGAAAGTTGCAGGCTCCTAATAGCAGACCCAAAAGGACCATCCATCGAAGGTGTGTTCTCTTGATCATGGCGATCTCTCTTATACCAGCCAGTATAAAAGATGGACTGGTGGTTCTCTCTGGACAGCAGTTATGACTATACTGTCCCTTGCCACGGGTGTCAAGATAGCCTCTGTTCCGGTGGTGACGACCATCTGTAAGGCGAAAATTATCATGCTGCGCATCGATCGGCAGAGATAGGGGGATGAATGACCAGATTGTGTCCGGATGGCGTTAAGTCTTTTATCCGACTCAGGCGGACATGCTGATGAGCTCGACCGGGAGAGGAGATGGCTGGGCGATGGACAGCCGGCCCTGCATCGACCACGGCCCGGCCCAGGTGATCGTCACCGGCAATAGCTTTCCCCGCAGGTCATCCCGAGATTCCACGAAGACCAGTTTATTGGTTGGAGTGCGCCCTTTCCAGCGGCCACGCACGCACTCCTCGAAGAGAACCTCCACTGTCCGTCCTAAATAACGAGCGTTGATCTCGCTTGCGATACGCTCCTGCAATGCTTCCAGGGCGCGGAAACGCTCCCATTTCTCCTCTTCGGGTACATTGTCGGGCATCCGCCGTTCAGCCACGGTCCCGGGCCGCGGTGAGTAGCGTGCCAGGTGGGCCACATCAAGCTTGAGTTCAGCCAGCAGATCATAGGTCCGCTGGAATTGTTCCCGGCTCTCCCCCGGAAAGCCAACGATGATATCCGTAGCGATGGAGACCCCGGGGAAGTGATGGTTGAGGCGGTCACGTATGCGCCTTATCAGTCTGATATAATCCTCAGCTGTATACCCCCGCCGCATATCTGCCAGCACCTTGTCGTCTCCCGCCTGCACCGGCACTTCGATGTGCGGCATGACTTTGGGGAGCGCTGCCACTGTGTCAAGCAGGGTTTCGTTCATCCAGTTGGGATGCGAGGTTAAGAAGCGGATACGTTCGAGGCCTTCGATCTCGTGCACCACGCGCAGCAGGGCAGAGAGGTCAGGACCATCCGGGAAGTCTTTTCCATAACGGTCGACGATCTGACCCAGCAGGGTGATTTCTTTGACACCCTGGGAAACCAGAGAGCGTACCTCGGCCACGATCTCCCCCAGCGGTCTGCTACGCTCAACACCGCGCCGGTAAGGGATGATGCAGAAGGTGCAGGCGTGTGAACAGCCGTAAACGACCGGGACGTGAGCCGTAACCAGCTTACCGCGCTGAGACGCTGGCAGTACCAGATCGCCATCCATGATGGCATAGCGCCGCTCGGTCTCTGATTCTTCGAGCGCCCGGCTCTCATCCTGGGTGAGATAGGCAATGAGAGGGCCCGGATCGGAAGGGGGAGAGAAAACATCGACAAATGGAAAACGAGATTTCAGGCGTTCGGCGCCTTTGACGCCGACCATGCAGCCCATCAAATTGATCACTACATCGGGGCGGCGTTCCTTGAGCGGCTTGAGCGAAAAAAGCCGTCCGACAGCTTTATCTTCGGCGCTCTGGCGCACTACACAGGTATTGAGCACGATCACATCCGCTTCGGCTGGCTGACCTGTCGCTTTATACCCCAAGCGCTCCAGGGCTGACGCCACCCGCTGCGAATCAGCCACATTCATCTGGCAGCCTTCTGTCCAAATGTGATACTTCATGTCCATTATTATAACAAGGAAATTTCATCTCCCATTAAGTATTGAATGTTAGAATTCAACCCATGTTTAAATCTAGCCTGGCGAGATCGGGGGCTTTTATCCTGGGGTTGCTCCTGTTTGCCATCCTGGTGTACCAGCTCCCGCCGTTCAAGAGTCGCCTGAGCTGGCGCTTGGATGTGGCGCTGACCTACATCCGGAATGTGGTCAAACCGGTCGGATCCATGCCAACGCCCCTACCCCAACCTGGCATCGCGGTGACGATCTACCCCACCGCCAAGCCCCCAGATGAGGGAGAATCAAATCCAACGCTCACCCCTACGACTGGCCCCACCGCAACTCAGACTCCCACCCCAACAGCCATCCCTGCTGCCGTTCAGCTGATCTCCCCTGCTTATGAAAAACAAACTCCCAACAACTGCGGACCCGCAACACTCTCGCTTTATCTCAAGATGTTCGGTTGGGATGGCGATCAGGAGGACATCTCCGCGCTGCTCAAACCGCAGACCGACGATCGAAATGTCAATGTCGAAGAGCTGGTCTACTACGTACGCAATCGGGCTGGCTGGCTGAACGCTGAGTTCCGCGTGGGCGGCGATACGCGACTCCTGAAAAGCTTCCTGGCTGCCGGCCTCCCGATCATGATCGAAGAAGGCTTCATCCTGGATACCAGCTACTGGCCGGATGACGACCGCTGGGCCGGACACTACCTGCTCCTGACCGGCTATGACGACGGCAAACAGGCTTTCATAGCGCAAGACACATTTTTGGGACCCGATCGGGAAGTGTCTTACAGCTCAGTCGAGCAGAACTGGCAGGCTTTCAATTATGTCTATATCACGGTCTACCGACCTGAACAGGAAGAACTCGTAAAAGCCCTGTTGGGGGATGACTGGGACCCGGACCTCAACCGCCAGCGCGCCCTGGAGAAAGCCCAGGCAGAGACGCAATCCAACGCCAAAAACGCCTTCGCCTGGTTCAACCTGGGCAGCAATCTGGTCTACTTCGAGCGCTACAATGAAGCCGCCCGCGCTTACGACACCGCCCGCCAGCTGGGGTTGCCACAACGTATGCTGCGTTACCAGTTCGGTCCTTTCTTTGCCTACTTTTTCAGCGGACGAAACGAAGACCTGCTGGCTCTGGTCGATTACGCCCTACAGCGCACGCCGAACTCCGAGGAAGCGCTGCTCTGGCGCGGTTGGGGGAAATACCGCGCCGGTAAAACAAGCGAAGCTATCAGCGATTTCCAGGCCGCTTTACAGGAAAACCCCTTTTATCAGGATGCTCAGTACGCCCTGGATTTCGTCGGAGCCAACCCCTGAGAGCGACTCAATCTCCATCCACAGACGGCAGCAAATCAGGCATAGACCTGGCTTCTTCCACCCCAGGTCTGATCTGCCGCAAAGAGATCACATAGAGAAGCGCGATCAACAGCCCTCCTGCCAGAAACGGCGCAGCCGCGCCTAAGCCTTGAAACAACGCACCACCAATCAAGGGTGCCAGGGCGTTGCCGGCGCTCAGGAAGGCAGCTGATAAGCCCAGCATTCCCCCCACCTCTCCTTCCGCCGCACGTTTTGTGATCAGGCTGTTGATGCCCGGATGGAGCAGACCTCCGCCGATGGCGGCTGGTAGCATGGCGGCGAGTAGCCAGCTCAGACCAAGCCAGCCTTTCTGAGAATCATCTGGCAATGGAATCTGGATGTGCTGCGTGGGTGGTGTTTCCCCCGGCAGGCTACGCGTTGTGCCAAGCTCTCGAGCCAGCTCCTGCCGCGAATACCAGGGAACAGCCTGGCGAGGGGTCAAAGCTGTGAGCAACAGGCCAGCTGATAGCAAGACCAGACCCAGGTAAACCAGCCGTCGGTCTCCCATCTTGCGGCTCCAGGTCCCGATCAGACCTCCCTGAACCGTCACCACGATCAAGCCAACGAAGACAAATACGACAGCATTGCCGGAGGCGTTCAATCCAAGCCGCTGCAGCGTGAACAGTGAGAGCAGCTGCTCAAGACCTCCAAAAGCGATCTGCTGCGCAAACATCAGTACCAGCAAAAAACCGACCGACGGGTTCTTCAAACCCTGGATCAACGCCGAGAGAGACAAGGTCTTTCCTCCCAACCCTTGACCACGACGAGCAGCTGGCAGGGTCTCTGTAAAGATCAGCCAGGTCAACAGGATCGAGATCAACGAGAAACCGGACGCGACGAACGCCGGGAGGCGATAATTGTTGCCGCTCAACGAAAGCGCGATGAAGGCGATCACCGGTCCGAAGATGAAACCCAACCCAAAGGCTGCCCCTATCAGACCTAGTCCCTGAGTGCGCGATTTTTCTGTTGTGCTATCGGCGATAGCTGCCTGCGCGGTGGCAAAGTTTGCCCCCGAGATCCCATCGATGAGACGGGAGAGGAATAACAGCCACAAAGCGTTCGCAAAACCCAGCATCAGAAAGCCTGCCAGTGTGCCCATCTGGCTGACCATAAGCACTGGTTTTCTACCATAACGGTCGGAAAGGCGCCCCAGGATCGGCGCCCCGACCAGCTGCATGAGCGGATAAGCAGCCCCCAACAAGCCGATCGTGAACGCACTGGCGCCAAAGGAGGTCGCATATAAAGGCAAAAGGGGGATGATGATCGTCAGCCCAAGCAGGTCGATTAAAACGATCAAGAAGACCGGAAAGATCTTCCGGAAGTCCAATTGTTCCGGGGGAGATTTCATTATGCGCTGATTACGCTGAAGATTTTCGCCGATTATACCGCCGCAAGGCGCAAGCCCGCAGTTTTGTAATTCACTATTAATCAGACGTCCGATCAGCGTAAATACTCTGTAAGAGAAATACGAAGGAAAACATCCTATGGGGTGGACTGCGTCGGCGCTGGAGTGGGCAGCGTGGGAGAAGGAAGCATCTCTCCCGGGGTGGGGGTGGGTGTAGCGGAAGGGAGAGAGGTCTCGGTGGGGGTCAGGGTGGCTGTAAAGGCAGGCGTCCAGGTGGCTGTCTCATAAGGTGCCTGTGTGGGTGCTGGCGTCGGTAGAAAATCTTCCTGGCAGGCGCCTGGACCAACGCCTCCCAGGTTATAGACTTCGAGTCCTTCGGCGATCGATCTCCCTGACCTGGCAGCACGCCCCTTCGGCGCGCTGCCGGGTGGATTGACCGCCAGCCATTCATCTGCAACTGCCAGCTGATCGGATATGGCCGAAGGGTCAGACCCATTGGCGATGTTCAGCCGGGCAGCGATCAACTGCTGCACCAGATAAATGGACACATCTCCATCGTAAGGTCTACCCAGCCATTCAAGCGCTTCTTCGATGGAATACCATTTGCCACCCAGGGAGATCTCTCCCAAGGGCCAATTCGCGGGGTGAGACCGCCAGTAATCGACGGAGTGAGTGCACATGCCAAACGGACTTTGGGTCGGCGCAGTGGTAGGCGTGGGCGGGAACGTGGGACTGGGCGAGGCAGTAGGTGTGGGTGTAAATGTTTTGATCGCAGGCGAGGGCGATATAGTGTTACGAGGATCTAGGTCAGCATCTTCTTCACCACCAGATGGTTCGGTAGGCGTTGGCGTTGGTGTTAGGGAGGGTTCCGGGGAAATTGGCAGCTTGCCGTTCCGATCGCTTGGTTTCCTCGGCAGCCGAAAACCAGCTTTTGGCTGCGGTCCATATGGGCAGGGTTCAGGCCCGGAGCAGTTCTCCCCTCCTGGCAACCATCCAGAATGGTTAGTGATGGTGACACGCGCCAGATTGCGATAGTGAGCGCCTTCCACCGGTGTGAATTCAATTTCATAGGGATAACAATGAGACTCTCCTGGGGCGAGGATTGGAAAAGCGCTGACATCCACTGGAGTGGACACATAGTCGACATAGCCGTCAGCACCTATCTTAAACTGCACCATATCGAGGATGGTCAGGTTTTCGGTGGGGAAGTCGCCCTCGTTGGAGACGCAGATCTCGCCGCGCACACCAAAGCGGTCCCGCCCCTCGTGCTGCTCCCAGAAGCCAGCGGCGGTTTTCTGAGCCTCGATAGAAGTGCCTGCCTGTGGGGGAGGCGAGCTCCAAAAACCTGTAGTGATGTTTAGCAGCTGATCTTCAAAATTTGAGAAATACGCCCAGGTCTCCCCGGATACGTTTGTTGTCAGCCAAACCATAGCAAACAAGCCTGCCAGCATGACCGGAGTGATAAGGAAAAATCTCAAGCGCTTGCCTTCTCGCATGCTCAATCCAGAGTCACGAGGTGAGTTTCTCGCCTCGCAATGTGGCGATGATCTTCTTGATCTCGTCGAAAATTATCCAACCGGCTGGCAGGATTACCAACACCAGCCAGCCGACGGGTTTCTGGATGAAGACGATCAAATAACCAAGATAGGGGATGCGCAGAACTGGGCTTCCAATAACATCTTCTATAGGAACACGCCAGGGATCAATTTCCCGGTTGTTATCCCCTTTCGTGATCAATGTGTCGCCTTCCATTGCGACAACCCGATGTGTGATCAGCTTCCCTTGTTCATTGTAGCTTACGATCTGACCTGGGGTGATCGGCTCGGAAATCGGACGTATCCACAAGACATCCCCCGCGCGGAGGGTGGGCGCCATGCTGTCTGAGACCACCACCCGGGCGGGACTCAGGATGAGAAGAAGACATAAGACGATCGCGATGACCCCGATCAGGCCGATATTCAAAATCGCTTTTGCAGACATGTCAGTGGAGTTGAAATCCAGGTGCGTGCAAACCAGACGCACCTGGATTTCTGGATATGTGTGTTATCGAAACCAGGTTACCCTATGGATAATTCGGATCATCATCGGGGGCCGTCGTGTCGGCCGGCCAAGCATCCTGAATCGTCCCACCCTGCTTGTCCGGGATCGGTGCTGGCCCATTGTATTGCACAGCGATCAGGTGGACTGTATCAGTATTGCTGGCACCCTGATAGGCATTGCCCGCGGCAGGATCGAGAATAAGACTGACCCTGTAATACTTAACCCCACCAGGGGACACATCGTTCCCAACCTTTGCGATCACAGAACCGCTCCAGCCCGGGAACAAGGGGCAGATACTTCCACTGTACCAGGTGCCTACCACACCCCCGCCCCATCCATTGATTTCCTGGATGACGATGTCTAGATAATCATTGGGAGTACAGAAATTTGTTCCACCGCTTGTGCTCAACATCTGCACATAGAAGTCTGCCTCCCGAGATCCACCATTAGCCACTGCCACCTCTTTTGATTGTGTCTCACCTGGTAACATGTTCAGGAATTGGAGCGGGAAATTCCAGGTGCCATCAATACCGATTGTAGCAGTTGTGATGGTGGCGCTTTCATCCTTTGTTCCGCTGAAATAAGCCCAGGTGACCGCTGCACTCAGCGCGAGAACCAGCACGATCACCACGACACTCAAGTAAATGCTCTTTTTCATCTTATCCTCCCCAAAGTCAACATTTATTGCATTCCAAATTCCCAGAGGGATGCATACTCCCCTGGATAAACTGAGATTTCACCTGTAGTTCCCCTTGGTCAATTCGATAATCACCTCCTTGTCGGACCTTTGTTTTGTACTCCCTACAGAACTACCGAACCATTTGATTTTGAATGAGCTCGACGTTTTATTCTCATCTCAATTTCCACCATATCCGCTTGGCAGTGCGTGAGCGTCCCAGAAGTGCTCATTCATCACAGTTCCATGAGAGAAGATCACTTCGAATTGACCCCAGATAGGGTATCCACCTTCCCTCCAGCAAATGCTATTCTGTAGTTCTGGTCCTACCCAGACAATCTTATAGTGCCATGTTTCCCCGCTCCCGCCTGGTACGTTTCCGTTCCATTCATTGTCTTCCCAGGCATCACATGTCCATGGAGCGCCATGAAACCTTGCCTCATCCCAGGCTTTCGACCACTTCATAACCAGGTGGTCGTTTGCATACGTAGGATCGCCCCAAATTTTTCCATCCAGGATTCGGTCGACTCCATCTGCCAATCCAACAAAAAGTCGGGCATTATAGTTATATCCAAACTGGTCGAATCCATTATCGATAGCCAAAGCGGGCACTGCAGAAAAAGCCAGGAGAGCCAATACAATTATTACTATTATCAGCCTCTTCATTTTATTCCTCCTCTTTTACTTTTGAAGGTTTCCCACCAACCCTTTCATCCTGATATCATCCCCATCCATTTTGACAATGCCTGTCACCATCGACCAAAACAACAATTCTGAATAAATAATCTCGTTATCTTTATAGCAATTAATTGGAAATTAAATTTTAGAACTTTCTTTGAGATTCTTTGAACAACCGATCATTCCCCTCGCCGCGATTTATGAGGGTTTGTTCTATCGAAGCGAATAGATCTCTTAAGATCCTGTCTTTCTTTACTGAGGTTTGACCTCTTCAGCTTCTCCTGAATAATGCATCCTGGGGCTGAACCAGTATCCCCTCCCCCACTCGGTGCGAAGGTACTCCGGTTCCCCCGGATCGTCTTCAACCTTTTCACGCAGATAGCGGATATAGAGCGACAGCAAAGGCATGGCATCGCAATAAGATTCCCCCCAGACCTCCTTCAGCAGCTCGAGATGGCTGACCACACATCCCTGGCGGTTAACCAGCGCCCGCAGCAGGCGGAATTCCGTCGGCGAGAGGTGCACCCGTTCACCGTCTCGATAGACCTGACCGGCTTCCAGGTCGATCTTGAGACGACCGTCGTCGTAAATCCTCTTTCCGTCTCCCCAGCCTGCCCGCCTCAGGCAGGCGCAGATACGCGCCAGCAGCTCGTCGAAATCGAACGGCTTCTTGATGTAATCGTCCGCCCCGCTTCTAAATCCCTCTAAGATGTGTTCATGATCGCCCAGGGCGGTGAGCATCAAGATCGGCACATCACTCAACTGACGTAGCCGCTGGCAGACTTCATAACCGCTGATGTCCGGCAACATGATGTCCAGCAATACCAGATCAGGATGGAATTCATAAGCCGTCCGTAAGCCATCCAAGCCGCAACCACTGATCTTGATCTGATAGCCGCTGGCAGCCAGTTTCATCAACAACAATTCAGCCAGATACCAATCGTCTTCGATGATCAAAATCCGTTTCCCCATGCTTGTCTCCCCAAAAGACAGGAAATCTAACCTACCTGACCTCTCCATCGCTGGCCGATCCAACAGAGATCGGAGACAACAATCCCGACTGAAGATCAGATCAGCAACCAATATTTCCAAGCGTTCGCATACGCGGCGACGATTGAGGAAACCACCTCCCCCATAACGGCGACGCCCCTGATCTCATCCGGTAGAAGAATAAATTAAACCCGCCACTTAGACCATATCTCTGTCACTACTTCGAGGTGATATTAATCGCGCGTTCAGGATCAAATCCCTCGGGCGCGAATCTCAGGGATTTTTCATCACAATCGGTAGATAAATGACTGTGCTTTCGACCAGTTCATAAGTTGCACCCCGTCCCTCCGCCGGGATGATCTCCCCAGTGCGGGTGGCAAGCTGCTGCTCGAGCGTCACATTCGCTGTACCGCTGCCCACCACCAAGAAAGCAAATGAAAATAATGCCCCTGTGCCGCTCACCGGCGGGCTCGGATTGAGCTGGGTCACCGCGTACCACACCGTGCCAGCCTGATTGTCCGCCTCGTTCTTGATGATGAAATCTGGCGAGAGCAAGTCATTCCTTGGGGTTACTTGGACACCAGCTGTGCTCGGGTCCGCATCCACAACCTGCAAGAGCGTGGGGTCGAAAGCCAGTTTGACATCCGCACCATACAGGTCCTGGACATCAACGATGCGGATTTCGACCTGGATCTGCGCCCCCTCGCCGAAGTTCCCGCGAGCGGGCACCACTTTGACCACCGTCCCAGCGGTGCCTTGTTGCTCGAATGCGAAATCCATGGTCGTAAAAGGCATCACCAACAGGGTCAGCCAAGCCAGCATCTGCCAGATTGTGGCCATTTCAAATTCTCTCCTTTATCCCTCTTTGCGTTTTAACACCACTATGAAGATCAGCACTATCAGACCGATCCCCAGTCCTATACTGATAAAGACGGTCAGCCAGGAAAAACGATTGATGCGGCTGCCAACCTCCTCGCCAGTTTGGGATGTTGAGGCGATAGGTGTCTGCGAACGAGCTCCTGGCTCCGAGATCACATCAGGTTCTCCAGACTCAGCAAGCAAACTCGCGCTGGCTTCTCCAGTTGAGACTGTGATTTCAGCCTCTCCCAGCCCAAAGTCCGGTGGCTGTATCGTGGCCGTCTGCGTCGGCGCGACCAGGGTTGGTGTCGATGGCGGTGAGGGAGTGCTCGTGACGATCGGAGCGCCAGGAAAAGGGGTGTCCGTCGCTGGCAGGGATGGAGCCGGCTGGGTCGGGTAATTTCCCGACGGTGCGGTTACCTCGACCCTCGCCGGCTGGACCTTCGCCGGGATCTCGACTCCATCGCGGTTCGCCAGCTGGATGTGAGTGATTTCGACCAGCGTTTCCCCAGGTGACTGCCTGCTGCGGAACTGCAGCACAATCAGAGCACCAGTTCCGCTCTTTGCCTCGCTGGGGTTGAGCTGTGTCATTACGAACCATATGCGACCGCTCTGATTGTCCGTCTCATTGCGGGCAATGAAGCCCATATCGAGGAAGTCTCCCTGCTGCACCTGCACACCATCCCTGGCATGATCTGCGTCCACCACTTCGAGGATCTGAGGGTCAAAGACCAGCTGCAGGTCAAAACCGTACAACCCCTGTACCTCGGCGACTTCTACGACCATCTCCACCGTCTCGCCGACCTGAAGTCGGCTCTCCCCAGGGACGAAATAAACGGTCGCCTCAGCGGGAGCCTGTGCGAATGCCGAGGGGGCGTTCAATGTCAGAAAAAGGCAAACAACAAAAAATGAAACCCAATGCAGGCTGCTTCGCTTTAATAACATTTTTACTATTATAGCCCAGCGAGGCTGGCGTCCACTGTCACATTTAGGATCGAGTGAACGCCAGCCGTGACTAGCTTCTACAATCTTCGTCCGCTCCTGGTCATGGTGTCCAGGGCACCGGGCTGCTCAGCCCGTAGTTTCCACCCATCAACACCAGATCCAGGATATTGACGGTTCCATCGTTGTTGATGTCAGCGTTAATGTTCCAGTATGGATCACCAGGCACTGTTCCAAAGGCACTACCGATGGTGGTGGCATCGCTGATGTTGATGGTATCGTCATCATTGGTATCGCCTCCGAGCAGCTTCACCGTGTTGAGGGTCAGGTTCTCACCTGAAACCAAAACCGTTGCTGCCGCATCCAGGTAGCGTGCCATTTCGATGGTGACCAGGTAGCTGCCATCTTCGACGTTGGCGAAATCATAGCGCCCCCACACATCCGTGGTGTCCGAGCCGCCAGGATAGACCGAGCCAGCGGGTAAATTAACCACCGCGCCAGAGTCATTATCACGACCTTGCAGGTCCACCCGGCCAGCCACCGACGTGGTGCCGAGGATCGTCACCGAACCATCCGTGACTGAGTCGACAAAGATGTTCACCCCGTCTTTGGCACCCAGCTTCACCTTTCCGTCAAGAATGTTAATCGCTGAAACAGCCGAGGCACCCGGGATGTCCTGCGCTGTGAACTTCAACGACAGGATCACGTCGTTCGAGGCATCGTACTCCGCATCGCCATCCGCCCGGTTGCAGTTGAACTTGACCTTGCCATCCACATTGGCGTTCGCTGCAGTTGTCACTGTGCATACCGCCCCGCCGGTGGTCGTCTTGAAATTGCCAATCGTCGGGTTCTCCGCCAGCTGCAGCAACGTCTGATCGAAGGTCACATGGAACTGGATACCATAGAGATGATGTACATCCATCTTGATGTTGATGGTCACCTGATTCCCTTCGAGGACAGAGGCACTGGCAGGGCTGACATAAACCTTACCGAACACCCATGGATCGTAATCCACCGAACCGCTCACCCCATCGCCGTTCGGACCGGTAGGCCCAGCGATGTCACCCCATTCGTTGTATTCGGCTGCCAGGGATCCAGAAGCAAGGTAAATCCCGCTGGCACCGTTGTTGCGGAAAGCGTTGCCGTAGACTTCCACGATGCCTGCCGGCGCGCTGCCAGGGAAGACCAGGCCGTTGCCGGTATTGTTGTGGATATAGTTATCGACCACCTTGATGTCGGTGTTGTTTCCGGCAAACTTGATCCCGCCGTCGCACCAGTCTCGGACCTCGTTGTTGCGTAGCCAGGTGCGCTTTACGCCACTATTGACGTAGATGCCAGCGTCGCCGGAGCTGCAACCCGTGCCGTCGAAGGTGAACCCGTCCACGGTGACGTCATCCGCGGCGATGACCATGCCGTGCGAGCCGGGGCCGATGATTGCCCCCGGGTCAGCGATGATGGTGATCCCGCTCGTGAGCACGTTGATCCCGCCCTGATAAGTGCCGGCTGTGAATCGCAGCGTATCACCTGCCGCCATAGCAGCGATCAGCGCGTTGATATCTGCAGCACTGCTTGTCGGGTCAACGACATAGGTCATGGGACTCGTCCCCGGGACAGCCCCCAGCCAGGGGGAGTAATCCACATTGGCCGAAACATGATCGCCGCTCCCAGGGCCAACGCTCGCCGGACCAGAGGCATGCCCCCACCAGTTCAGCTCCGCGTTAACGGTCGGGCTGGTGACGTTGGTCTCCACACCCATCGTGTTGCCTGAAATGCTGTTTTGGTGGATGTCCACCTCGGTGAAGACACCCGTATCGCAACTGGAAATGCAGTTATACACTCCGATTCCCGTCCCGTATCCGGATACTGTGTTGCCGGTTATGGACACGTCGAGGTTGTCTGGACCATAACCTGCATCTGCTTCGATGCCGTAAGTTTCAGTATTATCAGAACCGCTGAAGCTGAGCGTGTTTCCGGTTATCTGGACTACGAGTGTGCTGGCTGCCTGCGAAGCACGCCCTTGAACGCTCAGAACACCGCCATCAGTTTCCACAAATGGAGCGGGAACTGCCTCGGGAGGATCAGTAGCAATGATACCCCCGGCATACACACCGACTTTGACTATGTTGAGCGTGTTGCCAGTGATATCGCTCGATCCGATGATGTTGTAAACTCCCACGTGACCATTGCTGACCGTGTTATTGGTGATGCTCAGATCGGCGTAGAAGTTGAGGATGCTCGTTGCGACCCACTTGATGGATGAACTTGTGTTATCATAGGCGATGTCAGTGACCGTATTGTCCTTGATCGTCCCACTCCCCTGGTCAGCCCAAACCTGGATTCCATTTTGAGCGGTGATCGTTGTGGCTCCGTAACCGGTCACGATATTGCGCTGGACATCCACGACCAGAGGTGTGGTGTCACTAGCGTTCAGCGCCATGGCGTTCTTCTGGAAACCGGTGAAGACGTTGTCATAGACATAGATGTTCCGAGAGATGCCATCGTCATTATAGACATAGAGGCTTACGCCGTGTTGAGCGCCACTGAAGGGGGTGTCTCGGATATCTTTAATGGTGCTGTTCTTCACGGTACCGCCTGCGTTGCGAAAGGCGATCCCAACGAATCGATAGTGACCATTGCCTTTCCCGGATCCATCTATAGTGAAACCATCAATTGTGGTTGTCGCGTTATCTTTAACACAGACAACCGGATAGTGGTCATAGCTGGTCGTGAAGCAATTCACCATTGAGTCGGGCGCTTTGATGATTGAAGAAACTCCAGCGCCTTGCATGGTCAAATCCTTTGTGATGACAACCTGCTCCTCATAGCTCCCGGCAGCGACGTTGACGGTATCACCTGCCACAGCAGCATCAACACCATCCTGAATCTTGCTCCAAATGGCAGGGAGGAGCGATGATCCAGGATGATCAACGGTAACAGCCTGGTCGAATGTATTCCCGGTCAGGGTCCCAGCGACATCATATAGGCCGGAACTTGTCGCCAACACCTGGACCTCATTTACGTTGAAATTGTTGCCAGAAGCTGAAACTGCAGGTTTTGCTAGGTTGCCGGAGTCATAATCACGCATCAACAACCCGTAATCGTGTGTCGAAAAGGTATTGGCGGAAAGAGTGGCGACGGTGCCCTGTTCGGTCCCGCCGAAATCATCGGTCCACATATCCGCAGACCAGATCGCCACACCAACCGGGTAGGCATTGCCGGTGTGAGCCAGCCCCGTGATAGTGTTGTTATGAATGTTCACGTCTGGCGCCGCAACCGTCCATATCCCGAACTGGTTGGCTGTCAGCACATTGTCAGAGACCTCAACTCCTGCAGATGGCATATACAGCAGGATCCCAGTTGCACCATCTGCCTCTGGATCACTCGCTGGATCGTTCGTCCCACCATAAGTGCCGGTCCAGACATTGTTGCTGATAGTGTTTGCACTGACCGTGCCAGTAGCACTGAAGCCGATTTGAATGCCATTCTGTGCGATGGAACCCGTTGGTCCTGCGCCGCTGATCGTATTCCCACTGATCGTGGCGGTGAGACCGGGGTTATTCGCGGTGATGCCATTTTTGGCATAGTTCGTGATCGTGCAGGAGGAGACAGTCACAGCCACCGGAGAACCATATCCAGACAGATATATCCCGTTCCCCTCGGCAATAGAAATGCCGTCCACCTCGACTGAGCTGATCTGGCCAGGTGTCCCCCGAAAAAGAATTCCTATGAACCTGGCACCGGAGGGCGTGCTGCTTACAAGCGAACCGTCTACTTTCAGATCCTGAATGACTACGGTTTCAGTCGTATCGGTCACGATGATCGCAGCAGAATTTGCCGAACCTCCGCTCAGGCGATTAAACAACTGGAAGCTGTTTGCTGTCGTTTGTGAAGGCTGTATGAGAGTTGATGATCCAACCCCTTCCAGAGTTAAACCCTTATTGACGATCACCTGCTCGTCATAGGTGCCAGCTCCAATGCTGATCGTATCACCGCTTGAGGCAGCATTGATCGCAGCCTGGATGCTGGTATAGTCACATCCACTGGGACAGACGGTGATTGTCGCAGCTCTGGCGTTTTCAACCCCGACTCCTGCCAGTCCTATGGTGAATACCACTGCCAACAAGAAATAGATCGGGGCCGACTTTTTGTTTTTATATGCAGAGATCATTATTATTCCCTCCACTGTGATAGTTAAGTCCGATTAAATTGCTGGGTCTATGCGATACACTTTACCTGGTATACTTCCCTTATGACCTCCTTTCTTGAGTCAACCCCTCTACTCAATCCCTCCCAGATCACCTCACTCCCTGACGGCATGCTTTACTATAATCTGACCAATCACAGAGTCTCGTTCTCTGGGAACAAAAGAAAAAAAGGGATGCCGGTTCGACTCGACAGGACCCCCTGAATAATACAGCCGAAATATTAACCTTAGAGTTCCCATCACAGGGCAAAAACAAGCATAAATATTATTGGCTTCCCAAGATAGCCTGACCATGTTGCTTAGAACTGTTGTGCTTTTCGACCTAAATCAACTCTTGAACTCCCCTCCAAGGCGGTCGAAGAATATCTCGCTCAAATAAAACACCCCGCCTTGAGCAGGTCGTACCACAACTCAAGCGGGGCCTTTCGGCAACCCGGCTGCCTCGAGATCGAGACCCATGGGCTTTGCGTCCCCACTTCACAGTGGGTTTGCCTTTATCGAAGCTCCCCTTATCTACTTATAAACTATATTAATATAAAAAATCAAAATTTTACACGACAAATGTCACCAAATTAACATGACTTTTGTCATGCATCCGGATAATCTTAATAACCTGATCAGCCTACAACCCCACAATTCCGCTGCCTTGTCTTGGTAACCAGACTGTTTCTCCACCCTTAATCGATCAGCGCCTGACGAACACCTTCCCAGACCGCGTCACGTTCCCGATGTATTCCCCATCGCGGCTTGCCAACTCAGCTTGGGTGATGGTGATGCGTGTCCTGCCCGCCTCTTTGCCGCGCAGGGTGAAATAGAACAGAACCCCACTGCCGCTCTTCGCCTCGCTGGGATTGAGCTGTGTCATGGTAAAGCGTATTTCACCAGTTTGATTGTCTGCCGTGTTGTAGACCGTGAATCCCGGATCAAGGAAGGGGCCCTGGGCGATCTGTATCCCATCCCTAATCGGATCAGCGTCGACGACCTCGACCACTCGGGGATCGTATGTGACGATGATATCCATGCCGTACAGAGCGTGTACTCTTTGCACGCGTATGGCAAGCGTCCTGGTCTGGTTACGGCGCAGGACGGTCTGTTCCGGGGTGACGCGCACCAATGCCCGCCTGGGTGGCCTATCCCAAGCCGCAGCGTGCGAGCTGGGCAGGAGCAACGCAACCAGCAGAGCGATAAAAATCACTTTCCGGAGCTGCAGGTGATAATTTCCTGCATAATTGTTTAACCTGGTCAGAAATTCAGTCATCCATCGCATTGTAACCCCTCCCAAAGTGAGATCTATCACGGAGAGCGTTTGGAAACTCCACCCTTCACAGACCAAGCAGCGTTACCATCAAAAACCCACCACTCCTCTCGGCTGACTGGGATGGGAGCAAGGCACATACCGCATTTTCGCATCGCGGTCAGAATTTGTTCGTTTCATACCTGTGATCCAGAGATGTCCTAAGCGAATCCTACGCACTTACCATCACGACATGTTTAAAATATCACAAATCATTTCCAAATTCTTTTACAGTTCTGCAAGTTTCAAATTTTTCTAAAAACAAGCGCCACCCAATCCCCCGCCTGGCGCTGCTCAATCAGCTTCAGCCCCCTCGCCTCAGCTGCAGCGATGACTTGCTCTGCCTGTTCTTCCAGAATGCCGGACAGGATCAGTACACCGCCCGCGGAGACCATCTCTCCTAATCCCCTCTCAAGCGCTCGCTGTAACACCGGCGCCAGGATATTGGCGACGACCAGCGGCGCCTGGCGGATCGAAAATGCTCCCCCAAGGACCTCCCCTACCGAGCCAACTCCCACCTCCAGTTGCTCCAGCACACCGTTTATAGCCGCGTTCTGACGGGCAACCTCCACGGCTTGCGGATCAATATCCACCCCCAGCGCCTGGCGTACTCCAAGTTTGAGCGCAGCGATCGCCAGGATACCCGATCCACAGCCGATGTCTATCATAGACGCTATTACACCCATCGGCGAAACAGACTGGCGCTCGTTATCCCATACTCCTGTTTCGCCTGCCAGAATCGCCTCGATCGCTTCCAGGCACAACTGCGTCGTGGGGTGTGTACCCGTGCCAAACGCCATGCCTGGGTCAATGCGCACAACAGTTCGCCGCGTGTCAGCCTTTCCCTCCCACCAGGCCGGCACGATCACCAGATCCCGACCAACCCGCAGGGGCTGGAAATGCTCCTTCCAGGCTTCCGCCCAGTCAGCTTCCGGAATATATCGATACTGAGGAGATGGCAGGGCGCGGATCTGGCTCAAATGCCATAACGCCTCTTCCAGCTTCTGGCACTGGCTTTTCAGCTCCGCTCCAGCAGGCAGGTAACCATAGACCTTCATATCACCCACCGCCTGGCCTTCGTCTTCCTCATCCGCCTGGATCTGTGTGCTCTCGATCACGACCCCCCCGCTGGTAAAGCGTCCCAGGACTTCAGCCACCGCTTCAGCCAGTTCGCCATCGACGCGCAGTGAAACCTCTAACCACTTAGATCGATCCATAAGATAAAAAAAGCGCGGCTTTAATTTCGCGCCAGGACATCTTTGAAGTTCATCCGCCGCTGATGGCCTCTTTCAGCCAATCCAGGAAACCCCGCTCTTGAGGTCTGGCTTCGCTGCCCAAACTGCGCGCCAGTTTCTCGAACAACTCACGCTGCTCAGGGGTCAGCCGTTCCGGGATGACCACATTGATCATCACCAGCTGGTCGCCGCGTCCGTTGCTGCGCAGATGCGGGACGCCTTTACCGCGCATGCGCAGCACCTTGCCGGGCTGAGTGCCAGGGGGGATCTTGAGCGTGGCTTCGCCGTCAACTGTGGGCACGCGCACTTCAGCGCCCAGCGCAGCCTGGGCGACATTGATCTCCAGATCCAAGAGGATATCGTAATCGCGGCGGCGGAAATACTTATGCTGCTTGACGTTGATCAACAGATACAGGTTACCATTCGGCCCGCCGTTGATCCCCGGCTCGCCTTCACCTGCCAGGCGGATCTGATTGCCGGTATCCACCCCCGCCGGGATGCTGACGATCTTCTTTCGGGTCTTGCGTTCCAGACCGCGCCCGTTGCACACCCGACAGGGCGTGGCGATCGTCTCCCCAGAGCCACCGCAGGTCGGGCAGGTGGTGACTTGCACCATCGAACCCAGGATGGTCTGGCGGGCCTGCCGCACTTCGCCGCGCCCGTTGCAGGTAGCGCAGCGCACCGGTGAGGTGCCTGGTTCTGCCCGCTGCCCATGACAATGGGAACAAACCTCATCGCGGGTGATCTCGATCTCCTTTTCAGCGCCGAAAACCGCCTCTTCGAAGGTTAAATCCAAACGATATTGCAGATCTCTGCCGCGGCGTGGCACGTTGCGCGCCCGGCGCGTCCCGCGTCCGAACCCGAAGAATTCCTCGAAGATATCGGCGAAATCGGAGAAATCCACGGTGAAGTCGGGCACGCCACCAGCTCCACGCACCCCGGCATGGCCGAAGCGATCGTATGCCGCTCTGCGCTCCGGGTCGGAGAGCACGGCATACGCCTCATTAATCTCTTTGAAGCGTTCTTCTGCGTCGGGGGCGTCGTTCACATCGGGGTGATACTGGCGCGCCAGACGGCGGAACGCCTGCTTGAGCTCATCGTTCGAGGCGTTCCGGGGGACTCCAAGTACCTCGTAGTAATCCCGATCGGTCATTCGTTCCGGAATTCACCTTCGACGACATCCTCGCCACCCTCATCACCTCTCCCTGGCTCGCCGCTCGTCGGGCCGCTTCCCGCGGAGCCTTGCTGATAAGCCGCGCTGCCGACTTGCTGCACCACCTGCATCAGGGAATCGGTCGCCCGCCGGATGGCAGCGGTATCGTCGCTCTCCATAACCCTGCGCACATTGGCAACCTCAATCTCCACCCTGCTCTTCAAATCAGCGGGTACTTTCTCACCCAGGTCGCGCAGCACCTTCTCGGCGGAGTAGGCAGCGTTATCGGCTGCGTTGCGCGCCTCGATCAGCTCCTTCCGGCGGCGGTCCTCCTCGGCGTGCATCTCGGCATCCTTGCGCATGCGTTCGATCTCTTCTTCAGTGAGACCCGATGAGGCTGTGATGGTGATGTGCTGACTGCGTCCCGTTGCTTTATCCTGAGCCGTGACCTTGAGGATACCGTTGGCGTCGATGTCGAAAGTCACCTCGATTTGTGGGATGCCGCGCGGCGCGGGCGGGATACCATCCAAGATGAACCTGCCCAGAGATTTATTATCGGCTGCCATGGGGCGTTCGCCCTGCAAGACGTGGATCTCCACCTGCGACTGATTATCGCTGGCGGTAGAAAAGATCTGGCTCTTGCGGGTCGGGATGGTGGTGTTGCGCTCGATGAGCGGGGTAGCCACCCCACCCAGGGTTTCGACCGATAGGGTGAGGGGCGTCACATCCAGCAGGAGGATATCCTTCACATCGCCACCCAGCACCCCAGCCTGGATGGCGGCGCCGATCGCCACGACCTCGTCCGGATTGACGCCTTTGTGCGGTTCTTTGTTGAAGAGTTTCCGCACCGCCTCCTGCACCGCGGGCATGCGCGTCATCCCGCCTACCAGGACAACCTCGTCGATGTCGGAAGGCCGCAGGTCAGCATCCTTCAGCGCCTGGTGGACAGGACCCAAGGTCCGTTCGACCAGGTCTGCAGTGAGCTGCTCGAGCTTCGCCCGGGTGAGGGTCATCACCAGGTGTTTTGGTCCGCTGGCATCCGCGGTGATATACGGCAGGTTGATCTCCGTTTGCATCAGGCTGGAGAGCTCGATCTTGGCTTTCTCCGCAGCTTCTTTGAGGCGCTGAAGGGCCTGGCGATCGTTGCGCAGGTCAATGCCCTGCTCACGTTTGAATTCATCGGCGATGTAGTCGATGATGCGCTGATCGAAATCATCGCCACCCAGGAAAGTATCCCCACTGGTCGATCGCACCTGGAAGACGCCTTCACCGACGTCCAGAATAGAGATATCGAAGGTGCCGCCGCCGAGGTCATAAACTGCGATGACCTCATCTGCTTTCTTATCCAGGCCATATGCCAGGGAGGAGGCGGTCGGCTCGTTGATGATGCGCAACACTTCCAGCCCGGCGATCCTCCCCGCGTCTTTGGTGGCATTGCGCTGTGCGTCATTGAAATAAGCCGGGACGGTGATCACCGCCTGCGTGACCGGCTCTCCCAGATAACCCTCGGCATCTCGCTTCAGTTTCCCCAGGATCATAGCGGATATTTCGGGTGGTGAATATTCCTTCCCATCCAGGATCACGCGCACATCGCCGTTGGGTGCCTCGGTCACCTTGTAGGGCAGGCGTGCGATCGCTTTCTTCACTTCCGGGTCGTTGAACTTGCGCCCCATGAAGCGCTTGATGGAAAAAATCGTGTTCTCGGGGTTGACCACCGCCTGGTTGCGAGCCACCCGCCCGATCAGGCGCTCGTGATTTTTATTGACCGCCACGACAGAAGGCACCAAGCGTTCCCCTTCTGCGGAGGGGATCACCACCGGTTCCCCACCTTCCATGACCGCCATCACAGAGTTCGTGGTGCCCAGGTCGATTCCGATAATCCTTGCCATCGATAAGTCCTCCATTCTTTGTGCTTCGTATCAGATAGTTTAAGGAATAGGACGCCCTCACTGCGCCACACGCACCAGCGCTGGCCGGAGGACACGCTCCCCCAAAAGATAGCCGTTTTTCACGACCTCGATGATCTGACCGCTCTCATGATCCGGACTAGCTTCGTGCGAGATCGCCTCATGGCGGTTGGGATCGAAAGCCTCCCCCTCGGCCTGCATGGGCTGCACGCCTTCCGCTTCCAGGATCGCCAGCATCTTGCGGTAAATCAGCTCGATCCCTTCCGCCCAGTTGGCACCTTCACCGTCTTTAGGGCGGTTTTTCAGAGCGCGCTCCAGGTCGTCGATCACGTCCAGGTAACGCTTGACGATGTCACCAGCCAGATTCATCTTCAGCTGTTCGCGCTCGCGCTCCATACGCTTCCTGTAATTGGCGAACTCCGCGCGCTCGCGTTGCCAGCCATCCAGATATTCATCATTTTTCTGCCGTAATTGTTCGATTTCTTGTTTCAACAAAGCCACCTCATCGAGTTGTTCCTCGCCTTCCAATTGAGCTGCAGGTTCAACAACTGCCTCAACTCCTTCGGGTTGTGCTTCCTGTGTGCTCATTTCGTTTTCACCGGTCATTTTCAGTCTTCTCCCATCAAGTCTCGTTGGTGTGCAATCAGTCTAAATTCATTTCCGTCACCAGGTCACTTAACAAATCTGCCACGAAACGCACCGTCGAGATCGTGCGCCCATAAGCCATGCGGATGGGTCCGAGAACGCCCAATGTGCCGGTCGCCAATCCGGGGACGCCGTAGCGGCTGAGCACCATGGAGCACTCGCGCAGCTCCTCCCAGGTCCCCTCGCCGCCGATGATCACCTGAACGCCTCCGACGCCGGTGGTGAGGATTGTGCTGGTCAACAATTCTTCCAGGAAAGCGCGCTCTTCGAAAACGCGCAGGGCGCGTCTGGCAAGTCCAATTTCAGCGAATTCTGGCTCTGCCAACACATTGGTCAGGCCATCCCGATATACTTCACCGGCAAGCACTGCGCGCGAACGTACCATCTCATCGACGACCAGTTTCAAGACATCCTTTTCCAGGGCGTCGAACTGACCCGCCAGGGCATTGATCCCTTCCACGGATAAGCCCTGGCAGCGCTGGTTCAGGCGGCTGGCGACAGCGCTCAACACTTCCTGGGAGACCGGCTCGGCCAGCGTGAGCATCTGCTGGCGGATCTCACCGCCGGTCAGAACCAACACCATCAGCACCTGCCTGCCATGGGTGGAGATGAGCTCCAGGTGTTTGAACCGGACGGTCTCCGGGTGGGGGGCCGTCACCAGGGAAGCCGCCTGCGATTGGTGCGCCAGCACAGATGCCGCCAGGCGCATCCACTGGTCGATATCATGGCCAGCCTGGTAGAACTGGTGGCTGATGGTGCGTTTGATTTGCGGTGAGAGATCGGTGTGACCCATCAGCTGACGCACAAAAAATCGGTAGCCCTCCTCGGTGGGCACCCGACCAGCGGAAGTGTGCGGCTGTCGCAGGAAGCCCATCTCGGTTAGAATAGCCATCTCGTTGCGCACCGTGGCCGGGCTGAACTCCAGGCCATACTTCTCGACCAGATTCTTCGAGCCGACCGGCTGCGCGTTCTCGATGTAATCCCGGATAACCAGCGCCAGGATCAGTTTTTGCCGTTCTGTCATTTCCATAATCGTTCCATCCTATATTTTAGCACTCTCATATTGAGAGTGCTAAACCTCGGCTGTATGATGATACCACGGTGGCTGTGGATCGTCAAGCAACCCCATATCCCGTCAGCTTTTCTCTTATGTAATTTTAACCGGCCACGCTTTCATTATCACCCGCGCTCAAGATCCGCTCGTTTCGACCGATCAGGTACAGCGCAGTGCCTGGAGCACAGCTGCAAAATCTGACGGGTAAGGCGCCTGGAGAAGCAGCCAGCGTCTATCCGCTGGATGTCGGATGGCAAGCGAAAAAGCATGCAAACCAACGCGCTGGAGCGGGAGATCCCCGATCACCACCCCAGGATCGTATCCCCGTTTGAGCACAACAGCTCTCCCGTAGAGGAGATCTCCAACGAGGGGAAAGCCCACCGCCGCCAGGTGCGCCCGCACCTGATGGGTACGCCCGGTGACCGGCTGCGCTTCGATCAGGCATGAGACGCCAAAGCGTTCGATCACTTTTACTCGCGTCAGCGCGTATTTTCCAGTCTCCCGATCGACAAGCGTGCGATGCCTGCGGTCGGCATTCACCTTCAGCGGCATCTCGATGATCTCCTCCTCCCAGGGCGGATCACCGATCGCCAGGGCATGGTAGGTCTTGATCGCCTGATGTTTCTGAAACTGCTCGTTCAAGGAGCGGTGGGCCGCTGCGCTACGTGCCAGGATAAGAACCCCGCTCGTTTCTCGATCCAGGCGATGCACGATCCACAGGCGTCCCCAGGAAGGCTCAAGAAGATTACGCACATGCGGCGCATCTGGCTGATATCCATCCGGCAGGGTGGGCAGGCCGGCGGGCTTATTGACCGCCAGAATGGACTCATCAGCCCACAGCACCAGATCTCCCATATCCATTTATGAAGCCTCAGCTATTATCCCTGCGCGCCTCTTCTTCCAGCTGCGCCAGGAATTGCTGGTCTTCCTCCGAAAGCGTGGCTGAGGCGAGCAGATCAGGGCGGCGCTGCCAGGTGCGCAGCAGAGCCTGCTGACGGCGCCAGCGCGCCAGCCGGGCATGATCGCCTGAGAGCAGCACATCCGGAACGCGCCATCCCCGGAATTCAGCCGGGCGAGTGTAATGGGGGTACTCCAGCAAACCCGAGGCGTGCGAGTCGTCCCAGGGGGCATCCGGGTCTCCCAGCGCCCCCGGCAGGAGACGGATGACCGCGTCGATCACGACCAAGGCGGGCAGCTCCCCACCGGTGAGCACGTAATCCCCGATGGAGATCTCATCCGTGACCAGATGTTCCCGCACGCGTTCATCCACTCCCTCGTAGCGACCGCAGAGGAGAGCCAGGTGCGCCTGTCGACTGAGCTCCTGCGCCACTTTTTGATTGAATAAACGTCCTTGAGGGGTGAGCAGGATCACCGGGCAGCCGGGCGGCGTACCCAGCACGCCTTCAACAGCCGAAAAGATCGGCTCCGGCTTCATGATCATCCCCCCGCCTCCCCCATAGGGTTCGTCATCGGTGACATGATGGCGATCGCTAGTCCAGTCGCGGATGTTGTGTAGATAAATCTGGGCGAGACCGCGCTGCAAAGCGCGCTGTAAGATGCTGGTTTGCAGATAGGGCGGAAAAACCTCCGGGAAAAGCGTAAACACATCGATGCGCATAGGGTCATTCTAGCCGCAAGATGAAAGATCTGCAAGATTTGCACTCGGACTGAGCACCCAATTTATACCAAAGAGAGTCCGGCAATTCTACCTTTCCCTATCCCTTCTGGCCTCCCTTCTCTCCAAGAAGGGGAGAATAAGGAGAAGCGTAGATGGTTTTTAACGTCTCTGCCACCACGAATTCAACCCTTTACCGCGACTCTCCATCCCAGGGAGCGGGGCTGTAGGGAATTAAAACTGTGATCTATCATCGCGCGGACTTGACGCTGAAATCCTGGCAATGGTAAGATGAAAACATGTATCTGCGCGGCAGCCAGTGGAACATGATGCGCAAGCGGCGCCGGAGGAGCAATCCCTGGCGGGTATTGCTGCTGTTAGTGCTGATCGGCATAGCGCTCTATATCAATCAGGTGGTCGTCCCAGCCACGCCCCCTTTATTCATCCCCACGCCGACCCCGACCCGCGACCCAGAGTCTTTCATTACAGAGGCCGAGCAGCTTTTCTCCGCTGGCAAACTGATCCAGGCCATCGATGCCTATTCCGTCGCCATCCAAGCCAACCCTGACAACCCCGCCCTGTATCTTGCCAGGGCGCGCGCCCAGATCTACACAGCCCGCTACCAGGATGCTCTGGAAAGCGCAGAACAGGCGCTCATCCTCAACAACAAGAACCCTCTGGGATATGCGCTGAAAGCCTGGGCTCTCGATTTCCTGGGCGATTACACCCAGGCGGAAGCCGCCATTAAAACCGCCCTGGAAATGGATAGTAACAGCGCCCTGGCTCACGCCATTTACGCAGAGATCCTGATCGATAAAGCCATTTCTGGCCAGGGAGACATCAACAGCATCGATCGGGCTGCGCAGGAATCGCGCATAGCGGTCGAGTTGGATCCGAGTCTGATGGAATCCCGCCGCGCCCGTGGGTATGTCCTGTGGAACACGGGCAATTACGCCGAGGCGATCCAGGAATACAAGGCAGCCCTGGCGATCAATGATAAAGTTGCCGATCTGTATCTTGCCCTCGGTTACAACTATCATTTTCTGGGCGAGTACGACCAGGCCGTGCAATCTTTCCTGCAAGCTTATGCCTTGAATCCAACCGACCCTCAGGCGCCATACGAGATCTCCCGCACCTATGCCTCGGTGGGTGACTTCAGTCAATCAGTGCAATATGCCGATCAGGCGGTCAGAACCGAACCCGAGAACCCTCGTCTGCACGGCAATCTGGGCGTGATGTATTACAAGAACAACCAGCTCGAGAAAGCTGTCGCTGAGCTCTCGTTGGCAATCCAGGGCGGTGTGCTCGAAGACGGTACGATCGTGGAAGGTCTGCCACTGAATTATGGCACCGTTGCCGAGTTCTACGCCATCTATGGCCTCGCCCTGGCGAAACTCAACCGCTGTGCGGAGGCTGTGCCCATCTTTCAAACCATCCGCAATGGTGTCCCAGACGATGAGATCAATGTCTATAACGCCGAACAAGGCTTAATAATGTGCCAGGAGATCGCTCTTGAGGGGGCAGCAGATGAACTCATGCACGAACCCGCTGCCACGGAGACGCCCGCTTCAGTTGATCAGCCATGAGACGTGAGATCACCGGAGAAAGACCGCATTTCCGTCCGGTCAAACGCGCGGTCAGCCCATATCGCCTGCTGCTCTGGTTTTGCCTGATCCTGGCCGGGATCTGGGTACTGATCCAGATCGATAGGGGCAACGTCAAACCCCTTTTCCTCCCCACGCCGACTCCCACCCGGACGGCTAACTCATATGTGATGGAAGGGGAAACCTTTTTCAACGCCGGCGCTCTCTCGGCCGCCATCTCTGCTTACCAAAAAGCGGTCAGCATCGAGCCGGAAAATTCCCATGCCTGGGCGGAACTCGCCCGCATCCAGGCTTATTCCTCCAGCCTGCTCAGCACCGACGAAGAGCGCTTCCAACGGCTGGAAGAAGCGCTACGATCTATCGAACAGGCTGTCACCATCAACCCGGACGACACTTATATCCAGGCGGTGCGCGCCTTCGTGCTGGATTGGTATGCCGCCAGTCCGGCGCTTGCCCCGGAGGAACGCCAGGCATGGTTGAATGAAGCGGAAGCCGCTGCGGTGCGCGCCTTACAGTTGGACAGCCAGAATGCATTAGCCCTGGCATTCTTCGCCGAGATCCTGGTCGATCAGGAGAAGTGGACACAGGCACAACAGATCATCGAGCAGGCAGCCGCCATCGCTCCCGATTCAATGGATGTACAGCGCGTTTTTGGATACGTTTGGGAATCGCTCGGACAATATCGCCTGGCCATTGAGCATTATCAGGAAGCTGCCCGCATCAACCCAAACTTGACATTTCTCTATATTTTCATCGGGCGCAACTTCATGGGTCTGGAGGTTTATAACCGCGCCCTGGAGGAGTTCGAGCGCGCTGCCCAGATCAACGAGCAGATCGGTATCAAAGATCCGGTGCCCTATATTGAGATCGCCAAAACATACTCAAGAGATGGCCAGTTCTTCGCAGCTTCTTTGAATGCAGAGAAAGCGCTCACGTTTGATCCCACGAACGCCAACACTTATGGGCAGTTGGGGACGATTTATATGAAGGCGCGCAATTTCGAAGGTGCCCAAATGGCTTTTAAATGCGCTGTGCGCGGCTGTAGCGCTGAGGAAAACCAGATCGCCCGAGAGCTTCTTGGGGAAGGGGTTGAGGTGCGTGGGTTGCCGCTCACGTCTGGCACTGTTGCCTTTTACTACGCACAGTACGGTTCAGTGCTGGCGGCACTGAGCCGTCCGAACCAAAATTATTGCCCCGAGGCTCTGCAAGTGCTTGGTGAAGTCCAAGCTAGGTTCCCCGATGATCCCATCTTCGCCAGCATCATTGAGGAAAACACCGCCATCTGCAATCTGATCGGCGCAGAAAGACCCCCGTCTGAAACCATAACCCCCGAACCAACGATGCAGCCTGGCGGTTGAGGGCGAATTTTTTAAGATTCGCCTTCAGAAAAGCTCTTGACTTTACCTATAAAGTCAGGTATGATCCGGGCGCAAGTTAGCACTCTCGATGTTTGAGTGCTAACTTCGCTGCATTCACTAAGTAAATCATTAATCCCGACACATCATACAGGAGGCACGTATGTCGATCTCAATCAAACCTTTAGGCAACCGCGTGGTGGTCGAACCGATCGAACAGGAAGAGACGACCGCCGGCGGTATTGTCCTGCCGGAAACCGCCAAAGAGAAACCGCAGAAAGGCACCATCCTGGCGGTCGGTCCGGGCGAACGGGATGAAGACGGCAAGCGCATCCCGCTGGATGTCAAAGAAGGGGACAAAGTTCTGTTTGCCAAGTATTCCGGCACAGAGATCAAGCTGGATGGCAAGAAACTGCTTATCTTGCGCGAAAGCGACATCTTAGCAATTCTTCTCTAAAACACCAATCTCATCATAAAGGAGCTGAGTTCTATGGCTGCTAAACAACTTGTGTTCGCTGAAGATGCCCGACGTAAACTGCAGCACGGTATGGATATTCTGGCGACTGCTGTCGTCACCACTCTGGGACCCAAAGGTCGGAATGTTGCTGTAGACCGCAAATTCGGTTCCCCCACCATCACCCATGATGGTGTCTCTGTCGCCAAAGAGATCGAACTAGAAGATCCCTTCGAAAATATGGGTGCCCAGCTGCTCAAAGAGGCAGCGACCAAAACCAATGACATCGCCGGCGACGGCACCACCACTTCGACCGTCCTGGCTCATTCGATCGTCTCAGAAGGCATGAAGAACCTGGCTGCCGGCTTCAACCCCATGTTGCTCAAACGGGGGATCGAGGCAGCAACCAAAGCCGTCGCTGATAAGATCAGCGAGCAGGCAATCGAAGTTACCACCAAAGATGAAATCGCCAACGTGGCATCCATCTCTGCCCAGGACCGTACTATCGGAGAATTGATCGCCGATGTGATGGACAAGGTCGGCAAAGATGGCGTGATCACCGTTGAGGAATCCAAAGGTCTGGAGTTCGAAACCGAGTACGTAGAAGGTATGCAATTCGATCGGGGTTATATCTCCCCCTACTTCATCACCAACCCCGAAGCCATGGAAGCTGCCATCGAGGATCCTTACATCCTGGTGCATGACAAGAAGATCTCAGCTGCCACGGACATTGTCCCAATCCTGGAAAAGCTCGTTCAGGTCGGCAAGCGAGAACTGGTGATCATCGCCGAGGATGTGGACGGCGAGGCGCTGGCCACCCTGGTGCTCAACAAATTGCGCGGTATGCTCAACGTGGTGGCGGTCAAAGCGCCTGGGTTCGGCGACCGCCGCAAGGCAATGCTGCAGGACATCGCCATCCTGACCGGAGCAACCGTCATCTCAGAGGAGACCGGCCGCAAACTCGAATCTACGACCATCTCAGACCTCGGCCGCGCTGAGAAAGTCGTTGTGACCAAGGATGACACCACCATCGTCGGTGGCAAAGGCGAGCCGGCACAGATCAAAGGTCGCATCGAGCAGATCCGCGTGGAGATCGAGAAGAGCACCAGCGACTATGACCGGGAGAAACTGCAGGAACGCCTTGCCAAGCTCTCTGGTGGTGTCGCCATCATTCGCGTTGGTGCTGCTACGGAAACCGAGCTCAAGGAGAAGAAACATCGCGTCGAAGACGCTCTCTCAGCCACCCGTGCGGCTGTCGAGGATGGCATCGTCCCGGGTGGTGGTGTGGCTCTGATCAACGCCATGTCGGCCCTGGATAATATCAAGATGGACAGCGAGGACGCCCAGGTCGGTGTCAATATCGTCCGCAAAGCGCTCGAGGTCCCCTTGCGCAAGATCGCCGAGAACGCCGGGAAAGACGGCTCGGTCGTCCTCGAAGAGGTTCGCCGCGAACAAAAGGCGAAGAAGAACGTGAACATCGGTTTTAACGTGCTTACCGAAAAATATGTGGATATGGTCAAGGACGGCGTCATCGACCCTGCCAAGGTGACCCGCGGCGCACTCGAAAATGCCGCCTCGATCGCAGCCATGATCCTGACCACCGAGGCGTTGATCACCGAAGTGCCTGAAAAGGAAAAACCAGCTGCTCCGCCCATGCCGGAGTACTAAACCCCTCTGACATATCAAGACTTCGGAAGCCTCCATCGGCTTCCGAAGTCTTCTTTTCCCCCTTGGCATAGCTTTTGACAAACCCCCTATCACATGTTAGAATTATTCCAAGAAAGAGTGGACAACCCCCGGCCGGTGACCCGGCCTGCCTTCAACACCGCATAGCCCGCCTGAAAATGTGGATATCGGAAAGTGAGCACGCCCCGGCCGAGTTTTCCCAGGGGCTTTTTTCATTGTCCATTCTGATGGATCATTAGGTTGAAAACGAAATGTATCAGAGGTGATAACTTTAATATGAGCAGCAAGAAACTTCGCATCGTCCCCCTCGGAGGCCTGGGGGAAGTTGGCAAAAACATGATGGCCTACGAATACGGTGAAAACATCCTGGTCGTCGATACCGGTATCATGTTCCCCGAAAATGATATGCTAGGGATAGACTATATCATCCCCGATTTCAATTACCTGTCAGACAAGCAGCATCTGGTGCGGGGGATCATCATCACGCATGGCCATGAAGACCATACCGGTGCCATCCGACATGTTATCGAATCGATCAATGCGCCAATTTACGCCACCCGGCTGACACGCGGCTTGATCGAGATCAAACTGGCGCGCAGCCGCATGCTGGAGAAAACGACGATCAACACCATCCGAGCAGGGGATCAGGTCAACATTGGCCCTTTTAAAGTCGAGTTCTTCCATGTCTGCCATTCTATACCTGATGGGGTCGGTTTAGGGATCACCACTCCCGTCGGTTTGATCATCCATTCGGGGGACTATAAGTTCGATCACACACCCGTCGACGGCTGGCCAACCGATTACGCCAAACTGGGAGAGTTTTCCGGACGCGGTGTGCTGGCGCTGCTCGCTGATTCGACCAACGCCGATAAATCTGGCTGGACGCCCTCCGAACGCGTCATCGATCCGGCTTTCGACCAGGTCTTCAGTGCCGCGCCAGGACGGATCATCATCGCCAGCTTCGCATCGTTGATCTCCCGCATTCAGCAAGTGGTAAATGCCGCCCAACGGCATGGTCGCAAGGTGGCTTTCTTCGGAACCAGTATGATTGAGAACGTCAGGATGGCGCGCAAACTGGGTTATCTGGAAATCCCGGATGAACTCCTGCTCACCCCAGAACAGGCACTGCGCATGCCACCTCATCAGGTCGTCTTGATGTCCACCGGCACTCAGGGAGAGCCTTCTTCTATCCTGGGCAGGCTTTCCACCGGCACCAACCGGCACTTTGACATCATTCCAGGAGATACTGTGGTTCTCTCTTCGCATCCTATTCCCGGGAACGAAGAGAGCGTTCACCGCACGATCAACCGCCTTTTCCGCCGGGGCGCAAATGTGATCTACGAACCCATTGCCCCGGTGCATGTCTCTGGTCACGCCAGCCAGGAAGAGATGAAACTGCTTCTGCATCTGGTCAAGCCCAAGTATTTCATTCCCATCCACGGTGAACTGCGCCACTTGAAACAACACGCTGCCCTTGCCCAGGAGGTCGGCATCCCCCTTGAGAACATCGCCGTGGTGGAAAATGGCCAGGTGGTGGAATTCGAGAATGGCAAAATGACCCTGGGGGAACGCGTCCCTGGTGGTTATGTGTTCGTTGATGGTTCAGGCGTGGGTGATGTCGGACCGAGCGTGGTCCGGGAAAGGGAAGCCCTCGCCAGGGATGGCATCGTTGTGATCAGCCTGGTGTTGAGTAAAAAGACCGGGCGTCTGATCGAGGAGCCTGAGATCATCACCCGCGGCTTCGTCTATCATCGGGATGCTGAGGATTTGCTGAATGTCGCCCGCAAGCGGATCAGCGACACCGTCAGTCGGGGGAACGGCAATCTGCAGACCGATATCGAGCAGACCGTCAAGGCGTTCTTTTACAATGAGACGAAGCGCCGTCCGATGGTTTTCGTGACCATCAACCGCGTCTGACTCTGCGCCTGGTCCTTGGCGCGTACAGGTTTACAGCCAGTCCCAGCTCTCCTCCTCCCAGCCGTGTTCACCGAGCATGGGGACAAAAGCAACCGGCACTCCGATCTCGCTCTCATATCGAGAGCCGCGGCGGTGCCACAGCTCCAGGAATTGACCGCCACGCGTGCCTACTGGCAGGACGAGTCGCCCGCCATCAGCCAGCTGCTCCAGTAACGGCGGGGGAACGCGCGGCGCTGCAGCTGTGGCGATGATCGCGTCGTAAGGCGCAGCAGCTGGCCAACCCTGCGAGCCGTCCCCGACATGCACATATACACTCCGGATATCGAGCTCTTCCAGAACTTTCCTTGCCTGCTCAGCCAGTTGATGGTGGCGTTCAATGGTATGCACCTCTCGAGCCAGGGCAGCCAGTATGGCGGCTTGATAACCGGAACCAGTACCGATCTCTAGGACCTTTTCTGCGCCCTTGAGATCGAGCATTTGTGTCATCAGTGCCACGATATACGGTTGTGAAATCGTTTGATTTTGTCCGATCGGGAGAGGGCAATCTGCGTACGCAAGATGGCGGTATTCCTCAGGAACAAACCGGTGGCGGGGGATTTTCAACATTGCAGACAGCACGCGTTGGTCTCTGATGTCGCGTCCTTTAAGCTGTTCTTCGACCATCCGCTGGCGTTCAGCAGCGTAGCGTGCCTCTTCGTCCATGCCTCCCACACCAATCTGTCATGCCAATCCCCTCATCTGGCTACCAATCTTTTCCAGTTTTGAGTGAACTCGTCCCAGAACGAACCGCGTGAACCTGGGCTGAAGGGAGTGTACAACCCAAGGCGATCTGCCACTCCACCGTAGCGCTCCAGAAGAGCTTCAGGCAGCTCTGCCGGGGAGGCGACAGTCGCAAATGTATCTACCATGCGGTCGTCGATCAGAGGGGGCATCTCTGCCCACTGACCGCGCGCCGCCAGTGCCGAAAGCGCTTCGCCTGTATGCTGCCAGCCATGGAATGCCATCACCGCCCGGTAAGACGGGGTTGAGGCGTAAAACGCGATCTGCTGGCGCACGAATTCTTTCTCCTGGGCATCGCTGGCGACGAAAGCCGTCACGCAGATCTTTACATTTTCTCCCGCCCTGCCTTTCCGGTTGAGCCCGGTTCGAATTGCTGGAAGGATCACTTCTCGTAAATAGCTAGCTGAGTGGAATGGGTGCACCAGAAAACCATCGGCGATCTCGCCCGCCAGTTGAGCCAGGCCGGTGTTTACTCCTGCGATATAGATCGGGATCTGGGGATGCTCGATCGGTCCTGGATTGAAAAAAGGTGACATCAGCGAGATTTTGAAGTACTCACCACGCTGGTTTAACGGCTCACCCGTCTGCCAGGTATGCCAGAAAGCGTGCAGTACGAGGATCATTTCGCGCAGCTTCCTGACCGGCGATTCCGGCCAGGGCATGCCAAAACGCCGTTCGATATGCGCTTTGACCTGGGTGCCCAAACCGAGGATAAACCGCCCCCCAGACGCCTGGGCGAGATCCCAGGCTGTATAGGCTAGCGTAGCCGGGCTGCGCGCAAAGGCGACAGCGATAGCGGTGCCAAAATTTAACTGCCTGGTGTGCTCGGCGATCAACGCCCCTGGCAGGAAGGGATCATGCGTGGTCTCCGTCGACCAGAGCGCAGCAAACCCTGCCGCTTCTGCTGCCCGCGCAATGGCTGGGACTTCATTTAGACTGACCGGGGGAAGTGTGGCGTCCAGGAGCATTTTCAACTCAAAAGGTACGCCATCAACCAGCGGGTGGTTGCCTCCAGCGCTTCGATGTGAGTGCGCTCGTAATTGTGGGAAGCGTCCACACCCGGGCCGATTAATGCCACAGCCACATCACCACCAGCCCGCCAGTATGCCTCCCCATCGGAGCCGTAATATGGATAGATATCCACCTTATAGGCGATCTGGTGTTCATCTGCCAGTTGTCGTAATCGCTGGCTAAGGCCATGATGATAAGGACCGCCGGAATCCTTCACGCACAACGTGGCGTGGAATTCATCCGAGGATTGACCCTCACCAACTGCTGCCATATCCACTGTGACCAGCTCCTTCAGTCCGGCTGGGAATCCCGAAGCTGCACCATGCCCGACCTCTTCGTAATTGCTGAAGAGGAAAGCCGTTCTTTGAGCAGGCCGCAACCCCGCCTCAGCCAGGGACCTGATCGCTGCAACCAGGCAGGCAACACAGGCTTTGTCGTCCAGATGGCGCGAACGAATAAAACCGTTGACCACCTCGACGCGTGGATCGAATGCGACGAAATCGCCTACCTGCACACCAAGACCACGCGTTTCCTCAGCGTTCGTGGTGCGCGCGTCAAGGCGGACTTCCATGTTGTCATCATCTCGCTTAAGTTCGTTCACCTGATTTCCATACACATGCCCGGAGGCCTTCGTCAACAGCAGTGAACCGCGCAGTCTCTCGCCGCGATTGGTGAAGACCGTACAACCTTCACCTTCGACCGTGTTCCAGGCAAAACCCCCGACCTTCGTTAGCTTCAGCCGCCCGTTGGATTTGATCTCTTTGACCATCGCCCCCAGCGTATCCACGTGAGCGGTCAACCCGCGCGGAGTTTTGGTTGAGCTGCCTTCCCAGATGGCGACCAGGGCGCCCTTGTTAGTGCGGCTCAGCCGCAGGAAGCTATACTCGCTCAAAGTCTGCTCAACAAATGCAATAGCCTGGTCTGTATATCCAGTGGGGCCGGGGATGTTGAGCAGATCGACTAAAAAATTAATTATATCGTCGGCCTTTATCGATGGGAGAGACATGAAAGATCCCCTGAGAAGATTATGCAGTTATCAGCATCGGTACAACTATACAAGGGTTACGTCCTCTGTTTTCCAGGAAAGCTTTAGGATTATGGTTCTATAGACCTTTCTATCAAACGAGACATAAGTTTGCCTCGGTTAGATTGAACAGCGCAGATAATGTGTCTTCATCATGGCAAAGCGCTTTCGAATCTGGTAATAGTCTCACGCCAGTGATCGGGAATCCGTCGGGTTTGGGCTAGCCTGTAATCATACGCCACGAGCACACTGCTGCCAGTCGCCAGCTTCTCACCGCTCTCCCCATCCAAAAGCAAATATTCCATCGTCATGCTCTTGTTGCCGATCTCGGAAACACGCACGCCAACCTTCACTTTTTGTCCAAAGTGTATCGGCGCCAGAAAAGTCACTCTGGCCTCCGCTAGGATAATGCCGATATCGAAGAACGAACGCCCATCCCATAAACCAAGGTCCCGGATGTATGCGATTCTCCCCTGTTCCATATATGTAAGAAATTTCGCGTTATTGACATGCGCCTGAGGATCCAGATCGCCGTACCTTACTTCGATCTCGTGGAAAAACCGAAAGTCAGGCATGGGAAAATTATACTATGAGCTTCCATGTGCGGCAGCTCAGTGTCACTGGCTTTTACGGTATAATCGCCCGCATGGAAAGTATTGAACCGGAAGAAAACACACCCTCTGAAACAGAGGCTGAAACACAGCGCATACCAATCAGGGAGGAGGCGACACCTCCATCCACCAACTCAGAGACAGAACTCACTCAGGGAAACTCTCCCCTGGAAGATTCCGGTAAATTGAGTAAACCCTCGAAAGCCTGGCGTTGGGTGGTGGCTATTGGGACACTGGCTTTACTGGCGATCGCTGCCGCCAGCGCGTTGGGAGGCTATCTCTCGGGGATCGAACAGCGCACCAGCTTCGAAGCGACCATGGTGGCTCAAAAAGTCGCTGAGCAATATCAGCTCGGTCTGCAGGATATGCAGTCTGGGCAATATGAGCTGGCCCGCCAGCGTTTCGAATATGTGATCCGCCTCGCGCCAGATTACCCGGGCGTCACCGAGAACCTGGCAAAAGTCCTGCTCGAGTTGAACACCACCGCCACACCAACGCCTGTCCCCACCCCAACCCTGACGCCGACGCCGGATTTACGCAGCGCAGAGGAGCTTTTCTCCCAGGCACAGATCCTGCTTGCCGATCAAAAATGGTCCGAAGCCATCGATACCCTGCTCAAATTGCGCAAGGATGAACCGGACTTCCATGCCGTGGAGGTCGACTCGATGTTCTATGTCGCTTTGCGCAACCGGGGTGTGCAGCGCATCCTCACCGAAGGGGATCTGGAAGGTGGCACATACGATCTGGCGCTTGCCGAGCGGTTCGGTCCGCTGGACATCGAGGCAAGCAACATGCGCACCTGGGCTGATTTATACGTCACCGGCGCCAGTTTTTGGGGGCTCGATTGGGGGCAGGCTGCTTACTACTTCGGTCAGATCATCCTGGTAGCTCCCAACCTGCGCGACAACACCAACATGACTGCCACCGAGCGGTTCATTATCGCCTCGATAAAATATGGGGATGTTCTGGCGGCAAACAAAGAATGGTGTAAAGCCCAGGAGCAATACCAGGCTGCGTACGACTTAAGCCCCGACCCCGCGCTGGAAGCCACGGCGACCTGGGCTGGAGACAAGTGCCGGGAAGGCGAGAAACCCCCGGACCGCACCCCGGAACCGCCACCCGAGGCGACCCCAACGCCTGAAATACCCGCCACCACCGAACCGCCCCCGGAGGAAACCCCACCCGCCACGCAGCCTCCCTATCCTTATCCATGAACCTGGCCACCAGCCCGACCCCTTATTGGGTGCTCAGCCTGGCTTACTGGCTGCATATGCTTGCCACAGTCGCCTGGGTGGGAGGGCTGACCGCCTTGATTTACCTGCTCTTGCCGGTAGCACAGAAACAACTCGATCCCGAAGCTTTTGCTAGGCTTCTGCTCCACATTCAGCGCCGGCTCGACCCGCTTGCCTGGCTGAGTCTTTCCGTCCTGGTGGGGACTGGTCTGATCCAGATGAGCGCCAGTCCTAACTACCAGGGTTTCCTGCGTTTCTCTAACCTTTGGTCAGTTGCCATTCTCGGCAAGCATCTGGCTTTCTTGCTCATGGTGGCTATCAGTGCCTATATGAGCTGGTGGGTGCTGCCGGCGATGCAGAGGCTGGCACTGATGAAGGCGAAAGGTTCGGAAGAGGTGATGCGTCTCAAACGGCGGGAACGAACCCTGTTGAGGCTAAATCTCATCCTGGGAGTCATCATCCTGGGGCTGACAGCTCTGGCGCGGGCAGCCTGAATCACAGTAATGACCGGTCACCTCGGTCTCATATAAAAAACGTATGGATCATCCGGATAGTAGTGAAAGATTCTGCGCTCCGGAAAAGCCTGAGCCAGCACGGCAGTGGGTTGATCCCCCCGATAATACACAAAGATAAAGGGCGTATCCAGAAAAGGGTCCTGCAATTCCAGCAGGACCCCATAATCCATCCAGACCTGCGGATGCACGATGATCAAAGCCGGAGTCAATTCGCGTGCCTGAGCGGTCTGGAAAGGTTCCAGATCGGCGCGTTCCATCCCATACAGACCATGCATCATTGCCAGGCGTTGTGGGGTGTAAAAATACAGATTACTCGCCAGTAGGAAGGAGAGCAATGCAAAGACCAGCAATGGACGGGCTTTTTTCCATCCTGAATACTTGCGCCAGACCTCCCCAGGAAGGGTTGGCCAGCCAGCCAGCCAGGCTATCCCAGCAGCCGTCAGAATGGTCAGGCTGAATAACCCCTCATAATAGTAACGCGGACCGAACAGCCAGGATCCCACCCAATAAGCCAGATAGAAGAGCACCAGGCTGGGAAACACAGCGATGACTGGCAGAGCTTTCCTCACCCGGCGCCAAAGGATCGCCAGCAACCCGATCGGAAGAAAAATCCAGGAATAAGACAACCAACCGAACAGGTCCTTCGCACCCACCTGCAGACTGAAGCGCGTATTGATGATCGCCAGACGCAGATTGTGTCCCCCTTCCACCCGTCCATGACCGGGACCAAACCCCACGCTGTCATAAGGCCACCACAAAGTATATGGGTTCAGTAGAGGATCGCCTGTGACAGCATACTGCCAAAGAAAATTCAGACCTGCGATCATGGAGGCGATCAAGCCGATCACCATGACATGCAGGCGCACCCTTCCGTCGCCTCGCAGCAGAAGATACACACCGTAAATCATAAAGGGGAAACCGACCGCGACAGCTGTAAAGGGTCGGGTGAGCGCCAACACGCCCAAGGTCAACCCGGCAGTGATAGTGGGCAACCAGCGGGGGCTGACATCTCGCTCACCGAAATCGTCTATCCACGCCAGGGCAAATGCCGCACTCAACACCAGACCTAAGGGGTGGGAAAGCAGTGAACCAGAGTTCATCAGGAAGAACGGTGAGGAGAGGCTCAGGATCGCTGCCAGCAGACCAACCGTTTCCCCCAATATTTTCTTTCCCAGCCGATATGTCAGCCAGATCCCCAACCCCGCCAGGATCGGGTTGATCCAGGGGCGCACTCCAAACTTCACACTCATCGCCAGGAGTGCTGGCCAGCCCAATGGGTACTTCCCGAAACGCTGCCCATTATAATCAACCACGAAGGGCACCAGGAAGCTCTTGGGTTCTGGCGGTGAGTCGACGGTCAAACGGCCACCAGCGATCGCTTCCGCCTGCCAGACATATGCGATCTCGTCTTCCAGGTGTGGGATGCCCTCGAAATACCTCTCGGTCACGAAATAAGCGATCAGGATAGTTAACAGGCTGACTGCCAGGGCGATGCGGTCGGCTCGGGACATTTTCAGGAAGGGTCAGCTCAGGCGATCAGGCATCTATTTGACGCAGCGCGTGGACTGCCGATTTATGCAGATAGCCATTCGAAGCCAGGATCCCCCGATTGCGGGAAAGCGTTTTCCCTGCAGAAAAATCCAGGGGTATGTCATCCAGGTCTGTAATCCGCCCACCGGCTTCGCTCACCAATAACGACCCGGCTGCCTGATCCCAGATCTTCTCCCGATAATCCGGTTTCTCTCTCGAGAGTAGCCTCAAATAGAGATCCCCTTCCCCCGCTGCAAGCATGACGTATTTCGCCTGGCTGTCGAGGCAGACTGGCTTTACGACCGTCCCCAACGCCTGGGCGAACCGGTCGATCTGGCTTACATTGGTATGAGCAGATTCGAACGAACGGAGCACTCTGGCCTGTGTGGGATCTACCACCCGAGAAACTCTGGCACGTATCAGACTACCATCGTTTGCATCGAGCGGTGCAATCCAGGCGCCCTTGCCGCGCACAGCCACAGCCAGCGTGCCTTCCCCTCCGATCTCAAGGAAGCGTCCCTCCCGCAGGTTCGGACATCCCAAAACGCCGATCTCCAACTGCCCGTCTACGATCAATGCCAGAGCAATAGCATACTGGTCTCCCCGGAGGAAGCCCTTGGTGCCATCGATCGGATCGAGTGTCCAGAATCGTCCCACAGGATCGCCAGCGCCTCTGTCAATCCAGGCACAGACCTCATCGGCAGAGGCAGGACCACTGAAGCGTGTAACGAAGCGGATGACATGCTCCAGCGTCCGCCGATTCTCTGGCTGGCGCAGGCCGGTGGAATCTTCCTCAGCCACCAACGGGTCGGAGGGAAATGTCTGCATCAACCGGTAAGCGATCAAAGCCTGGGAGGCGAAATCCGCAACGGTGACCGGGGAACGGTCGTCTTTCGTCAGAGCCGGGGAGACCAGCTCGGCCTGAACCTGGCGCACAAGAGACGCCGCTTGTCGGATGGATTGGATGGCGAACTCGATTTCCCGGGTATTCTTATTCAACATTGGACCGTCCTGTGAAACCTGTCTCGATCGTGACCGGCTCACTCAGGCCGCGCTGAGTGACGACCACCCCGGTGAGATCATAAGCCAGGGCACCGGTGACGCGCACAGGGAGCAGCTCACCTGTAGTGAGATCGCCTTCGACGATCATCAGCCCATCGATCTCCGGTGCATCCCGGTAGGTGCGGCCTACTGCGATTCCATCGCCATTCCCCTCGATCAACACCTCCAATGTGCTGCCAACTAGGGCCTGGTTCTTCTCTAAGGAAATGTTTTGTTGCAAAGCCATGAGCCGTTCCCAGCGTTCCGTTTTAATCTCCTCCGGGATCGGATCACCCAATGGCTCGCTGGGAGTCCCGGGTTCGAAAGAGAACTTGAAAGCCCCAACCCGATCGAAGCGCACCGCAGCGATGAAATCGAGCAACTCCTGAAAATCACCCTCTGTTTCACCAGGGTAACCGACGATGAGGGTGGTTCGGATGGCGATCTCAGGCATAGCCAGCCTCAATTTTTCGATGGTCCTGTAGACCCACTCCATATTCGCCGGTCGGCGCATACGGCGAAGGACTTCCTGGCTGGCATGCTGTAAAGGGATATCCAGGTATGGCAAGATCTGCGAATATCTGGCCATCGTCTCGATCAACCGGTCGGTCACATAGCCGGGGAAGGCGTACATGATCCGGATCCACGAGACCTGGCGCGGCGGATCGGCCATTGGATCGTGCGACGCTTCCAGATTCGAAACCAGCTTCTCGAGGAGCATGGCGAGCCCATCTCTCATCCCTAGATCGTGACCGTAATCCGTCGTGTCTTGAGCGATCAGGATCAGCTCGCGGACCCCAAGATCCTGCAAGGCGAGAGCGTCCCTGATGATTGCGTCCATGGGACGGCTGACCGCAGTCCCTTTGATCAGGGGAATGGCACAGAATGCGCACGGACGGCGGCAGCCATCAGCGATCTTGAGATATGCACTGCCGCCTTGAACCGCGGCACGCTGCACGCCAGGCAGATCCATGACAACTTTGTCCCCCTCCGGAATATGATAAACCGGGGAGGGATGCCCATTACTGCGCAGCCGCTGGATCAGCTCGAGAACCTCATTCCACCGCCGCGTACCCAGGATCCCATCAATGCCGGGCACTTGCCGGGCAACCTCAAGACCATAACGCTGTGTCAGACAGCCCGCGGCGATGAGCAACTGACCTCTCCGCTTGCGCTCTGCCAGTTCCTTCAACACCGCTAGCGATTCTTCTTTAGCCGGAGTGATGAAACCGCAGGTGTTGACGATCAAAATATCAGCTTGCATGGGCTTATCCACTGCCTGATAGCCCGCGCTGGAAAGAAGCTGGGACATAGACTCAGAATCCACTGTGTTTTTTGCACATCCCAGAGAAACCAGATAAAAACGTTTCAATTTATCACTCTCCTTGATTCAAGGTGCCGGCGTGGCTTGAGGGGTCTCGGTGGCTTCCGGAGTTGGTGTTGTTGCGCTCGTAGCCGTGGGTGTGGGTGTGATGGTTGGGGTTGGCAGAAGCAGACCAGCGGGCGTGAACACCTGCAGAACCACCTCTCCGTAGATACCCGATACACCAAGATCAGTATTGTTGAAGGAAACCTGTAAAGCGGAACCATCTCCGGTTAACAGTTCGATCCGTTCATCACCGCTGAAGGTAAAAGTGTTTCCTGGAAGCACCCGGCCTTCGAACTCGACCACGCCGTCTACTGTGACCCGCATCCAGGCGCGGTGCAATACTGTGATATTTACCAGGACAGGTGCGCTGAGGTCCACACTGCCTGGTGGGGTTGTTTCAGGCACCAGGGTTTCCTGCCCCTCAGGGTTGGTGGTCTGTTCTGGTTCAATTGCCACCTCAGGCGTCACCAGGGAGGTGGTTTCGTTCAGGGTTGGCGTAACAGTTATTAGATTGACTGGGCTGGCCAGCAAGGCATCGACGATCGATGGGATCGTTGACTGCGGCTCCTCGATTGCGTTGAACGATATGAGCCTGAGCACCGCCCAAACGACAAATCCCACCAGGGCGATAACCAGGCCGCCACCGAGGAGGTAATCCAGCGGGATCGGGCGCGGCAGGAAGAGACGGCGCACTGCAGGAGTGGCATGTGTGGTCGGTTGTGCCGATTGGATGCCCTTCCGCTCCGCCAGCCGTGCCTGTAATCCATCGGCGTAGCGGAGCAAAACCTCATCCGGATCGAGCCCCAGAAACGTTGCGTAGTTATGGACCATGCCGCGCCCCTGAACCGGAGAAGGCAAACTGTCCAAGTCGCCCGATTCGATGGCAAGCAGATAGTGATGTCTGATGCGGGTCAAACGCTCGACTTCCTCCAGGGAAAACCCCAGCGTTTCCCTTTGCCGGCGCAAACGCTCGCCCAGGTCTTCGAAGGCAATCTGGGAGGTACTCCGTTCGGAGCGCTTCTCTTCAGGGGCTGCTTTCTGTTGCTTGCCGAGAGCGATCCCAACGGATTCCCGATTGGTCTCCTCGCTGAAAGCGGCGAGCAGCGCCTCCGCATCCAGCTTCAGGTAGCCCGCATAGGCGCGAATGAAACCACGCGCGTGAGCTTTCGAGGGCAGGCGATCCAGCTCGCCTGATTCGATTGCCTGCAGATAATTGAGGCGAATTTTCGTCGCCTGCGCCACCTCCGCCAGTGAGATCTTCCGCTCTTCGCGGGCGTTGCGCAGTTGTAAGCCAGGGTTTTCACGCGTCATTTCGGCTTCTGTAAACACGTTCTGCCTGCAGTGAACTAAAAAATATCCTTAGACCAGCCCTGGCGATTCATGCAATTCCCACTGGTCTGCTATCTTCGAGAGCGAACTTTACTGCTGCCAGGTAAGGCACTGCCTCACCCTCTTTGTGAAAGGCTATTCTGCTGGCGCTTCCGCTTCAGATTCAAAACCAGAGATATCATCTAGTGGCAGCTGTGACGCAGCCTGATCTTCTGTAGGAACCGGTTCTTCGACCACCTCAAGCGGGGTTTCTCCCTCTCGATGCACGATCGCCCGCACCTCAGGGATCAAATCCACGGTCAGGCGAACATGCACTGTATGCTCACCCAGTGATCTGAGCGGTTGAGAGTCGATCTGCCGGCGAGAGATCTCGACTCCTGCTTTACGGCTGATCGCCTCCGCCAACATTTGCGTCGTGATCGAGCCGTAAAGCTTTCCGGTTTCACTGGCACGGGCGGGGAAGGTCAGAGTCAGGCCCTGAATTCGCTCTGCAATCTCGCTCATCTCTTCGTTCAAGGCGGATCGACGAGCGGCAGCCTCTGCCCGGATGCGCTCCGCCTGTTTCAATGCCCCCTCGGTCGCCAGAATTGCCAGACCCTGTGGCAGAAGATAATTGCGCCCGTAACCATCTGCAACCCGCTTCACCTCCCCCGCTCTACCCAGCTTATATACGTCTTTTAATAAAAGCACCTTCATCGCATCAAGCCCTTTCTTGCTGGAATATGCCGCGTGTCTCGCCGTCTGGCGAGACAGAAAGCATGCCCGGGCGAAGGGTACAACGCACCGGGCATAAGGATTTTACCAAAAGGGTCATTGAGCGTCAACCAAAAATTACATGTATAATGCCCTCATGCCTTCTCAAGAACGCACCCTCCAGACCGAGGCGGTTGTCCTGCGTCACTCCGATTGGGGTGAGGCTGACCGATTACTGTGGCTTTTCACACGCCGCCTGGGAAAAGTGCACGCTTTGGCAAAAGGCGCGCGTAAAATCCGCTCCCGCAAGGCTGGCCACCTGGAACCATTCACCAGAGTCAATCTGCTCCTGGCGCGTGGGCGGGATTTCTGGATTGTCACCCAGGCTGAAACGGTGCAGGCGTATCTTAAACTCCGGGAAAACCTGGTGACCATCGCTTACGCTGCTTACATCGTCGAGCTTCTCGATCGGTTCACCCTCGACGAAGATGAGAATCAAAACCTGTACCAGTTGCTCAGCGAGACGCTGGCGCGCCTGGATCAGGAAATGAATCCTGCTGTCCCGGTGCGGTTCTACGAGCTTCGTCTGCTGGATCAGCTCGGATACCGCCCAGAGCTTTTTAGCTGCCTCAATTGTTCATCCGAGATCAAACCCGAAAACCAATACTTCTCGATGACGATGGGAGGGGTCCTTTGCCCGCGCTGCGGCCCCAATATCCCGGATGCCAGCCCTATCGACGTGGAAACATTGCGTTATCTGCGACATTTCCAGCGGTCAAGCTTCGCCCAACTTGCATCACTTAATCTTTCTCCAGGGTTGAACCGTCAGCTGGAGCAGTTCCTGGGCAGATATTTCACTTACCACCTGGAGAGAAATCTCAACACCCCGGCATTCCTGCGCCAGGTGAAAGATCAAAGCTGAGGTGGCTGCCTGGCTCTGAGATTGTAAGAACCAACCGGTAATAATCAGCGCCTGACCCAAGCAGACCTGCCAAGTGAGCCACCTGATGTGCGTGGGTCAGAATCAGATCAAAGCCATTCCGAAGATCGTAAACTAATTCGAGCAGACCGCTTGGGGCGAATCACGTGAGCTCTTCGATCAATCCCCGATCAGGCTGCCAGCCGTGCAGCAATTGGTATACCGCCTGATCGAACATCGCGATCGAAAAAGGCTTTTGCAGCCAGCTCACATTGCCTGTTTCCAGGACGATCTTATCCCAATCCTGAATGGGATGACCGGTGATAAAGAGCATCTTGATGCCAGGTCGGCGCATTTGTAAAGCCTGATACAGCGCCATCCCACCCATCACCGGCATCACTACATCGCTGACGATGAGATCGATGGCAGCATCTTGTTCATTAAAGATTTGCAGCGCTTCCGCACCATTCGCTGCGCTCAACACCCGATAGTTGTTGTCTTCTAACAATGTGCGCATCGCCTCCCTGGTGGGATAATCATCTTCGACCAGCAAGATAGTTTCGCCGCCACCCTTGAACTCGACCGGAGGGGTAACCATGTTCTCCTCCTCTTCGAGGATCTCTTTTTCCGGCAAATAGATGTGAAAAGTCGCCCCTTCGCCCAGCTGGCTGTGCGCATCGATGTAACCATCATGCTGCTTGATGATCCCGTAAGCCTGAGCCAGACCCAAACCGGTGCCCTGGCCGATCGGTTTTGTCGTGAAAAAAGGCTCAAAAATATGGGGGAGTGCCTCTGCCGGGATGCCCTCTCCATTATCTTTAACGGTCATCCTGATCCAGCTCCCAGGGGGTATATCGGGGCAAGGCGGCTTATCCCCCTCGTTGATCTTAATCTTCTCCAGGCGGAAATGGATCAAACCGCCCTGAGGGGAGGCATCGCGGGCGTTCACTGCCAGATTCATAAAGACCTGCTGCAGGCGGGCTGGATCGGCGTGGACAATATATTTCCCGGGTTGATAAGTGAGCTCCACCCGAATGGTTTCCGGCAACACCCGTCGGAGGAGCTTATCCAGTTCTTTGATGAAAGGCAGGAGATCGATAGTGCTCTGCTCCATCACGGATCGCCGGCTGAAGTCCAGGATCTGGCGGATCAGGCTCGCCGCCCGCTGCACCTGCTGCTGAATCACAGTCAGGCGCTCCTTGCTGGCTGGCAGCAAATTGGGATCGCGCATCAGCAGATCGGCGTAGACCACGATCGCCGCCAGGATATTGTTGAAGTCATGCGCGATACCAGCTGCCAGCTGCCCAACAGTCGCCAGGCGCTCCTGCATCTGGATGCGGGTCTGATTCTCCCTTTCCTGGGTCACCTCTCGAACGACAATCACCCACCCTCCCGGCGTTCCGTTCATCTGCAAAGGTCGGGAAGCCAGCTCGTAGATGCGGCGTTTGTGGTCATCAAGGACGATTTCGTGCCAAAGTGGTTGACCATCACCCGTGAGGATCTCTGCGAAGCTCTGCTTCCCCAGCTGGCTCAGTCTGTCTCCTGGTCCGGCGAAAGCCACTTCTTGCAAAAAGACCTGCGCCATTGGGTTCGCCAGCACGATGGTATGTTGATGATCCACCAGGATCACGCCTTCGGGAACCGTATCGATGATCTGCTGAACACGTCGGGCGTTCTCCTGAATTTTTTCGAGAAGCGAGATGCGCTCGATCGCGCCGCTCAGTTGGAACCCGATCCCTTCGATCAGCGCCACCTCTTCTGGCAGCCAGCGGCGCGCCTGCTGCGACAGCACCACCAGGCAACCAACCCGACGCCGCTCGGAGAATAGCGACATGATAATTGAAGCACAGGCATGCTCTTTCTCCAACAATTCGCGATAACCGTTCCACCTCTCATCGTCGGCAGCTGCCTGGAGATCCTGAATCGCATATAAACCACTCTCATCCTTCGCTGCCCGATCGGCGATCTCCTCACAGCCCTGGACGAAATCCTCCCCTACCCCCCTGAGAATCCTGTGTCGCCCCACCCAGATCGCCCCGGCGGAAACACCAAGTGCCCGCAAGAGATGATCCAGAGTGGTCTTGAGCAGATCCTCCACTTCAGAAGCAGCCGCCACAGCTGTGATAATCGCATTCAATGACTCCAGCTGAAGAGTGCGCCGGCGGGTTTCATCGAACAGGCGCGCATTGACCAGCGCGACAGCTGCCTGACGGGTGAAAGCTTGCATGACTTCCTGCTCAGCGTCCGAGCTGAAGTGCGGCTGATCGAAATAACAGGCGATCGCCGCAACCGGATCACCTTTGTAGACCAGCGGCCAGACCTCGATCCCCCGCCATCCCCCTTCATTCCCTTGCTGCCGGAGAAGCGATTCGGGCGGTAAGATTTCCAGATCAGGGATCAAAACCGGTTCCGTACCGCGGGGAAGCACACCAGCCAGCATCTCCTCCCCTCGTTTTTTCACCTGCTCCAGGTAACTCTCCGCAAGGCCATGCTGCCAGGAAAGGACGATATTGAAATCTTCGTCGGCCATGAAGATGGCTGCCCGCTCAGCCTCGGACAATATCAGAGCGCCCTCACCAATGGATTTGATCACTTCGGCCTGGCTTAGAGGTTGATTCAGACCCTCGCTGATCATGGCCAGCTGTGCCATACGTTCTGCCTGCTCGCGGGTGGCAGCGAACAAACCCAGCCGTTCCAGCACCTGTCCAACCTGGCTGGCAACCCTCTCGACCAGGTTGATCTCACCTGTGGTGAAAACCCGCTTCCCGCCGGCGGAAATCTCCAGAGTGCCCACTACCTCGCCTGCAAACACGATCGGCACCATCAACAAGGAGGCGATCCCCTTTTGTTGATAGTGTACCCTGGTCATTTCGAACAGGGGATGTGTTTCGATATCCTCAACAACGAGATGTGTGCCGCCTTCTAAGATGGATGCCAAAGCCGAATTGCCCACGACGGGGATCTGGTTGCCGATGCTCTGCATGCGTCCATCTGCCCGATAAGCCGCGATCACCTGAGCCGCGGTGAGCTGTGAATTCAGCAAAGCAAACTCCACCTGGGGAACCCGCAGGAAATGCGCCAGTTCTGCACAAATGCGGTTGAGCGCGATGGTCAGGTCACTTTCCGTAGCGGTGACAGAGATGATCTGGCTCAAGAAAGTCACCTCTGCCAGTCGGCGCTGGGTCTCTTCGAAGAGACGCGCGTTCTCGATCGCGGTTGCCGCCTGGCTCGCCAGTAGACTCAACGTCTGCTGATCCTCTAGATCATAGGCATACGGCTGGTAGCTCTGGCAGGAGAGCATCCCGAAGACTTTCTCCCCCAGGCGCAACGGCACAGCCAGGATCGAGCGGCTCGCTTCGGCTGTACCTGCCCGTGCAACCTGGATATCTTCCAGCTCATCCCTGTTATTAATAAGGAGGGTCTCACCGGTCGAGATAACGTGTCCGCTTAGACCTGTCCCTGCCGGGATGGGCGGCGCATCAATGGGATGCCCCGAATCCACGAAATAAACCGGCAAGAGCTGATCTCGGCTGACATCGAGCAATACGATCAGAAAAGTTTCGGCATTCATCAATTGGGCGGCTGCGCGATGGATTGCCTGGTAAACCTGTGCGGGAACGAGACTGGCGGCGATCTCATGGCTCACCCGCGAGAGGATTGCCAGCTGGCTGGCACGCCTGCGTAAAGCGGCCTCCGCCCGCAGACGCTCGATCGCGGTGGCTAGCTGCCCGGCAATAGTGCTCAGCAGCTGCTCGTCGGAGCGATTGAATCCCCCGATCTCCTCGCTCTCGGCGTTAATCACCCCAATCACCCGCTCACCGATCCGGAGCGGAACGCACAGCTCGGAGCGGGTCAGTTCATCAACCTGATAATAATCCGGGTCGCGGCTGACGTCCTCCGCCAGGCGGGGCTTTCCATCCACAGCCACCCTGCCGCAGATCCCTTTCCCCAGGGGAAGTGCCACGGCTTCTTTTGCCTTATCCCGTTCACGATACGACGGATGAGGGTTGATCGTCCCAGTGCGCTCGTCGACCAGCAAGACTCCGAAATTGTCCGGGTATAAATTCTCACCGATGATCGCGGTGGCGCGCTCGATGAGTGTATCTTCATCATTGACCTCGGCAGTCGCCGTGGCAATTGCATTCAGAATAGCCAGCTCTTTCAAACGACGCTGGAGAGGGTCATCGCCTGCCAGAACCTTCCAGGCGGCATATGATCGACGCGAGTGCGACAACAGGGATCTCCACACAATGAAAATCCCTCCCCCGACCAGCAGGCCAGCCAGGAAGCTCAAAAGAATAACCATCAGGACATCCACAAACCGATACCCCTATTCACGTTCATACTCGATCACAGATCAAGTTCGGAGACCCATTTTCACTTATACAACAATTTCGAGTGGAACGCAATCCGCCTTAAGGGGAAAATGAGTACTTAAGTACTCCTTTCACCTGACAGATCTGTTAGGATCTTGCACGAAATGAAAGAGAAATCCAAAAACGCATTGGTAAATCCGCTGAAGCAGCGACTCATGGTATCATAAATTCCATGAACGGAAAACATTTTTCGAATCAGGAGCTTTCCGAGATCTTTTACAGGATCGCAGACCTGCTCGAAATCAAAGGCGAAGTGATCTACAAGGTCCTTGCCTACCGCAAGGCAGCGGACAGCCTAAAAGATCTAAGCCGCTCTGCCTATGATCTCTGGCAGGAAGGCAAGCTGACCGACATCCCAGGAGTGGGGAAGGCGATCGCCGAGAAGATCGATGAGCTGTTCTCCACCGACAAATTGAATTTTTACGAGAACCTGATCCGAGAAGTACCTCCAAGCCTGGCGGATCTTCTGCAAATCCCAGACCTTGGTCCCAAGAAGATCGCCCTGTTCTGGCATCAGCTGGGGATAACCGATCTGGCTGGCCTAGAAGCTGCGGCGAAAGCCGGTAAACTGCGGGATTTACCCGGGATGGGAGCTAAATCGGAGGCCAAAATCATCGCCGGGATCGAATCCCTGGCGCGGCGCACGACGCGCACCCCGCTCTGGAAAGCCTGGCCCATTGCCCAAAGTCTGCTTGCCCGACTGCGAGCGATCCAAGGCGTTCACGCCGCAGAAGCCGCTGGCAGCCTGCGCCGCATGCGAGAAACGGTCGGCGACCTGGATCTGCTGGTTGCCGCTCCTGATTCAAGAGCGGTTATGGAGGCCTTCATCCAGCTGCCAGGGGTGCTGCGCGTCCTGGGAAGTGGCGAGACCAAGACCAGCGTCGAGTTCGAAGACGGGATGCGAGCTCAACTTTGGGTCCACCCGCCAGAACGCTTCGGCACAGCGTTGCAATACGCTACGGGATCCAAGGATCACAATGTGCGGCTGCGCGAGCTAGCGCTGAAAATGGGCCTTTCGCTCTCCGACCAGGCGTTCCTGAAACCGGATGGGAGCGAAATTTTGTGCACAACAGAAGAAGAGGTCTATGCCCTCCTCGGCCTGCCCTGGATCCCTCCAGAACTGCGCGAGGATCGCGGCGAGGTTCAGGCTGCAAAAGCCGGGGAACTCCCCCGGGTGATAGAGCTGGAGGATATCAAAGCTGACCTGCATTGCCACTCTACCTGGAGCGATGGAAAATCATCGATCCTTGAAATGGCTCGCGCAGCAAAAGCGAAAGGCTATCAGGTGCTAGCCATCACCGATCATTCTCCCAGCCTGGGGATCACCCAGGGCGTAAAGCCCGCAGATTTCGCCAGGCAACGCGCCGAAATCGCAGAGGCTCAGGTAGCAGTAGGTGACTCGCTATTAATCTTGCAGGGCTCCGAGGTCGAGATCAAAGCCGATGGCTCTCTGGATTACCCCGACACGATCCTGGAAAAACTGGATATCGTCTTTGCCTCCCTGCACACCAGCCTGCGGCAACCGCGGGATCAGATCACCGCACGCCTGCTGAACGCCATCCGCAACCCACACGTGGATGTGATCGGCCATCCCACCGGACGCCTGATCCCTGATCGGGAGGGCGCGGACCTGGATATGGACGCCGTCCTGGCTGCCGCAGCTGAGAGCGGTGTCGCCCTGGAGATTAGCGCTCACCCTCAACGCTTGGATCTTAACGACGTTCATGCCCGCCGGGCGGTCGAAATGGGCATCCCGCTAAGCATCAACACCGACGCCCATCGCCCGGAGGAAATGGATCTGATGCATTTCGGTGTCGCGGTCGCCCGCCGGGGGTGGGTCGAAGCGCGCCACGTGATTAACACCTGGGAGCGAGAACGCCTGCTCAACTGGCTGCGTGAGAGAGGCTCAACCCCCTGGGGATAGGTGAATCCAGCCGCGCCGGGCGGCGTCGCGCACCATATCACTCGTTTCAGCAAACAGAAGCATATCACTGCCTAAAGATTTCAACTCACCGGCAAGAAGGGTAAGCGCCTCCCTGCGCCTCTTCCAGGAGAGGCTTCTCCTGTCTCCTTGCACATCGCGAATATATGCCGCCAGCACCCTGCCGGGGTACGCCCGGATGACCTCAGCATAGATCTGAGGATCCTCCTCTCCGCTATCCCCGATCAGAATGAAAGGAAGGTTCGGATAAGCCTCCAGGATACGGTGGATGGCGCTCAACTTGAACTTCCGGTGCTGGAAGGATAACATTGAATTTTCAGAAATCCCCCAATCGCGAAAGATCAGCGGCCCTTCGGGGATCTCGTTAATCTGGAAAAATTGGATGAACAAATCGTACAAATTCCACGGGCTGCTTGAGACATAAAACAAGGGGTTCCAGCCCGCTCCGCTCGCGCCTCTCTGAAGCGCGCGGTAAAAATACGCGACTCCCTCCAGGGGCAGACGGGTGTATGCGTTACGCAGAAAGACGGTGAGAGCCATTCGCCAGCGGTTCGTCGCGCCGGTCTGCACCACTGTGTCATCGATATCGCTGATCACCCCAAACTCAGCCTTCTGCGGGACGATCAGGGCGCGTCCCTGAGCCTGCACAGGTCCCCTTGCCGGGGAAAGCGGCTCGATCAACTCCAGATCCACCATCTGCCAGAGGACGCCTTCGGGCAGTGCTCTCTTAAGGTTCAGGCGGACCTCGAAAAAACCTTCTTCATCAGCCTGGACGAGCTGCTCATGATCCGAAATGCGCACCAGGAGACGAGCAAACGGGATCTCATCGCTCTCGAAACGACGGTACATATTGACCAGGTTGACCCAGGCTGAATCCCGTTTACGCCCAGGCTGGATGCCTTTGTCCACCAGAACACGCCCCTTAAGATAAACGAAATTCGACGAGCCATAACCCAGGTAAGGATAGATCAGCAGGGGCCTTCGACCGGCTGACCTGGCCAGAAGACGTTTGATACCATCGTAGGTGTGTTCCACTTTGCTGATAAAGCGGACTGCCATTCTCTCCAATTCTCTCATGTGGAAGCTCCCACTGCGTTTGACCATGAGCGATGATCACCGGATGACTTTATCGAAGAGAATGGAACACTGTGTGAGAAGGATGCCATCAAATAAATTATAAGATCAAGACTGCTCGCTCCCTTCCTGCCGCAAGATGACAACCTGAGCCGGATAGGGCATCTCAATCCCAGCCATTTCGAAAGCATGCTTGATCGCTTCCAGCCCTGCGGCTTTGCCCTGCAAAGGATCCGTCTGGCTGGTCTCTATCCAGTATTGTACTGTCAGGTCGAAGGTAGAACCGCCAAAATTGTGAAAAAATGCCCGTGGTTCTGGATCGGTGCTCAAGCCAGGTACAGATTCCACCGCCTTCAGTGCGATCTCGCGCACCCGCTCGGGGTCACTCCGATAATCGACGCCCAGCGTGAGCTCGATGCGGCGTTGCTCAGCCTGGCTGAAATTCGTGATCGGCTGAATGTAGACCTCCCCGTTCGGGATCATTACCAGACGTCCATCCAGGCCGCGCAGGCGGGTCGCGCGCAGATCGATGCCGAGCACCGTCCCGGTATAACCAGCGACTTCGATCGTATCGCCAACGTTGAAGGGCTGTTGGATCAACATCAACAGTCCTGCAATGAAGTTCTTGCTCACGTCCTGCAGGGCGAAACCGATCGTGAAGCCAGCTACCCCCAGGCCAGCCAGGAACGCGGTCAGATTGAAGCCAACAGTTTGCAGCGCCAGGACCAGACCCAGGAGAATGGTGCTCCAATACACCAGCTGCGCCACTAAAACGACTGGTTGGGGGTTCGAAGAACGCCGCACCATACCCCGTCGAGCCACCCGGCTTATAAATCCAGCCAGGATTAGAAAGATCAGGAAGATCACCACGGCGGCGATAATATTCGGGATCAGGGTGATGGCTTTGTTCACGATTTCCAGAAGGGCTTTCAGGATAAGATTAGGTTCTTCGGACATTTCGAACGTGCCTCCTTGATGTATGTTTAAAAGTCAGGGTCTCAAAAAACTCCCTGATAATCTTAACCCAACCTGTGAGCTTTCAACACATAGAGATCAGGTACAATCGCAGCATGCCCTGTGTTTCGGTGTTGATGCCCTGCTATAATGCAGCAGATACGCTCCCCGAAGCTCTGGCAAGCCTGGCAAACCAGACCCTGAGGGATTTCGAAATTGTCGTGGTGGATGATGGCTGCAATGATGCCAGCCTGGAAATACTGCGCCGGTGGGAGCGGAATGACCCGCGTTTGAGGGTACTCAGCCAGTCTCACCAGGGTATTGTCAGCGCTCTGAACCACGGACTGGAGGTTTGCCAGGCGCCGCTCATCGCTCGCATGGATGCCGACGACCGGTCGCATCCCCAGCGGCTCGAAAAACAGGTGAAGTATCTCGAAACCCATCCTGACGTTGCAGTCGTCAGCTGCCTGGTACGTGGCTATCAAACGGACAAAGACTTGCAAACAGGCTTCATGGTCTACATCGAATGGCTGAACTCGCTCATGAGCGATGCGGACATCCGCCGCGAGATCTTCGTCGAGAGTCCACTAGTGCACCCAAGCGTCATCATCCGCCGGGAATGGCTGGACAGGGTAGGAGGATATCAGGAATGCGGATGGGCGGAAGATTACGACCTGTGGCTGCGCCTGTATCTGGCGGGGGCGCGGTTCTTCAAATTGCCGGATGTGCTCCTGGATTGGCGGGAAAGCCCGCAACGCCTCACCCGCAAAGATCCACGCTATTCTCTGGAGAATTTCCTGCGCGCCAAAGCACATTATCTTGCCCGCGGTCCTTTGCGAGACAGAAAGGCGCTCTTCATCTGGGGAGCAGGGATGACCGGCCGGCGGTTGAGCAAACACCTCTCCCGGCAGGATCTCCCGTTGACAGCTTTCATTGACATCGATCCAAAAAAGATCGGCAGGACGCTCAGAGGACTGCCGATCATAGCGCCCGAGGAACTGCCAACCTGGTGGGCGCGGGCTTCCTCACCGGCGCTGCTCGTCACGGTCGGCGCACGCGGGGCGAGACCTTTGATCAGGGAACGTCTCGTCAGCCTGGGTCTCGTGGAAGGTAGCGATTGGTGGAGCGCAGCATAACGGCAGCAAACAGGCAAGATGATAAGGAGAACCGATATGGAAGACGACAAAACAATCCGGCTTGGGGTGAGTTATACAGAAGTTTTCATCGTCGAAGAAGAGCATACCGCCTCGCGAATTGGTAGCGGTGCATATCCCGTGTTGGCAACACCCTGGCTGATTGCTTTCATGGAACGTGTTTCCCACCGCCTGGTGGCTGAAAACCTGCCGGAAGGAAAATCCAGTGTAGGGGTAAAAGTTGAGGTCGAACACCTGGCACCAACGCCGGTCGGCGGCGAGGTGCGGGTGAACGCCCAGATCATCAGCAGCGATGGCAAGCGGGTCGAGCTGGAAGTCTCAGCCTGGGAAGGAGAGGAATTGATTGGTACAGGCAGCCACCGCCGGGTGATCGTAGATGACGAACGCTTCCGAAAGAAAATTGCGTCCAAACAAATAGGATCCGGGAAACAATGAAGGTTTTATATGACGGCTGGCCACTGGTGCGGGAACCCAGCAGCCCCGCCGGACTGCACCTGCTCGCCATCCTGGATCACCTGCCCGAATCGATTCGGCCAGTGATCGCGCTGCCCGGACCCCCGCCTCCCTGGCTACCTGACCTATCAGTTTACACACTTCCCACAGCAGCCACTGAGGTTGGGCGCCTCACCTGGGAACAGCACCATCTGCCCAGGATCGCCCGCCGGATAGACGCTGCCGTCCTGCATATGACCGTCCCGCGGGCGCCGCTGCGAGGTGCGGTCTGTGTTGTCAGCCCTGCGGAATTCCAGACAGGTAACCGGTTTCTTCGGGAGGTGGGATCGCTTGGGGTTCTTCAACGCCTGCGCGATTCTTTTGGGCTCGGCGGGCTGGCGCGCGCAGCCGGAGTTCTGTGGCCGGAGGATTTCCCCGAACCGCGATCATCGCACGCTTTTCGGCGCGTTCCACCGGTCGTACCTCATGGTTTCCACCCTCAAACAGCCGTAAACGGGAGAGCGAACCAGCGAAAGACGCTGGAGAACTTGCTGGGGGAGGAGCCCCCAGAGACATTCATTCTCTATCATGGACCCACCTTCCCCCAACAATTGTACCTGTTGATCGAAGCCTGGAGGCAAGCCGCCGGCCCGATCGGAGGCTATCACCCTCTCCTGGTATTAGCCCCATCAAACCGCGCCCGGAAGCAAGTCGAGGCATTCGCCGGGGCAGCGGGGTTATCAGGCAGCCTCAAGGCATTGACTGGTGCCTCTCCGCAATTCCTTTATTGGTTGTATCAAGAGTGCACGGCGGTTTTTCACCCGGTCCCGGCTTTCTCACCTTGGGGTGGATCGATCCATCATGGACTGGCTTGCGGGAGAGCGATTGTGGCTGCCGAGAACGCCCAATCGGATGCCATGGTTGGTCCGGCTGGGTACCTGATCCCAGCAAATGATCCGCGCCGCCTGGCATCCGCTTTGATCACCGTGGTTGTCGAAGAGGAAGTAAAAGGGAAATTGGAGAGTGCTGCCCGCCAGCGGGTCGCGGGATGGAAGAGCAACCGCTTCGGCCAACAGCTGTTCGCGTTGTACCAGGATATCTCCAAGAGTTGACAGCGAGAGCCGACCGGTCAGCTTCTTCCCCGACCCATCAGCGCCGCATAGATTGCCAGCGTAATCCCTCCCAGCACCAACAGACTGCCTGCGATCCCCAGTAATAGAGAACGACCTCCACCGCCCTGCGGAGGGTTCTCGGCGATCGCCGCTGCGCTGGCCTGCGCGCCAAAGTCGAGGAAAGTCTCTGCCCCTGGCTCGACGACCAGAGCGTAGTTCATCACCGTGGTGGGGTTATATCCCTCTGGTACAGCAACGCTGATGTTATACTCACCCTGGGGCAGGTCCTGGAAGCATTGGGGGTCAAAACCAGCCTGGGTTGTCTCGGTCAGCGAGACATTGCCTTCCCGATCGCTGACGCTGATCGCCCCACCGGGGATCGAGGGTTCTTCTTCCTGGCGGATCGAATCGCCGTTCGCATCTTCATAGACGATGATGCACAGCGTCCCGGCGCCGGGTAAGGGAGTCGGGGTGGGCAGCTGGGGACCACCGGTAGCCGTCGCACCAGGGGTGGGTGAGATCTCTGGCGGACCACCAAATCCGAGGAGTACCTCCTCACCTTCATTCAAGATCGTTTCGCTGGTGGCATCGTTGAGCTGCAGGAGTTCGTTCAAATCGATGTTGAAGATCGCCGCAATCCGCCACCATGAATCATTGGCCTGCACAATATAGACAATGCGCCCATCCGGACCAGGAGTCGGTGTGGGAAAAGGGGTAAACTGCGCCAGAGGCGCCGCCCGGGCCGGTAAACCAGCCAGGATCAGCATAAAAATCCCGCTCCCCAGGAACACCACCATGAGCAATTGACTGAATGATCCTGTTCTCATGCCCTGGATTATACATGATCCCCTGTGTTTCTCGACGCCCTGATAAAAGCTCGCGGTATAATCTCTCAAGTCCCCCATGCGTAAACCCCTGTTCGCCTTGTCAGGTCAGCAGCGATCCCGCTTAACTTCCTGCGCGGTGTATTCTACACTTTGATGCTCACCCTGCTGATCTATCTGGGATGGTCATACACTCTCAAGACTTATCAGTCTGCGCAGATCGATGAGCTCGACTATCTGGGACTGGCGGGCATCGCGCTGATCATGGCCGTTCTGATCCAGCGCACCCTGGCGGCATTTACCCTGAACGAGACCTGGTCTTACCGACTGGGATTTCTGGCTACCTCACTTGTGCTCAGCGGGATAGAGGTTCAGATCAGCCTCAGCCGATCGGCGCCTCCCGATCTCCCTTGGGTAATCACGGCGATCGGCGGCGCCTTCTTGGGTGGCCTGCTCCTGACAGGTATGCGCCTGAATCTCTGGGAGGATAACTCACCGCCCCCCGGGCATATCCGCCGGGAGGTAGAAAAATATCATCAGGAAGTGATCGGCTCACTCCCGCCCACGCCGATCACCAAGCGTCTGTTCGATCTCAGCCTGGCACTCGCCGGCCTGCTCATCTCCGCGCCTGTCTGGCTGCTTATCATCTTGCTTATCTGGCTTGAAGATCCAGGGCCGCTGCTGTTCATTAAGAATTCTGTGGGAAAAGGTGGGATCAATTTTCATCAGTTGAAGTTCCGGACAATGATGCAGGGCGCGGAAGATGTGACCGGTCCGGTGCTGGCCAGTGAAGACGATCAGCGCGTCCTGCATATCGGTCGGCTGCTCCGGAAGACCGCGCTCGACGAGCTGCCTCAGCTGATCAACATCCTGCGCGGACAGATGAGTTTCGTTGGCCCACGCCCGCAGCGCACCATCCTGGTGCATGGCTACCTGGAGGGAATGCCAGAATATGCCGAAAGGCACAAAGTCCTGCCAGGGCTGGCTGGGCTGGCGCAGGTCGCCGGGGATTACTATCTGACCCCGCGCCAGAAGCTGCGCTTCGACCGACTCTATATCCGACATGCCAGCCTGGGGTTCGACCTCAAATTGATCATTCTGGCGTTCCTGATCGCTTTTTGGTACCGCTGGCAAAGTGGTTGGAATGGCCGCATTCCCAGGAAATTAATCCGTTTCGGTAGCCCGGCGAGGAATCCGCAAAGATCAGTCACTGGCTCTACGTCGCATCGAAAGCCAGACCCCCCATAGGACCAGGGAGACCACCAGGGCGTTCAGCGCCTGGCCGGCGATCGTCCCGTAAACACCCCAGCGGAAGATCATCCAGATCCCGACAGTGAACATGCTTAAAATCGCCAGCAGATTGGCGAAAAAGATCGGCCGCGAGAGGCGTGCAGCTTTTAAGACGCTTTGTAGTGGAAAGCTGGCAAAGAGCAACGCGTAGAAGCCCGCCATCAGCCAGATGCCATCCCGATAAGACAGATAAGTGTCACCGTAGAAAAGGTGAAGGATCTGTGCAGGGAACAGGATCGCCAGGGCAAGGATCCCCAGGATGGGAAGGCCGGCGGTTAGATACATCAGCCTGAGAGTGCGAGCAAGCGCTGGCCTCCCATTGGCCTGATATGCGGTAGCGGCGCGCGGTGTGAGAAAGGTATCGATCGCCCTCAATAATAAATGGATCGGCGCGACCAGATTCTGAAGTGCCCGGTAAGCTCCGGCTGCGGCGAAGCTGATCAGCCCGGCAGTGAGCACCGGATAGAACTCCACCGAAAGCCATCCCGAGAGCGTTCCCCCAATCAGCCAACGACCAAAATTCCAATTCAGCTTCCACGTCTCTCGCAAATCGAGGAGGTCTCTGCTCCAGTACTGACGCGTAAAACAGATCCCGGGGAGAAGCGCAGCCAGCGAGCCCCAGGCGATGGCATGCAGACCGGCTACCCCGCTCAGCCGATCCTGGAACGCCCAAACGATCAGGAGAACCAGTCGCACCCCGTTCGCCAGGGCGCTGTTCAGCACCGCGCCGAGCACCATCCCGCGCGTGTACAGCATACGGCGGATGTATTCCTGCAGCTGCCACCACAAGAACGCCAGCCAGAGCGAAAACATCGCCGGTCCGGCTGTGTCATTCCCAAACGTGGTCAGGACCCAGCCCAAAAGAGCCACACCCAGCGCTGAAAGCAATGCCAGCCCAAGCTGGATCAGGCTGGTGCTGGTGGCATAACGCTTGAAATCCGCCTCTGCCATGCTGGCGCCGAACACGTTCATCGGTTGGACGACGATCCCTTCTTGGAGCGAGCGCACCAGGCGTAGGGCAACAAAGCCGACTCCATAGACCCCCAATTCGGTCGGACTGACCTCTCGGGCCAGGATGATCGTGGCAAGGAAGTTGGCCATGCTGATCACCGCCTGATCGACCGCTGCCAGATATCCCGCCCTGGCGCTTTGACCGGAGAACAAAGCCACCAGTTCAGCGAAAGCCTTCTGAGAGCGGCGCGCGGGGGAAAGCAGCGTGAGGGAGAGGGGAGATTGTGGAGGGGAAGGCATTAAATCATGGTGGGCAAAATATGGTTTATCGATTCCCTTGCTCGTTATCCCTCAAAATCCTGGATAACTCCCGCATCATGAGTGCAGTGCGTTCGTCGCGCAGCAGAGGCAGCCGCGCCCGGGTGCGGTGCAACTGGTTAAGGTCGATCTCTGCCAGTGTCAGTGCTTCTGCGTGATAAGGTCCTTTGACGAGCAGGTGCCCGTTGGGATCAAAAACCGTCGAGCCGCCCCAAAAGTTCAGCCCATCTTCGTAGCCCACCCGGTTGGCGTGAGCCACAAACACGGTGAACAGACTCGCATAAGCCTGATTGATATGTTCTACCCAGCGTGCGCTTTCGAGCTGCATCTCTGTGTTTAAGCCGCGACCCGGCGAAGCCGAACTGAAAAGGAACAGGTCCGCCCCATCCAGCCAGAGCAGGTAAGGCGGGGAGGCATGCCAGAAATCCTCACAAATCAAAATACCCACCCGACCAAAACGCGTTTCGAAGGCGCGCACTGAATCGCCCCAGGCGAAGAAACGCCCCTCGTCGAAGAGGCCATAAGTGGGGAGGTACACCTTGTGGTGGATATGCAACACCTCTCCCCCGGAGAGGTACACAGAAGAGATGAAAAAACGATGACGGCGGTCTTCATCGACGAAACCGACGACGAGATCGAGCTGCTTGCTCGCCTCCAGCAGGTTTCGAAAAATGAAATCGTCCGGCGATGGATGATGAGCCACAGTGGCAGTGAGATCCTGGAGGACATAGCCGGTGAGTGACAGTTCGGGAAAGATCAACAGGTCAGCGCCAGCTTGGTCGGCCGCACGGATCACCTCCAGATGCTTTTCCAGATTGGCCTCCACATCCCCTAGGCGGGTGTCGATCTGGGCCAGGGCAAGGATGAGATTCATGTTTTCTCGCCTCCTCGCAAGAGAGTCAAGAGCATGCCTGCTGAAAAAGCCGCGAGAGCGATGGCTGCCCAGCTATCCGCCCGCATTCCGTGCCAGACCTGACTCACATCAGCTCGCAGGAAAGAGAGGAGCAGCATCCCCCCTGAAAAGCCGGTCAGGCCAAGCCAGAACGCCAGGCCGGGCATGAAGCGTCCCGCAAACCTTGAAAGCGTCCCAAACCAAACGAGCGAAAAAAGAGCCCCAACCAGCTGAAGTGGCCAGCGAAGCGCGATCACCCCCCATTCATCCCGCGCTGGCAGCCCCCACCAAGTTTCAATTGGCTGCCCATAGGCGCAGCCATCCAGCCAGCACCCAAGCCAGGCACAGACCGAAAGGGTGGTCAGCATTGGCAAAACGGCATCGCCGCTCATCCCCACCGGTTGACGTTTCATACCAGCGACCAGGATCAATGCCAAGAGCCCTCCGCCGAGAGCACCTGCCCAGGACAATCCCCCCAGAAAAACCTGCGGGATCTCGACTTTGTTGGACTGAAAATATGACCAGTTTCCGGCGACATAGCCAGCTCGCGCACCTAATAATGCTCCGATCAGGACTCCCAGACCGAGGTCCAGCCGCCATTTTCTCTCCCTACCCTCCCGTCCCCAGATCATCAAGACCAGCCCCAGGCTGCCGCCCAGCCCCAGCAGGAGTGACGAGATGTAGACAGGGAGCTGACCAGGCAGGTAGAAGGCGACCGGCATGACTTAATCATACCACCCAAAACAACCGCCGCTCAGCAGCAGCGAATGTAGGTATAATGGTATAAAGAGTAAAGCCCCGTAGCTTGCAGCTCGCGGAGAGTCTTCCATGATACAAGATACCCTGCTTAACCCCAACGTCGCCTATCTGATCCTGGTCGCAGGTGCACTGGTGACTATCCTGGCGCTGCTGAATCCTGGATCCGGCGTGCTCGAGGTGACAGCCCTGTTTCTGCTGATCCTTTCGGGTTATACGATCTACAGTCTACCCATCAATCTGTGGGCGTTAGGGGTGCTGGCTGTGGGTGTGGTGCCTTTTTTGTTTGCCCTGCGCAGATCGGGAAAGACGGTCTACCTGATTATATCCATTCTGGCGCTGGTTGTTGGTTCGACCTTCCTATTCAGCTCGCCGGGCTGGCGGCCGGCGGTTAACCCCATTCTGGCGTTGATCGTTTCTGTGCTCCTGGCAGGTTTTGTGTGGCTGGTGGCCAACAAAGCCCTGGAGGCTGAACGCCTGCGCCCGGCACATGACCTGGAGGCGCTGATCGGCGCAGTGGGCGAAGCCAGAACCGATATCAACGACGAAGGGACCGTGCAGGTTGGCAGCGAGTTGTGGAGCGCCCAGAGCAATGAAGTTATCCCTGCCGGTACCAAAGTGCGGGTGGTTGGCCGGCAAGGCTTTTTCCTGATCGTAGAAAAGGTAGCGACCTGATCAGCGTGTCACGAATTGGCTGTGGGTTAATGGTCACATCGAATGCTCCTGGGGATCTCCCTGACAGGCTGGCAAAAGCTTCAATATCGAGCAGCCACGCAACCAGGGAAGAACACCCCTGGAGCGCCAGAACTCATATAGGAGAATACATATGACTGACGCAACCCTTCTACTCTGCCTGGTCGGCGCGGTAGTCCTGATCGTCCTGGCGCTGCTCGTCTCCGCCATCCGCATCGTGCCGGAGTACCAGCGCCTGGTGGTCTTTCGCCTGGGGCGCTGCATTGGCGCGCGCGGACCGGGGATCGTCCTGCTCATTCCGGTCATCGATCGCGGCATAAAGGTGGATTTGCGCGAACAGGTGCGCGAGATCCCGCACCAGACTTCAATTACAAAGGACAACGCCGCCATCTCGATCGATTTCATCTGGTACTACAAAGTTCTCGATCCGGTCGAGAGTGTCTTACAGGTGGGCAACTTCGAAGCAGCTGCACAAGGCATGGCGACGACCACCCTTAGGGCAGTGATCGGCGGTATCGTCCTGGACGATGCGCTCTCCGAACGCGAGCATATCAACAATATGCTGCGCGCCCGCCTCGATGAAGTCACTGAACGTTGGGGCGTAAAAGTGACCAATGTCGAGATTCGCGAGATCATCCCACCGCGCGAGATTCAGGATGCCATGAACCGCCAGATGTCCGCCGAACGCCTCCGCCGGGCAGTGGTCACCGAATCCACGGGAACGCGCGAGGCAGCCATCAACGTAGCAGATGGCGAGAAGCAGGCGGCGATCTTGCGCGCCGAAGGTGAGAAGCAGGCTGCCATCCTGCGCGCCGAAGGCGAGAGACAGGCCCAAATCTTGCGGGCTGAGGGCTTCTCGGCCGCCCTTAACAAGATCTACGAAGTGGCACAGACGGTCGATCCAAAGACCATGACCCTGCAGTATTTCGAGACCCTCAAGGCGATCGGTGCCAGCCCATCCACGAAATACATCTTCCCGCTGGAATTCACCAGCATGCTGGAAAACTTCATGAAGGCAAGGGGAAATTGATCTGTAGCAAAAGATGAATCAGGTTCTTTCCGCCGCACCAGGTAGCGCGGCAATCATCGAGCCGGCTACCTGGCGCGATTTAACCGCCCTGCGCCAGCTGGAACAGGTCTGCTTCCCACAAGACGCCTGGCCACTTTGGGATCTGATCGGCGTCCTGACCTTTCCAAATGTCGTCCGCTTGAAAGCCACCCTGGCGGGAAAGCTGGTGGGTTTCATCGCTGCGGACACCCGGCGGGGGGAGAACCTGGCCTGGATCGCCACCCTCGCCGTTCATCCTGACCATCGCCGCCATGGGATCGGAAGTGCCCTGTTGAGCGCCTGTGAAGCCAGATTGGAGGTGCCGCGCATTCGGCTGAGCGTTCGGGCTTCCAACCAGCCAGCGTTGCGCCTTTATACCCGCTTTGGCTATAAACACCACAGCATATGGCCTGGTTATTATGCCGATGGCGAAGACGCCCTGGTGCTCGAGAAAGTCAGAAACCCCGAGCAGCGCTTATAATAGAACGGCGATGAACACCTTGCGTCATTCCCAGACAGTCGATCTGATCACCGAAACCTCCACCCTGCGCAGGCTGGTTGGTCAGCTTGCCTCCGAATCCATCCTGGCGGTCGACACAGAATCGAACAGCCTGTATGCCTATCGGGAGCGTGTGTGCCTGATCCAATTCTCGACCCCACGCGATGATTTCCTGATAGACCCCCTGGCTCTCGACGACCTGTCACCCTTGGGTACACTCTTCGCTAACCCTGGTATCGAAAAGGTCTTCCATGCTGCGGAATATGACCTGATCTCGCTCAAACGGGATTATGATTTCACCTTTAACAATCTCTTCGACACCATGATCGCGGCCCGTATCCTTGGATGGGAGGAGGTCGGCCTGGGTTCGATATTAAAGGCTGAATTCGGCGTGCAGCTGAACAAACGTTACCAGCGCGCCAATTGGGGGAGACGTCCTCTTCCGCCCGAGATGCTGGCTTACGCGCGTCTGGATACCCATTACCTGATCCCGCTGAGCATGCGTCTGAAGGCTGCGCTGAAAGCCGTTGGCCGTTGGGAGCTGGCGCGCGAAGATTTCGCCCGCCTGCGTTATGTCAACGGTCGCGATCCAGAAGACCAGCCTGAGATCCCCTGGCGTATTCGCGGCGCATTGGACCTGAACCCCCGTCAGGCGGCTGTCCTCAAGGAGATCGCCCTCTACCGGGAACAGGTTGCCCGCGAGATCAACTTGCCGGTCTTCAAGGTGCTCAGCGACCGGGTCCTGCTGGCGATCGCGGAATCCTGCCCAGAGGACTTGCACGCCCTACAGAAAACTCCAGGGTTAAGCGATTCCCAGTATCAACGTCATGGAAAGGCACTCCTGAAAGCTGTCCAGCGCGGTCTCAAAGGTGCCCCGCTCTACCCGCCCCAGAAGAATCGCCCGGACGAGGAATACCTTGCCCGCCTGGACGCGCTGCGCGCCTGGCGCAAGAAGACCGCTCAGCAGATGCATGTTGCATCGGATGTCATCCTGCCGCGAGATCTCCTCTTCACCCTAGTAGCGCGCAATCCCTCGGACATGCAGTCGCTCTCCGAACTGCTCACCCAGGTTCCCTGGCGGTTGGAGCATTTCGGTGAACAAATCCTGCAGACTCTCAACGGGAGCTGATCGAAGCATGCGCATCACCTTTCATGGGGCAGCGCGCACCGTTACCGGATCGCAGCATCTGTTGGAGGTCAATGGGTGTCGCCTGCTGCTCGAGTGCGGTCTCTACCAGGGACGGCGGAAGGATTTCTACGAGCGCAATCGCAATTTCCCGTTCGATCCCCGCAAGCTCGATGCGGTCATCCTCTCCCACGCCCATATTGATCACAGCGGCAATTTGCCTCACCTGGTAAAAAAGGGCTTCCGCGGCCCGATCTATGCCACCGATGCTACAGCCCATCTCTCCAATCTTATGCTGATGGACTCAGGCCACATCCACGAATCGGACGCTGAATATCTCAATCGCAAACGCAGCCGGCGTGGTGAACCACCCATCGAGCCGCTTTATACCAAAGAAGACGCCAGCCTGGTGGCACAATATTTTCAACCGCTCGTCTATGACCAACAGATCGAAATCCTGCCTGGGGTGCATGCCTGCCTGGTCGACGCTGGCCACATCCTGGGTTCAGCAGCAGTTGTGCTGGATATCGAAGAGAAGCGGCGCCGCTTCCGGTTGTGGTTCTCGGGCGACATTGGCCGTCGCGATCTGCCCCTAATCCGCGACCCCGTCCTCCCCCAGGAGGCAGATTACCTGATCATGGAATGCACCTATGGAGATAAAGCGCATCAGACCCCTCAATCCTCCTATGAGGAGCTGCGCCAGACCGTGCAGCAGACCATCCAGCGCGGCGGAAAAGTGATCATCCCCGCTTTCGCGGTGGGTCGCACGCAAGAGCTGATCTACTCTTTGCACCGCATGGTCGATCAGGGGGAGATCCCGCACATCCCCATATTTATTGACAGCCCGCTGGCGGTTAATATCAGTCAGGTGTTCCTGGCGCATCCAGAATGCTTCGACGAGGAGACACTGGAGTTTCTGCGCACCGATCGCCATCGTTCGATCCTCGGAGAAGGCCTGATCACCTATATTACCTCGGTCGAGCAATCGAAAGGGCTCAACGATGACCCGCGCCCGATGGTGATCATCTCCGCCTCGGGCATGGCGGAGACTGGGCGCATCTTGCATCATCTGAAGAACAACCTCGAGGACCCGCGGAACACCGTGTTGATCGTCTCCTGGCAGGCGCCGGACACACTCGGCCGTCGCCTGGCCGATCGGGAGGATCGGGTCAGGATCTTCGGAGATCCGTATACCCGGCGGGCACAGGTTGTCACCATCGGCGGTTACTCGGCGCACGCGGGACAACCCTTTTTGCTTGAATACGCGACTGCCACGCGCAAGACATTGAAGCAGGTCTTCCTGGTGCATGGCGAGCAGGTTCCCGCCCAGGTGTTGACGGAAAAAATGCGCGAAGCGGGGATAATTAACATCAGTTACCCTGCCCTCCACGAGATCGTGGATATTTAGGAGCGACCCAGGATAAGCATTAGAACCTGACCAGGTAGCCGGCTTTTTCCTGGTCGTTGCCTGACTTGGCAGGAGAGGGTCGCCTGGGCATGGCGTAAACAAATCAGGCGGCTTGATACCACCGTTTTGACTGATAACAGCCAGGACGGTCCAGCAGGGATTCACCCCCTCACTTGCGTTCAGGGCTAAAATGACCTGCTGGGAGGCTATCTGAAAAGTGGCAAAACTCCATATTGGTGAGCAAACCCGTATTATTGCCGATAGTGGACATTGACAGCCACCCAATCCAGCGAGAAATCCCGCTCAGTTGACGAGGCCACATTAACCAACCGAATCCTGAAGTTTGGATTGGACAATTCAGACAATGTCCATGAACGTCCCCAGGTGTCCAGGGAGTTGCCCAGGAGATAGGTGGCTTCGTTCGTGGTCAGGGTGGGTGTGGATCTGGCCGATGTCCACGACCTGCCGCCATCCCACGAGAGCTGAACACATATTCTCGGCGATCCCGCGGCGCTGTCTGCCCTGGCGTCCAAGCGCACTTCAATGCCCTGCACCGTAACTCCACTGGGCAGGTTGAAATTGAAATCTCTAAAGATGTGTTTGTCTTTCTTGTTATTTGTACATGAGGTGCTTGTGCCTGACCCGCTGTTTATATCCATAGCGGACAAACCATCATTCGAGTGTGCATTATTTGGGCTGCTCTCATAACCGTTATTGTCACCTGCATTGCGCGTCACAGGTGCGTTGGCATTTGCGCCGAGGAAACCGGTATTACCAGCAGCAGGCGTTGGTGTTGCAGTTGGGCTTGGCGTGGGGCTGGGCGTGGGAGTTGGGTTGGATTGGCCAGAGCCAGTGGATATGGCAACAATATCCGAAGAGTTCTGGAAGCGCAGATCATGGGCGATGATCCGGATGCGTAAATCGCTGAAACCTGTTCCAGGGGCAGTGCTCCATGCAAAACTGGTCGCTGAACCTGGAAGGTCGGTGACAATCTGGTGCCAGGTTCGCCCACCGTCATAGGATGCTTGTAAATCAAAAGACCGCAATCCCTGATCATCAAAAGCGCTCCAGGTGATCGGGATGACCGAACCTGGCGCGAAATTGGCTCCTGGGCTGGGGGAGAGCAAATCCACGTTGGGTGGAGCGTCGCCCAAGCGTGCATCTGGCCGGATTATGAAGGGGTTGCTGAAGAACCATTTGACGCGGTTGAGTGAACCTGTCAGGCGCAGCCCAACGCGAGCCGAATCGGTGCTGGCAAAGGGCATTTTCAGGGGAAGTGGTAAGCAGTTCAATCCAGTGTGCACCCCTCCCAATGAAATACTCCGCCTGCCGGCGTCCAGAAACAAGAATCCATCGATCCCCGAGGCACTGAAATCCAGACCACTGGCAGTCCAACAAATGTTGACCTCATCACCGATGGTGAAAGGACCAGTCAGGTCACTGGTCAGCGTCAGCGTGCCGCTCATGTCGTTAGAAGGGATCACGAATGCTGCTTCATCCCAGCCTTCCTGCCCAGCGGTATCCGTTGAGACTATTCGTAAATAAGCCAGCTCTCCGCTGACCTGGAAACCGATTTGCGGCACAATCCATTCGAAAGCCTGCTGAGAAGCCGGCAGATTATCGGCAATAACGGTGAATTGCCCTGGGGTATGACCCGCAGGTGAGAAGAGGATACGCTGCCCGGTAACGCCAGCATCGTCCTGTGAAGACCATGTGATCAGGATCTTATTGCCAGCTTCGGCCAGGAAATATGGCTGGTTCATATGAACCTGCGGTGGGGTATCGTTGAAATTCGGTGGGGAGGTGCGAAAAGGCTTGAATGGCACACCCGAGGCGACAGGATCCCCGCTTCCATTCGGATTGTCTGGTGAGGTGGGCCCGCTGGGGTCGCCCCACCAATTGTATGTGGCATCCTGGGCAGTTTCCACCGCCAGGGTGTTACCTTCGAAGCTGTTCGGATTGGTCTGACCATTGAGATCCAGAGGAGCTCCGACCACAGCGCCGGTGCCGTTATTAATGAACTGGGTGCCACGGATGACAACAGTGCCAACCACTGCACGCCCATTGTTGCGCAGGATAGCACTATCAATGTATTCTGCAGGCCCAATCGCTCGGTAGACCAATCCCAGCTCACTCCCATCGATGATCACATGCTCCAGCCGGGTAGGCACGACCAGCCGGTTCCAGGCCTGGAGTGGATCCAGACGTTCGAAGGTAATCGGTGCGCCTGGCGCACCTCGGGCAATTAATGTCCCTTGATTGGCCTGGAGGACGGTTCCCGGAGCTAATTTTACGGTGACCCCGGGAAGCAATTCCCAGGTGCCGAGAAAGGAGGGGGTGCCACTGACCACATATGGCAGGCCTACATTCGCCCAGGTGGCTGGCCCGCGTTGATCGCTGGCGCCGGAGACCAGCACATAATTGTTGACATTACCGCTAATGGGCAGGCGACTTCCAGGCAAAAGCCCCCCGCTTCCGATCTCGATCGGATACTGATTGTTTAGAAGGGTGACATTAGGACCGATGAAAAAGTTGTTACCCGCCTGGCTGCCCCCAACAGCGAGGGCGGCACCCGGCGAGTTGGTTACGCTGATATTGTCCAGGTAAACCGGCTGATAATCCACTCCAAACCGCAGATATCCCCCATTCACATTAATTCCATCTATGTACAGGTATCCGCGCGTCAGGATTCCGTACGCATTGGTAAAGGTGGTGTTCGTAAGCACCAAGGTGCTATCCGAGATGTACAGATAGGCGTTTGGGCCGATGAATTGTGAGCGATCAATCCGGATGAAGGTTGGTCGACCTAAGATAGTGCTGTTGAAGATCACCCCATTGCCTTGAAAAGTGGCATTCGAAAACAGCAAACTACCGCCTGCAGCTGGACGTACCTGGCCAGTGATCGTGGCAAAGCTCAGGTCAAGCGTCCCGCTCACTTCCAAAGCGGGTGGAAAAACAGACGATGCAGTGACCAGGATGGGGCTGGTTGCCGTTCCCTCACCTCTCAGTGTCCCCTGGACGAACAATGTGCTGTTTGGCTGGACCCTTATCTCAACTCCAGGCTCGACGACCACCGTACCGCCAAAAGGAATTGTTACATTTCCCTGGATTAATATGGGACTGATGGATTGGCTCCAAACCACCGTCTCACCGGGTTGTGGGAGAGGATAGGAACCCGGGATTGGCGTGGCAGTAGCGCCCGGGGTTGAAGTGGGCACAGGCGTATTGGTTGGAGTGACGCTGGGAATGCAATTGCTCAGCGTGGTTTGGGTCGAGGAACTACCGTCGCTGACTGTGATCACACAGGTGGACGAAGTGAAGGGATCCCGTTCGATGCGGAAAGAACCATCGCTTCCAGCCGTCCCCATGGCAATTCCATCGATAGTAATGGTGGCATTGGGCACGGCGCCATTCCCTTCAACTCGCAACCGTGTGCCATTCAGCTCCGCACGGGTGACGGTGATGGCTGCGAAGGCAATTCGCGGAAAGGCGAAGATGGCAAGCAAGGCAATGCTTATCAGCAGGCTCTTTATGCGTTTATTCATCGTCTTTCTCCCTCTGATGGATCTCGGACCATTTTCTTTATGCCTGAGTAGTTACCCATTTTCTTGGGAACTCATCATCAGACAATCACATAAAGAGGTGAATATATCTATGGGAATTCGTTGATCCTCTAAGTAAAAAATACGGTAAAAGTGGGTCGATTGGATTTATCGAACTGTGAAATTCTAAGTGGTATGGTGAATTAACACATCAGCCTGGCAAGAGTGCTCCCGCAAGACAGCCAACCGGCAAAAGCAGGGACACATCCTCGTCTCCGACTCAAAGTCAGAGACAGGTCAAGGTTTACCCCTGCCCTATATCCACGATGTCCCCGGACTTCGCCGCGGCAGCTACCCCTATAACTACGAGTGTGAAGGAGGCGCTTCAAGTACGAGCTGAGTGCCTACCACTTCACCCCGCACAATTGCCAGGTTCCGCCTGGCTGGGAACGTTACAACCTGCAAGCACCTATCTAGACGGTGACTGCCGTGTTCGACCGAGCGCGACGCCTCGCGCCGGTCGAGGCACGGAATCGGGAGATCGCCCTGCACGACGCACCGGTAGGCGAAAGCCCTTACAGCCTGCTCCAGCAGGTCAACGCAGCCCTGTCGCAAAGCTGCCAGCCCTTTGTGGTCTGGCTGCTGGAGTGGATCAGAGGCGAGGTCGACCGGTTGTGGCCGGATGGCGTCCCACAGATCCGTAACGAACACGCCTCGGCTTACGTCACCAGCTATGCATATGACGATGCCGGCAACCCAGTCTACCTGGGCATGGTCAGGCACAAGACGGTGCTCGAATCGATCCGGGTTACGGTCCAGACCAGGCAACGCAAAAAGTTCTTCCTGAAAAGCCGGCCAGTATATTTATTGGCAACCCACGATTCCCAGACCTGGAAGCCGGAGTTCCTGTTCTTCAGGAAACCTGCCGGAATATGGCGCGAATCACGCCGCCCTGATTGCCGATCCCGCCTTGCCGGGCAAGTGGCAGGCGGGGGAGAAGGTGATTTACATACTCGTTTTCGAAGGTGAAAAACAAGGTGGTTCGCTGAATGAGATCCAGGCCAAGCAGATGCTCATCTCTAGCCTATCAGATGCTTTACCGATCCCAATCTTGGAAGAATGGCAGGAAGCTCTGTGGGAGTCTGCGCAAGAGGATAATTTGATCGGTGTCCTGTTAATCGGCGGCGATTGCAAGGAGGGATACCTGGTACAGTTGACCGAGACAGTTTGAAAGGAATCGATTACCAGGTTATTGAAGGAATGCAAGTTTCGCATTTCCAGCGATCGGTGAGAAAAACCATAACAGGACGGGATGGATCAGCATCCTATTCTGTTATGGTTCACACAATTCGCTCAGAATGGGACCATCAGTTACAGGCCTCATCGATTTCATAATCATCCTCTGGAATCGCTTCACCGGTTATGCAAGTGAAGCACATGGTATTACAAAAAGCTGATCTGATTACCCAGAATTGATGGCCTACATCTTTTAGCGTTGTGATATCTCGAGTAAAGATCGTTTGTCAAGGCAGTTGTTGGGCTTCACGTGCTCTCTAAGGTTCTATCATGTCCCAATGATGTTCCCCATCCTTGAGTCTTTTGGCTTGCTATTTTCGCCCAGCGGCCGCCAGGGCACGCTGAACTCGAACGCCGAGAAGCGCAAGCCTCTCGATGGGCTCGTTGCTGAAGACGAAGCGCACGTGACGATCGGCGATGTCTCCACCCCACCCTCGCGTTGGGGTCGCAGCAACCTTCTGCTCCAGCAGTCGGTTGGAGACCTCCACGCAGTCGAGGCCTAGCGCAGCCACGTCCAACAACAGCGACCACCCTCCTGCTGCAGGTATGACTGGCAATCCTTCCAGCTGGCGCAGCGTCTCATCCCGAGCGCTGGCATTCTGCATTGGCAGCCTCGAGCTGTTCGCGCAGGTCAAAGGCGGCTCCCAGCAGGCGGTTGGTGAAGGTATGACGATGGGCGCGCGGGAAGTGGTTGGTGACCGGCAGCAGCCAGGTGAGAAAATCGAAGCTGCGGGTGAAGATGGGCATCTCCGGCTGGTTCATGCTGGAGAAGTCGCAAGAAGTGTGCTAGGTACATTTAAACCACTGGGGGGCAAAGCCCCCAGACCCCCCACAGAGAGTCAGAGCACCAAAGGTTCAGAGGTTTTAGAGTAAAGAGACAAGTCCTACGGGCTGTATAGGGAGACCACCACCCGGAAACAGACGCTGTCGACCCCGAGGTCTGGAAAGCCCGCGCCCCGGTGAGCGCAACGGGCGAGCCCGCGATCGCCGATGAAGGAACCACTGCGCAGCACGCGCAGGATTTCTCCAGGAGCATTTAGATTTTCGCGTCCGTCATCAGCTTTATAAGGATATTGAAATGCAGGTTTGCCCAATTCTTTACCCCACAGGCTACGGGTCCACTCCCAGACGTTGCCGCTCAGATCCAGCACTCCGTATGGGCTGGCGCCCCCCGAAAGCAGCCCACCGCGCTGGTGCCGCCTAACCCGGTTTCGATTGTGTTGGCTCTGCCCGGGTCAAATTCATTCCCCCAGGGATAAATCTGCCCATCTATCCCTCTTGCCGCTTTCTCCCACTCCGCTTCGCTGGGAAGGGTCACGCGCATATTTCCAGAAGACAATCCCAGCCAGAAGGCTCTCGCGGTCGGGTTCAGCTCTGACTCTGCCAACCGCTGATGGATGACCGAGAACAGCTTGCCCTGCAACCAGTCGCAATATCTCAGGGCATCATACCAGCTCACCTCAACAACCGGGTGGTTTGGCATTATGTTACTCTGCCATTCGTCAAAATCATCGCCTCTCTCGCTAACAAAAAACCTGAACTGCGCCACAGTCACCAGGTAGCGGGAAATGTAATACGCCGGCAGGTGGACCTCGTGCCGGGGTTGTTCACTTTCAAAGACATCAGGATCGTTGTTCAGGTCGCTGCCCATGAGAAATGTTCCCTCAGGGATTTCAATAAAACCCAGCATGGGTTCCGCCAGTAGGTGCCAGTATTGCGGGTCGAAGCGCTGATCGCCCAGTTGAGCCAGGGTATCTCCGGCGCGGCACCAGCGAGAAACCGGTGCTATATCGGTGACGACCAAGCCGGCGTCAACGCCTGCCGCAACGCAAAGGCTGGATCAACCCAAGTATCACTGCACTGAGGAAGCTAATGGACATCCCGACACTGGCCATACAACCGATTGCCTTCCTCACCTCCTTCCGGCCCCTGGAACCACGCGTGCTAAACCTTCACGGTCACATCCACAATAGCGTGGCTTCTGAGCTGGGAGCCAGGCACATCAACCCGTGCGTCGAGTCCGAGGTTATCGTCCCTGAAGGCTTGGCGAAATTTTGACGCCTTTTACCATCCGATAACCCACCTCTCAAGGCTCTGCGCCAGTACCACTCAGAATGGGAGAGCCTCGAGCGTCTGCCGATCACTGATAACACTATAATGCGCAACGAAGTCCTGGCGGTTAAGCATAACCTGAGGCGTTATTCCGCCAGCCACCTGCTGTTGCCGCGCCTGAGTGTATTAGCCATATTTTGGGGTATGGCCGAACATATTTATCGCCGCCAGCGCCACGATGCCATGACCCTGCTCGTCGCTTTTTTTCTGTTGCTCGCACCGATAAGTTTCGCCTTGAGTAGTAACCAAAGCTGGCTGGAAGAACGGTTGAGCCTGGCAGTGATTGGGATGACAGTGCTTTTGCCCTTTCTCTTCCCTGATGGCATTTTCATTTCCCGATCAGCCCGCTGGCGGTGGCTTCTTCTGGCAGTCGTATTACCAACTCCTCTCCTTGCTTACCCTCTAATCATCCTGTCCCGGCCCGATTTGCAACCAACCGAAAGGGCTTACGGCAGCTTCATCTTCGCCATTGCCATAGCCATGACCGATGGGCTGGTGAGCCAGGTTTACCGTTTCCGCGTGGTAGCCACAGCCACGGGAATTTAGGGCCTTGACGGCAAAAATTCGTGCGCCGGGGGCAACGCCCACCACGCCAACGCTGTTATCGATGGCTCCAATTGTCCCAGCAACATGGTTGCTATGGTAATGATTGTCATCGCCGCCGACTGGACAGCTCGTGTTAAAGGGTCCGCCAAATGCGCAAGTGACACCGCCGACCACATTCAAATCCGGATGTTGAAAATACACACCTGTATCAATCACCGCCACATCCACATCCGCTTGCGTCGTTCCATGGCGCGCAAATAAGCCCGGTGCTTACCCATCTCCGGGTCATCTTGCTCATCGCTGAATTCTTGCACATCCTCAGGGGGTGGTGGCGTGCTACGTCGTAGTGTGAGCGGGATGAAAACCTCCTCCAGCTTGCGCACCGGCAGATGTTCTCCTCTTGGAGTTCGCTCGGCGTACAGGCGCGCCTGGTTGTAATCCAATTTGACACAATCCAGGTATGCCCAAAGGGCTTGATCGAACTCGGCGCGGGATAGTTCTGATTTTCCCGGAGCCTTGCAGTAACAGGTGTGAAAATATTGGCTGTATGGTGTTCTATATGAGCTGGGCGTTTCAGACTCTTTGGACTCGTGGGGTTTGATTTTTGGAATGAGATTCAGGACACCATTGATGATATCTATCAGATTCTTGACAATTACAAGAACACTTCCCAGGGCGACCCCGATCAAAATTAATGCGCCCGCAGGGGTGGTGCGCCATTCTGGGCGTGCAAACCAGCTCACCAGAGTCACAACAAACACCAGTAAGCCAACCAGCAGCAACACTCTAGGAATGATCAATAATTGATATCGCTTCATTAACGCTCTCCCTGTGATGGTAAGTTGGAAGCTTTGGCTTACGTCATTCACAAACTCAGCTCTGCACCATCCCTGCATAAATTATATATCATTGCATGCTTCGGACAAATCTTGTGAAAATCAAAGCTGTTCCTCAGCTTCTTTTTCCTTTTCTAAAATTCAATTTGGCAGATTATGTATCAGGCTACGGCGCAAGGAAAATATCTTGTGGAAATTTTCATCGGAGGATACAGTGTGGCGCTTGAGCGACTCTGATCGAGCTCTGGCGTGTGTCGCCTGAACATGGTTTCAGCGGTTCTTTACGATCAAACCAGCTCTTAGCCGGCGCCTGCACGTGTGCAGCAATATCTATACCAAACCACATCACTCTAAAGGAGGTTATTTGACCTGATCACCCCATACCTGATCACTCATCCCCATTCTCACAGAACCACAGAAAGCGAGGCAAGATAAAAGATACCACAGAAATCATCCAGCGCCTGGCGGAGAGCGACCTGCCTTCGCTGGGCTTTGCCCTGGAGCCGGTCTACCCACCGCTGCCTGCCCCCGTCAAGGGCAGCGTCCCCTATCTGGAAGGTTTCGATGTGCTGCAAACCGCCAACCAGATCTTCGGCTTCCGCTGGTCGTTCGACCTGCTCAGCGAACAGTATCTGGTGGGTGACGAACAGGTGGAGGTACACCTGTATTCTGGCGTTGCCGTTCATGAGCGGAGCTTTCAGCGCCCCGAGGAAGTGCTGTTGGCTGCAGAAGCTGCCCTGCAACGGGTGCTGTTTGAAAAAGAAAAAGGATATTTCTAAGCGAGGAGCAGGGTTCTGCCCAAACAACTGCCAGCCTGGACGGAACTCCAGGCTGGCGGTTATCGATTGACTTTGTGGTTATGCAGGCGTCAGCTTTAGACCGTACACGTTTTCGCCATACTGTACCCGCACCGTGTCCCAGTCCGGCTGCATCCAATCTCCAACCTTCAGCGGGTAGTTCTCGTCGGCGTCAATCTGGCCCATGGCGCGCACGCCGTTCTCGAATTCGACCACACCGATGGTCAGGTAGCGTTGGTCGAAACCCCAGGGAAGGTTGTAGATGCGGGTGAAAGTGAGCAACCTGGCTTTTCCTTGTGGGCGGACTGGCTCGAATTCACGGTGTTTGCACGCCAGGCAACGGTCGTGCCAGGGATAGTGTAATTTGCCGCATTTTTTGCATTTATGGGCAACGATACCGATGGGTTTTTTCATAGCTCTACCCTCCGCAGGACGAATGCCAGCACATTGTTGCCGAAACCACCGAAATTGATGGTCAACCCGTTTTGGGCGTTCTTCACCTGGCGCTCCTTGGGCAGGTCGTGGCGAAGTTGATGGACGATGTCCACCACCTGCGCCACGCCTGTGGCACCCACCGGGTGGCCGCGCGCCTTCAGCCCGCCCGACATGTTGATTGGGATGGTGCCGCCCAGACGGGTCTTTCCCATCAGCGCCGCCTTGCCTCCTTCGCCCTTCTTGAAGAAGCCGACATGCTCGCTCTCGGCGATCTCCAGGATGGTGAAGGCGTCGTGCAACTCAGCGACGTGGATGTCAGACGGTTTAAGTTTGGCCATTTCGAGTGCCTGTTGGGCAGCCAAAGTGACGGCTTTCAGATCGGTGGGGTCTTCACGCTCCTGAAGCGTTTGGGTGTCGGTGGCTTGACCAAAGCCGGCAATCACTACTGGCGGCTTGGCTGGTTTCTTGAGCTTTTCCAGTGGGCAGAGAACCAATGCCGCCGCGCCATCGCTTACCGGACAGGCATCGTACAGATGCAGCGGGTCGGCAACCACCGGGTTGTTGACGATCGAGTGCGGGCTATCGTAAATGCCCTCGCGGCTGAGTGTCATTTCCACATGGGCGTAGGGGTTGAGAGCGCCCATCTCCTGGTTTTTCATCGCCACGGCAATCAGGTGCTCTCGGGTGACGCCGTATTTTTCCATATACAGGCGGGTGAACATGCCTGCCAGCCCCGGCAGGGTGATGCCGTAGATGTACTCAGCCAGGGGATGGGTCATGGTGGCGACGAAATCGGTGGCGCGCCAACCGGTGACCTCGCGCATCTTCTCGCCGCCCACGACCAACACGGTGTCGTAATAGCCGGAGGCTACTGCCAGCAAACCATTCTTCACCGCCGAGCCCCCCGATGCCGGTCCGTTTTCCACGGTTTCAGCCGCCGCTGGCAACAGGCTCAGCCGATCAACCAATGAGCTGGCTATGGCTGATTGATGCTGGAGAATCCCCGCGCCCATGTTGCCCACATAGACGGCGTCTACACTCTGATCGCCCAAACCGGCGTCGTCCAGGGCGTTCAGGGAGGCGTATGCCAGCATGTCCAGCAAGGTGTCTTCGTCTCGCCGGCCAAAGGGTATCATGCCGACGCCGATCACTGCTACGTCTCTCATGGTCTCATCTCCCTTTCAAGCCCGCGATGCGCTCACGTATGACGTCCTCATCGGCGAATTTGATCTCTGCCATGGCTTCGTCCAGCAAATCCTGCGGTACGGGCCGGTCGCCGACCACCAGGCGCGGCTTGGCAGCAAAGTAGGTCTCGCGCGTCAACACCCATGAATCCCCGCCGCCCAGCTCGTGCGGGATCTTGGTCGGTTTGAGCGGATATTCGATCATCCAACGGCGAAAGCCAATCGGGCTTTCTGCTACAATCAGCACCTCTTCCTGCCCGAGATATTCCATATGGTATTCCATCTTGGCGGCGAACAGGTGCGACCCGATGCGCAGACCTCGATCGATCGCCAGGGTGTGGTAGCTCATCCCGACCTTTTCGGTCTCCATGCGACCGTTGACCACGCCGACCAGGTAGCCTTCCACCTGCCCAATGATGACATATTCGCTCTTTACCCGATGGCGATACCAGGCGAGCAGTTCCCCATACAAACGGGCGCTGACGATGTCGTAATAGTCGCGCTCGATGAACAGGCAGGGATGCACCGATTTCAATATCGCCGGCACGTCCTCCCGAGCCGCCTGACGCACTACCATCTTTTTGCCATTTGCCAGGGTGATCACCTTAGGCGGATAGGGCGGCATTGGATACTGGTGGGGTCTAAGGATTTGTTCAAGTTCCATATCAATAGGCATCATTCACCTCCAAACGGTTTATAGAATATGACGTATAACGCCTTCGAACTCTCATTCAGCCCAAATTTTTTGCGCTGAGGCGGTTGATCGATTCGACGTGGCTGGGATTGATGGCGTCGCCAAAGCGGCTCTTTGGCATATCGGCTTTGAGTTTCATCAAATCTTCATATTCATCGTCGGAGACGATCGCCACACAGCGGCCAATGCTGGATTCGCCGTCCACGAAGCGCCAGGGGAAGAAGCCCACGGTAACGCGCCGGTTGACGAGCAGGTCAATGTCGCCCCCGATACACTCGGCGTGGATGATCCCGTAGGGGAACATCTCCAGGTGCATGAGCTGGTACTTGGTGTCGTCGAAATACTCGGCAAGGCTCATGCCGAATTTCTTCTGAAACACTTTTTCTGCCTGGCGTGCCTGGCGCGGCATCCAATCGCGGATGATGGTGTTCATCGGATGATCGGCGCTGCCGCAATCCACGCCGATCCAGCGCAGTTGTTTAGCTTTTGCCCAATTGGCAAACTCGCGGTCGGGACCCGGGTGCATCACCATATAGCGGACTTCATTTGCGGTGGGCATATCCCAGCCAAAATGATGATATCCGGTGTGGATGATGAGGATATCGCCCTGGCGCACCTCGACGCGCTCCTCTACCATCTTGCTGGTATAGACGTCATAATCGCCGCAGGCGTCACTCAGGTCTACAACGACGGCGTCGTGCACCAGGTAATCCATATCAAGCGAGGCAATATCCTTCCCCGGCGTGTGAAAGTGAATCTCGCCGTCCAGGTGGGTGCCGAGATGGTTGGAGTGGGTGACCACCTGACCGTTAGCGCCGTTGGGCGCCAGACGTTTGAAGTACTTGATCTGCAATGGTTCGTATGTTGGCCAGGGAGGGGTGGCAATGCCAAGGGGAATCGTCAGGTCAATGAATTTCATGGTTGCCTCCAATCAGAATGGTCTTATTAGGTCTTGTATCCTCTCGGGTTTCAAATGTTTTGCAATGCCTCGAAGGCCTCCCGAAAGCACTGGTATGGGGCGCGCAAGATACCAGCTCCAACCATGCCCACACCGGGCTCCTTATGAGCAATGCCGGTGTTGATCTGAGGCAGGATGCCAGTCTCCATCACCTTGCGCACATCAATGCCTAGGGGGGTGCCGCGGAAGTTGAGGATTGGGATAGTGAACTGTTCGTGTTCGTCGAAGGTGATTTCGTACATCTCCAGCGTGGTCTGGAGCGCCAGTTGGGGAGTTCCGCCAACGAACTTTGTAATCGCAGGGGCGGCTGCCATCGCCATCCCGCCATAGCCGGCTGTTTCGGTCACGGTGCTGTCGCCAATATCCGGATTTGCGTCGACGGCAGAGTATTGAGGGAAGTACAAGCCCTGAACCTGCCCGGCGGGGGCGATGAACCACCGCTCGGGCATACTCGCCAGGCGGATGCCGAAATCGGTGCCGTTGCGTGCCATCACGGTGACAATTGTGCTGCCTTCAACGCCTTCTGCTGCTTCCAGCATTGACTTGCCGGCGGGCATGCTCAGGTTGAGAAAGAAATGGTCGTTGCGGTCTATGAATTCGATCACCTGCGCCAGCGTCTCGTTATCGCGGTTGGTGCGCGCCAAGCTTGGGGCAATAGCTCGTAGGAAGAGCGAGGTGGCAGCGCGGTTGCGGTTGTGGCACTCGTCGCCCATATGCAGCGCTTGAGCGATGATGCTGCGCAGGTCAATGCCATGGGGCATAGTCTGAAGCGCGCGATCCAGGGTGGGGTAAAGTGTGGTCTCCATCCACTTCAAGCGCGCGTACACTTCAGGACCCATACCACCGTAGCGCAGGACTTTACCCAGGCCTTCATTTTGGGTGCAATAGGCGTAATTGCCAAAGGCTTTGTTTTGAACGATGAACACAGGCATCGAAGGCGAAACGACGCCCGCCATTGGCCCAACCGCGTGGTGATGATGGCAGGGTGAGAACTCAATCTCGCCTGAGGCAGCCAGACGAGCAGCTTCTGCCTCGTCGTCTGCCAGGCCCTCGTAGATCAGAGCGCCCATCACTGCGCCCTTTTGGGGGCCACACATGCGCTCCCAGGTGATGGGTGGGCCGGCGTGCAGCAGCATACGCTCATGCATGCCCGGAATGACCTCTCTGGCGATGCCCATACCCACCAAAAATGGTTGCCCGCGCTTGATCCGCGCGCAGACCTCAGCGTTGGCCGCATCAATATCCACACCAGCGCGAGTGGTGCGCAGCTGAGGTACAGCTTCGACGGGCGGCTGCCAGTCTACGTCGATCACTGGTACGCCTTGAGCCTTCACCGCCTGCGCCATGCTCTCCAGGCCAATGTTGACCACGGTAAGGGGTTTCCCGAACAGTTCCCGAAGCTTACTTTGGCTCATAGCACCTTGTCCGTTCTGTAAAGCGCCTGTTCACAGTTGGCCGGTGTCATGTCCTCATGCTCCTATGCGGTTGATGATTCTGGCGGTCAGGCGAGCTGCTGCGGCGTTGCTGGCGCATATCATTACGCCAGCCTGTTGCAGCGCTTCTATCTGGCTGCTCAACCGTTGCGGGTCTTGCTCTGTGCCGGTGACCGAGGCGATCACAATCAGATCTCTTCCTGCCTCGCTGGCGATCTGACGTGCCCTGTGCACCGCTGGTGCCAGTTCTGCCGCCGGGTTTGGGTGAGCGCCGTAACCTAGCACCACGTCGAGCATAATTACCGCCACCTCCTCATCTCTGCCCTCTTGGAGCAAGCGCCGGATTCGCAGCTCGTTGTCAATCATCGGATGTAACCGACCGATTGTAAATTCCTCTTCACCCAGGTCCACGGCCGTATTTTGCTGGCTACAGTTCGAGTCGGGTAGTTTATATGCTGGGATGAGCGGCGCGTTGGAATACACTGGCCTGTGCAGCAGGTCTTTCCAGATCACCTGGGCTTCGTAGCATAAGGTGCCGCCGGAAAACAAACCGCGCAGGTAGCGCTGCTCCGGTTTCAGGTGGTGGCACAACTCATTAAGGCGCGTCTCGTCAACTTCTTCTGCTTGAGCGAAAGCCGAGGGGCTCGAGCCAGCCAAACTGGCTGCCTGGTGGGCAGCCTCCTCCAGAGTAATGGCAGTGTAAATGTTAGCTCTGCCTGCCAGCGCGTCCTTGGAACCGCCTAAAAAGCAGATCACGGTGGGTTTGCTTCCTCTGGCGGCTGTGTCTGCTACCAGGCGTGCAACCGACTCAGCCGGTGGTTTGCTCACCAGCAGGATCACCTGGGTGGCCGGGTCTTGTTGGAGCGCCTGCAAGCCAGCCAGCATCATCTTTCCGCCGACTTCCGCAGAGAGGTCACGTCCGCCGGTGCCGATTCCCTGAGTGATGCCACTGCCATACTTCGCCAACAGCGTGCTTACCTCTTGCAAGCCTGTCCCAGCCGCTGAGACGATGCCCACCGGACCGGGTGGGATCACATTGGCAAAGCCCAATGCCACGCCATTGAGGATGGCTGTCCCAGCGCCTGGCCCCATTAAGAGCAAGCCATTTTCGTAGGCGTAGTTTTTCAGCGCAATCTCATCTGCCAGAGAGACATTATCACTGAAGAGAAGCACATGCAGCCCGTGATGCAAAGCCTCCCATGCCTGAGCGGCGGCGTATCGTCCGGCCACTGAGATCACTGCCACATTGGCGGTGGGATTGGCGCGCACCGCGCTGCGGACCGTCTTTGGGCGGAACTCAATGTTTTCGGTTAAGGTTTGTTTTTGCTGGAGCAATTTCTCGGCTACTGCCATAGCTGATGCGAGTGCCTCGGTTATTGCGTTGATTGCAATCACCAGATCGTTGGCCGAGGCCGCTTCGGCTTCAGGGGTGAGCAGGCCTGCCTCGCGAAGGATGCCCTTGTTCGCCTCGGTCGCCATGACTACCGCCGCGTCGCTAACGCCCGGCAGACGTGCCAGTTCGCGCGCCACCAGCATCAGACTGACCGAGTCGTGGTATTCGCTGGGTTTGATCAAGGTTCTTATTGCCAAGCGTCCCTCCATTCATTCCCGTTTGTATGGTTTCAACAAGCCCCCCGGGTAAGCAGCATTGCGCCCGGCGATAGCCAGGGCAGCGATCGTGACCAGATATGGTAGCGCCAAGAATGTCTCGTAGGGCATTTGCAGGCCAGTGGTCTGTAGGCGGAGTTGCAAGGCAAAAACGCCGCCGAATAGCAATGCCCCCCACAACACTTTGAATGGATGCCAGTTGCCAAAGATGATCAGGGCAATGCATACCCATCCTCTCCCGGCAATCACCCCATAGGTAAAAGCGCCTAATTGAGCCAGGGATAAGAAGGCTCCCCCTGCAGCCATCAATCCACCGCCAATGGCCAGCGCCAGATAGCGCATGAGATAGACGTTCACACCAGCCGCATCGGCTGCTTCGGGATTTTCCCCAACCGCCCTGAGCTGTAGCCCAAAGTTGGTGCGATAGATCACCCACCAGACCAAGGGTACCAATGCCAGCGCCACATAGGTAAGGGCGTATTGCTCCAGGATTTCACCCAGAATCGGCACTTGTGGAAGTACCGAGAGACGCGTAAAAGGTGTGATCGCGGGAGGAATGCGCGGTTCTCCGTAGAGCAGGCGAAAGGCAAAGAGAGATAGACCTGTCAATAGTAATGTAATTCCCAACCCCGAAACATGCTGACTGACCCCCAAGCGCACACTGAGCAACCCCATCAATAATCCTGCCAGTATGCCTGCGACGACCGCAACCAATATCCCCAACCATAACGAACCGCTTGCTTTGGCCACCGCAAAACCCACGAAGGCGCCTAAAAACATGATGCCTTCAATACCCAGGTTCAGTATGCCTGCTCGTTCGGCAAAGAGCTCACCCAATGTGCCAAACGTCAAGGGGGTGGCCACTCTTAAAGTAGCGGAGATTAGACCAACTAAAAAATCACCCATAGCCCGACTTTCCTGGCTCGCTGGCTTTCAACCATCGGATGCGGTAGTTTTGTAATACGAACGCGCCCAGCGTAACCAGCAACAAAACAGCCTGCACCACATCGCCCAGGTAAGCTGGAACGCCCAGAGCGCGACTGACCGATTGACCACCGGTGCTGAGCAAACCGATAAAAAGCGCCGCCAGCCCCACCCCGAAGGGGTTTAACCCCCCTAACATGGAAATGATGATACCGGTATAACCATATCCGGGAGATATAGCATCAATTAGATGAAAATGAATCCCCGCCACCTCACTGACGCCTGCTAGGCCGGCTATGCCACCGCTGATTAAAGCCGACATCAGGAGTGTGCGTTCTACCCTTACCCCGGCAAAGCGGGCGGCTTCCATACCCAATCCGGTAGCTCGCATCTTCAGTCCAAAGGTGGTGCGCGAGAGCACAAACCACAGCACCCCAATTACCAACACCCCAATCACAAACCCCAGGTGTAAGCGGGCGCGTGGCAATAGTTTTGGCAACATGGCGCTAGCTGCAATTTCCGGCGATTGCGGCCAACCCGAGAGCGGATCCCGCCACGGGCCGTTGAGCAGGTAGCTCACGATAAACAGAATGACCGAATTCAACAGTAAGGTAGTCACCACTTCGTCTACAGCCAGTTTCACCTTGAGCAAAGCCGGGGGTAACGCCCATAGCACTCCGGCAATGAAACCACTGATCAGCATGAGCGGCACACCCAGTGGCTGAGGAAATCCTTCTAGCAAAGTTCCTATCCAGGCGGCTGCTATCGCCCCGGCATATAGCTGTCCTTCAGCGCCAATGTTCCAATAACCGGCAGAAAAGGCAAATGTCACCGCAGCGCCGGTCAGTAGCAATGGAGTGGATTTAACAAGCACCTCGATGGCGCTGACCCGGCTGGAGAGGGGAGCTATCAAAAAATAGTAATAGGCTTCGAGCGGGTTGGCTTTTGCCAATACAACCAGCACAGCGGTTAGGGTGAAGGTGAGCAGAGCAGCTAATACGGGTATCAGCGGGCGCACCCACAGAGGGGCTGGAGATCGCTCGATTCGGATATTTCTCATCCGGTACCCTCCTCTGATGTTTTCCAGGAACCAGCCATCATCATCCCCAGTTGTTCCAAGGTTGCCTCTTCGGTGCGCAAGGTGCCCACAATCCGACCTTCATAGATCACCGCAATACGATCCGAGAGTGCCAGCACCTCGTCCAGGTCTTCAGAAATCAAGAGTACTGCCACGCCCCTATCACGCTGTTCCAATAGTTTACTGCGCACGTATTCCGTAGCGCCGACATCCAGGCCACGCGTCGGCTGCGAGGCCACGATGACCTTGGGTTGTCTGGAGAGCACGCGCGCCAGTATGACCTTCTGGATGTTCCCCCCAGACAGAGTGCGTATGCGGTCCATGGGCGAAGCCTTGATCTGGTATTCGGCTATTAGACGCTCACCATAGGTGCGCACCCGCTGATAATCCAATAAGCCATGCCGGGTGAATTCATCCAAACGTTCCATCACCAAGTTTTCAGCCACAGTGAGCTCGCCCAGGATGGCTTGATGTCGATCCTCTGGAATTCGCCCTACGCCGGCTCTCAGAAATTGATCGGGTTCGGCACCCCGCAAATCATGGCCATTGAGCAGTATCTGTCCACTGCTCGGTTTCAAGGTGCCGAACAACACCTCAGCCAACTCCGTCTGACCATTACCAGAAACGCCCGCAAGGCCTAAAATCTCTCCCGCGCGTACCTCGAGGTTAATGTCTTTGAGCGCCGGCAATCCTTTCTTATTCAGTGCGCTTACACCTTTGAGAGCCAGACACACTTCTCCCCGTGGACGCTGCTCACGGCGAGGGGTTTCCTGGCTTGTTTGCCCCACCATCATGCGCGCCAGCTCCGCCGGTGTGGTGTTGTTTTTCGCTACTGTCCCAATCACCCGCCCCTGGCGGAGTACGGTGATGCGATCGCAGATTGCCATCACTTCGTTTAACTTATGACTGATGAAGATGACCGAAAACCCCGCTCGGCGCAGACGTTCCAGGCTTTCGAACAGGGCGTTGGCTTCCTGAGGGGTCAATACCGAGGTTGGCTCATCCAAAATCAGGACGCGCGCGTTGCGGTAAAGAGCTTTGAGAATCTCCACTCGCTGGCGTTCACCTACCGAGAGATGGCGCACCAACATCCCTGGATCAATTTCAATGCTATAACGGCTGGCAGCTTCAGCAACATGCTGATAAGCCATCGCAGGATCAAAACGCAAGCCTTTGATGTAGCCCAAGACCACATTTTCGGCAACGCTTAAGGGCGGCACCAGGGTGAAATGTTGTGAGACCATGCCGATACCTAATGCAATCGCCTCGCGTGGCGAGGCAATATGCACCGGTCTGTCATCCACCAGAATTTCACCCTGGTCGGCGTGGTAGAGCCCATACAGGATGCGCATTAGGGTGGTTTTTCCTGCCCCATTTTCGCCCAGCAATGCATGGATTTCCCCTCTTTCCAGGGAAAAGTTGACGCAGTCGTTGGCTGTCACAGAACCAAAGCGCTTGGTGATATTGCGCATTTGAATGACCGCCATTGGCGAGCTCCTGCCCGTTGGTCTCTAAACCTTGAAGAGAGTGGCTCTGGCTGGCTTGGGGTTGAGGCTTTCAACTCTAATCCCAAACCAGCCAACGAGCGGTAGGACGAATTAATTGACAGCCTGCGGCTGCTGTTCATTAATATCAACACGAAACAGGCCATCTTTGATCTGCTGTTCGCGTTCGCGCACCTTCTGCACCAGATCGGCGGGAAGTTTTGCCTCTGTGGCGTGGAAAGGCGCCAGGGAAGCACCACCCTTGGCTACCATACTGAAGTCTTTGAGGTCCTGGGCTGTGAACACCCCTGCCTGCACCTGGTTGATGACATACTCAACGGTGGGGGTCATATTCCACACCGGGCTGCTTACGACCAAGTCTGGAGCCAGCTCATTTTGGTCACTCATGTTGCCAAAGACCCAAAGCCCTTTCTCTTTGGCGGCCTCTATCACCCCAAAGCGCTCGGCGTACAGCACATCCGCTCCGGCGTCAATTTGAGCCAGAGCAGCTTCTTTAGCGGCGGCCGGATCGAACCAGCTATTGATAAAGGTTACCAGAATTTTGGCGTCTGGGTTGACCTCCTTCGCCCCAGCAATGAAGGCGTTAATCAGGCGGTTGACCTCGGGCACCGGATAGCCTCCAACCACACCAATGGTGTTGGTCTTGGTCAGCCCACCGGCCAGCATTCCGCATAGATAAGCTGGCTCATGGATCCAGTTGTCGAAGACGGATAAATTGGGCTCTGATGGCCCCAAACCAGAACCAAAAGCAAAGGCAATATCAGGATAGTCGGCTGCCACGCGGCGAACGGCTTCCTCATTGCCGAAGGCATCGCCAAAGATGATATCGGGCTTCTTTTGCTCAGCCACCTCGCGCAAGATGCGTTCCATATCGCCCGCGTAACCAATGTTATCTGTGTATTCGTAATCGATGCTCCCCTCTGTCTCAGCCTTGAGCAGCGCGGAATGAATCACGCCATCCCAGGGTTCCTCGATCGGGGTGGCAAAGGCGCCGAAAACAAGCAATTTCTTCGGACCGGCTTCAGGCGAAGGCGTGGGGGTTGGCTGTGGTTGACAGGCGGCCAACAGACTTGCCACCAGCATCAAGATGAACAAAATATTCAGGCTAGTCCTCCGAGACATTTTTCCTCCTCCATCAGAACTATGATAAGCGATTCACACGATTTGCCCAGCGGACATGATTATATGACGATAGATCACCTCCTTATCTGCGAAACTTGGCGGCTTTGAATGGTTTCTAGCACAGCTTCTGCTGAGATTGGGATCTCAAAGATGTCGAGTCCTATCGCGTCGGATAACGCATTGGCGATAGCGGCAGGGATTGCCACGATCCCGTGTTCCCCTAACCCCCGTGCCCCAAAGGGCCCGGTCGCGTCATTGGTCTCGATGAAGATGACCTCTAATTCGGGTACATCCACAGAAGTGGGGATGCGATAATCCACCAGACTGGAATTGAGCAGATGCCCATCTTGGTCAAAGTAGAGCTTCTCGAACAGGGTCGCGCCTAAGGCTTGAACCATCGCGCCTTCTACCTGACCGCGAGCTGCGTCTGGGTTGATAATACGACCAGCGTCCAAAGCGGTGATGAGGCGCAATACCTGGATTTGTCCGCTTTCCAGGTCCAATTCGATCTCAGCCCCCTGACAGCCGAATGTCCAGCTTGCTGCCATATTGCCCTGACCGGTGACGGGGTTAGGGTAGGTGAGACCGTGGGGGATGAAGGAGCCGCGTCCGATAATGGGGGCGTTTACCCCTGAGCCATCTGGACGGCGATATCCCGTGGCAAAGGCGCTAAACGGCAGTGCTTGTTCGGGTAAAAGGCGAGGATATATCTTGCCATCCTTGACTTCCAGCTCATCTATTGGGATGCACAACGCCTCGGAGGCGGCCTGTTTGAGTTGCTGAAGGGCGTCTGCTGCTGCCATGCGCACCGCGTTTCCCACAGCCCAGGTGGTATGACTGGCAACCGTCTGCCACTCATGGGGGGAAAAGTTGGTATCTACCTGTGGCACATAATGCACCAGTTCGACGGGGATGGACAATGCTTCAGCGGCTATCTGACTCAGGACGGTATTGGAGCCTTGACCAATCTCAACCGCCCCGGTGTATAGCGTCACGGAGCCATCATCGTTGAAGCGGATGAGCGCCCCGCTTTGCGCGTTGGTGCGCATTACCGGTGATTTCATCAAGCATGCGACCCCTCGCCCACGCACCCGACCAGGCTTGGAAGCCGGGCTTCTCGCCTCCAATCTTTCAGCTACCGTCTTCAAACACTGTTCGAGCCGGCCGTTATAACTTTGTATTGTTTGACCGATGGCGTTGACCTTTCCGGGCGTTAATAGATTTTTCAGGCGCAGTTCAACTGGATCCATGCCTAGGCGGCGGGCGATCTGATCCATTTGTCGCTCGACCATCCAATGTACCTCAGGATGGCCATATCCCCGATAGGCGCCTGTGGGCGGGGTATTGGTATAAATACAGTAGGAATCGAGCTTCAGATGTGGGATAAAGTAGGGTCCGGTGGCGTTATGCCCACCCCCCTGCGAAATCCAGACAGCATAATCTGCATAACCTCCGCAACCAAAGTATAGTTCTGCTTCCTCAGCTAAAAGCATCCCTTGTAGGTCGACCGCTGTTCTGATTCTGCCCCAGGCTCCTCTTCCCACCAGGCTGCCGTAGAACATCTCTTCACGCGTGAGCAGCAATTGCACAACTACGCCGGGCACGGCGCGCGCGGCAATCGCCAGTAACGGCTCAATCGTTACGTCTGACTTGCCGCCAAATCCGCCACCTACATAGGGGACCACCACGCGCACTTTAGCCGGCGAAATCCCGAACATGTAAGCCAGCGTTTCGCGGACAAAAAATGGAGCCTGGGAACTGGTCCAAACGCTCAGGGAATCGCCTTCCCACAATGCCCAAGCGCAGTGAGGTTCCAACTGCACATGAGCAATCCAGGGCACCCAATACTCGTTTTCTACAATCAGAGGGGCGTTGGCAAAAACCGCCTCGGCTTCCCCCCGGCGGAGCCGGTAATGATGGGCAATGTTAGTGCCTGCCTCGGGGTGGATTTGATGATCATGGGGATACTCACCCAGGTTTTCGTGGATCAGAGGTGCTTCAGGGTGGAGCGCCTCACGTGGATGGAGCACGATTGGAAGAGGTTCGTACTCTACTTGAACGAGCGGCAATGCAGCCTGGGCTGCTTCTACTGTGTCGGCGATGACCACGGCTACCGGTTCCCCCCAGTAGCGCACCTTTTTATAAGCCAGTGGGTGGTGGTCGCGAATTGCATGGCCAATTTGTTGGGGATAATCAGCGCCAGTGACCACAGCTCGAACGCCTGGAGCCTCACGGGCACGCGCCACATCCAGGGCTCGAATATAAGCATGAGCCTTTGTAGAGCGCAATACGCGGGCATGATACACACGCCCCTGTGGCAAATCTGCAACAAACCTTGCCCGGCCGCTTACCTTTTCCCAGCCATCGACACGCGGCTCGCTATGCCCAACCACTTTATTCATCTGTAACAACCTCCACCGTTAATGGATACCTGGGATAGAATGCTTCAACTGCTCCAAATCAATTAGCTTTCCATGACTGATCGTGTGCAATGGTGGATTGTGGCAACGAAGTGCTTCCAACACATTCGGCGCATCCAAAATTACCAGATGTGCTATTAGCCCGGGGCGTAATCCGTAATCCCGCAGACCTATCGCCTGCGCGGCCTGTACGGTGATCATATTATACAGCGTCTCCATATCTGCCGCGGTGGTCATCCAGAGCAGATGGGAAGCCAGGAATGCAACTTCCAGCATATTATTGCGTCCATATGGGTAGTAGGCGTCAGAGATATCGTCCTGACCCAGGCATACCAGCACCCCTTCTTCAAGCAGCTCGCGCACCCGGGCGTGCAGCGGTCCTGTATGTGGATCGCTGACCACACCTATCTCCGCCTTCTTCAACAAAGCCGCTACCTTCTGAAAATATGGCTTGGGATAGAGCGCCATCGCCCGAGCGTGATGGGCTAACGCTCGTCCCTGCCAGCCGCGTTGCAACGCCTCGACCGCCATCACCTCCAGAGAGCGTAACCCGGGATCGCCAGCATCGTCCACCAACATCGAGACGGGCTTGTCGAATTCTTGAGCGATATCAAATATTTCGTGCACGTGCTGGGCAATTTCGGCTTCGGTGTATTCGATCCAGGGGATGCCCCCCACCACATCAGCACCAAGTGCCATCGCCTGGCGCATAAGCTCTGCCGCCCCAGGCTCCCGCACGATGCCATCCTGAGCGAAAGCCACCACCTGAATGTCCACAACCCCTTTGAACTCCTCGCGGGCACGCAGCAAAGCATTGACCCCTTCCAATCTGGCTTTGGTGTCGACATCAGCAAAGGCACGGACATGGGTGCAACCATAGAGCGCTGCCTGAGCCACGGCTCGGCGCACATTTTCGATGATCCAGGATTCGCTATACTGCTCTTTCACCCGCGCTGCCAGTTCGATGGCGGTCATGGCTTTGCCCATTTCGGCGCCATGATAATCACGCAGCGCCTCCTCGTCCATCATTTCCAGGGTGTAGACTTTGCACAGGTGGAGATGAGGGTTGACAAACGATTCGGTGACCAGATTTCCGCGGGCGTCGATTTCAACCTTACCTCTGTCGTCTACTTTCTCGGCTATTGCAGCAATCTTCCCATTGGAGATTGCGATGTTCGTGATTGAGCCTGCGCCATGTTGAGGCAGATGCCTGAGTCTGGCGTTTCTAATCAAGAGATCATACATAATCTATTCTCCTTTGGGGCGTGGGAGCACTATCCGCAAGCTTGCGACAGCGCCTCACGGATAGTCTGATCTGCATATTGGGAACCAAATCCAGTATACGCTTCTTTCAGGTCTTGTATCTTCATCAAACGCTTTTCTCGATACTCTCAAAATCCGCCAATGTCGTTCATCTCCGCGAGCGTCTCCGGGATCGGCGATTGCCCGAGATCGTCAGCGCCATCGCTTGTTGTGGTGCACTGCCGATAGCAAGTCACATCTCTTCACCTAAAGATCTTGCTTCCCACGACTGGCGTTGGTATAGGCCGCATTAAATCACCAATTTTGCATCCTGCATCATCAGATATACCTTCTCCGAAGTGAAGGGTGGTTCCGGTATGCGGATGCCGATGGCATCGTAGATGGCGTTGGCGATGGCGGGAATGGTTGGCACCATGGAATGTTCGCCTATGCCACGCGCTCCCCACGGGCCATCGTCCTGGGGCACCTCGACAATGATCGCCTGGATATTGCGAGGGGCGTCTGCACTGGTAGCGATGCGATAATCTACAAAGCTGGAATTCTGGACGACGCCGTCTTTGAGCGCCAATTTTTCGAACAGAGCGGTGCTGATTCCTTGCACCAGACCGCCTTCGATTTGAGCTTTGACCATGTTAGGGTTGATAGCTTTGCCGACATCGAAAGCCGCCACGCCACGTATTACCTCTACCTTGCCTGTCTCCATATCCACTTCTACCTCGACCGCCTGAGCGCCGGTGGTGTAATGGACGACGGCTCGCGGCCCCTGGCCGGTCTCTGGGTCTAGCCCTGTGACGTAGGTGGGCATGAAGTTGCCGCGCCCCAGAATCGGACCTCCGATCCAACCCTGATCATCAGGAAGGGAAATGCCGTAAACGACGATATTCTTGAGAGAGATAGCTTCTTCGGACTTGTATGAAATCACCTTGCCATCGATGATATCCAGGTCCTCGGGGTTCTCGGACCAGGCTTTGGCAACCAGCTCCAGAATTTGTCGGCGCGCATCCAGCGCGGCGGCTCTGATGGCATTGCCCATGCTCCATGTCAGGCGGCTGGCGACAGTCTGCCACTCATATGGGCTGGTGTCGGTATCAAGCGTATTTACTACCCGCACCCACTCATAAGGCACACCCAGAGCCGCTGCGGCGATCTGGGCAGCAATGGTAAACGAACCCTGTCCAATCTCCTGCCCACCGATGCTGACCGTGACTGTTCCGTCTTCGTTCAATGACACTTTGGCGCTGGAGCCGGCATTGGGCGGCATGGCTGGCGCCTTCCACATCAGGGCAATTCCCTTGCCGCGACGCTTGTTCGGCGCGCTAGGGGGATCTTTCCTTCCCCATCCGATGGCCTCGGCTGCTTTTTCCAGGCATTCCGAAAGACCGGTAGGGTGCATGGTCATGCCGGTGACGAGCGTTTGGCCAGTTTTGATGCAGTTGATTTTTCGGAACTGAACGGGGTCCATGCCCATAGCATGGGCCAGCTCATCTATGCATTGCTCCAGACCGGCGTGCATCTCCGGCATACCGAAGCCGCGCATCGGACCACCGACGGGATGATTGGTGTATACGCAGTAGCTATCGGTCTTCACGTTGGGCACATAATATGGTCCGCTGCTGCTGTAGCCGGCGGCGCGGGTCATGTTAACACCATATTCGGTGTATGCGCCACCATCCCAATAGAATCGGTTTTCCATCGCCAGCAGGCGGCCCTCGCTGTCGCATCCCATCTTAAAGTGCGCTACCAGCCCTTGCCGTACAAAGGTGGTGTAGAATTCTTCTTCGCGCGTCAGGCGCAGCTTCACCGGGCGTCCGCGCACCTTCATCGCCATCACCACGGCCAGAGCTTCCATGCTGACGCCGGCCTTGCTGCCAAAGCCACCGCCGACGTAGGGGGCAATCACTTGGACATTTGCCTGTGAGAGTCCCAGCGCCTTGGCAATCAGGTTGCGCTGGGCAAAAGGAGACTGCGAACTGGCCCACAGCGTCACCTTGCCGCTCTCGCTAACCTGGGCGATGGCAGTATGCGGTTCGATGGGTACATGTTGAACATGAGGAATTCGATAGGTGCGCTCGATGATCTTGGCGCATAGTGGCCAGGCAGCCTCTACGTCGCCTTTGCGGATGCGAAAGTGATTGGCAATATTGGTTCCCGGTTCGGGAAAGATGAAATTGGCGACCTCGTACTTGCCTAAATCTGGGTGTAAGAGCGGCGCTTCTGGACTTGCCCCGTATTCGGGGTCGAATACGGGCGGCAGGGGTTCATATTCCACTTCGATTAGTTCCAGCGCCTGCTCGGCGATTGCCTCACTCACTGCCACCACCCCGGCCACCGGGTCGCCCACATAGCGGGCGCGGTCGCGGCAGAAGATGTGGCGGTCCTGTAGATATAACCCAATGTAACCGGGCGTGTCTGCCCCAGTAGCGACAGCCTTTACGCCGGGTAAGGCAAGCGCCTTGCTGGCGTCAATGCGCTTGATCAGGGCGTGTGGATGAGCGCTGCGCTTGATGCGGGCGTGTAACAAACCTGGGCCGAACTGCAGGTCGTCGGCAAATTTCGCCGCTCCGATGGTTTTTTCAAGAGCGTCGACACGCGGGACGTTGACGCCAATCGGAGGAGGAGCCTCCCGGGTTTCCATCTTCGTTACCATGACTACCTCCTAACTGGAAACCAACGCCCGCTGACGGGCAGCGGCGTCTTTAACTGCCTCAAAGATGCGCAAATAACCGGTGCAACGGCATAAGTTGCCCACTAACGCCTCACGGATATCTTCCTCGCTGGGGTCTGGATTGCGATCCAGCAAAGCCCTGGAAGAGATCAGGATGCCCGGTGTGCAGAAGCCGCATTGAACTCCACCATGTTCTATAATGGTTTGTTGCACTGGGTCAAGCACGCCGTCTTTCGCCAGCCCTTCAACGGTGATCACGCTGGCGCCATCGCACTCGACTGCCAATACCATGCAACTGTTAACTGGCTCGCCGTTGAGTAACACCGTGCATGAGCCGCACTCGCCGGCATTGCAACCATTCTTGGTGCCGGTGAGCGCCAGCTTGTCGCGCAGCATCTGCAGCAAGGTCATGTTCGAGGGCACATCTACCTGCTCGGAATCTCCATTTACTGTCAGGACAATTCTGTGGATAGCCATATCTACCTCAATGAACCGTTTTTTCAAACCCTGGCGTGGCGGAGGGATTGCCAGAATTCATCACCATTATTTTGTTCCAGGTAATTTCCAGCGCTTTACGGGTCAGCCTGTGCACCATGGCTTTGCGGTAACTCGCGCTGCCGCGCACATCATTGATGGGATTGCTGGCCTGCTGCGCAAGCCGGGCAGCCTCTTCGAACGCTTCAGGGGTGATCGGATGGTTTGCTAAGTAATCGCCCGCCTGAGGGACGAGTAAAGGTACGGGAGCAACCGATGCCAGGGCGATGTGGAAACGGTAACCCGCGGTAGCCGTAGCATCCGGGTGAGCGAATACGGTCACGCCGACAATGGCTAGGTCGCTCATCTGATTGCGCCCTAGTTTGATGTAGACCCCGGCGCTGCCCTTTGGCGGCGGGGGAAAGTGGACTGCGGTGACAATATCGCCGGGTTGAAGAATGGTCTTGCCGGGGCCGAGGAAGAATTCCGTCAGCGGCGCCTGACGAAATCCATCCACACCATGGATGATTGCTACACCACCCAGTGCCAGGCAAGCCCCGATGGTGTCGCCTGCTGGCGAGGCATTGCAGATGTTGCCGACCACGGTGGCGCGCGTGCGCAACTGATAGGATGCCACCGAGCGACAGGCCTCCGCCAGCAGGGCATAGTGCTGTCGAACGTAAGGTGAGCTGATCACCTGATTCATGTTCACAGCTGCGCCTAAGGTTAACCCTGTTTCGGGGTTGAATTCGAGCTTATTGGTACTGTCTAAATTTTTTATGTCTACCAGATATTTATCCCGCCAAAAGCCGTCGCGCATGCGCACGAAAATGTCTGTACCACCCAAAAGCGGGCGGGATTCCCCGGGATGCTGCGCCAAAAAGCGACTCGCCTCGGTCAGGGATTGCGGCTTGATGTAGTCAAAATCAGGGAGTACAGGATGAGCATTGATCATAGTTTTATCTCCTGCTTTGGAAACCCGATCGAGTGCCGATTTTCATCCACACAGAGAATTCAAACCCGGGGACGGGCGGCGACACCGCCCCCGGGAAGATCGGCCTTTGCTGAGCGTGCCGGGTTTGCTACACCTCCAGCTCTAGCTTCTCGATCGGCAGTTCCTCGAACTCCTTGTCGATCTGCCTGGCCGGGAAGAACATGAAGATCAGGTTGAGGACGATCCCTACCACGGCTGAGGTGGCGATCGAGGGCAGTTTCCAATCAATGACGTTACCTAGCTTGAAGGGAATCATGCCGCCCTCGAATCCGATAGCGCCACCGATGCCAATGACCAGCACGGTGGCAATCACCGCCAATTTGCGGGGATCGAACATGTTTACCTTGCGGGCGATCTGCAAGGCGATTCCCTGGGCGCCAATGACACCGAACAGATAAATCGCCAGGCCGCCTGTGACAGCTACCGGAAGTGTGCCCACCAGTGCCGCCAGCTTGCCAATGAAGCCCAGCAGGATGGCGATCACCCCGGCAGTAATCAGCGCCGGGCCGGAATAGTTGCGCGTGATCGCCATTAGCGAGTTGTTTTCGCCGTAATTAGTGCCAGCGCATCCACCCAGCAAACCGTTGATCATGTCTCCCAACCCATCGCAAACCAAATTGATGCCCAGAAAGCGGCTGATTTTGAGCGGCGGTTTACCCAATTCGGCGGCGAGTTGGTCAACGTATAGGCTGATCTGATACAGGTGGGCAGTGCTCTCGGGGATGGTGGCGATGGCAATTGGGGCGATGGCCAGTATTGCTCCCCCCAGGAAGACTGGGAAGGTGAAGTTCGGTATCCGTACCCAGGCTGCCTCGGCTACGGGTGTGAAGTCAACCAGCCCCAGAGGGATGGAGACCAGATATCCCACGATTGCACCCAAGAGGATTGGTATCATGCCAATGAAACCGCGCCCGCGCAAGTAGACCGAGAAGATGATGGTGACTACCAGGGTGATCAGTGCCACACCCCAATGCGCTGAAGCCATACTCAGAGCCGCATAGGCCAGGGCAATGCCGATAACGGTAGCCACCGATCCGGTAACCTCCGCCGGCAGAATTTTGTCAATCGTTTCCTTGCCGATGAAGCGGATCAACACGCCAACCAGCACATTGACCAATCCGGTCATCATGATGCCACCCTGGGCGATACGTATGCGCAGGATGGGGTCTTCGATTCCGTAGATGTTTGTGACGGTGATGGCAACCACTGGGGCAATATAGGAAAAGCTCGACCCGTAATACAGAGGAATGAAGCTCTTGGTCAAGCGTGACGAGACGAGCAGGGCGGCAATGGTAGCCAGACCAGAGGAGAATAATGTGACGCCGACATCAAACTTGGTTAGAATGGCAACCAACACGGTGGCAGGGAACATGGTCAAGACGTGTTGAAAAGCCAGCCCAACCATCGCTCCAAAGGGAGGGGCGTCGTTGGGTAGATAGCCAACATACTGCTTCGCTGTGGTTGTAGCCGTAGCCATGTTTCAGCTCCTTTGTTTTTGGTGGATCAGAAAAGGAAATCAGAATCCCGTAAGAGTAATCTGGAACGCCTGCCTCACCTCCTTTCAAAAAATGTACAGCTCGTTCATAATGGGTGATACTCTTGATCGCGTTTTAGGAGCCATACATCCAGATAGACGAGATTATGGGAAGCGGTTCTGCCTCGCGCCAAAGCGGGGAATAAATCTACCTCTCTCAGCCTGGTATTCAGGCGTGCAGGAGGACCGGGTTGCGATTGTAATGCCAGGGGGATTTGCTGCCAGGGAAGCCCCAGCAGATTCTCAGGGGGGGGAGGTGCGGGCGGATGGATATTCATTGATGGTTATGATTTGCAGCCATCATCAGCGCCCTATTGGCTCATTCTGTAAGGCCTGTTCGTTTTATTAGAACACCACAAGTACGAATGAGTTTCGATGTACAAATTCTCGGATAATATGTATTATCTGGAAATGTCTCTCTGGATGCAATTGTCGAAAGTCACATCCTCGAAGTTATTTTTGTCGTCGTGAGGTATATTTAGTGCGCCAAACACATTTCCCGTAAGCTGTAGGGTTTATGCCTCTCCATTGAGGGCGAAGTGATACAGGCTAATCTAATTCCAGCGACTTCCATAGGAGCCCCGGCTTTGAAGCGGTTGCACGCCTGTCGCTCTGCTCTCCTGCACGGAATTACCCGCCGGGGATTCTTCCTGCGGCTGGATTCGCCATGGATTGTGTTTGTGTCCCTCGAACGGTTTCGCGGACCGCTGACCATCAACGTGCAAGGGCAAGGACTACCGTGGAGCTCGCTGTCGGTTGTCTCCCGGGTCGAAATCCATCCCGATCGGATTGTCTTGCCGTCAATTGGCTTAGTAATCGGTTATGGGGATACGTCTGTGTGGCAGGCGCCGCCTGCTGCGGGAGAAGTTTTACCGGCTGCCCAGTGCAAAGCCAGCCTGGTAGAGGTGGCCCAGGCTTTGCTTGCCATCAAAAGCGACAGCCTGTTGGGGAATTTATTGCCGGAGCTGCTGGGATGGCAGATGAAGGGTCCGGAACCTGTCAACCCATACAGACGCCATCTCGTGCGCTTGCGAGAGGCGCTTCAAAACAGGCACACTCCTCTCATTGTTCAAGCGTGTGAGCCGTTACTGGGACAGGGTAGTGGATTAACCCCCTCCGGAGATGACCTGATTCTGGGCATACTGCTGACGCTTAGCCGTTGGGGAAAACACATGCCTATCGGAATGGATGCCGAAGCCATCCGGCAGAGCATCCTGCCGCTGGCTTATCGCAAAACTACCACCCTGGCAGCCAATCTGATGGATTGCGCCGGGCGCGGTCAGGCGGATGAGCGCCTGTTGTTGGCGCTAGACGGCATCCTGACCGGCGCTGCAACCGCATCCGAGTGTGCCTTGTACCTGGCAAGCTGGGGTAGTACTTCTGGCCTAGATGCCCTGGTTGGCATGGCGCTGGTGATCTGAACTTGCATTTTCCAGCGCCAGAGACGAAGCTCGGTTGGCTTCAGGTTACCACACTCACGGTGATCAGTGGCTCGATCTTCGCAAACGTCTCCTCACCAACCCCTCCACCTGCAGCAATTCCTGTACCGCGACAAAGCCTCCATGCATCTGTCGGTATTCGAGAATCCGTTGAGCTAGCACTGGGCCGCTGGCCTGCGAGCAGTTGGCGCCGGTGATTGCGATAAACCATTTCTGGTTTTCCCGGGCAGCGTTCAAACCGGAGACGTGGATATACCAGCCATGAGTTGCTGACTTTTTTCCTGCCATTTTTCCCACTTTAACTGTATACTAAGTACAAATCTATGCGTCGAAAGGGGCGATATGGCAACCCAAAGCCTCGCCTTCGAGTTGCACTTGAGCGGCGCGGGGGGATCGCACCTCTATCGCGCCGCAGTGTTGGATGCCTGCGGCAAGACCCAGGCCGAGCATACCTTTGAACTGCGCAGCGACTCGGCCGCCCTGCTCACGACCCTCGGCGCGCTGGCGCGGGCAGCCACCAGCGGGGAAAAGCCGGCTGATGACCTGCATCTCACCTTTGGGAAGCAGTTGTTCACCCTGGTTTTCGCCGGGGCGGTGGGCGCTTTGTGGGGTCAGGCGCGCAGAACGGCCGGGCGAACGCCGCTGGCTCTGCTCCTGCGCATTGACCCAGCCTCGGCACGCTTCCTGCTGCGCCTGCCCTGGGAATACCTGCACGACGGGCAGGGCTTCCTGGCTACCGATTGGCGCACGCCGCTTTACCGCCTGCCGTGGGGCCTGGAGCGGATGGAGTTTCCCCCCGCTGCGGGAAGCGCTGCGCCTACTGGTGGTCATCGCCGCGCCCTCCGACCTGAACGAAAGCGAAATCCTGCACTTCGCCCGCGAGGAAGACCTGATCCTGGCCGCCACCGCCGCGGCGCGCCGGGCCGGCAAACTGCGCCTGGAATTTGCCCCCAGCGGCCAACTGGAGGCGCTGGAAGAATCCCTGCGCGACTACCGGCCGCACCTGCTGCACTTCGTTGGACACGGCCTGTTCGTGGATGCGGAAGACCGCGGCCTGCTGCTGATGGAAGACCGCCACAGGCGCAAACGCCGGGTGTGGAACCCGGACTTTGCCGAGGCCGTGGCGCAGAACGGCCGCGACCTGCGCGGCGTCTTCCTCTCCGCCTGCCAGTCGGCGGTGACGGCGCGCGCCGACGGCTTCGTCGACCTGGCTTCCTACCTGCTGGGGCAGGGCATCCCGGTGGTGGTGGCCATGCAGCACAGCGTGCTGAACCGCTCCGCCATGGAGTTTGCCTCCGTCTTTTACAAGGGGGTTGCCGAGGGCGGGCCGGTCGAGGAGGCTCTCACCGAGGCGCGTCGGCACCTGAGGCGCACCAGCCCCAACGGCGTGGACTTTGCCACCCCGGTGCTCTACCTGGCCGATCCGGGTTGCCTTCGGGTTTCGGAAGTCGTGCAGCCCGATGTCTCCGATACGCCTCTCGACCTGAGCGGGCTGACCGTGGCCCAGAACTTCGTCGGGCGCGCCGTGGAACTGAGCATGTTGCAGACCCACCTGGACCCGCAGGGCGGCCGCTGGCGCGCCGCAGTCATCCACGGACTTGGCGGAATGGGCAAGACCGTGCTGGCCGCCCGCCTGGCGAGGCGCATGGCTCCCCGGTTAGACGGTGTCGTCAGCCTGCGCCTGACGCCGGCCACGACCGCCAAACAGGTGTTGGATACCCTTGGCGGTTTCCTGCTGGCCAACAACGCCCGCTTCAACCATCCCGCCATTCTGCGCTTCCACCAGATCAATGAGCAGCCCCTGCCCCTGCAGACCAAAGTGGCCGCGCTGGCCGAGATCTTGCGCGCCCTGCGCCTGCTGCTCATTTTTGATAACTGCGAGGACATCCTGCCGGGCGGCGCGCCCGTCTCGCGTGCCGCCCAGGGTGCAGAGGCGCCCGCCGGGCAAGACCCCGACCTGCTGCCGCTGATCGCCGGGCTGGTGGGCAGCGTGGATGGCCCCTGCCGCTTCGTCTTCACCAGCCGCGTGGACTTTTCGCCGGTGGAGGAAAACCGCCTGGCGGAGGCCATCGGCCACCTGCCGCTCAAGGAGATGGGCTTTCGCGAGGCGGTCTATCTGATGGAAACCCTGCCGCCTCTGGACGAACTGCCGGTCGCCGCCCTCGACTCCCCTCTCTCGGCGAGAGAGGGGCCAGGGGTGAGGGCGCTCACCAAGCGCGACCTCTACGCCCGCCTGGGCGGGCATCCCTACCGCCTGAGCCTGTTCGCCAGGCACGCCGGGCGCTCGTCGGTCGGTCAGGCTCTCGACGACCTGAGCGGCGTGGACAGAGAACTGCTGGAGTTCACCCTGCTGGAGCGCGCCGCGGCCCAACTGCCCGAGCGCGCCGCCCGCCTGGTGGAGCGCGCCGCGGTGTACGAGGAAGCCGTGCCGGTGGAGGGCCTGGCCTTCATGCTCGGCGACGGGCGCGATGCCATGCCGGATGTCTCCGCCGAAGTGGAGGCATTGCTGGCCTGGGGGTTGGCCGCCCGCAAGCCGGGGGCGGAAAACTACACCCTGCACAGCCTGGTGCGCGATTGGGCCAAAAAGCGGTGGAAGGGGGAAGACGAGGTAAATTACCTGCGCCGTGCTGCGCAGTACTGGCAGGGTGTGGCCCGCGACAGCCATGACCTGGGCGACTGGCTGCGCGCCCGCCACTACCTGTTCGCCGCAGGGGAGTACGAAGCCGCCGACGACATTGTGCAGGCTGCAACCGAGCCTTTGGAGCGCTGGGGGCAGTGGGGTCTGCTGCTGCACCTGCTGCGCCAGAGCGTGGAGACGCTGAAGGGGACAAGAAAAGCCGTGGCGCTGGGCAATCTGGCGACGATCTATCAAAATTTTGGGGATTACGCCACTGCGATGCAATTTCATTTGCAAGCACGTGAGGTTTTCGAGCAAAGTGGGGATCGCAGAAATGTGGCGGCAAGCCTGCACCAGATCGGCAATTTGCACTACCTGCAGGGCGATTACGAACAGGCGCGGGAGTTCTACCAGCGGTCGCTGCAAATCCTGGAAGAGATCGGCGACCGGGCGGGCGTGGCCACAAGCCTGGGGCAATTGGGGTTGTTGTACGCGCAAACCGGCCGAAGCGAGGCGGCTGTCCATTTCCTGGCGCGCGCACGCCTGCTCTTTGCCAGCATGGGCATGCCCCAGGCCCGGCAGGCGCTCAACGATCTGAAAAAGCTGGAAAGCGCCCTGGGCGCGGAGGGATTCGCCGCCGCCCTGCGCACCTCCGGTCTGCCGCCCGAGGCCCAATCCGCCCTGCGGGCAGCACTCGGCAAACACAACGATGAAAGCCAGAGCCAGCCTGACCTGCGCCAGGTCTTGGTGATCAACACCATTGCCCTCATGACCACATCAAAGGACAGGCGAGGCGAGTGGTGGGAGGCGCTGCGCAGGCTACACGCTCAGGCTCGAGAAGCCGGGGAGGCAGCCCTGGCCGGGTATATCGATGCTCTGCTGCGCCTGGTGGAAGGCGCAGCACCGGGCACCATCACCCCTGCCGTGCCGGAGGAATACAAAGAAGACTGGCAGACGATTCTGAATGACCTGTAGACAGCCTTTCCAGGCGGTCGCAGCCTGTCGGCAGGCCAGAAAGCCTGCCTGACGCACCTTTTGACGGCCCAGAAAACCTATCATACACAACATGAGCACATACGAACTGTTCTACAAAAGACATCCCCCTCACATTCAACCGCTGGGGGCAACGCTGTTTGTCGCCTTTCGTCTGTATGGGTCCGTTCCCAGGCAGGTGGTCGAAGCCCTGCAGGCTCCAGCGGAGGCGCCAGAACGAGAACCGCTTTCCCTGCCATGCCTCGTGCAATATGCGCTGCTCAACCCGGTCAAAGCCGGGCTGGTAGAGCCCCGGGAAGATTGGAAATGGACCTACTGCAACCCGGAGGACAGCCTGAAGAGGCTGTCCTGCTGCATTCTCCCAGAGAGGACAGGCTGAAAGCCTGGCTGACAAGGGGATGGGCTGAAGGCCTGGCTCACCGAGCCATAGAATGGAGAGACCATGGAGCAAAAAGTCAAGATCAAATGTCCGCACTGCGGCTGGGTGCGCTCGCTGGATGTGGAGGCCTACGCAGAGCTCGAAACCGATGTGGCGCGCGGCCTCGGCGATGAACTCAGGCAGGTCATCGCCAGGATGCGGGACTGGCTGATCCAGAGCGACCTGGACGAAGCCAACGCCTGGCTGGACATGCCCCCCTGTCCGCATTGCAGAAAAACCTACCGCTACAACATCAAGACGCGCCAGGTGCAGCCATGAGCACACCGCTGATTCAACCCGAGTCGCCCGACCCAAACCTGGAGGAGGCGCGCGCCTTCTGGCGCGAGGTTGGCCGCGGCCTGGTGCGCGAGTCCATCCAGGCAATTGAGCAAACCGCCCGTCAGATCATCACCGTGGCCGGCGTGCTGGAGGGGTTGTATTTCCACGCCATCTCGTTCAGCGACCTGCGCGGACAATTGGTCGGCGGGGAGATTTGCAGGTACAGCGCGCCGCTGATTTTGCTGCTGGTCAGCCTGATCTCCGCCTTCGCCGTCTTCTTCCCGCAGCGCTACCGGTTCCACATCCTCTCGTCCACAGGCGGCCAGAAAATGTACGAAGACATCCTCAAGAGCAAACTGCTGGCCCTGCGCATCGCTGCCCTGTTCCTGCAGCTGGGCGTTGGCGGCATCGCCCTGGCGATGATGGCTTATCTAGCCGGTTGAGGGCGGGCGTCGAACGCGCCCTATCTTTCTGCCCTCGCCGGCTTCATCCAATCAACGCCAAAGGGCTGCACGGCGCTGACCGGGCGGGCGTCGCCGGTCCACCGTTCAATGTCCAGGTGTTCGGCCGTCTGCTGTTGATGGGGATCGCGGGCCGGCCGGGTGAACGTTGCCGGCTGGGCATTCGTGGCCGGCATTTTTATTTTCTCAGAAAGTTTATATCTTATGTCGTTCACCAATCTGCGGCTGGGAACCATCACGCCCGCCGAGGGTTTGGTCTTTGTGTTGGCCGGTTATTGCCGGCAATCGCCGCCTGGTGAGGGTAATGGAATCACCCCGAACAAGATAGCAACTGCTGCGGCGCGCATCAGCGGGCACAGCGAAGGCAGCATACCGGAATGAACCGATGGCACGTTTGGCGATTCCGGAGACCGGCACGGCGGCAGTGATCTTGGTTTGAGTTTCATCTGTGCTAAAACCCAAATTTCCCAAAGTTACAGCTTTATCGAGGCAACTGATTAAGGTTCGACCGGCTTGTATGCCTTAGCAGTTACGGTATATATTAAAACTGGTTTCTTCTGCCCGAGAATAGACGCACCGATCGGCAGCGAAAACAAGCCGTTCAAGGAGAAGCCCATGCCGGAGGATATTTCCCAACCTACCGCGAAGGAAATTTACTACGCCATAGAGCAATATTTCCCCAGCTTGCCGGAGGCCCTGCAAGCGCCGGTACAGACCATGCTGGCGCGCGCCCGCGCCGGGGAGAAGATGGACAACGCGCTGATCGCCTTGATCGCCGAAGACGCAAAGGCGCGGACATGGCTGCGGCAAGCCCTGTTTGGCGGAGAGACAGCCCGGCTGATGGGCGAGTATGCTCCCCTGTCCGGTCTGCCGGTCTCGGTGCCGGCGAACAGCCTGTGGATCTGCCCCCAATGTGGCTTCGAGTGGCGGGTTAGCCGCGCCGGACGCCCGGTGCCGCCCTGCCCCAGGGACGGTTCGGCGTTGACGCCGGCAGAGAAGCAATCGAAAGCGGGGCGCTGATGTTGGACAAATTCTGGGAAAGCCTCGGCGAAGACCTGGCGGGCGAATGGCTCAAGCGGGTCTTCAGTCCGGCGTTCCTCTTCTGGGCGGGCGGATTGGGGATGTATCTGCTGCGGTATGGCTGGCGGGAGGCCTGGACGCGGCTGAGTGCTCTGCCGCCGCTCGAGCAGGGGGCGCTGGTAGCCCTGGTCCTGCTGGTCTTGATCCTCTCCTCCCTGTTGATGCAGTTTCTGCGCTTCGACCTCCTGCGCCTGCTCGAAGGCTACTGGCCTGCCGGGCTGGGCTGGCTGGCGGAGGCCCTGGCAGAACGGCAGGAGAAACGCCTGCAGAAAAGGGGGATACGCTGGAACGACCTGAAAGGGCGAGAGGAAACGCTCACCCGCCGCCAGGCGCGTCAACTGGCGGAACTGGAAGCACGCCTGCATTACTTTCCGACCGATCCGAAACACATCTTGCCCACCGCGCTGGGCAACATCTTGCGCGCTGCGGAAACCGCGCCCTTCCATAAATACGGTCTGGATGCCTTCGTCTGCTGGCCGCGCCTGTGGCTGCTCCTGCCCGCCGAAGTTCGCCAGGAACTGGTTGGTGTGCGCGCGGCGTTGATGGAGCGGGTGGAATTGTGGGCCTGGGGCTTGCTCTTCCTGCTCTGGATGGCCTTCTCGCCCTGGGCGCTGGGGATTGCCGCCCTCTGGTTGCTCCTGGCGCAGCGCAGCCTGCTCCAGGCGGGTATGGCCTATGCCGATATGCTCGAAGCCACCTTCGACCTGCATCGCTGGAAATTGTACGAGGCTGCCCGCTGGCCGCTGCCAGCCTCTTCCGATGCGGAAGCCGCCGCCGGCCAGCGGCTGAGCGAGTCCTTCTGGCGAGGCACGGCCGAGAGCCCCATCCAGTACCAGTGAGAGGGATCAAACAATGAATAAGCAAGAACTGTTCGAAACCCTGCTTGCCTTCATCCAGGCGCGCACCTGGGACGAATCGCGCCGCCTGGTGGAGCAGCACCCGGAACTGCTGAGCGAGGAAGCCGATGCCTTGCTCGCGCAACTGGCCGCCGCGCAGGAAAACGAGGACGCCCGCCGCAGCGTAGAAACCCACCGCGCTCTGCTGCGCCGCTGCCGCGAGGTGGGCTTGGCGCAGGCATTTGAAGAATTCTTCCCATCTCCAGCGGATAACACACTCCAACGCCGCTTTCAAGAAACCATTGCCTTGCAACAAAAAGCAAAAAACCATCCACAGTTATGGGCCGAAGTGCTTCTTCAGTGGCAGGCGCTGATTGAAGATGCCCAGCGGCAGGGCGATCCGATGCTTGCCGCCAATGCCAAAGGCAACCTGGCAAATGCATATCTCAGTGTATACGAAGTCAGCGGGGATGATTTCGGGGCAATGCAAGCGCAAACGCTGTTCGATGAACTCGGCCAGACGTTTCCCCGCGCCAGTTACCCACAAGAATGGGCAATTACCCAGCACTCGCTGGGCAACCTGTTCCTTGACCGCTACGAGCGCAGCGGCGATGAGGCCCACGCCCAGGCGGCAGAGGAACACTACCAAAACGCCCTGGAAGTGCGTCGCCGCGAGACCGCCCCTGCCCATTGGGCGACCGTACAGCACTCGCTGGGCAACCTGTTCCTTGACCGCTACGAGCGCAGCGGCGATGAGGCCCACGCCCAGGCGGCAGAGGAACACTACCAAAACGCCCTGCTGGAATACCGCCGCGAGAGCGCCCGCGCCGATGCCTGCACGATCATTGAACTGCTGGCTGCCCTTGTCGGCGGTCCGCAGCCCATCGAGACTGCCGATGCCCTGCTGGCGCACTTCAACGGCAGGCTTTCCGATCTGCGCCGCGCTCCGGCGCACGAGATCGCCGATATCCCCGGCATCGGGCAGCAGAACGCCGCCCGTATCAAAGCCGCGGTAGAGCTCGGGCTGCGCCTGACGCTCAACACTGAAGAAGACCGACCGACGATCCACAGCCCAGCCGATGCGGCTGCGATGTTGCAGCATGAGATGAGCGCCCTGGAACAGGAGCACCTACGGGTGATCCTGCTGGACACGCGCAACCGGGTGATCGACATCGTGGAGATTTACCACGGCAGCCTGAACTCCGCCCAGGTGCGTGTGGCGGAGCTGTTCAAGCCTGCCATCCAGCGCATGTCGGCGGCGATCATCCTGGTGCATAATCACCCGTCCGGCGACCCGACGCCCAGCCCCGATGACGTGGCTGTAACCCGGGCTGTCGTCCAGGCGGGCAAGCTCCTGGATATCGACACGCTGGATCACCTGGTCATCGGTCGTGGTCGCTTCGTTTCGCTCAAAGAGCGCGGTCTCGGGTTTGACGGTCGCGTTTCTGAGACGAGACCTGGCTATCGCCTACGAGCACCTAGGTATTCCGTTCAGGAGGACGACGAACTGATCTATGCATACACCCGCTCTCAGGCGCTGGAAGATGGCGTTCTTGTGGATGTCACTCAAATGGCTTCTGAGGCCGGCTTTCGCTATCCCACCGCAATCACCGCTGACTTGCATGCCCGCATCACACCGAACGAGCGCGAGAAAGCGCTGGGGCAGAGCTACGAAGGCAGATTGTGGGATGTAGTCTTTCTGGCGTCCTTTGCAGCACGCCGATCAGATACACAAGATCGATGCAGCTTCGAGGTCAGTCTGTTCGAAGCTGACGAGGCTCCACCGCATCGCACCCACCGCCACACACTTTCCTTGTGGCTGGTGGTTGGTCCCGGCGATCGGGCTTGCACTGACGAAGGAAGTGGCGAACCGGTCATCACAATCGGTTTCCCTGAAGACTTTTAGGGAGGCAGCCATGACTGGAAACACTATCCCAGGCTTGCCTGCTCCCTTTGAGAATGCTTACTTTCGGGAGCGCGCCCTCAAGGCAGCCAACCGGCAAAAGCAGGGACACATTTTGGTTTCTGGTTCCAAGCCGGATAGCGGTCAGGGCTTGCCCCTGCCCTACATCCACGATGTCCCTGGACTACGCCGCGGCAGCTACCCCTACGACTACGAATGCGAGTGGGGGCGCTTCAAGTACGAGTACGAGTTGAGCGCCTACCTCTTCACCCCACACAATGGACAGGTTCCACCAGGCTGGGAGCGCTACGACCTGCAAACACCCATCCAACCGGTGACCGCTGTAATCGACCGTGCCCGCCGCCTGGCGACGGTCAAGACCCCGGATCGAGAGATCGTCCTGCGCGACGTTCCAGTAGGTGAAAGCCCCTACAGCCTGCTCCAGCAGGTCAACGCTGCGCTCGCACAAAGCTGCCAGCCCTTCGTGGCCTGGCGGTTGGAATGGGTCAGCGGAGAGGTCGACCGGCTGTGGCTGGAGGGCGTTCCGCAGATCCGTAATGAACACGGCTCGGCCTATGTCACTGGCTATGCTAACGATGAAGCCGGCAACCTGGTTTATCTTGGCATGGTCGGGCACAAGACAGTGCTCGATTCGATCCGGGCGACCATCCAGGCTCGACAGCGCAAGAAGCTTTTCTTGCAAGGCAGACCGGTCTACCCGTTGCCCAACCACTACTGCCAGACCTGGCAGCACTTGCAGGATTACGGTGCGTATCATGCAACACTGATCGCTGACCCCGCCTTGCCAGGCAAGTGGCAGGCGGGGGAGGAGGTGATTTACCTGCTGGTATTCGAAGGTGAATTGCTGGATGGATCGTCGCCGGAGATCCAGGCTCGACAAATGCTCGCTTCTCGCCTTTCAGAAACATTACCAATCCCGATTCGAGACGAATGGAATGGATCTCTCTGGGAGGTAGTGCAGAGGGAGAGCCTGATCGTTGGGCTTGTAACCGGTGGCGATTGCCAGCAGGGATACCTGGTGCAGTTGACTGTGCCAAAGTGGAAGGAGGTGATAGTCAGGTTATTGACAGAACAAAAGATTCGGATTTCCGCTACTTGATTAGAAAAACCATAACAGGAAGGGATCAAATGGTTCCCTCCTGTTATGGTGTTCTCGATTAGCTCAGATGCAAGATTTTAGTAACAAGATACATCGATCTCATGATCATTTTCTGAAAACAATTCGCACGTTATAAAAGTAAATAACGCATTTCCCAGGGGGCAAGTTCAGAAACGATTTGGCGAAATATGGCTAGAGCTCAAGCGTCCATTCTCCATCACAAATTCTGTATCACAGAGCTCATCAATCTCTTCGCGGCTATGACTGGTCAATAGGATCGTAACCCCATCAGCTCTCAGTTTTTTCAACAGTCGATGCACATCCTTTATACCTTCCCGGTCCAAACCGTTTGTGGGTTCGTCAAGAAGTAAGAGCTTGGGGTTCTCCATGATTGCCTGGGCAATTCCAAGACGTTGGCGCATTCCTGTCGAATAAGTGCGCACCGGCTTGGGTTCGAATGGATCTAGCCCAACCAGACGGATCGTGTTTACAATATCTTCGCTGGAAATCTTGTTTCGTATCATCGCCAATAACTGCAAATTTCGGAGACCGCTGTAGTGTGGTAAAAAACCCGGAGTCTCGATCAGGACACCTGTTTCGTTAGGAAATTCCACGTCTTTCCCAATTTCCCTCCCAAATACCCAGACCCGCCCCCGAGTTGGACGTACCAGCCCACAAATGACGCGTAACAACATGCTTTTACCCGATCCATTTGGACCGCTGATGCCGAAAATCTTGCCAGCTGGCACGTTCAGGTGGATGCCATCCAGGATGAGGCGATCTCCAATTTGTTTGGAAACCCCTTCTACGGCAATGGCTAACTCTGCCTTGCTTGTGGTTTGTTCAATAAATTCTGATTTCATTTTCTCCATAGCTCAATCTTTCCTTCCCAATGTCAAATCGCGGGGCCACAGATGTCCATTCGTCGCACGTACCATGTGCCAAGACCAAACACGATTAGAAACAAAGTGGTGTTATAGATGAGCGACCATTCCATTGAAAATCCGGGCACATTCGGATCAAAGAACGTGTGCCGTAGCAGCATTGATTGAGATCCAGGTAGCCAACGACTCAAATATGGGTTGTCGATTCCCAAAAGCCAGGAAATAATCGTCACAACCGAAACCGCACTAAAGCCATAGAAAGAGCGCCTGCTGATAAGTGATAAGGTCAACTGCATAGAAGCCAGCGCGTATAGAGTGCTACTGAATAAGATGAAAATCCACCCCAGCAGTGCAACAATTTCCATATCATTCGGCATAACCCAAATCTGATCAGAGATCATCAGTTCACTTGGTTGCCAGGACCAGGGAAGGATAATCAACGCCCCGATCAAGACGGCAAGCATACTCATCAGCATATATCCAATCGCAAAAATCAACAGAACGACTTCTTTGCCAAACCACCAGCGGATTCGAGATCCAACCAGTGGGACAACTGCATATCCTCTATACCGCAATTCACCGACGGCGATGTCACCGAACAGGTAGAAGAAAAGAATATGAGATATAAGCCAGGGCAACGCCTGTACCAAAGAATAACCCCAAACGCCCGGCCCGGAAAACGAAACGAAGAAAGCATCCCAAAGATTGGCTTTCATTACGCTCTGGAGGGAACTTAACTGATCTACAACTTGTATTGCACTGCGCCAGCCCATGAATCCGAAGAGAACAAATACTCCGGCGAGGGTATGCCATCGAAGCGAAGTTCGCAGGTTCCAGCATATCGTGGTGAATAATGGAGTTTTGCTCATCATTGCTCTCTATGTATAAAATCTTGTGTGCGGGCAAGCTTGAATCCAACCATTAGTAAAATGGAACACCATAAAACCCAATAGTATATTGAAGTCGGTAGAGATGGATACGGTGTTGTTATGTCGCCAAAGGAGTGGAGGTTAAATAACAGGTGTTGGTGGATAGACAGGTAAGCATAAGGAAGGGGTAAGTTTGCCCTCAAAGCGACCAGCCCACTAAAGTTAACAAAGACGCCGGCGGTGAACCCAACCAGATGGTGATTAGAAAGCAGGGTGAAGCACATGACCAAAAGTCCCATGCCAAACCACCCAAGAGATAGCAGAAGAAAAAGCCATCGAGCTGCGGATGCGGGTGAAATGATTAATGCATCTGGGTTAAGATTAAATTCCTGTGGATATTGTAGAACTGCCTGGCTCCAGGAGTTTTCCCAGGGAAGGACAAACGTGGCAACCATTGCGACGATCCCAACATTCAAACCCGCATAACAAAGTACTGCTAATCCTAAAATCAGGGTTTTACTTAACCACCAACGTCTTCGCGAGCCCACGCGTAACAAGGCAAGTTGACCAATCCCCGACTCGAGAAACATGTCGCTGACCAGGTAGAGAAAAAGCGGATTAAGCACAAAAAATATCAGATTGCTATTGCCAAAAACGCTAAATATGGCATCCCATGAATTGCTGCTCAACTCGTAATTTCTGGTACGAACCATTACACCTCCGCAAACAATATACGATATAAACAGAATTGTGGGGATCGGCAACAACCAGCGCACACGCAGCAATTTTTGCTCGATTTGGAAGTACAGGTAGCGCACAGGAAATAACCTCTGTCGTTGCTTCTATGGCTAAACTCTACTTTTCACCTTGTGAGCCATTACAAAGTACAACGCATTGCTGATGACAAATACACCTCCTAAATTGGTTATTACATGCAGCCAGGTGATATTCTTTAACCAGTGGGGGACCAAAGTTGAAACAGGCGACCAGGCCGGTATCCCTAGAATCGCCAAACCGTAATGCACTACATTGTAAAGGACGAAAGGCGTTGCCAGGATGATATAGCGATTGTCTGTGAGTGTAGAAAGCGATAATCCAAAAATTGCGTAAGTTGCACCAAACAAGAAACTTAATGCGATCAGGGACAAGATGTACAGATCAGGCGCTGAGTCATATAGAGTGCCAAACGGTCCAAGCGCCTCACTTGGTTGTATACGTGCTTGAAAAGGATCTGGATTCAAACCCCTGGGCAGTATGATTACCGAGAATAGGAAGCATAAGGACATTGGTATGGATACTGCGAAACCCCCGGACAAGAAAGAAACGATATATTTCGCCGTGAGATACCGACCATAGGTTGTCCTGCTTAGAACGAAACGCAAATAACCCAACACGCGATCGTAAGCGAATGTGTCTGCGAAAGGCAAAACGGCTATGAGGGGAGCAATGAGGCCAATAAGGCCACTCTGGGCCCAAATCACGGCATCATAAGCATTGTTATAATAGGGAGGCAATCTGGCAAGATACTCAGCATCACCCCACCAGGAAGGACCTGACATGTAATCAGCGAGACCTTGAGTTAATGCTAGAACTCCCAAAACAACTGCCAAAAAGAACGAACGGTTATTAAATGCTCGATTTATCTCTTCGCGTAACATGGCCTATGCTCATTAATTCACTGTTGTGGTTTGAAAAATAGACATACGGGCAACTGCGCGGACAGTGCGATTTGCTCCGTCCGCGCAGCTGAAGCGCGTCTCGAGCCAGTGAAGTATTTAGAATCCACAAGCTCCGGGATTGTCTGGGCTCCACTTCCCAATTGCCTGGACATCAACAGGCGTAGTTATATAAGTGGCGATGCGAGCATGATATTGTTGGCCAGCGGTGGAAGGATTCAAAGTGTATTCTCTACGTTGATTGTCACTGATCGATTGGTAACCCGCAGCCACGCTGTTATTAAGGAGCTCGATTCTGGCTCGCAGAGTATAGTCACCTCCCACAGCTTGGCTACAAACGACCGCTTTATCAGGTGAGCTCACTTTCGTTTGGTTGTTGGTTGACGTTGAACCACCAAATTTGGGTATTGTGAGATTATAGTTATAAAACGAGCCCGCCGCTAGCGCCTCTCCAACGACAAAAATGCCGAGGAGCGTTACGAGAAGTACTGATAGGATCACACGTGTTTTCATTTTTTCCTCCAGCGTATTTCTTTCACAACTCTCCATATGGCTGAAAAGTTGTTTCCAGTTCGATCGGTTGGTTGTATTCGGAGTAATCGAGAAAATGCTTATTATCCAATTCACTTATGGTAATTTTTATTGAGTAATTACGGACAGGTCCAATTATTCGCATCTGTGTATTTCGTGCCCGAAAAGAAGTTCGACCAGTGAGCTCCAGTTTCATCCCAGGTGCCGCTTCGGTAACTTGCCTGGTTATGAACCAAAGCGTTGCCCGATGAACCTGTATCTGTAGCATTGCCCTCCGCCATCTTCACCCATTGACTGCCATTCCAATACCATAATTTCCCATTCGTCCAACCTTGTGCTGAAGGTGAATAGCCACTCCAGTTCAGCCAGGAATCACCCCGCGGATATCCGGAGGAACAATTTCCCTGGCTGCGAATATTCCAGGAAGCGGCTACCGCTGTAGAGACTCCGAGAGTGAACAGCACGATCAACACCATTAGAACAGTCAACGAGGAAAAGAGTCTTCTCCGGTTGTTTGCATTTGCCTGTATGCTCATTTTCATTTCTCCTTTATCACATAGAGGGCAGGGTCTTAATATCAACTCTGGCTGGTGATGTTGTGAAGAGCTTCAGGATAGGCATGCATGCCGAACATCTTTGATGGATATAAACCCCTTATTTAGAGATTTCCACTTGCTGCGCCAATTCTATTAGTCGGTCTGGCGGGAGATTCCCGGCAACGGTGACAATGAGATTGTTCTGTTGAAACAAGATGCGATTGGGATAATCGCCGCCCATGTCCCTGGATAGCCAGGCAATGCCAATGCCGGGCAACTCAACTTTTTCTTCTCCAAGCGCGTTGATTTGTTGAAGTGCCCCTGGGGAAGGTTCCGTCAGAGTCACCAAAACGGAAAATTCTTCTCCGTTGTAACGCAGGCTTGACAGCACAGCGTAAGCCTCCTGGTTTGGATCTTCCCATGACATGATCTGAGGCAGATGGATTTCGGCCTCTGGATTAATGTAAGTAGGGGCCTGGCGAAGCCGGGCTATGGGCCGGTTTGGTATGACACCAGACGGAATCGGTGAGTAAGAAACGGAATCGGGTGGCGCCAATAACGGAGGTGGAGCTTCCGGCTTGGTAATCTCTTGAAACAGAACTGACCTTGCAGTTAGGCCCATATTTGCGCTGACCCCTATAGCTCCAATAAAGCTGGCCAAAATGGCTAAAATTAAACCGCATACTAGAAATACTTTTCGTTCATTCATGTTCGTTGTCTCCTCTCATCTGGTATTTGATCGTGGCTTTATAAGTGAGATCGTATCTAAACCCTTTCACCCTTATTTGAACCCTTTAACCATTCCTTTCTCAAAATATCCATAAGCATTTAGCTACACCATCGTCATGGTAGTGACTGTGCGATCGTTATCAACTGCTCCTTTGTGAGCATCTGTCCTGCCAGGTGAAAAACATCCCCATCATGTTCCCAAACCAGGTTTCCCCATTCCGGATTGCTGCTCCATTCACCGCTAGCGTTCCATGTCCCCGGATACCACCAGGCGGATATATCACCAATCGTGGTTTCTGATAACTCAACAGGACCTACCAAGAATACTGGTCCCGCCTGTTCTTTATCTGATTGGATCACGAGGCCAAATTTTGTCTCACCAGCGTGGAAAACCTGGAATATCAGCCCTTGATCAACAGGCGCTTGAATTTGTGTAAGAACCAATAAATGGTCTGCGGGGTCTCCACCGACCAGGAAATTGATACTTAGCTGATAAGGAGGTAACGATGGCCCGCCACCTGCCCAATTTTTACTCGCCATGGACGGAAATCCAAGCTGTCTGACGTCTCCTTCCATCACAGTCAGGTCCTGCCAGACAAAATTTTCAGGCAAGTCTTTGGGAACCGGGAAGCTATTCCCATCCGGGAGAATAATTCGGCGACCCGGTGCAGGGACGTTGAAACCCGCCTCGCCGATCAATTTCCATCGTTCTGCTGGATACTCGATTGCGTAGATTTCATAACCAATGTTATCCGTCCCTAATAAAGGAGATTGCCAATCATGATGCAGCGCATTAACCACCAAAGGCTGTAACTTATCTTGACGACTGAAGGAGAAACCCAACCAACTGGCCAAAACCGAACGCGTTTGTGGTATTGCAAGCAGTATAGTTAAGGTGAAAATCAGGGCAAACGCACCTACAACGCCCAGACGCCATCCACTTGACGATCTGAATTCCCATTTCAAACGTAATCCGGATAAGATGTTTCTCCGCAATCGAACCCCCTTTTGTGAGGTCGAAGTAACCTTGATAGCTTTCTCCGCCTCCAAATCACCCGCTAAACTAGCTTGCATGCTCTTGACCAGGCGATCTCCCAGTTCCTGCTGAAACTCTGGCCTGGCCTGAGGCACCGTCTCGACAAGGCGACTGCAAAACCCGAGAATAGACTGGGCTTCTACTTTCCAATTCCCCCCATCTTCTAGAATCTCCTCAACTTTTTCAATTAGTTCCCGATCTAAATCTGACAATTGATTATTCTCGTTCATGATGTCTCCTCCTTACCCCCCTGTTCGGTTTAAATGGTTAATGTATTTTCGATGCAGGCTCACCAACGCCCTGGAAAGATGTGATGCTACAGTTCGTTCATCCAGTCCCAGGACTGTTGCGATCTCTTTATTGCGCAACCTGCCAAAAAACTTTAGCAGGATCACTTCCTGGCGCCGTGAAGGCAACTCAAAAATCAACCGGCGGAGTTGTGTGAATTTCTCCTTTCGAAGCAGCGCATCTTCCGGAAGCAGAACACTTGCTCGCAGTTCAGGGAGTTCTTCCAGAGAAATAGGTTCATTTACTGTATTATTCTTCCGGTAGTAATCGTTCACCGTATTATGGGCGATACGAAAGATCCAGCCGGCGAATGAATTCTCGTGTTGCCACTCCAAACGAGTAATCCCTTCCATCGCTTTGAGAAAAATCTCTGAGGTCATATCTTCAGCGTCTTGAACGCGGCCAACCCGATAACTCACGTAAGCGTACACCCTGGAAAAGTAGGTATTGTATAAGTGCCTGAAAGCCAGTGGGTCATTTTGAGCTTTCTCGACCCACTCCCGTTCACAAGATACTATTATTAATTGTTCCTGATAGCCCTTTTCCATCTATCTTTTACCAACCACATGCTGTTTTATAAACCAGCCTCTCCAAGAAGCTCCTAAGGCCAGTGAAATGATCATTATTTCAATTAATAATCTCCAAAGTGGGTTAGTCCTCCCAGAATATGGAATCCCCAGTATCAAAAATGCTGATAAGAAGCGATCACCCGCATACATCAGAAGAGCAGGTAGAAATAGAGCCCATCTTTTATTTCCTGAAAGACTTCGCAGATTCTTTCCGATCCAATATCCATATATTGTATAAACGCCTAAATCACATAGGTAAACAACCAGGAAGAAATAAGGTACTAATAGTACAAGCTCAATCCGGACAATTCCCCAAAACAGACCTACCAATCCGGAAACAATGAAGATTGCGTACAAATTTCTAAACCGAAAATTTCCACTCAGCGCAATCATAAAGATGGTTACCTTCCTACTGCACCCAAGAACCACCTTCGCACTTTGTATACCAATAAGGCGGCATGGTCCCTTCGAATGCACAGGACTTGTTCCATTTTCCACCAGGTTCTGCCCGAAAAGTTGCTGTTGTCCGATGCCATATCTGGAAAATATTATGATCGTATGTTCCCTTAACAGATAGGTAAACAACAGATGGGCCATTGAAACTCTTCGTTTTGGTACAGCTGATGAGATACCAACCAGTTCCAGATCTCCACCAGCAATACGGACTTGCTTCCGCACCACCGTAAACTTTTGTTCCGTCATCCCAATAAGTCATTTCAGAGTGGGTCTGTGTAACTGTAATTCCAAACTGCTCATAAAAACTTTCGCGCGCCCACCCAAAACGTTTTACAGCTGTTGCCATTGAATCTTGGATCTCATTAACAGTCTCAGACTCACCAGGTGCTATCACATCATCGATAGGAGCTTGCATATCGCCTTCCGGTGGCGGTGGAGGGATATCTTTCTTGAAAGGTAGGCGGTTAATTTCGGATATGATAAGTTGGCAATCTTTCGTGGCCCTTAATGTAGCACTGGTATACCCTGGCTGATTGTTGCCCATCTCTATTGTGTAAGCTGGAAACTGGCAATAATCTTGAGATGTCAGCATCCCTACCGCAATGACATCACCTACAGTTGCTGTGATTCTTCTGCCCTCAATTATTACATCCACCCATTCTTGAGGATTTTCTTGTTTACTATATCCGGATTGAAATGGGAATACAACAATCAGGATAGCTAAAATTGTGAGAATTACTTTACTTTCGATTTTCATGATCGTTTCCTAATAAATTAGTTCAATATTTCCACTTGACAATTACACTGTTCGAAAAGGCTATGGATTGGTCATCGTTTTAGAATAATCTATTGTGCCTCCATCCCCTGGATAACCGCTATCCTGCCACCAATGTTGGATATAGTTGTGTCCACGTAACGTCTGTCCGGATGGGCAACTGGCTTTTAATTTTGCCATTCCATCTGAGATAGAGGTTTTATTGTATTGCATCATCCAAGGGTTATCCTGAACTTCGTACCTGATGTAGGTACCCCATTGAATGGTATAGTTACAGGTACAATACGTCGTCCATACATTAACACCAAACTGGTCCATCGACCGAGATGGACTTGTGTAATCGCTGTAACTGGCATTCCAATTCCAACCACCCTGGTCGGTAACATTGTTTGTATAGTAAACAGTGGTTAAACCATAATAATTTTTAGACGCTGCGTAAACTGTCGTCATAACCAGAAGCGCAATCAGAATGCATGCTATCAAACTGGTGGCAAATACTTGCTTCGATGGAAGAATTTTCATCTTTGCCTCCTACTTAAAGTAAGCCAGGATTTCTGCGGGGGGCGTTTCGACGATCTCAATATTGATCAGAGAAATCTGGCGCGTAAGTTTCAACTCTCCGCCTGGATAAATATGGTATTCTTCTGTTTTCAGGGGCAAGCCCGTGGCAGGCGAATAATAGTATCTTCCTGCTGCACCAACAACGACGATGGGAGATTTAGCCATGTTCACGGGTTCCTGAAAATGCTGCGTTGCAGTAAACACAACTAGTTGGTTTCCATCCATTTCCAGCTCTGTTATTTCCAGGTCAAGAATATCCTTATAGGCTTCAGCAAAGGAGATGAAGTCACTAAGGGTAGGCCGGTACGTTTCCTTCTCTGGGGCGGCCATACCGACGGACAGATTGGACCAGATGCCATCCTGGAAAACCGTGATTTGGGTGGTGCGAGGATCCCCCGTGTCATCAATCGTTACCGCCTGAACGGCATAGCCATCGGAACCCAGTAGAACCCATAAATCATTGGTTGATTTTGTAGGTACAGGTGAACCATCGGGCAGCGTTGCCGATTCGGTGAAAAAGGCTTCTTTTAGAGAGGTAATGTGCAACCACCCCGGCGAAAGGTAGGTTAGGTTTGCCTTGGCTGAGATCTCCTTTGCCATAGCAATGATTTCATCATTCGTGGTTTTTTGTTTCGAGGTCACATAGACGGAATTTGGGAACCGCTCCGGTGTAGAATCGGCCTCTTCACGTTGTTCGGATACAACTCGTTGTACTATGTCAGGAGATCCCGTAGACTGAGCCGGATCCAGTTTCAGGATTTCCCTGAGAGAACTTTTTTGTGCTAAGCCTTGTTGATACCGAAGACTGCCCGTAATTAACACAAGAAGACCTACAGCCATTATGAAATATGCGATTTTGTTTTTCATTTTTGCTCCCTTCTGTTGTCCCATCACTCCTCACAAATGGTAAAAAATGGTCAGCCCAGTAACCTTTCAATAGTTCTACCTGATCGATTGAGGACTGTTAAGTGATCAAATTCTCTCAATCTTAATAACGGAGGTATAGCTAAAATACTGCATGGGTCAAGTAAAAATTTGTTACCCGCGCATTTTTGAGGAATCGGGCGGATTAATTATTGTTCAACGGAATTTCTTGGAGATGCCGATGGTTGAGAAGATAACGAAAGAGATGGGGATCCAATATTTGGAGATCCTAACGTTGGCAGGTTCAATTCATTTAGAGATTACCAAGGAGGTGATCCTGTACAAATATCAAACACTACACCGTTCCCATAATTTAATTCATCACTCTACCCCCTGAGGGGACCTTACACCCCTCGGGGGTAAGGTGTCCTCCAGGGGGCAATTCACACGGAGGATACACACATGAGACTTGCAGGCATAGAAAAAGGCGGGTATTACCCGTACCCGCCGCACATGGCGGAAGCTACGGCTTCCTGGTTCATCCCGCTTCCAACGGGAACACGCGGGCGTCTTCTTGACCCGTGCGCAGGCGAAGGTGAAATCGCCAGCCTCCTGGGCAAGCTGCTCAACTGCGAGACCTGGGGTTGCGAGCTGTTCCCCTACCGCGCTGAGAAAGCCGCCGCTCGCATGGATAAATGCCATAGCGCCGCTTGGGAGAACTGCTCCCTCACCGACGAGTCGGTCACACTCGTATGGCTCAACCCGCCTTACGATGACGCCCGACACGGCGGCGAAAAACGGCTCGAGCTGGCTTTCTTGAAATCGACCACGCCCAAGCTGGTGCGCGGTGGTGTGCTGGCGTTCGTCATTCCCCAGCGCATCTTGCACCTGGCAGAGATTGCTCGCTATCTGGCCAGCCAGTACGAGCGCCTCACTGTCCTGCGTTTTCCGGACGGCGAGTATGAGCGCTTCAAGCAAATTTTGCTTCTAGCGACACGGCGAGATAAGTACAACATTCCCCACAATGAAGAGATCGAAGCCATCCAGCGTTTGGGGGAGAGCGATCTTCCACCGTTGGGTTTTGCCCCCGAGCCGGTCTATCCTCTGCTGCCTGCTCCCCTGAAGGGCGCGGGCGGCAGGGCGATCACCTTTCGTCGGCTGGATTGGGCTCCTGACGAACTGGTGGAAGCCAGCCGCTGGGCGGGTGTACGCAAGACTCGCGCCTGGCAGGACCTGGTTCACCCGGTCAACAAAGAGAGTGCTTTCACTCCCACCATGCCGCTCAAGAAAGGTCATCTGGCGATGCTGATGGCATCCGGCATGATGGGCACCCTGCGCCTGACCAGCGACGATGGCTATCCCATGCTGGTCAAGGGGCGGGTGGTCAAGGTGGTCGATAAGGTTGTCCACCGAGATCCAGAAGACCCGGAGACAATCGTTGAGCGTTATCGTGACCGCTACGTCACGACGGTTGCCACGCTCTCCCAACATGGGCTGGAACTGATCCAGGATGTGGACACACTGACGCGCTTCATGCGCCAGTACGGCGACAAGATCGCCGCTCACACCCTGGAAACCTACCAACCGTTGTATGATCTGAAGCCGACGGAGGCGGAACTGGCTGTCCTGGAACGATTGGGCAAAGCTCGCAAGGCGCTGCCCGGTCAGGTTGAAGCCGGGCTGCTACCTACACAGAAACACGCTGCCATCGCCGCCGCCCGCGCCATCCGCCAGCACCGCTCCGCTAACCTGCAGGGTGAGATGGGGTTGGGCAAGACGACCATCGCCCTGGCAGTGATTGACCTGCTGGACGCCTACCCGGCTTTGATCTTATGCCCCCCGCACCTGGTACCCAAGTGGATCCGGGAGGCGGAAGAGGTCATCCCTGGAGCTAAAGGGCGTGAGCTGCGCCGCATCGGCAAGGGCGAAGACGGCGAGATCAACGATGTGCGCCGGTTCTTCGAAGACTATGATGCCGGCAGGTTGGGTCTCAAAGCCATCGCTGTGGTGGCATCTACTTCGGCTAAGATGGGTGCTGGCTGGCAGGCGGTGGTCAAGGCGAAACCGATCAGGGTGAAAGGCAAAGCCCAGGTCATCTACACCTGCCCGCAGTGTGGGCAGGTGCAGGTCGATGCCCAGGGCATCCCGATCACCGAGATTGAAGTCTTCCAAAAACACCGCAGCTTTTGTAACGCGCAGGTGCCAGGCTGGCAGTTGGACCGCGATGGTCGCCGCAAGCTGGATAAGGACGGTAATCCCGTATGGGGTACACGTCCCTGCGCTGCGCCGCTCTTTGCGTACACTGGCGTGCGCCGCTGGTCGATCGCCGAATACATCAAGGACAAAGCCAGCGGGCGCTTTCAGATTCTCGTGGGGGATGAGGTTCACGAGTACAAGGCAAAATCCAGTGACCGGGGTGTGGCTTTCCACCAACTGGTCGAAGCCAGCCGATACACGCTCACCCTGACCGGCACCTTCTTCGGCGGC
>FWWM01000265.1_pt1 | contig 177580 bp, 153 predicted proteins | sample 2228351 | NCBI WGS metagenome assembly FWWM01 (sample SAMEA103939774, study PRJEB20133) | metagenome | reverse complement strand
ATGTCCAGCGGGACAGCTCTGGGTTCTCAGGGGTAATGACCACCGACTCAATCCACTTCATCCAAAGGGGCATCTTTTCTAGGTCTGACCACAGCGACCACACCAGATCAATATCTGCCGCCACTTCAACTTGCACCGTATGCTCTAGCCACTGGGTCATTAGCTCTCTCCCGCCATAATCGCCTGCGCCGCTTGCCGCCCAGACATGGTTGCGCCTTCCATACTGTCAATGTAATCTTGCTGCGTGTAGCTGCCCGCCAAAAAGAAATTAGGAATCGGCGTTTTTTGGGGTGGACGGTAGGGATCCATGCCGGGAGCCTCGCGATAGAGCGACTGCGCCAGCTTGACGACACTGTACCACGTCATGTTCAGTGTCCGCGATGAGGGGAACAGTTCATGCACTTGCCGCAGAACGTGCTGGGCAATCTCCTCATTACTGGCCTTAATAAACGGATCACCGGGGGTAAGCACCACTTGCAGCAATGATCCTTGACCCTCGCGGTAGTAATCTGCCGGACTGGTGAGAGCTAAATCGGCAAAACAGGAAAAATCAGCATCTGCTGTATAGAGCAGATTATCAATGCCAGTGGCCGCCACTTGTTTTTGCTTACTTGCATCCTGCAGTTCTGTGACCCAGCCATCAAAGCGCAGTTGTACTGTCGCCACGGGGACCGCCTCTAGCTTAAAGATGTTCTCAAAAACGGGCAAGACGCGCCATGCTTCAGGAATCAGGCGTTGGATGCCGGGGACATCGCAAGCACAGAGGTAAGCATCAGCGGTCACTATTTCCGAAGGGTTATCCCCCGTGGGAATTACTAAACCCTCCACCCGCCAATTTGCTGGGTTATCGCCACTGAAGCGAATTTCCTTGACCCGTCGCCGTAGGTGCACCGTTGCCCCACGGGCGCTAATGTAGTTCACTAAGGGTTTGAGGAGGTACTCGGCAGGGGATCCCTTGAGCATATTGAGGCGCGAGGCCTCGGTTTTGGCAGCAAACATCATGAAAATAGTCAGCATACAGCGGGCTGACATCTGCTCGGTGTCAATAAACCCCAGCGCATAGGCAATGGGGTTCCACAGCCGCTTGAGGCTATTTTCCGAGCCCCCATGACGCCGGAACCACTCAGCAAAGCTCATGCGATCAAGGGCACGAATTTGCTCCATGGCGCCTTGGTAGTCCAGTAAGCCCCGCACCACTGGGCTGGTTCCTAGGGCAATGGCGTTAAAGAATTTGTCAACAACAGAGAGCTGACGGGTGGTGAAAAACGCTTTGAGGCCGTTAAAGGGCGCCCCCAAAGGAAAACGAAAGTCCAGTTCGCCAACTTGGCCACCGCGGTTGATGAAGGTGTGGGTATGGGCTTTGGGTAACAGGTTAGCGATCGCCCCCACTTTGGTCATTAACTCAAAGAGGTTGGCGTAGTTATAGAAAAACACGTGCAGCCCCATTTCAATGTGGTTGCCGTCGGCATCTTGCCAACTGCTGACCTTGCCCCCCACAAAGGGGCGCGATTCGTAAAGTTCAACAGTGTGGCCAGCCTCTACTAAATCCACGGCGGCGGCTAAACCCGCCAAACCCGCACCGACAATAACAACCCGCATCCGTGATTCCAGAAAGCTTCACAGATTTTAACATTTTTCGCGGATGGCCTTGCGCCAAGCATTAAGAAAGTTGGCAGAACCCTCCCACCACCAGTCCTCTCGTCTATGATCAAAGGTAATTTCTCCCCTAGAATCGCTCACGCTCACGGTATGCTTATGGCTTCGCGTCGCGTTCTTCGATTTCCCCTCTGGCTTTACCTCAACCAGCCACTGTTTAAGGGTCGTTTGGTGCTGAACCCCAAGCGGTTCTGGATAGAATATCGCAATGCCTACCTTGAGCGCTGTTGGCAGCAAGAATACACCTCCAAAGAAGAACCCTCCTGTTAATCGTTCCCACGGTTCGCTAGAATGGGATAGCTCACTTTCCCGATCAAGATTAGGGATTTTAGTGAGCCTGTTGCCGCCCATTCATCCTGCCTGCTGGAAGATCGAACACTATGGTTGCTTCTCCCCCCTTGGCTGACACTGCGACTAAGCGCTCAAAAGTTGAACTCCTTAAGGAAAAGAGTCAGCACCTGCGTGAACCGATTGCCACGGAGCTTCTAGAGCCTACCAATCGCTTTAGTGAAGAAGGCGTTCAAATCCTGAAGTTTCACGGCTCTTATCAGCAGGACAACCGCGATAACCGCGTCAAAGGTCAGGAAAAAGACTACCAGTTTATGCTGCGCACCCGCAGTCCTGCTGGCTATATTCCCCCTCAGCTTTACTTGACGCTGGATCGCCTAGCGGATGACTACGGCAACCACACCCTACGGGCAACCACGCGCCAAGGGTTTCAGTTGCACGGCATTCTCAAGAAAAACCTGAAAGCTGCCATTGCCGCCATTGTTCGCAGCATGGGCTCGACGTTGGGTGCCTGTGGTGACTTGAACCGTAATGTTATGGCACCGCCGGCTCCCTTTCGCGATCGCCCCGAATATACCCTTGCCTACGAGTACGCCCACCGGATTGCGGATTTGCTCACCCCTCAAACCGGTGCCTACTACGAAATTTGGCTCGATGGCGAAAAGGTCATCTCTGGCGAGGAGCACCCCGATGTGAAAGCGGCACGCTTGCGCAACGGGAATGGCACGATCTTTGCCAATAACGAAGAGCCGATCTACGGCGATCACTACATGCCGCGTAAGTTTAAGTGCTGTGTCACTGTCCCCGGCGATAACTCGGTGGATCTCTTTTCCCAAGATCTCACGCTGGTGGTGATCACGGATCCAAAAGGCCAACTGGAAGGCTTTAACATTTACGCCGGGGGTGGGCTTGGGCGTACCCACAACAAGGAAGAAACCTTTGCCCGCCTAGCCGATGAAATTGGTTTTGTGGCCGCTGCCGATGTTTACGATGCTGTTAAGGCCATTGTGGCGACGCAGCGGGACTATGGCGATCGCTACAATCGGCGTCATGCTCGCCTCAAGTACCTCATCCACGATTGGGGCGTGGCCAAGTTCAAGGCAAAAGTTGAAGAATACTTTGGCAAACCCTTAGCGCCCTTCCGCCCGCTGCCTCCGTGGCAGTACCACGATTTTTTGGGCTGGCACGCCCAAGGGGACGGCAACTTTTTCTATGGCCTCTCGATCGCCAATGGTCGCATCCTCGATCAGGGCAACTTTAAGCTGAAAGCTGCCCTCAAAAAAATTGTTAAAGAGTTTAATGTGCCGCTGCGGGTAACCCCCCATCAAAACCTGCTGATTTGCGATGTCCCCCCCAATGCCCAAGATGCCATCCAACTCATTTTGCAGCAGCACGGGGTTCGGGATGTCAGTACCATTGATTCCTTAGAACGCTACAGCATGGCTTGTCCGGCGCTACCCACCTGTGGCTTGGCGATTACGGAATCCGAGCGTGCCATTCCGAGGGTGCTAGAGCGCATCCGCCGCCTCATGGACAAGGTGGGACTGCAAGGGGAGCATTTTGTGATTCGCATGACGGGCTGCCCCAACGGCTGTGCCCGACCCTACCTCGCTGAGCTGGGCTTTGTGGGCATTGTGCCGAACACGTATCAGGTGTGGCTGGGGGGCAGTCCCCATCAAACCCGTTTAGCGGAAGTCTATATCGAACGCTTGCCTTTAACAGATTTGGAGGCCACCCTTGAGCCGCTGTTGGTTTACTATCGCGATCGCCGGCAAGCGGGGGAATCCTTTGGTGACTTCTGCCATCGTGTCGGCTTTGAGGCGCTGCGGCAGTTTGCCGCCACCTACTCGCGCAAACGCTATCGGGTCGATGTGCCAGCCCAACAGTACGAGCAACTGAAAGCCTTAGCCGCCGCTAAGGGAGTCTCATTGGCAGCTTTAACACGGGACGCACTGGCGCAGTATCTCCAGCAAACCACACCCCCCTCAACTTAAAGAGATCCTGTACTTGGTTGGGAATCGGGGGCGATCGCGGTAGAACTAAGGCAAGGGCCGATGACTCATTGCTTAGTTTGCGAGGATTCCCACAATGACCAGCTTAATTCCGCCCGGCTGCCCAACGGTGCTCACGGAAGATGATCGCACCGGTACGAGTGTGGAAACGCTCCGCCGTGCCTTCATGGATAACCTGTTCTTTATCCAAGGCCGGTTTCCAGAGGTTGCCACCAAAAACGATCACTACCTTGCCCTCGCCTACACTGTGCGCGATCGCCTGCTGTTGCGCTGGCTGAGTTCTGCCAAAACCTATCGGGAGCAGGGCAGCCGTACGGTGTGTTACCTATCGGCAGAGTTTTTGTTGGGCCCCCATCTTGGCAATAACCTGATCAACTTAGGACTGTACGATGCGGTCGCCGAAGCCATCAAGCAAACGGGGCTAGACTTGAAGGAACTCTTAGATCAAGAAGAAGAACCCGGCTTAGGCAACGGGGGCTTGGGGCGTCTTGCTGCCTGCTATATGGATTCCTTGGCCACCCTAGAAATTCCCGCCATTGGCTATGGCATTCGCTACGAGTACGGCATCTTTGACCAAGAAATTCGCGATGGTTGGCAAGTGGAAATTACCGATAAATGGCTGCGCTACGGTAACCCATGGGAAATCCCGCGGCCTGAAATTAACCTACCCGTGAAATTTGGCGGCTCCACCTCCAGCTACATCGATGATCAAGGCCGCTACCGTGTGGTTTGGCACCCGCACCAAGTAGTGCAAGGGGTGGCCTACGACACACCGATTCTGGGCTACAAAGTTAACACTGCTAACCTGCTGCGGCTGTGGCGGGCGGAGGCAGTTGAATCGTTTGACTTCCAAGCCTTCAATAGCGGGGACTACTACGGTGCCGTCAACCAAAAAATTGCTTCCGAAAACATTACCAAAGTCCTCTACCCTAACGATGAGCAGCTCCAAGGCAAAGAACTCCGTTTGATGCAGCAGTACTTCTTCTGCTCCTGCGCCCTCCAAGACATGATTCGCCTGTACTTGCAGTCCTCAAACGACTTGACCCGTTTCCATCACAAGTTCACGGTGCAGCTCAACGACACCCACCCCGCTATTTCCGTAGCCGAGTTCATGCGTTTGCTGGTGGATGAGCACCTCCTGCCGTGGGAGACAGCTTGGGACATTACCCGCCAAACCTTTGCCTACACCAACCACACCCTGCTGCCGGAAGCCCTTGAAAAATGGCCGCTCCCTCTGTTTGGTTCCGTACTGCCACGCCACCTGCAAATCATCTACGAAATCAATCAACGATTCCTTGACCAAGTGCGGCTGGCCTACCCGGGGGATAACGCCCGCTTGCAACGCTTATCCATTATTGATGAAAGCGGCTGTCGCTACGTGCGAATGGCTAATTTAGCCTGCATTGGCAGCCATGCCATTAACGGCGTGGCAAAGTTACACTCAGAACTCCTGAAACAAACAGTTCTGCGGGACTTTTACGAACTGACTCCGGAAAAATTTTCCAATAAGACCAATGGGGTGACGCCTCGCCGTTGGCTGGTGCTGAGCAATCCCGGCCTCACCCAACTCATCAGTCGCCAGATTGGCGAAGATTGGATTAAGCACCTCGATCAACTGCGTCGCCTAGAACCGCTGGCAACTGATCCGGGGTTTGTGGCGGAGTGGCAGGCAGTGAAACACCAAAATAAGGTGCGTTTGGCCGAGTATATTCGTCAGCGGGTCGGAATTAGCGTGGATCCCCATGCAATCTTCGATATTTTAGTGAAGCGAATTCACGAATATAAGCGTCAGCACCTGTGCGTCCTCAATATTATTACCCTCTACCAACAATTGAAGGACAATCCCAATCTTGACCTCACTCCCCACACGTTTATCTTTGGAGGGAAAGCAGCACCCGGCTACTACATGGCAAAGCTAATCATCAAGCTAATTAACTCGGTGGCGGAGGTAGTGAATCGGGATCCAACTGTGGGCGATCGCCTCAAGGTAGTGTTTTTACCAGACTACAATGTCACCCTTGGCCAGCGGGTTTATCCGGCAGCGGATCTCTCAGAGCAAATTTCCACGGCGGGTTATGAGGCCTCCGGCACCGGCAACATGAAATTTGCCCTCAACGGTGCCCTCACCATTGGTACCCTCGATGGAGCAAATGTTGAAATCCGCGAAGAAGTAGGGGCGGAAAACTTCTTTCTCTTTGGCAATACGGTGGAGGAACTGCAAGCGCTTTGGCAAAACGGCTATCGACCTTGGGAAATTGCCAATAGCAACCCCATGCTCAAGCGAGTGCTAGATCTCATCAGTTGTGGTCACTTCTCCCATGGAGATACGGAACTGTTTCGACCCATTGTTGAGCATCTGTGGCAGCAGGATCGCTATTGCCTGTTAGCGGACTATCAGAGCTATGTGGACTGCCAAGCCCGCGCCAGTGGTGTTTATCGCGACCAAGCCCAATGGGCAAAAATGTCAATTCTCAACGTGGCACGCATGGGCAAATTCTCCAGCGATCGCGCCATTCGCGAATACTGCCAAGAGATTTGGCACGTTGAACCGGTGAAGATTTCCCTGCCCAGTACGTCCTACCTTGCTGAGTGAGGTACTGCACCCCCGCAGCATCGTAAAATAGAGGTTCTGTGCTGTGTTGGTAGCGATCCCATGCGCCTGTCGCAAATGCTCTTTGTTACCCTGCGGGATGATCCGGCAGAGGCGGAAATTCCCAGTCACAAGTTACTCCTGCGGGCCGGTTATATTCGCCGCATTGCCAGTGGCATTTATAGCTACTTGCCGCTGATGTGGCGGGTTCTGCAAAAGGTGAGTGCCATTGTGCGCGCGGAAATGAATCGCAGTGGTGCTCAAGAGTGCCTGCTGCCGCAATTGCAACCCGCAGAACTGTGGCAAGAGTCTGGGCGTTGGGACACCTACACGCAAGCGGAGGGCATTATGTTTGCCCTCACCGACCGGGCAGAGCGGCAGATGGGCTTGGGTCCCACCCACGAGGAGGTGATCACCACGTTGGCGAAGGATTTGATTCGTTCCTATCGCCAGTTACCGGTGCACCTCTATCAAATTCAAACTAAATTTCGCGATGAAATTCGCCCCCGGTTTGGGCTGCTGCGGGGACGGGAATTCATCATGAAGGATGGCTATTCCTTCCATGCGGATGTGGCTAGCCTGAAAGAAACGTATCAGGTGATGTACGACACCTATAGTCGGATTCTGACTCGCTGTGGCCTAACGTTTCGGGCAGTGGAGGCGGATTCGGGTGCCATTGGTGGCTCAGGTTCTCATGAGTTTATGGTCTTGGCAGCAGCGGGTGAAGATGAGGTGCTCTATACTGCTGACGGCCAGTACGCCGCCAATGTGGAAAAAGCCATCTCGGTGCCCCCTGACCCGGTTCCCAGCCCCTACAAGAAAACGGAGACCTTAGATACCCCCAATACGGCAACGATTGAGGCCTTGGTGAGCCACTTGGGCTGTGACCCCACCCAAATTGTTAAAAATGTCCTTTACCGCGCCGTTTTTGACAATGGCCGTATTGGCTTAGTTCTGGTGAGCATTCGGGGTGATCAGGAGGTGAACACGGTTAAGTTGCAAAATACCCTCACCAACTTAGCCCCTAACTACGGTGCCAGCAAGGTGTTGGATCTGCGGGTGGCGGATGCGGCAACGGCCTCAGAGTGGGCCGCTAAACCCTTACCCTTTGGCTATATTGGCCCTGATCTGCCGGATGCTTATCTGCAATCTACAGAACCGCTGATTCCGCAATTTATCCGCCTTGCTGATGCGACGGTGGCAGATCTCAAGCGCTTTGTGACCGGGGCGAATGAAGATCAACGGCACCGGGTGGGGGTGAATTGGGGCAAAAGCTGTCCGTTGCCAAGCCTTGTGGTCGATCTGCGCAAGGCGCAAGCGGGCGATCGCGCCTGTCATGATCCAAACCAGCGTTTAGAAAGCGCCCGAGGCATTGAAATCGGCCACATTTTTCAGTTGGGTACCAAGTATTCCCAAGCCATGAAGGCTACCTACACCAACGAACAGGGGGAGGAGGTGCCGCTGGTGATGGGCTGCTATGGGATTGGCGTTTCCCGCTTAGCACAGGCAGCCGTTGAACAGCACCACGACGAGAACGGGATCATTTGGCCACTGGCGATCGCCCCCTATCAGGTCATTATTGTTGTCCCCAACATCAGCGATTCTGCCCAGATGCAAGTTGCCCTAGAAGTTTACGAGCAATTGCAGGCCGTCGGGGTTGAGGTTTTACTCGATGACCGCGATGAGCGAGCGGGAGTGAAATTCAAGGACGCCGATCTCATTGGAATTCCCTACCGCATTGTCACGGGTCGTAGCATTGCCAAGGGAGAGGTGGAGGTCGTCGAGCGGGCAACAGGGGCGAAATGGCTCCTACCCATCCCGGAGGCGATCGCTGACCTGCAACAGCGTGTGGCTGAAGCCTTAACTTAACTACCGCTAGAGACCATAAATGCAGCGCACCTGAGCCGTTGGTAAATACCACTGACGCTCCACAGGCCATGTATTGGGGTCAAAGCGGCTGTCTTGCCCCCGACAATCGGCAGCGGCCAAACGCTCTTCTAGCGCTGCTGCTGAGAGGAGTTGCATCTGACGGATGCGGCGAACAGCCTGCCGTTTGAGGAGGGCATTGAGGGGGGTAAAGCTAATGCCCAGTAAAAAAGCCTGTAACTCTGCTTCCCCCACCAAGTCCGTGCCATACCCCGTAAGAACGTGGGTGGCATCGTGCAGTTGCTTGCGACGTGGCCCTGTTGTAAACGGGCGCAGGTTTTCCCGCTGGTAAAACGTGGCAAGATCATGGCCAAACGTATCCTCCGGCAGCGATCGCAAGAAATCGAGGTGAATAATTTGCCCCTCGCTCGTGCTGAGCCAATTGCTTAAGGTATCCACTTCCTTAAGAAACTCTGAAATCGCTGCTCATGAATGGCAGGTTCCGCTGTCATTGTTGCAGGTTGATTCACTTTAGACATCATTGCTGCTGCCAAATTGGGGTGTGCCTTGGTTGAGGTCAGGGTAGAAACGCGACCCACAGGCCTCACCTTTGATCATGGGGAAGGCAGATGACAGGGGTTTGACAACCGTGGGGGAATGCGGCAACAAACCCTATGGGGTGTTTTCAGCCGTACCCTGCGTTTCCGTCATGGGGGGGATTGCCAACAGTTCCTTGAGGGGTTTTTCGCTATCGGAGAGGGGATTTTTCAACTTCTCCAGTTCTGTGTTCAGGTTAAACGTGGCAAACTGGGTGAGAATTTCGCGACAAAAGACCTCTGCAGCGCGCGAGCGGTAGCGATTGGGGTTGGTAATGAGTGAAAGATGCCGTTTTACCACCACGTTTTCAATTTTGACCCGCCGTAAACTACCCAGTTGCAGTTCCTTCTCAATCGCCGAAACTGATACAAAAGCTGCCCCTAAACCTGATTGAACGGCATTTTTAATCGCTTCAATGGAATTGAGCTCCATTTCAACTTTCAAGCGGCGCGGGTCAATGTTAGCCCGCTGCAAGACTTGATCAATTACCTTGCGAATGGTGGATTGGGCATCCAAAGTAATAAAACTCAGCTTATAGAGATCCTCCTTGGAAAGGGGGTCAGCCCCTGCGAGAGGATGCTCAACGGGCAGCACTAAAGCCAGCTCATCCTCAGCATAGGGCGTAACAGTAATTTGGTCACTCAGTTCCGAGGGCACCTCACCGCCAATGATGGCCAAGTCGATCTGACCATTCACCAAACTCCAACAGGTGCGGCGGGTGGAATGCACATGGAGCTGCACCGCCACGTCGGGATACTTACTGCGGAACAAGCCAATCATCCGTGGCATCAGGTATGTGCCCGTTGTCTGGCTAGCGCCAATGATCAGCGTCCCCCCTTGCAAATTTTGCAGGTCTTCAATGGCACGGCAAGCCTCTTGGCATAACGAGAGAATTTGATCACCGTAGGCGAGGAGCAGTTGACCGGCTTCCGTGAGTTGAGCACGCCGACCACCGCGATCAAACAGGGGAACATCCAGTTGGCGCTCAAGGTTCTGCACCTGTAAACTGACAGCAGGTTGTGAAACGTAAAGGCTATCTGCTGCCCGCTTAAAGCTGCCTTCAAGGGCGATCGCCTTGAGAATCCGTAACTGATCGAGGGAAAACGGCAGATCCGACATGGACGTTAAGCCATAAAGAAGCCATTAAGTGGCACTGTTCTGAACTTATCAGGAATCTCGACCAATTGGTACATTCCTAGGAGAGTCCTGCTGAGTCATTTGTGCTTCAAGCCGCTCAACAGTTCTCTTATCTAAGGATTGTAGAGGATCAACTGCGCTGACACCTCAGTTACATTCTGCAACATCCTGCTCACAGACCAACTCGGTAGCTATTGTTATGACACGCCCACAACTCGGTACAGTGGTTCAAGGTTCCTTAAGCCAAGGGTTAGCGGTTCGCCTCAGCGGTGAGGTTGCCGTTGAAGACCTGCGGGTTGGGCAATTTTTGGTTGTGCAAGGGCGCCGCAATCGCTTTTTTTGTCTGTTGACCGATGTGGTTCTCGACACGGCCAACCCGCGCATTCTCCTCAATCCGCCAGCAGTGGAAGACACCTTTTTGCAGGAAGTCTTGGCCGGAACAGGTACGTTTGCCACCCTCAGCCTCGCGCCTATGCTAATGATTGGCGACAGCGTCAGCGACCTACTGCCCGTTAAAACCATTCCCAGCCACTTTAGCCCGGTTTACGAGGCCAGCGAAGGCGACTTCCGCGCCGTCTTTGGCTGGGAAGAGGATCCCCAGCGGCGTAATTTCACCATTGGTTATCCCCTCGAGATGCCAGTGCCCATTTGCTTGGACTTAGATCGTTTTGTGGAGCGCAGTAACGGCATTTTTGGTAAGTCGGGAACGGGGAAATCCTTTTTGACGCGACTGCTGCTATCAGGCATTATCCGCAAGCAGGCGGCGGTAAACCTTATTTTTGATATGCACTCCGAGTATGGCTGGGAAGCCACCCGCGAAGGTAAACAGCTCAGCACCGTTAAGGGACTGCGGCAACTATTTCCCCACCAAGTGAAAATTTACACGCTCGATCCGGAGTCCACCCGACGGCGGGGTGTGCGGGATGCCCAAGAACTCTATATTGGCTTGGATCAAATTGAGGTGGAAGACCTCGCCCTCGTGCAGGCAGAATTGAACCTTTCCGATGCCAGCCTTGAAAATGCCATCATTCTGCGGAATGAATTTGGCAGCAGTTGGATCAGCCGCCTGCTGACGATGACCAACCAAGACATTCAAGCCTTCTGCGAAATGAAAATGGGCAGCAAAGCCTCGATCATGGCCTTGCAGCGGAAGCTGACTCGCTTGGAACAACTGAAATACCTGCGCAATACCTGTGCGGCTAACTACATTGGCCAAATTTTGGCAACCCTTGCTGCGGGTCAGCACGTCGTGATTGAGTTTGGCTCCCAAGCCAATCTGCTCTCCTACATGCTGGCCACGAATATCATTGCCCGGCGCATCCACCAAGCTTACGTTCAACAGGCGGAAATTTTTCTGCAAACCAAAAACCCCAGCGATCGCCCCCGCCAACTGGTGATCACAATTGAAGAAGCCCATCGCTTTTTGGATCCGGCCACGGTAAAACAAACGATTTTCGGCACAATTGCGCGCGAAATGCGCAAGTACTTCGTCACCCTGCTGGTGGTGGATCAACGTCCCTCGGGCATTGACAGCGAAATTATGTCTCAAATTGGCACCCGCATCACGGCACTACTCAATGATGAGAAGGACATTGAGGCGATCTTTACCGGTGTCGCAGGCTCCCAGCAACTCCGGTCGGTACTGGCCAAACTGGACTCGAAGCAACAGGCCTTGGTGTTGGGTCATGCCGTGCCCATGCCAGTGGTCATCCAAACCCGCAGCTACGATGAAACCTTCTATGCTGAAATTGCCGACACCTCTTGGGAAGAGCTACCCACGGCCCAACTCCTAGACGCTGCTCAAGCCGCTAAGACAGACCTTGGGCTTTAGGGCTTTTTTTGCTAAGCTAATGCCCGTTACCGTTTAAGGAACGTCCATGTCCCCTTCCCCGAAAATTGGCATCATTGGCGGCAGCGGTCTCTATAAAATGGAGGCGCTCACTGACGTGGAGGAGGTGCGCCTCAGCACTCCCTTTGGGGATCCCTCGGATGCCTATATTTGTGGCCGGATTGGGGAGGTTCCCGTTGCCTTTTTAGCGCGCCACGGTCGCTATCACCACCTGTTGCCGACAGAAATTCCTTTTCGTGCCAATATCTATGGCTTTAAGTCTTTGGGGGTTGAGTACTTGCTCTCGGCTTCAGCGGTGGGTTCCCTGCAAGCGGAGGTGAAGCCCCTTGACATGGTGGTGCCCGATCAATTTATTGACCGCACCCGCAATCGTATCTCCACGTTTTTTGGAGATGGAATTGTTGCTCACATTGGTTTTGCCGAACCCATTTGTCCGGCACTTGCGGCAGTGCTAGCCGGGACAATTCGTGATTTGAACCTACCGGAGGTCACGCTCCACCCCCGCGGTACCTATGTGTGTATGGAAGGGCCTGCGTTTTCGACGCTGGCTGAGTCAAATCTCTACCGCTCGTGGGGGGGCACCGTCATTGGCATGACCAACCTACCGGAGGCGAAGTTGGCGCGGGAAGCAGAAATTGCCTATGCCACCCTTGCCCTCGTGACGGACTACGACTGCTGGCACCCCGAGCACGCCTCGGTCACGGTGGACATGATTATTGAGAATTTGCACCGCAATGTCAAAAATGCCCAAGCCATTATTTGCGAGACCGTCCAACGATTGGCTGCGAATCCCCCCACCTCTAAGGCACACCGTGCCCTCAAGAATGCCATTTTGACACCCCTCGATAAAGTGCCGCGTCAAACAAAAGAAAAGCTACATCTGCTCTTAGCCAAGTACCTCTAGCCCATGGGCTCTTGTGGCCATGTTGCTGCCTCATCCATTTCGGGATCACAAAATTGGGGATAGGTGGATTTGGGGCTAAGGCAGCGGCAGCGGTTAAGGGCTTCGGCTAGTTCTTCAATTTTGACCGGTTTACTAATATAGTCATCCATTCCCGCCTGAAAACAGCGTTCGCGATCGCCCGCGAGGGCATTGGCGGTCATGGCAATAATCCACGGTCGTTGGCTAGGGAGCCATTGGCTACAAATTTTTTCAGTGGCTTCCAAGCCATCCATTTTCGGCATTTGCACGTCCATGAGAATGACATCGTAGGGACGCTGCTGCAGTGCCTCTAGGACTTCCAGACCGTTGGCAGCGACATCGGCACGGTACCCCATTCGCTTGAGGATATGCAGAGCAACTTTTTGGTTGACGGCGTTATCTTCGGCAAGGAGAATGCGCAGGGGAAAACGACTCCCGAGGGTCGCATCAATGATGGGTTTAGCCGCAGCTGATTGCAGTTGCGCCTCAGAGCCAAGCACATTGACGAGGGTTTGCCGCAAGACACTGGGACGGATGGGTTTGGCCACATAGGCACTGATGTAGTCGCGGTGGCCGGAGGTTTCGATCCAGCGGGTGGGGGTGAGCAAGATCACCGGGCGCTCTTGCCGCGGCAGTTTTTTGGCAAACTCTAAGCCGCTCATGCTGGGCATGTTGAGATCCACCAATGCTACCTGCCATTGAGGCGGTGCTTCTAAGACCCACTGCGGCTCACCGTAGGCGACGGGTTCCATGCCCCAGTTACGCAGCAGGGTACACAGATTGTCACGACTGGCTTCGTTGTCGTCCACCACGAGAACGCGGCAGCCCTGCAGGCAAGGTTCCGGCGGTGGAGCCACAAAGGGCTGAACCACCTCAGCCTGAATCGTGAAGGAAAAGGTAGTGCCTTTGCCGACTTCGCTTTCAACCCACATCTGCCCCCCCATCAACTCGCACAGGCGCTGACTAATCACGAGGCCTAAGCCGGTGCCGCCATACTCGCGAGTTGTCGAGGCATCCACTTGGCTAAAGGGCTTGAAGAGCCGATCAAGGCGATCGCTGGGAATGCCGATGCCCGTATCCTTGACTTGAAATTCGAGGAAATGTTGGTTCTCTAGAGTGCGACTGCCAATGTGGATAACTACTTCGCCTTTATGAGTAAATTTCAAGGCATTGCCCACAAGGTTCACCAGAATTTGCCGCAGTCGGGTGACATCCCCCCGCACTTGGGCTGGGGTGTGAAGCGCACAGGTGTAAAGCAGTTCCAGTTGTTTTTCTTCGGCCTTGTTGGTGAGCAAGCTGAGAACATCTTCAATACACTCGCGCACATCAAAGGGTTGCTGCTCCAGCACTAACTTACCGGATTCAATTTTGGAAAAGTCGAGAATGTCGTTGATGATCGTCAGCAGTGCTTCGCCGGCTTGGTGAATCGTCTGGAGGAAATCCCGCTGCTGCTCATTCAGGGGTGTATCCAGTAGCAAGTTCGTAAAACCTAAGACTGCATTCATAGGCGTGCGGATTTCGTGACTCATCGTGGCTAAAAATTCGCTTTTAGCCCGGTTGGCCAGTTCCGCTTGCAGCCGTGCCTGCTCGAGTTCTTGGTTTTGTATCGCCAGCAGTTGCCGCTGTTGCTGTTCGTGCCGCAGGAGATCCGCTTGGGCAATGGCAATCCCCACTTGGGCGGCCACGGCTTCTAACAGTTCAATTTCTTCTTGCGTCCACGTTCGTTGGCGATCGCACTGGTGCAGGCCAATGACACCATTGGGCACGCCTTTGTAGGAGGTGCGCACTGCCAGCATAGATTTAATTTGAAATTGCTGCCATAGGAGCGTAGCCTCTTTAAGGAGCGGTTCTTGGCTAACATCATTTGAGACAAATGCCCTATCTGTCGCTAGCACAGCTTCTGCATGGGGGTTGCCCACTACGGGTACGTTTACCCCGAACATGGAGGGATAGCCTGCCTCCAAGTATTCCGCCACATTGGGAATTTGCGGCGGTGGACCCGCCTCATAGCGATGGATCAGACAGCGACTCACCCCAAACGCTTGGCCAATTTGCGTGACGGTGGTATTGAAAATCGTTTCGGTATCTAAGCTTTGACGAATTTGCTCAGTAATTTGATTTAGTAACAGTGTCCGTTGCATTTGCTGTTGCAGCTGTTGCCGCTGCTGTGTTTCCTTCTCAAGTAACTGTACCTGCGCTAAGCCAATCCCCACTTGGGCGGCCACGCTTTTGAGCAGACTTTTGATGGCTTCACTCCACTGTCGTTGGCGATCGCACTGGTGCAGAATGAGTAGGCCATTGGGCTGATTGCGGTAGGAGGTACGAATCAGGATGGCGGACTTGACCGCGAGCGCTTGACAGTAATCGTGAAGGGGAGCCAGCCGCGGATCATTGGCCACATCCTCGAAGCTCATTAGTTGATCCGATTCTAGGGCTGACCGCAAGAACTCTGCCCGATTCAGCTCACTGCCGACGGAGGTCACTGAGGCAATGCCAGGAGCACAGTACTCAGCGACTAACTCGACGGGGGAGGGGGCATTTTCCTGATAGGTAAAGAGCAAACAGCGGCTGACATTCAGCGTTAGACCCACCTGTTGAACAGCAGTTTGGCAAATGTGTTCCCGCTCAATTTGCTGGCGAATTTCCTCGGTAATGCGGTTGAGCAGCAGGGTACGCTTCATTTGCTGCTGTAAAAAGAGCTGTGCCCGCTGTCGCTCTGTGACATCACTTTGAATGCCAATGTAGTGGGTAATTTCCCCAAGCTCATTAAAAATGGGGGAAATGGCCAGTTCATTCCAAAAAGGCTTGCCATTTTTGCGATAGTTGCGCAAAACCACCCGGCAGGACTGTCCCTTGGCAATGGCATTGCGAATGGCCGCAGCGCCGGGCTGGTGGCGATCGCCCCCCTGCAAAAAGCGACAGTTTTTACCAATGACCTCCGCTGCCCGATACCCCGTCATGCGCTCAAAGGCTGGATTGACATAAATAATGGGGTTGTCCGGTTGGCGATAATCCGTAATAACAATGCCATTGGTACTGGCAACAATGGCTCGCTCCCGCAGCCGCAGTTCTGCCTCAATTTGCTTTTTGGCTGTAATGTCAATGGCGATATTCAAAAAGCCAATGAGTTCATTTTGGCGATTTTGAATGGGGGTCACCGACAGCAACACTGGGAACTGGGAGCCATCGCGACGGATATAGATCCACTCCCGCTCATCCGGCAGACCGCGCCGCGCCCGAGCGACCACTGCTTCAAACCCAGCCGGAATAGGCTCTCCCAACTGCTGGCTGAGGAGAACTGCGTAGTGTTGGACTTCTTGGCGATCGTGGAACCGCTCTGGTGTGGCTTTACCCACCAATTCATTGGCACTGTAACCCAGCCACTGCTCCGCTGTGCGATTAATTAACGTAATCATGCCATGGACATCAGTGGCAATAATGGCATGGTTGCTACTGTTGAAAATAGCCGCTTGCAAGCTCGACAACGCCTGAATGCGAGCGAGCCGCTTCTGCGCCACCTCAAGGTGATAGCGCACCTCCAGCTCACTAATGACTTGACGCCCGAGGGTGCGCAACGTCTGCGCCTGTAGCGACGTGAGCTCTCGCGGTTCGTAGTCAATCACGCAGAGGGTACCAATGGCGTAGCCTTGGGGGTTGACCAAGGGCATGCCGGCATAAAAACGAATGTAGGGCGGTCCAGTCACCAAGGGGTTGTCGGCAAAGCGCGGATCCTCACAGGCATCCGTCACCACCATTAGCTCTGGCTGCAAAATGACATGGGCGCAAAAGGCGACATCCCGTGGGGTTTCGCAGGCATCTATACCTATTTTGGCCTTAAACCACTGACGGCTGCGATCGACTAAGCTAATGAGGGCAATGGGAGTTTCACAAATGGCTGCCGCTAGATTGACAATGTCATCAAAGACCGGTTCAGGGGGCGTATCTAGAATATGATAGTTGTCTAGGGCATGTTGCCGTTCAGTTTCATTGGCTGGTAGGGGAGCGGCAGGCATAACCCAAATGACTGGTGTTGTGAAGATTTAAGGCATACCTTATTATAAAAGCTTCTTCCATTGAGGTTCCCGCTCACAATTATCGGTGAGACAGCACACTGTTGATACTACTGACTGAAGGCTGGCAGTAGAAAGGCTGCTACAATACCGGCAATAATAATGACCTCTAGCCCCTGGAGCAGGCGGGTTGGGGGCTTAGTCTTAAAGCTCTGTAACCATGACAGCAGTCGATCTGTTCTCCGTACTTGCAAGCTGAACATCGAGCGCAACAGCGGCAGCCCTCCCACCTTTACCCCCAGCAGAAGATGCCCCCCCAGCGCCAAGAGAACACAGCCCCATGCAATGAGATGGGCAACGTACCAACCTCGATCTTTCTCTCCTGCTGGTAGCCACTCCTCTTTCATCATCCGCCCCGTGATCATGGCAAACGTGAGGACGAGGAGCATCAAGGTATTCGCCATTCGGTGCAATGCAACCCAACTGGCTGGTTGGCCAACAGGCTGTAGCTGACGCAGAGATTTGGGGTGAATGAGGCGGCGATCGCCGAGGTGAAAACTGTAGAGCACAAAAACCGGAAACAGCACTAAAGCCACTAGGGCAATCGTGCCGTGAATCCCCTGAATATCTGCCAGGGAGGGTAAAGGTAACGTGCCCCAACGACCATCGTAAGTGTTATATACCCAAAAACCCGACAGGAGCGCCAGAAGGGTCAACAGTGCCATGCACCCATGCAATAGGCGCAACAGGAGGGGCTGATAAGGCATCGTTTGGGTCATACAAGCTTTGGTTACAGAAGCTCGATTTCTATATTAGGATCGCTACGCTCGCTCAAGGAACGCTTGGCTACCCCCAAAATCACTGGCTCGGAGACATTGGGGGCGGGATGACGGATCGTGCGCGCAATCACCACGAGGCGATCGCCCCCGCGGCCTAGGCGACCCAAGGAAAATAAATCATTGGCCGCTTGGACGAGGGTTGCCTTCAGCGTGTCAGCATCCGTTTCTGGGGGCACCGTAATCACCACTTGGGTTGCCCCATTATCATAAACCAGCGTATATTTACCTGCCCCGGGCACCGGGGAGTGAACAACTGGCACAATGCTGAGGGCAAATAGCCCCGCTGTCACGACCCCCAAAAAGCCCGTAACGCCCACAAAGCGAAAGCGTACCCCCCAACGCAGGAGAAACGTGAGCGCTGTAATGCCTACCATCACCAAGGTGGCAATGCCTGCCCAGCGACTATAGGTGGCAAAATCCGTCGGTGAGAGCACTACTGTTCCTCCTCGTTGCTGACAAAGCCATTTAGGCTGGGCTGTTCCTGCTGGAGCGCTGCCCGCAGGGTATGCCAAGTGAGGGTGGCACACTTAATCCGCACCGGAAATTGGGCGACCCCCTGCATCACATTCAGTTTGCGAAACTCCTTGGGGAACTCAAACTGTCCCTTCATCATTCCTTGGAAGTTCTCTACCATCTCCAGAGCGCGGCTCACGGGTTGACCCCGCAGAGCATCCGCCATCAAATCCGCTGAGGCCATAGCGATCGCGCACCCCTCCCCTTCAAACTTGATGTCTTTAATAAAAGTCTCCCCTGCCTCATTCGTTTCTAGAGCTACGGTCAAATCAATCGTGTCGCCACAGGAAGGATTATGCCCCCGCTGCCGCCGATCCACCGGCTGGGTTTGGCCGCGATGGCGGGGTTTTTTATAGTGCTCCAGAATGACTTGCTGATAGAGCGTGCGTAAGTTCTCAAGAGACATTGAATAGACTCTATGCTAGAAGCATATCCTCAAGGATTGACTAACTTTATTTTAGGCGGAGAGTGCCGCCAGACTCTGGACAAAGAGGGTAACGGTGGCTGCTGTGCCCACGCCAAACATTAGCGAGCGGCCAAGGGGAACATTCGCGATGTAAAAAACCGAGTAGAGAAAGCGGGCAACCACAAAGCTGAGGCTGGCGATCGCCACCGTTGGGTTTTCCACCCGAGTCAGCAACGTCAGCAATACTGCTGTAGCGAAGGGCATATAGGTTTCAAAGGAATTTTCGTGTGCCCACACCGCTCGCTGGGCAAAGGGTGGCAGCTTGTCAAAAAGAGCGCGGGGAGCCGCCATGTCAAAGCCCGCCTGCACGCGACCAACCACCACAAAAATGTAAGGAAAGTAAATGAGCACCGTGGCAGCAAACAGACTGGCGGCCAACACCCACGGAATATTGCTGAACATCAACTAGACTCGCTCCAAAACAGGCACTGTTGCTGGCCACTGCACCTCTTCTGCGGCTAGGTCCTCGCAGAGGATCTCACAGGAATTATTGGGGCTTTCAATCAGCTTCACCTTATGCAGGGTTGCCCCCAACTCCCGAATGGGTTGCTGCAAGATGCGGGCAATGTAAATCGCAATATTCTCAGCGGTGGGAACGACTGTGGCAAAGTAGGGAATGTCTTTATTCAAGAACGTGTGATCCAGTGGCTCAATCACCCATTCCTGAAGGAGGTGCTCTAACTTCACCAAGTCCACAATCATGCCGGTGCGGGGGTGAATGTCCCCTTTGACAGTAATTTCCACGTGGTAATTATGGCCATGGCCGTGGGGACGGGCGCACTTACCGTAAATACGGCAGTTCTCCTCATAGCTGAGGTCCTCTAGAGCCAGACGATGCGCGGCACTAAAATGGGCGCCAACCGATAGATAGGCGTTCATAGGGTCTCCCGTGTAGTCCGCCCACAGGCGGGGGTGCTCAAACAAACGAATTTGTACCAAAGGTAAATGGGGGGCTAACCGATTCCAAATTGTGCGGGCAACATGCTCGGTGGTGGGGAGGGTCGTTTGAAATTCTGGCCACACCTCATTCAGATAAGAAAAGTTGAGCGGCTCAATTACTTCCCGCCGGATGACGTGTTTCACCTCCGAGAGGTTCAGCACCATGCCAAAAGCATCCAGATCCCCCACCATTGAAACCCAGAGTTCGTAGTTGTGGCCATGCCCCGGCAAGCGACTACAGGCACCAAAGTACGCCACATTCTCGGCCTCAGACCACTCTGGCAGCCAGTAGCGGTGGCTGGCAGCAAACTCAGCGCGGCGGTTAATAATACAGACCATTACGGCATCTTTATGAAGATTTGCAGTAAGGGGAAAATCTTCCCATATCCTAGCCTATTCTGAGATGCCGCACCATTGAGGTTTTTGTAGGGATGCCCTAAATGCCGGTGAGGATAAAAGGTTTTTGCCGCACTTGACTAATCAGCCAGCGCAGGGTGTGATTACTCAAGATGGAAATGGGCCCCATCAGCATCAAGGATTTCACCTCGGCACGGCTAATTTTCACCACACCGCCGGGTTTAAGCATCTCAGTGGAGTGAGTGAGATCCCGCAGGGTGGCGTAGGCAAACAGCAGCGGCAGCACACAGAACATGCGAATGGGCACCGCCGCCTTGGGCACCGAAAGTAGGTAGGCTTGAGCTTCATCCAAATCGTGCCATGCCAAGGCAATCAGGTCTTTAATGGCAGTGTGGTTTTGTTCGAGGTGTGCCGCACTCAAAATAAGCTGGTGACTGCTGCCTTGGAGCATGAGGGCATCGTTGGGGATATAAATCGAGTTTTCGTGCTCGGCATCCCAAGCAATGTCTTTGAGGATGTTGACGGTTTGCAGTGCTTCACCAAAGGCACCGCAGCGCTTCAGGAGCACTTGGTATTCTTCAAAACCAATACTGGGGGAGTGCTCATGCCACAGATCCGTCAGCAGGTAGCCCACGGTGCCAGCCACGTAGTAGCAGTACTCTTTGTATTCCTCGAGGGTTTGAATACGGATGCCGTTGGGATATAGGTTGACAAATTTTTTCATGCCGTGCACCATTTCGCTTACCCAGCGTTGGACATGCTGCTGCGAGGTAATGGGCAGGGTGCGGTACAGGGCAAACACAAGACCCGTATTTTTCACAAGCTGGACGTGGGCGGCATCCCCCTCGACACCCCGGGCGGTTTCGCCATAGCTATTGGCAAGGGCAGGGCTATCAAAACACTCTAAGAGATGATCCAATAGAGCCGTCTTGGCAGGAATACTGGCAACCGGATCATCTTCAACGGTATCGGCAATGCGACAGATGAGGTAGGCCACGAGAACCGCCCGTCCTAAATGCCCCGGCAAAAAGCGAATGCTTAAGGCAAACGTCCGTGAGACTTGGGGCAATATCTCTTGACAGAACCGCTCGGCATCCTTGACGGAAACTGGGTTTTCCAGCACCATTTGAATCATAAGGGGGTTCACTCCTACACGCATTGATAACGCAAAGCCTAAACTTTTAGGATTGAGCAGAATCTATAGCTATCATACTCATTACTTTTTGTCTAGGCGGCCTGTGACAGTTGGGCACGTTTTTACCTACGCATCAAAATAGTCACCCATTGCCAGAACAATAACATACGCTCAACAAATAACGGTATCAGATTTGGCGGAAATTGCCTCTCATTCACCTTAGCGGAGGATGGATTGTGCCACTCTTGCGACTGGTCAGTTTATGAATCGGCAACTAGTCTTGGTGCCTCAGGGTGCTGAATACACAGCGGTAAAACGGGGCTTACGGCGGCACGCGTTGGCGGGCTGGCAGGTCATTCCTCTGCGGGTGGGTAGGGCGGCGATCGCCACGCCGGAGTTGGTGCAGGTTTTAGCTAACCCAGTCAACCGACCCGCCATGGCAGTGGTCCTTGGGGTCTGTGGTGGCTTGGCGCCGGGGATGGCAGTGGGTCAGGTGGTGGTCTATGACACTTGCCAAGATGAGACGGGGGCAGTGTATGCCTTGGATGCTCAATTGCGCGAGCGGCTGGGCAATCGCTGGCGGTCTGTGCAGGCCATGACGACCGAGCAGGTCATTTGCCAAGCCCAAGCGAAGCAGGCGTTAGCAAAGCGGTGGGGGGTGCAGGTGGTGGATATGGAGGGGATACCCCTTGTGCAGCAGTTGCAGGGCTTGGGGATACCAGTTGCCATGGTGCGGGTGATTAGCGATGGGGGCGATCGCGATCTGCCGGATTTAAGTCGTGCCTTTGATCCAGAGGGGAATTTGCAGCCGTGGTTTCTATTGGCGGCGATGCTGCGTCAACCTTTGGCGGCAGTTCACTTAGTCCAAGGAAGCTTGCGGGCATTGTCGGTTTTAGCGGCGATCGCCCCGGAGGTACTCCAATGTTTGAGTGATCCTAGCCCCGCACCTTTGCCGTAAATCCAGAGGCCTTAAACTGCTCTAGTTGCAGGGGGGTGGGTTGGTCGTAGGGGACACTAATGCGAATTTCAAAGTCACTAATCCCCGGTGGAATCTCTTCAATGGCACCGACGCGGGTGCGGTTTTGCATCACGGGATTGCCATTGGCGTCGTAGATACGACCAAAGACATCGGCATCGACAACGGTTTTGCCGGATTTGTTTTCCGCTTTGCCGGTAATGAGGTAGCAGTTGGCTTTTAGCGTGGTGCCACCAGAAGTAACTGCCCCTGCCCCAATCTCGGGAGGACACTCGCGGTAACTCAAGTCAAAGAGGCGCACTTGAATGGCGGCGATCGCTGGCGCTGAGGCGAAGCTCAACCAGCACAGCAGACTCACTAGAGCACAGAGAAGCCCCCGCTGCAATGGGACAAGAGCTTGCTTAAGCATAGGTTATATTCGCGTCGCAACTGGCAATACGTCTATTATCTCACACGCAGCAAAACCCAAGCGTCGATCGCCCCGAGCAGGAGGGTAAAAACCGCGAGCGTGCCGTACATCCACGGCTGCGCCAAGGGCTTAATGGGGGCAGTGGCCAGTCCTGTGTGCTGCTCGATAAACCGCATCATTTTGGCAAACCCAGCGACGCGCATCGGCAGGAGATAGGCTTCACCTCTCGGGGTCACCAAGTAATAGACCAGCCCGCCTTGGCTGGTACTCCGAGGTTTTATCGCCTGAATCGCTGACCAAGAGAGCGCCCACTCCCGTCGCAGGAAGGGCGGCACCCAAGCGGGATAGGTGATGCGCATTCCCACTTCGTCTAGGTCCACCCGCTGACTGAGGGCACCCCAAAGTAGGAAGGCGCCGAGGGCGATCGCCCCCCACAGGAACCCCAGGGGAACAGCAGCCCCCGTCTGTTGAGCCAAGAAGGGCAACGGCATCGTTAAGGCTGCGTAGAGCGCCATTAAGGTTCCCGAAATCAAGGGCGAGGTTCGCAAACGCAGGGACGACTCAGCCATAGGGCTCTTAATAAAACTAATAAAACAACCAGGTTGCAAAGGCATACTTGGTGCCGCGGCTCACAGGCAAGGCGGCATGGGGGTGGGTATAGTAGGCGGGAAAGACCACCACATCCCCCGTGCGGGGAGTGACCTTGACCCCTTGGCGATCAAAATAGGTTTCGCCGCCCTCAAAGTCGTCGTTGAGATAGCCCACCAGACTAATGTCGCGGGTGGGAATGCCCTGCTGCATCTCCATTTGGCGACTGGCCAGCAGCAGGTTATCCACATGGCGGCGGTAGCCTTCTCCCTCGTGATAGCGCAGAACCGAAAAGTTTTCCACGTTGGCAAAGCGAATGCCGTAGTGCTGGTAGAGGACGATTTGAATTGTTTGGGTGTGCTGAAAGAGCAACTGGCGACTGGCGGCCTGATCGGGATGATTAGGGTCAAAGCGCACCAAGCTGCCCCCCCGCACGGCTTGATCCACGGTACCCATTAAAATTTGGGCATCGGCAAACCCTGCGGCCTCTGCTGCGGTAATAATTTGTCGGCAGTGCTCCGGCGGAATCAGCGCCTGAAAGAGGAGGATGTCACCCCCTAGGTCTAAAATTTGCAGCGCCGGAGGAGCCATCGCCATGCGCCTCGTCTCCCTAACGCAATTTTGCCAGCAGGGCTTCTTCCAACTCCTGCCGCAGCGGCTCGGGGTTGAGATCCGCCAACTGCTCAAGGGCAAAGGCTTTGACCAGCAAATCCCGCGCTTGCGCTTCATCGAGGCCGCGACTGCGCAGGTAGAAAATGTCTTCGGCAGCCAGTTGACTCACGGTTGCCCCATGGGAGCACTTGACGTTATCCGCCACAATATCCAGCTCTGGCTTGGTGTCCACCCGCGCTTTCGCCGACAACAGCAGCGTGCGGTTCAGCTGGCTAGCATCGGTGAGCTGGGCGGCTTGGGGAACCACAATTTTGCCATTGAAAATCCCATGGGCGCGATCGCCCAAGATGCACTTGTGGATTTGTTCACTGCAACTGTGGGGGGCATGGAAGAAAACCCCTAAGTGGGTATCCACAATCTGGTCACTCATGCCAACAGCCAAGCTTTTCAGTTGGGTACACGTGGCGGCACCCTTGGCTTGGATCTGCCAGTGATGGCGGCTCAGGGTACTCCCCAGATCAACCGCATGACCCAAATACTCACTCTCCCGTTCTTGGTGCACAGCCGTGTAGCCCATGTGAATGGCAGTGGGGGACTGGTGCTGAATGCGCACGTGCTCAAGGCAGGAACTTTCACCGAGGTGGAGCTCCGTCACACTATTGGTGAACTGCGCATCCCCTGTCAGGGACAAATACCGCTCAATGAGGGTGGCTTTGGCATTAGCGGCCACCTCCAGCCACAGCCGCGGTGCCACGACACTCTGCTGCTGGCGGGAGCTAACGTAGAAAATCTCGATGGGCTGAGCAATGGTGCCCTGTACCTGCAAAGCCATGACATCTGCTAACAGAGCGGCATTCAGGTCACTAAACACGTCGGCGGCGACAATGCTGCCCACCGCTGGTGGCGGTGCTATTTTGCGTAAGTGATCCGTGCTGAAGCGGGACAGATCACGGCAATAGTGGCCATCAATGAGGACAATTTGGGCAGCCGTTGCAAAGGCGCGCTCACACAGTAAGTGGCGCACTTCCGCCACCAGTTCTGGGGCAAGGGGCGCAATCGGGGCATGGAACGATCGCGATCGCAATCGGGAGAGATCCGTAAAGCGCCAGTCTTCATCGCGGGGGGTCGGCAGGCGCTGCTCTCGCAGGCGATCGCTGGCGGCTTCGCGCAGAGGGGCTAAAGAGGGGGTTTCCAAGGGCGCTGCCAAGGCCAGCAAATGGCTAAGCTCGTTTTGAGTGGAGACAAGGGGCAGATCTGCTTGATCTGAGTTGGCGGCAACGGTAATCGTCATGGGGTAGCCACCTCCTCCTCCCGCACCCAGTCATAACCCCGGGCTTCCAGTTCTAAGGCCAATTCTTTCGAGCCCGTGAGGACAATTCGCCCCCCTTCCATCACATGAACATAGTCGGGCACAATGTAGTCCAACAGCCGCTGGTAGTGGGTAATCAGCAAGATACCGTTGTCTGGCTTTGTCAGTTGATTCACTCCATTGGCCACAATCCGCAAGGCATCAATGTCCAAACCTGAGTCGGTTTCATCCAAAATCGCCAGCGTGGGTTCGAGCAACGCCATTTGCAGAATTTCGTTGCGTTTTTTCTCACCGCCGGAGAAGCCTTCGTTCACCCCCCGTTGCAGGAAACTGTCCCCCAACTTCACCAGCTCGAGTTTCTGGCGCACCAGATCGTCAAAGTCAAAGGCATCCAGTTCTTCCCGCCCGAGATGCTTTTGCTTGGCGTTGTAAGCAACCCGCAGGAAATCTAGGTTACTCACTCCCGGAATCTCCAAAGGATACTGAAAGGCCAGAAAGACCCCTTCCCGTGCCCGCTCTTCCGGCGGCAACTCGAGCAGGTTACGGCCTTTATAGCGCACCTCGCCCCCCGTCACTGTGTAGTCGGGGTGCCCCGCCAGAATTTTGGAAAACGTGCTTTTACCGGAGCCGTTGGGCCCCATAATGGCGTGAATTTCACCGGCGCGAATCGTCAGATTCAACCCCTTTAGAATCGGCGTATCCTCGACATTGGCAGTGAGATCACGCACTTCTAAAATGACTTCGCTGTCCGGACGAATCACGCCGTACCTCCATCAATGATTTGAGTCATGAGTTTATACTTCATTAATGTAACGCAACGGGTTGACCGGCAACGATTGGGATTTTGCCCCAGAAATCATTAGGCATTGTTGCGGCTGCAGTTGCGTCAAGCGGATCGGCGAGTCCTGAAGTTTGGAAAATACCCATGACCCTTTCAGCATCGGCAAGCCGCGAACTGGAACGGCTGCATCAACAGGCCAGCGCGTGGCAGCGGCTCTCGCCCCAGGAGCGCATTCCCTATCTGGTGCAAATGAAAACCCTAGCCCGCCACCATGCCCAAGCGTGGGTGCAGTTGGCCTGTGCCATCAAGGGCATTGATCCCGAGGGGGAATGGGCTGGCGAAGAGTGGACCACAGGCCCTCTGGGCCTCATCCTCAAACTGGATCACTACATCCATGCTCTGCGCCACAACGCCGCACCGCCCGTCCCCCGCTGGTCTAGTGCTGCCACGGGGGAACGAATTGCCCATATTCTGCCCCGCAACTGGCAAGAGCGGTTGCTCTGGTTTGGTGTCAGTGCCCAAGTGTGGTTACAGCCCGGTCAACCCGCCAGCCAAGGAGCTGCCTACCGCACGCCACCGCCGCCGGGGGTTGCCGTGGTTCTGGGAGCGGGCAACATCACTTCTTTATGTCTAGCGGATGCCCTTTACCAATTGGTCGTGGCCAACCGGGTGGCGCTCCTGAAAATGAATCCGCTGTTGAACCCCCTAACCGAGTGTTTCCGGCAGGTGTGTGCTCCCCTCATTGAGGCCGGCTTTTTGGAGATTGTCACGGGGGATGCGGCGGTAGGGGAGGCACTGTGTCACCATCCTTTGGCGCAGCACATCCACATTACCGGTTCCCACCACACTTACAATCGCCTTGTCTGGGGCACAGCCACGCCGGACCGAACCACCCCACCCCGTTTGCAAACGCCTGTCACGGCAGAACTGGGGAATGTAACGCCTTTCTTGATTGTGCCTGGGTTGTGGTCAAAGGGGGAACTCGCCTATCAAGCCCGCCAGGTGGCCAGTGCGTTGGTTCATAACGGGAGTTTTAACTGTATTGCGGCTCAAGTGGTGGTTACTGCCCAAGGGTGGCCGCAGCGGCAGGCTTTTTTGCAGGCTCTGAAGCAGGAGTTACGCCAAATCCCACCGCGACCCGCCTATTATACGGGGGCGATCGCCCGCTATGAGTCGTTTTTGGCCGATTACCCGGCAGCGATCGTTCTTTCACCGCCTGTGGCAGGGACAATTCCTTGGACGCTGATCGAAGGGCTTACCCCCACTGCTAAGCCACGCATTTTTCAAGAAGAGGTTTTCTGTGGCCTCCTAGCAGAGGTGCAGTTACCCGCGAGCACCGCTGGTGATTTTTTGGCGATGGCGGTTCCCTTTGTCAATGAGCAGCTCTGGGGCACGTTGGGTTGTAGTGTCATCATTGATCCGCGCACAGAACAGCAGCAGTCGGAAGCGCTGGAGGGGGCGATCGCCCAATTGCGTTATGGCTCGATCGCCATCAATGCTTGGGTCTCCCTTGGCAATGGCTTGGGCTGTACGCCGTGGGGGGCGTTTCCCGGCCACACCCCAGCCGCCATTGGCTCAGGGGTCGGCGTGGTGCACAACAGTTTTTTATTTGATCACCCCCAAAAAGCAGTGATTCGCGCTCCCTTTCGGTTGCCGGTGACACCGCCGTGGTTCTACGGCCACCGCACCCTGCCGCAACTGGCTCAGGCCGTCATGGAACTTTACACCCGCCCCCGCCCTTGGAGCTGGTTGAGGTTATTTTGGGCAGCGCTAGGAGGCTAAATTGCATCCCTTCTAGCCAAAGTGGTATAGTAGCAATCCTTGGGGGGCGTGGCGGAATGGTAGACGCTGCGGACTTAAAATCCGTTGACCTTAAACAAGTCGTGAGGGTTCAAGTCCCTCCGCCCCCACCTTTGATCGCTTTCTCGTTGTCCTCAGTGTAGTTAGCCTTTCTCTGTTGGGGCGCCCATGCAAGCAGAGTATCGACAGCGGCAGGAGCAATTTCTGGAAAAACTGGCTACGGGTGTCGCTGTTTTTTGTAGCGCCCCGCGGGCGGTAATGCACAATGACGTGGAGTACAACTTTCGCCAAGAGAGTAATTTTTACTACTTGACGGGGTTTAATGAGCCGGATGCGGTCGCCGTTTTTGCCCCCAATCACCCCGAGCATCACTACGTGCTTTTTGTGCAGCCCAAGGATCTGAGCCAAGAAATTTGGACCGGTGCCCGCTTAGGGGTGGATGCCGCCAAAGAGCAGTTGGGAGCCGATGCCGTCTATCCCATTGGCGAGTTAGACCAGCACCTGCCCCGCTATCTAGAAACGGGGGATACGCTCTACTACCACTTTGGTCACCACGAGGCTTTTAATCAAAGGATTCTCCAGCACTATCAGCGGCTGCTCACCGGCTTGCCCAAGCGAGGCACCGGCCCACGGGCAATTGCAGATCCCAGTATTATCTTGGCACCGATGCGGCAAATTAAGTCGCCCCAAGAGCTAGAGCTAATGCGGCGGGCGATCGCCATCACTGTGGCCGCCCACCAGCGCGCCCAAGAAATTGCTGCTCCCGGGCGTTGGGAGTACGAAATTCAGGCGGAGATGGAGCACATCTTCCGTGCCCACGGCGGTGATGGCCCTGCTTACCCCTCCATTGTCGCCTCGGGGCCAAATGCCTGTGTGTTGCACTACACCGAAAATCAGCGGCAGTTACAGGCTGGCGATTTACTCCTCATTGATGCCGGTTGTGCCTATCGCTACTACAACGCCGACATCACCCGCACGTTTCCCGTCAGTGGCCAGTTCACGGGTGAGCAAAAGGCCATTTATGACCTTGTCTTGGCAGCCCAACAGGCGGCGATCGCCCAAGTGAAACCCGGCCACACCTACAACCAAATCCATGATGCGGCGGTGCGCGTCATTGTCGAAGGACTGGTGGATTTGGGCTTGCTCAAGGGCGATATTGACTCCCTCATCAACGAGGGTAAAGAGACCAATACCCAAGCCTACCGCACCTTTTTTATGCACGGCACCGGCCACTGGTTGGGTCTCGATGTGCACGATGTTGGGCTTTACAAGCACAGTAAAGACACTTGGGTGACGCTGCAACCGGGTCAAGTCCTCACGGTGGAACCCGGCATTTACATTCATCCCGAAGCAACCCCCGCCGAAGGTCAACCCGAAATTGGCGATCGCTGGCGGGGCATCGGCGTGCGAATTGAAGACGATGTGCTGGTCACCCCCACAGGGTTTGAGGTTTTGACCGCTGCTGTGCCCAAGTAAGTGTAGTCTGTGCCGCTGCAATTGGTCGCTAAAAATTAGTGTGAATTGCCTCCACAGGACAGGCAGCAACACACTGCTCACAGACAATACAGCGGGAGCGCGTGAACTGCAACTGAAACGTCTCCGGATGCAGCGTTAAGGCTTGGGTGGGACACACCCCCGTGCACAGACCACAGTGAACACAGGCTTGCTCGTCAATGACAATTTCGCGACTGGCCAAGGAAACCTCAATATTTTGCTGCCGCAGCCACTCGAGGGCAGCCTCCATTTGGTCAATATCCCCTGCCAACTCGAGGACGAGCTTGCCCACCTGATTGGGAGCCACCTGAGCGCGGATGATGTTTGCGGCAATGTTGAAGTCTTTCGCCAGCCGATAAGTCACTGGCATTTGGATGGTTCGCCGCGGAAATGTTAGGGTGACGCGCTTCTTCAAGATCGTCTAGTGCTTGACCTACAGTTTTAGTTTAGCGATCTTAGCTCTCTGATTTGGCGCTAGAAGTTGTTGAGCCATGGGTGGGGCATGGTGGTGCACTAATTGAGCGATCCAGCCAGCCAACGGCCTGTTGGAGATGAGCAAGGGCTTCCGCCTCCTCCCCTTTGAGCAAGTACACCAGTGCCGCTGCCACCTGTTCCTGCGCTCGTGCTCGGCGGTTGTTTTTCAAGCGATGCCAGTTTTCAGGGGTTATCTTGAGGCTATCGAGTAAAGCAGTCGCCAATTCTTGAGTATGATTTGGGGTGCTGATCATTGGTTATTTCCATGAGATAAAAAAGGTCTAGGAATACAGAACGTCGTCTGTCGTTGTACCTTCCATACTACGAGCGTAGCGAGTAAACTACCCGGCGCTCGGCTGTGCCTCCGGCAGGCTTCGCCAACGCCAGCGTGCGGGCTTTACCGCCAATGACATTGACTTGCCCGAGCAGCTTGTTCTGCAGGCAAAATTGAACATCTTCGTCCGTCAGGGTTGCAAGCCCCTTTAGACAGGTTGCCCCGCAGCACAGAGGATGGCATCTAGGGGCTGAATTTGCTGCAGCAGACTTTGCAGTGAGGCGGAGTGAGTAATAGCTGTGCAACCATGGCTTCGCCAATAGTGCCTGTTGCGCCAATAACTAGAATGCGCATGGAAAAATGCTCCAAATATAATCAGCAAATAAAGTGTTAAGGTTGCGGATGGACGACCAAGGGTGATGCCTATTCCATGTCCTTAACGCTAGTTCCCTCCTATCCTAGCCGTTGGCGGATTCTGCGCCGCATTGGCCAAATTACTCGAGTTTTGGCTCTTTTTAGTCATCAGTTGTTGTGGGATCGTCTGTGGCAGCGTCACTCTCCGGCACAGCAACGCCGCCGTGCTCGCTGGTTAGTTCAGCAGTTACTGGTACTCGGGCCAACGTTTATTAAAATTGGCCAGTTTTTGTCCACTCGCTTTGACCTGTTGCCCCTAGCCTACGTTGAGGCACTGAAAACGCTCCAGGATCAGGTGCCGCCCTTTGACTCACGGTTGGCGATCGCCCTCATTGAACAGCATTTGGGGCAATCGATCGCGGATCTCTATGCCAGCTTTGACCCCACCCCCCTTGCGGCGGCCAGCTTAGGACAAGTCCATCGGGCACGGCTCTTTAGTGGCGAAGAGGTGGTGGTGAAGATCCAGCGTCCCAATCTTGAGTCACAACTGTATTTGGATTACTTAGCTATTGGTGAGCTGATTCGCTGGGGCGATCGCTGGCTGCCCTTTCTACGTCCCTACGACCTGAAAGAGATTTACGAAGAGTTTTTTAGTATTCTCTTGCGGGAAATTGACTACGTTCAAGAAGCGGAGAACGCGGATCGCTTCCAAGCCAATTTTCGCCATGACCCCCACATCCATGTCCCCAAGGTGTATTGGACGCACACCTGCCGTTATGTGCTGACGATGGAGTACGTGCCGGGAATTCGCATTGACAATCGTGCTGCCATTGAAGCGGTGGGTTTGGAGCCGCGTCTGATTAACCAACGGGGGATTTGCTGCTATCTCAAGCAACTACTGATTGATGGCTTTTTCCATGCCGACCCCCATCCGGGCAATTTAGCGGTGAGTCAAGAGGGGAATTTAATTTTTTACGACTACGGCATGATGACGGAGGTACCCGCGCTCAATCAGCAGCAGATGGTGCAGACCTTTTTTGCCGTCCTCAAAAAGGATAGCGATCGTGTCATTGCCGCGCTGATGGAGCTGGGGTTAGTGATCCCTGTGGCGGATATGACGCCCCTCCAGCGCATCATGCAACTGATTTTAGATCGTTTTACCGAGCGCCCTGTCGATTTAGCGGCTTTCCGGGAGTTACAGCAGGAAGTCTATAGCCTCTTTGAGCAGCAACCTTTCCGCTTACCGGCCAAGATGACCTACATTCTCAAGTCGTTGACCACCCTCGATGGCATTGCCCGCAGCCTCGACCCCCAGTACAACCTCACCGCTGCTGCTCAGCCATTCGTCAAAGAGCTGATGCACTCCTCCCGTGGTGGCTGGCGGGAACTGCTCCGCCAAACCCAAACCCTCATTAACCAGCGCCTGCAGCATCCCAGTCGCCTTGAGGTGCGTTTGCAGCAATTGGAAGAACGCCTAGCGCGGGGTGAGCTCCAGGTTTCGGTGCGCAACCCCACAACTGAGCGGCAATTGCGTCGCATTGAGTGCCTGTTGGTGTGCCTGCTCTACTTAGGGTTGGCGGGCTTTACATTTTTGGCGGGCACGCTCCTCTGGTTGGCTCAGACCCCCGGGGGAGCGATCGCCTGCTTTACCCTTGCTGCCTTGGCAGGTTTAGGTCTGTTGCGTAATTGGCTGCGCTTTCTTTGGCTGCAGCGATTACCGTAAGCCCCGATGCCGCAGTAGAGGTTCAGTGCTCGGTTCCCGCCCCCGGAAGGCCTTAAACACTTCCATTGGGGGCTGTGCGCCCCCTAGCGCTAAGACTGTCTCGCGAAAGCGCTGTCCCATGGTGGCGATCGCCCCTTCATCCTCTAGCCCAACTTCCTCAAAAGCAGCAAAGGCATCGGCACTGAGGACTTCCGCCCACAGGTAGCTGTAGTAACCAGCCGCATAACCACCGGCAAAAATATGGCCAAAGCTACAGAGAAACGCATCTTCCGGCAGGGGCGGCAAAATGGTAGTGGTCTGGGCAAGGCGATCGCGCACCTGCTGCGGGGTTTCTCCACCACCGGGGCGATAGCGGTGGTGCAGTTCCATATCGAGCAAGCTAAAGTGCAACTGCCGCAGCAGGGCACTGCCCGCCCGATACGTCCGAGCCGCCACCAGTTTTTCGTAGTAGTGCTCCGGCAGGGGTTCCCCCGTTTGGTAGTGGCGCGCCATGCCAAAGAGCGTTGGCCGATGGTAGCACCAATTTTCCATAAACTGACTGGGGAGCTCCACCGCATCCCACTCAACGTTGTTAATGCCAGCGGCTCCCGCTTCGTCCACCCGCGTCAGCATATGGTGCAATCCATGACCAAACTCATGGAAAAGGGTTTCCACCTCGGTAAACGTCATCAAGCTGGGCTGGCCATCAACCGGCGGGGTTTGGTTACACACCAAATAGGCCACGGGTAACCGGGTGCGCCACTCCCCTTGCACGCGATACTTGGCGCGCCCTAAACAGTCATCCATCCAAGCGCCACCCCGTTTCTCTGCCGGACGGCTGTAGGGATCCAAGTAAAAATGGGCAATTGTGAGGTTGTTTTCGTCCAGAATGGCAAAAAAGCGAACGTCAGGATGCCATACAGGGGCTTGGCCATCGGCAGGGACAACGGTGACCCCAAACAACCGCTTCACTAAGCCAAACAGCCCCTCAAGAACTTGGGGTAAGGGGAAGTAGGGACGCAACTCCTCATCATTGAAGGCAAACAGCGCTTCCCGCTGCCGTTCTGCCCAGTAAGCAATATCCCAGTGTTGCAAGTGACTGGCTTCCGGTGCCCCTTGAGCCGCAGCAAACGCCTTGAGTTCCTCAAATTCCCGCGCTGCCGCCTCATAACTGGCTTGGCGCAGTTCTTCTAGCAGCTTTTCCACACTGGCGACACTATCGGCCATCTTACTGGCCAAACTGAGTTCGGCGTAGGTATTGAAGCCCAGTAACTGTGCCTCTTCTTGCCGCAGCGCTAAGATGCGCTCCAGAATCGGGCGGTTGTCCCACTCGCCACTACTGGCACGGGAAATGTAGGCGCGATAGACCTGCTCCCGCAAATCTCGCCGCTGGCTGTGCTGCATGAAAGGACTGAAGCTGGGGAAGTCAAGGGTAATGTGCCACGGCCCCTGTTCCGCTGTAGCAGTTTCTACCCCGTCTTGGCGGGCGGTTTGAGCAGCTAAAGCGAGCAGACTTGGGGGAAGGCCTGCCACTTCATCGGGTTGTGTGAGTTTGAGGCGAAAGGCTTTCGTCGCATCCAGCAGATTGTTAGAAAACTGGGTTGAGAGCTCTGCTAGCTCTAGTTGAATCGCATTGAAGCGTTCTTGAGCGGCTCCCGTGAGGCTGACCCCACTGTGCTCCGCATTGCGAATGGCTGCTTCCACAATCCGTTGCCGCGCAGGTGGCCAGTCTTTAAAATCTGGACGACTGGCAATGGCCTTAAATCCCTCGTAGATCGGGCGGGATTGCCCTAGGCGGGTGTAGAACTCCACCACTTGGGGTTGCACTTTTTCGTAAGCTTGCCGTAGTTCTGGGCTGTTTTTAACTCCCGTGAGATGACTGATAATGCCCCAAGTCCAACCGAGGCGATCGCTCAGGCGTTCCAGCGGTTCCACCAAGCCTTCCCATGTGGGGGTGATCGATTGCTCAATCGCTTCTAAGTCTTGGCTGAGTTCCCTCAACAGTTGATTAACGGCGGGTTCAACGTGGCTGACATCAATCTGATCAAAGGGAGGGAAGCCATCACCGCGCAGGAGCGGATTATCAATGTGAGGCGTGGTTGCTGTAACCATGGGAAAACGGCGAGGTCGATAGAGTTAAGCTTTTTTCATCATAGCGGATCGCCCTTTGGGACACAGCTAGAACCCATGAGGGGTTACTTTTGGTTTCCCCGTGAGTCAGAAAAGGGCAGCCTCAAGGATCCTTGCTGTGAAGCCCAGTGGCACCAAGGACTTGGTTAAAATACCCGCGAAGCAAGCCATTGGCAATTGTTCTGAGGGTTGTCTGCCGCCATGATCACTTGGGAAGGGGATGCAGACGATAACGCCTCTATGGTAATTGCCGCTCTTGAGGTGACTGTAAACTCGTCTGAAGTCCCGTTCGCGCCAGCAGGCCGTAGGCCTCAACTTAGCTGCCCCTTGGCGGATAAGAATTGGGATAAAGCCCGCACGCTGGCGTTGGCGAAGCCTGCCGGAGGCACAGCCGAGCGCCCGGTAGTTTACCTGTGGGAAATTACCAGCGGCAAGCTGCTGCGCACACTGCGGGGGCACACGGCAGCAGTTTTAGGGCTTCGGTTTACACCTGATGGCTATGGTCTCCGTAGTCTTGGGGGCGATCGCCACCGCTACAACGGTACGTTTTTTTTATGTCATGGCTGGTTGCTTTCGAGCAGGCTGGAATTTGCCGATAGCAGGGGTGCAACCTCTCGCTTGGTTATCCCATGGTCGGGAACTCCTGCTGGAGTTGGCAGATGGCACCACTGGCAGTTGGAGCCACTCACCCAATTGGCAACCCTAGAACCACTTGACCATGCCTTTCAGGGCGTTCTAACTGCCTGTGATCAAGAAGAAAGACTGCTGCGGGGCGAATACTGCTACAAAGCTAACCGTCTTGTCCAAGCTTGGCCTACGGAGTGCCCAGACATCACCTGTATCGCTAGTCAAGGGAGTGCGATTGCCCGCGCGCTAAGCGCGATTGCCATCGGCACTGCTCAAGGAACCCTTGCTCTTTAGGAACGCTTGCGCTAGCTCTTTCTTTCTCCCCAAAAAGGTACGTCACCTGTAGTCTAGGTTACGGGTGAGAGGCGAGAAGTGAAATATAAAGAAAATATAAAATATAAAATTTTTCCGCCTCAGAGGTCAGTAACAATGCCTAGTACTGCCATTATTGAGCAAACCTTACGAGACATTGCCCAACAACACTTCACCGTTGTGCCTCACCCCACACTGCTATCGTCGGTGCAACAGCTTTCCTACCCACTACTGCACCAATTGGAACGACTGGCCATCTGCTACCAACGGGCAAAGACCGCGCCAGCCGTGGATTCTAGCTATCTGACAACATTGGCAATGCAAATCCTGACAATGCTAGGGGCAGCCACAACGGAGGCCGCTGCGCCGATCGCGCCTGCAATTAGCCCAACGGCCAAAACCCCAACATTAAAGGACTATTGGCCATGGTTCATTCAACTGACCGACCTCACCCAACCCCACCTTGGCACAGCCCTTGTGTGCAACTACTGGCTGCTCGCCCGCCCCAATGACCCGTGGTTGCAAAGCATTCGGGTGGACACCCTATTGCACCCCCAGCCAAGCCATCCTAACGCCAATCACCATCTTAGCCCGCAAGAGGAAACCCTTTTGCAGTGCTGGCTAGGTAAATTTATCGGCTACTGTAGTCGGATTCTGCCCACCCTGCCCAGTGAAGCAGTGACCGCTGGCTTGCCCTTGCCTCTTGTTCAATGCAGTCTAGGTTCTTAATTCCGTAAACTTGGGAGTGGCGGGGCAACAAAAAAAGAGGCAGCCAACTTTGACCACCCCTTAACTCAATCCGCTAGGAAAAACTACGCTTAGGCATCAAAGTATAGGGCAAACTCGTAGGGATGTGGACGCAGTGACATTGGGATCACTTCCGTGTCTAGCTTGTACTGAATCCAGTTGAGGATAAAGTCTTCACTAAAGACACCACCGGCAGTTAAGAAGCTATGATCCTTCTGCAGATTTTCTAACGCCGCCATCAGCGAGCCGGGGGTCGAGGGGATTTTGGCTAGCTCTTCAGGGCTGAGATCGTAGATGTCAACATCCAGCGGGCTGCCGGGATCAATTTGGTTCTTAATGCCGTCAATCCCTGCGCACAGCATGGCAGCAAAAGCAAGGTAGGGGTTACTGGTGGCATCAGGACAACGGAACTCCAGGCGTTTTGCTTTCGGGTTCGTTCCGGTCAGCGGAATCCGTACCGAAGCGGAGCGGTTCCCTTGGGAGTAGGCCAAGTTCACCGGTGCTTCAAACCCGGGGACTAAGCGCTTGTAGGAATTCGTCGTCGGGTTGGTAAAGGCCAACAGGGCTGGCGCATGCTTCAGAATCCCGCCAATGTACCAAAGGGCAATTTGACTCAGGTTGGCATAGCCATCGCCCCAGAAGAGTGGTTCCCCATCTTTCCAAAGTGACTGGTGGGTGTGCATGCCAGAGCCGTTGTCATTAAACACTGGCTTGGGCATGAAGGTGGCGACTTTGCCGTGCTTGCGGGCAACGTTTTTGACGCAATATTTATAAGTCATGAGCCAGTCAGCTGCTTGGACCAAGGTGCCAAAGCGGAAGCCCAGCTCACACTGACCACCGGTTGCCACTTCGTGGTGATGTTTTTCAATGGGAACCCCACACTTAGCCATGGTCAATAGCATTTCGGTACGAATGTCTTGGAGCGTATCGGTGGGGGCTACCGGAAAATATCCCTCTTTGCCACGGATTTTGTAGCCAAGGTTGCCACCTTCTTCTTCACGACCGGTGTTCCACAGACCTTCACAACTGTCGATGTAGTAATAGCCCGACTTTTGATTCTGGTCGTAGCGAACATCGTCAAAAACAAAAAACTCGGCTTCCGGCCCGAAAAAGGCAGTGTCACCAATGCCAGTGGCTTTCAGGTATTCAACGGCACGGGTAGCGATGGAGCGAGGGCAGCGATCGTAAAGCTCACCCGTCCGAGGATCTTTAATGGTGCAGATCATACTTAGGGTGGGTTCTTTCATGAAGGGGTCTTCCCACGCCGTATTGGGATCGGGCACCATCGTCATGTCGGATTCATTGATGGCTTTCCAACCACGAATACTGGAACCGTCAAAGGGGACACCATCGGTAAACGAGCTTTCATCTAGCTGGCTCTTGTGCACCGTCAAGTGTTGCCAAGTTCCGGGCATGTCAATAAATTTCAAGTCGATTAACTCGTACTTGCTGTTGATCAAACTAAGAATTTCTTGGGGCGTTGCCATGTAAGGTTACTCCTTCTATGTTTGGGCGCACCGCAGCGACAATCTATGGTAGAAAGTTGGCTTTACCGTTTTTTGTATCGCAGGCTACCAAAACTCTTTTGACCACAGTTTGTTGCCAGAACTCGCATGTTATTGGGAAGTGACCCAGCGTTTTTGAGCGTACAGCAGTGGCATGATCAACAGCCCCAGTCCAAATCCAGCAACCGCTCCAAAGGGAACCACCACCCAGTTGGAATAGCCCCACACGCCGTAGTGCTGCAGCGCCCACTCAAGGGGGTAAAACAGCATCAGCAGGAGGGCAATCCCCCAACCTTGAATGCCATACTGATGCAGCCAGTACCACTCCCGTGCTGCCGGCGATCGCCCAATCCAAATTCGGGTTAATAGCAGTGCTAGCAGTGTGCCGTAGCAACGCATACAGACGGCCATCTGCCAGGGCGGTGCCAACGCTAACCCCATTTCCGGCTGCGGACAGACGTGATGCCCCATCGTGTAGATAATTTCGGCAATCATGGGGAGAAATAGAAAGTGGCTAGCGGCCAGGAACGGTGCTGCCACAGGTCCAAGGAGGAGCGCACCCAGCAGGATATCAAGCCAGAGGGATGTGCTCAATCGCCGTCGCTTCATGTGCAAATGCTATAGTAAATGTAGCTAACACTCCCCAATCTATCAAACCCGCTATTCTTCGAGCAATTGAATGCCTCTCAGGTCTTTGTGTGTTGCCAGTAACTAGGACGGCAAAAATTGAAATATATCAACTCTGCCCCCAGACGTAAATAAATGTGACAATTTATGGTTCGGAATTCTAGGCCTACACATTGGGAGGGGGATCAGTTATACACAGATAGAGAGCGAACCAAGATTGGTTGGGGTGCTTAGGCAACTAGCGGAGGAATACATGGCATGGTTGGCGATAAAAAAACAACCTTTACTGTCTGGCTGGCTAATGTGGTCAACGAAATTGGTTTGGCATGGTGGGTCAAAGTTGAAACACAACGCCCCCACTGTATTTACTACTTTGGCCCATTCCTTACCCCAGCGGAGGCCGATAAAGAAAAAGACGGTTACATCGAGGATTTGAAAGCCGAAGGAGCCGAGGGTTTTGATGTCCAAGTGGTTCGGTGTCGGCCTGACAACCTGACTATTGCTATTGACGAGGAAGAGGCAAAAAAGCCTCTGACACCCCTTAGTTCTGCGGTACCTTAAGATCAGCGGCGGGGGAACTTAATGTGCTCTACTGGCTGAGAAACCCTGCGGGGCGTGGATGGTCGTCAGGATTGCTAAAGCGGATCTTCTCCTGTGGGCGATCGCTTTCTTGGCGGGCTGCATCCTCTCTCTGGTACAAGGGGGTTGGTTAATTGTCCTCGGCACAGGGGCGCTGCTGTGGTGGCTGCGACGCCAGCGCTGGGGTGGCACTTTTTGGCTACGGTTGCCGCCTTCGCAGAGTTTTCTGATCGCCACCGGAGTGAGTCTTCTAGCCATCGTTTATCTGTGGCTGCGCACACCCCAACCGGCTGTCACCGACATCAGTGGGGTTGTTCCCCGTTTGGCGAACCTCAATTTACCACCACGGGTTGCGGTGACGGGTATCGTGCAAACCATGCCGCTGCCTAACCGGGCGGGGCGGTTGCGCTTTTTTATGGCGGTGGAGCAGTACCGCAATGTCTATCCACAGTCCAGTCAAGATGGCCTATTGCGGGGCAGTGTCAGTGGGCGGCTGTACGTGACGTTGCCCCATGAGATTGCTAGGGATCTGCACCCCAGTCAGCGCATTGAAGTGCAAGGGAGGCTCTATCGTCCCCGCCCTAGTGGCAGTCGTTTTGTCCGCACATTTAACTTTCAGCGGCAGTTGCAACTGCAAAATACGTTTGCTGGCCTCAGCGGCGATCGGGTGCAGGTGCTGGAACAGGGTTCGCGCTGGGGGCTATGGGCACTGCGGCAGCGGATTGCTCAAGCGCAGCAAGCGGGTTTAGGCGATCGCGCAGGAGCGGTGGTTTCGGCCATGGTGCTCGGCAGTCGCGCGGTGGCCGTCCCCTTTGATTTGCGGGATGCCTTTCGGCGGGTGGGGTTGTCCCATGCCTTGGCGGCCTCGGGCTTTCATACCACTATTCTTTTGACGGTGGTGTTAACTGTGGCACGTCCGTTGCCGCAGGTGTGGCGCTACAGTTGCGGGGGTGCGGCGCTGTTCCTCTTTGTCTGTCTGAGTGGCTTTGCCCCTTCTGCTGTGCGCGCAGGTTTGATGGGAATTGCCGGCTTAGGCGCTTTAGCTGGTCAGCAAAAGCTAGAGCCAGTCGCTGTTTTGCTGGCGATCGCCTGCGGCATGTTGCTGTTTAACCCGCTGTGGATCGAAGACATTGGTTTTCAACTAAGTTTTTTAGCCACCCTTGGCCTCATTGTCAGCGCCCAGCCCATTAGCGATCGCCTGCCGTGGTGCCCGACTCCCCTGCGGCATCTCCTCGCTGTGCCCTTGGCCGCAACCCTTTGGGTGTTGCCCCTGTCCTTGGCCATTTTTGGGGTCTTTCCCGTCTATGGTCTGTTGGCCAATTTCTTGGCCACGTTCTTGCTCATTGTCTTGACCGTAGGAGGGTTCATCAGTGCCCTTGCCGCATTGTTTATTCCCAGTCTTGGGGCAACCTTGGCCGCAATGCTCTACTACCCGTGCCAGCTCCTCCTGTGGCTTGTGCCGGCGATCGGTCAATGGCCCGGGGCAATGATTGCCTTGGGCACCCTTGGCTGGGGACAGGTGGTGGTGCTGTACACCCTGATTCTACTCGTGTGGTGGCACCCTTGGTGGCAGCGCCACTGGCTGGCACTCTTTAGTGCCGGTATCGCCCTCGTGTTGGTTCCGTTCCTTATCCGCCAACAGATGCTGTTTCAGGCCACGGTCTTGGCCAGCAGCCGTGTGCCGACAATGGTCATTCAGCAACCGGCGGGGACAGTGGTCATCAATGGTGAAGATGCAGCGGTCTTGAGTGCTTTTTTAGCTCAAGAGGGGATTAACCGCATTGATTGGGCGATCGCCAGCGATCGCCATCGTTTGGCTTGGCCAGACATTCATGCCACAACCCCCATCCAACGGCTGACCTCAGTGGCTCCCCTCAGGGATTCGCAAGTACAGCAGCAGTTGGCCTCCCTCGCCATTTCCTTCCAAGTGCTTCCCTTGGGTCGCCCTGCTCACTTCGGGAACGTGGGCATTACTGTTGAGCGTGCCGATCCCACGGTGTTGCGTCTGCACCTTGGCAAAAGTCAGTGGTTATTTGTCAGCGATCCGGCTGGGGAGCAGCACCACTGGTTGCAGGGGGCAAATCTTGCGCCTGTGGAGGTGCTCTGGTGGTGGGGGCGATCGTTGGATCGACAACTGCTCAAACAATTGCAGCCCAAAGCGGTGATCTTTAGCCAAGCCCAGCTCGATCCCCAGATTCGCAACATTCTTGCGGAACAACGTATCCCCTACTTTGTTGTTGGCGAAGACGGCGAAGTTCGCTGGACGCCCCACCGGCCACTGCAGGCTAATCGGGATGCCACCCAAGAGAGCATTTTCTAGGGCTTGGGCAAGTTCAGTTTGGCGGTTGCTAGAGTCTCTTGGAGTACCTGCTGAATGCGGTTGGAATCCGGCGTTTTCCCCCCCATCAGATCACCAAAATAGACACAGGCTGCTTCCCCCAAAGCCCACGTATAGGCTGCTGCCCAAGAGGCTGCCACCACTGCCCCAAAACCCGGAATAAACTTAATGAGTTGCTGACCCACCAGCCGTGCCACAACGCCACCGCCAATCGTTGTGAGAATACCGCCCGCTTGCGAGGGGGAAAGGGTTTGGCCGTACAACTGTCCTAGCAAAATGACCATCACCACCTGTACCGCCACCAGTACCGGCATTGTGGCAAAAGGCAAAGGCACCGCCGACAGGGTGGCTGCCATGACTGCAAAGGGGGCAATGTAACGCCGCCCCACTTGACGATAGAGGGGGGCAATTTGCTCACTGAGATCGGACTGCGCCACTAGTTGTCGCAGCATTCTGGCCTCAGCTTCAGGAAGCACTGTTTCTAGGGTTGTGGCCAAGGCCTCAAAGCCATAAAAAACTGGCATATAGCCGTCTTCTTCTAGGGTAAAGTCAATGGGCACAAGGCGATCGCTAATGTCGGCAAAGCGTTGCTGGAGGCCAGTGATGGCGGCGTTAAGTTCCAGCAAGTCTGGCGGGTAGGGGAGGTGATTCTCTTGGCCGGGGGGATATAACTCGTGTAAACAGGTAATGGCAACAATAAAGGGAATATCGGGATGCTTCTGCTTGAGTTCCTTGGCCACCTGATGCAGGCGATCGCAGGCAAAGTCCGTCACCTTCACCGTCAGAATAATGACTCGCGCCCGTTGACTCTGCTGCAACAGTTGATCCAGTTCTGACACCACCTGCTCTGTTTGTTCAGGGGTTTCTCCTAATCCCACCGTATCGGTAAACGTCAAGAGAGGCAGATCTGTTGTTGGATAGTCGTAGCGCTGCGTTTGGCTCGTGTGGGGACGAAAACCGGAGCCAATAATTGTAGCCGCGGCGCCGGTAATTGCCCGCACAATTGAACTTTTGCCGGACTGCGGCTTGCCGATGAGCAAGACCTCCGTAACTGGTAATTGCTGCCGAGCGCTAACCAACACCTCGGCCAAGGCAGACGTATCCACCTGAAACCAGCGGCTGAGGGGTTGTAAATACTCGGGCAGAGGCTTAACGTTGGCTTTCACCACGCGGATCATCACCATAACTTGGGGACTCGCGGTAAATTGCGTCCAATTGGGCGCGGGCATCTTCCACACTCAGGGAACGCATCACTAGGAGTGGCTCATCAATGACTTGGCCATCACTATCGAGCAGCTCAGGATGACTGACCGTTCGCACCCGCGACGATGCAGTTTGTCGCTGCGATTCAATTCCTAGGGTCAATAAACTACGGATGAGGTTGGCCATCGCCAGTAGCGCTAGTACCGTAAAGGCAACAATATAAAGTAACTGCAACATGAACAGAGCACCTCCGAGCCAAGAGTCTAAGTAGAAGAAAGAAAGTTAAGCGTTACAATCGCTGGATTTGGAAAGACGATAGTGGTGGGCAACCTGCCAACACTCCATCAACAGCGTATGCCATTGCATTAACACTTGCGTATCCACCCCCACTTGTCCTGCCGTGGCGCGAAAGAGACTTTGGGTTGCAACAACATCATTCAACGCCGACTCAACCCGCGCCAACAAAGCTTGCTGCTCAGCCACCTCTAAAAACGGCATCACTTCGCTCTGCAACAGGGATTGCGCACGGCTAAACCAGTACCGAAAATCCTCGAGCAAGGGCTCAAGTAAGACTTTAAGCAATTGAGGTTCCGGCAGATTCGAGTGCAACATAGGGCAAGGGGGGCAACTTTACTTCTATCTTAAATCTTAATCTCGTTTACATATTGTTACAATCGTCTCTTTCCTCAGACGGGTTTGGGCAGTCATCCCAGTTATCTCAGCCATCAATAATGGGTTAGCAGCTCTAGTTCCTAGAAAAAGTGTCTGTTGTACCCTAGGTATAGGACAGCCGTGATCCCTCGCCAGAAGGTCGAGTGATTGCACATCCACTCATTGGCTCAAGATAGTTTTTTCATTTTCATGGGGTTGGCATGGATATCCGCGATTTTTTTGCCCAAAGTGCCGGTCGCTGGTTTTCGCAGCGTACCAGTCATCACCTTGCCTTTAAGCAAACGGAGTCAGGGAAGTCTCAGCTCACAATTGATCTACTTCCCGTTGATGATCCAGCGGTCATTGCCCTGTGTCAGCAGTACGAGATGGATCCCCAATGGGCGATTTGTGGGGCACGGGTGAGTTGGGATGGCACGATGGAATGGGATGCGGAAAAGCATGAAGGCTCAACGGTGTTGGTTCCCATTGCTGAAGCTGGCTCCGCCCATGAGGGAAAACTACTGCGGGAAATGGGCTATGCCGAAAAGGCACCCGTAGCGGGTCGATTTAGCATGGGCAGCGATGGTGCCCTGACCCTGATTACGGAGTACGAAACCATGTACTCGGAAGAACGGCTGTGGTTTGCCAGTCCGAATTTGCGGTTGCGCACCAGTATTTTGAAGCGCTTTGGCGGCTTTAGCATGGCCTCCTTCTGCTCAGAAATTCGCCTCGGGGTTACTCAACCCGCTCAGTCGTAATGCAGTTTTTACATACCGCCATTAATGTCACTGACCTCGACCAAGCGATTGCCTTTTACGAAGGGCTGTTGGGGCTGCAACGTGCCGATCGCCCCCTGAAGTTTCCGGGGCTGTGGTACCAAATAGGCGCGGTACAACTGCACCTGATCCAAGCGCCGCACGTGGTGAATTGCCAGCAAGATGGCGATCGCTGGGGACGGAACCCCCATGTGGCCTTGGGAGTGACGGATTTAGCGGCTATGCGGCACAAGCTAGCGGCAGCGGGAATTCCCTACCAAGTCAGCGCCTCCGGTCGGGCGGCAATTTTTGTTCAAGATCCGGACGGCAATCTGATTGAACTGAGCGAAATCTCGCCTAAAGTAAATGGCGGCACAGAAATACCCACAGGGGCAACAGGGCAATAAAACTGAGGGTACTCAAGGCAATGGCGGCGGGGGGCAGTTCGGCATTGAGTTCGTACTCCTCGGCTAAAATCAGAGCCGCAAAGGCGGTGGGGGTACTAGTCATGATGGCGATCGCCAACAGGGCATCTCCCCGCAAGCCAACGCCATAGGCCAGTCCTAACATCGGCAGGGGCAACAGCACCGTTTTGACCAAAGCCGGTAGTAGCGCCATGCCAAAGCTGTGCCATCCGGGCAGCCGACTCAGGCGAATACCGGTCAGCACAAAAGCTAAAGGAATCACGCAGCGAATATCAAGGCGTAAGGCCGCTGCCACTCCTTCTGGAAAGCGCATGCCATGGGTTAAAAAACCTGCCATGGCCGCCCAAAGGGTGGGTACGGTGGGGATCACCCCTAAGGCGCGCCACCACTGGTCAGGTTGGCTTTTGCCGTAGTACTGTCCCAGATAAGAACCCAAACCATAGGTGCCAATGGCATTTTGGGTGATGGCATAAAAAGTCGCCCAAGGCAGATCTGTTGGATTGAGCAGGGGAATGGCTACTCCCAAACCCACAAAACCGGTGTTGCCAAGGATACAGGCAATGAGGTAACTCCCTTGAAAGCGGCGCGCTTCTGCCACGGGTAACGTGGTGGTCAACGTGGGGGGGGTGTACTGCAGCCATTGGGGCAAAAAGTAGCGCTCTTGCCAGTGGGAACAGGCTTGGGCAATCCCATAGCCCACGATTAAGGTAAGAAATGCAAAAACCGGGGACAGCCAAATTAGGCCGGCGAAATCCGTATCGTGAACAAGGGCAAAAATTTGGAGGGGAACGCCCACCCAGTAGAGACCACGCCCCAACCATTGGGGAATGACGGCTGGCAGCCATCGCCCCAAGAGTAAGCCAAGGCTGGTCCAAAGAACAAGTGGACTTGCGGCACTGAGTGCATCTGCCATGGCGATCGCCAACTAACGCTGCTTCAGATAGCTATCTACCGCCTGCCGTGCTGTTTTCAGGTCAACCCCGAGATGCTCCCGGATTAGTTTGATGGCCTCAATGACACGCCCTGCTGCTACTGCTTGCATCGCTGCCATAGGAATGACAATGGCGGGCTCGCCCATCAAGAGGTTTCACGACTGGGTTAACGATTGCAGACGATGCTCAATGATAGCGAATTGTTGCTGGGCGGCAGCAAGTTGCTGTTGCGCCGTAGCCACGACCTCCGGCTGAGCCTTTTGGACAAAGTTAGGGTTGGCCAACCGCCCCTGCAGGGATTGGATGTCTCGCTCGAGGCGATCGCGATCCTTTTTGAGCTTGGCTGTCAGCGCCTCGAGATCCACCACGCCTGCCAAGGGAATGAGCACTTCGCTGCTGCCAACAACCCCACTAAACGCTTGCGGCGGTGCCGGGATACCGCTGCCAATGGTCAGGGTGTCTAGGCGTGCTAAATGGCGAATGTCCGCCGCTGCCGCTGTCAGGATCCGTGCATCCTCAGGACTGGCATCAATCAGCGCCGTAATCATCAACCCGGGCTTAATCCCTGCTTCGGCTCGCAAGTTGCGCAGCGTGCGAATGGTCTCCAGCACTATAGCAAACTGATTTTCAAGGTTTGGGTCAATGTAAGCCGCATCGGCAGTGGGGTAAGCCTGACAGGCCAACAACGCCGAGGTGGGCACTTGGTGCAAATTATGCCAAATTTCCTCGGTAATGTGGGGCATAAACGGATGGAGCAGGCGCAGAATCCCATCCAGAACCGTGGCCAGCACCTGTTGCGCGGTACGCTTCGCCGGAGCCTCGGAGCTTTGGAGACGGGGCTTCACCAGCTCGATATACCAATCGCAGAAATCCCCCCAAATAAACTCGTACAGCCCCTTGGCGGCTTCCCCAAGGCCGTAGGTTTCAATCCGCTCAGCGGTGGTTTGAATGCAAGTATGATAACGACTCAGCAGCCAGCGATCGCTCTCGGTTAAGGCGTTTTGTTCAGGGGCACCCAACTGATCGGGGGTCTGCCCTTCGAGGTTCAGCAGTACAAAGCGGGAGGCGTTCCAAAGCTTGTTGGCAAAGTTACGCGCCGCTTCCACCGTGGCCGATTCATCGGTTTTGCGATTGTACTCTAGGCGAATATCTTGGCCAGCGCCCACCACTTCTTTGACAAGGCTATAGCGCAGGGCATCAGTGCCATACTTTTCAATCAGAATTAGCGGGTCAATACCGTTGTTAGCGGACTTCGACATTTTTTTGTTGTTTTCGTCCCGCACCAAGCCATGAATATAGACATCGCGGAAGGGGATGGTGCCGGTAAAGTATTGCCCCATCATCGTCATGCGGGCAACCCAGAAAAAGATGATGTCAAAGCCCGTTACCAAGACGGCGTTGGGATAGTAGCAGCGATAATCGGGGGTGTCGTCCGGCCAGCCCAACGTGGAAAACGGCCACAGTCCCGAGGAAAACCAAGTATCGAGGACATCTTCATCTTGGCGGAGTTCAATGGCTTCACCAAACTGAGCGACAGCCTTAGCACGGGCTTGGGCTTCATCCATGGCGACGACAAAGGGGGTGTCATCCCGCACCTCCCCCTCGGTCTCACTCACCACGTACCACGCGGGAATTTGATGTCCCCACCACAACTGGCGCGAAATACACCAGTCGCGCAGATTCACCAGCCAATCGCGATAAACTTTGGCCCAGCGTTCGGGAATAAAGCGGGGGGCATGGTCATTGTCCAAAGCCTGCAACGTGGCATCGGCAAGGGGGCGAATTTTGACAAACCACTGGGTGGAGAGCAACGGTTCGATGGGCACTTTGCCGCGATCGCTGTAGGGCACCGTATGCTTGTAGTCTTCCACCCGCACGAGGTAGCCTTCCGCCTCAAGGCGCTCTACGACCTTTTTGCGCGCCACAAAGCGATCTAAACCGGCAAATTCGCCCGCATTCTCGTTCAGCGTGCCATCCTTGTGCATCAAGTTAATCAGCGGCAACTGGTGGCGCTGACCCATAACAAAGTCGTTGGGGTCATGGGCAGGGGTAACCTTCACACAACCGGTGCCAAAGGCAGGATCCACCAAGGGATCGCCAATGATGGGAATGTCACGGTTCATCAAGGGCAGGCGTAGCGTCCGGCCAATGAGATGGCGATAGCGATCGTCTTCAGGGTGAACGGCTACCGCGGTATCGCCAAGCATCGTTTCTGGGCGCGTGGTCGCCACCTCGACATAGCCAGAGCCGTCACTCAGGGGATAGCGAAAATGCCACAGATGCCCTTGTACTTCCCGGTTTTCCACTTCTAAATCGGAGACGGCTGACTGACTGGCAGGACACCAGTTCACCAGATATTTGCCCCGGTAGATCAGCCCCGCCTCGTACAGACGGTTAAAGGCCGTCAGCACCGCCCGCGACAAGCCCGCATCCATTGTGAAGCGCTCCCGCGACCAGTCCACCGACAGCCCTAAGCGCCGCAGTTGGCTAACAATCGTGTTACCGGAGGTATTTTTCCACGCCCATGCTCGCTCGAGGTAGGCTTCGCGTCCCAAGGCAAATCGCGTTGTGCCTTCTGCCCGTAACTGCTGATCCAAAATCGTGCTCACAGCAATACTGGCGTGATCGGTGCCCGGTAGCCAGAGGACATTGTCCCCCTTCATGCGGTGGTAGCGAATGAGCACATCAATCAGGGCGTGCTCAAAGGCATGCCCCATGTGGAGGCTACCAGTGACGTTGGGGGGGGGAATGACAATGCAATAGGGAGTACCACCTCGTTGGGGGTCAGCATGAAAAGCACCGCTGCTTTCCCACTGCTGTTGCCACTTGGCTTCGGCTTGGCGGGGGTCGTACTGGGTTGGGAGCGTGATCGCGTGTGTCATGGTTTCGGATGCACTTTGACAATCAATGGCCTAGGCCATCACCATACCACCATCAACGTTAAAGACTTGCCCAGTGATGTAGGCAGCGGCAGGATCTAGGGCAAGGAAGCGCACCATGCCCGCCACTTCCGCAGGCTCACCGTAGCGCCCAAGGGGAATAAATTTGAGAATTTCCTCGGCTTTGAGGCCAGCGGTCATTTCTGTGGCAATGAAGCCGGGGGCAACGGCATTAACGGTAATGCCGCGGCTGGCGAGTTCTTTGGCCACAGTTTTCGTAAACCCAATCACCCCTGCTTTGGCAGCGCTGTAGTTGGCTTGGCCGGGGTTGCCCATTTGTCCGGCCACAGAGGCAATGTTGATAATCCGCCCTCGTTTTTGTTTGAGCATCAGTTTACTCACGGCGCGGGTACACAAAAAGACGCCTGTCAGGTTCAGGTTAATCACCGCTTGCCAGTCTTCAAGGCTCATGCGCAGCAGCAGCGTGTCGCGGGTAATGCCCGCATTGTTCACGAGGACATCAACGCGGCCGTAGGTTTCGAGGGTTTTGGCCACGAGGGTGTCCACCGCGTCGGGTACGGAAACATCGGCGGCGATCGCCATCGCCTGACCCCCTTGCCCTTGGATGGCCTCAACCACCTCCAGAGCCGCCGCTTCTGAGCGGGCATAGTTGACCACAACACTTGCCCCTTGCTGGGCTAACTCGAGGGCGATCGCCCGACCAATACCACGGGAGGCACCGGTGACAATGGCAACTGCTGATTCGCTCAAGCCAAGATTCTCCTAAAAACGGCAATGGGACACTCGCACGCCAAGATAGTATAGGCTACAAACCAAAACAGTGATGCCCTGATTCGGAGCGCGCTTCACCGCTGATCATACCATCCCAGCAGCCGCTGCCTGAGGGATGGGGTAGCGCTGCATGGTAGCATTAGGGATCGCTTGCCCCCTATTGTTCTCAGCCATGGCATTTACCAAAATTCTCATCGCCAATCGCGGCGAAATTGCCCTGCGCATCCTGCGAACCTGTGAGGAGATGGGGATTGCGACCGTGGCCGTCTATTCGACGGTGGATCGCCATGCGCTGCACGTGCAACTGGCAGATGAAGCGGTCTGCATTGGTGAAGCCCCCAGCAGCCGTAGCTACCTGAACATCCCCAACATTATTGCTGCTGCCTTAACCCGAAATGTGTCCGCCATTCATCCGGGCTATGGGTTTTTAGCGGAGAATGCCCGCTTTGCTGAAATTTGCACTGATCACAAAATTACCTTTATTGGACCGAGTCCGGCAGCGATGCTGGCAATGGGGGATAAGTCCACCGCTAAGACGACGATGCAGCAGGTGGGTGTGCCAACAATTCCCGGCAGTGAAGGGCTGGTGCACGATGAAGAGACGGCGCGGGCGATCGCCCAGAAAATTGGTTACCCCCTGATGATCAAAGCCACAGCGGGTGGCGGTGGGCGGGGCATGCGTCTTGTGCGCTCGCCGGAAGAACTGGGACGTGCCCTGAGTGCAGCCCAAGGGGAAGCCGAAGCCGCCTTTGGCAATGCGGGGGTGTATCTGGAGCGGTTTATTGAGAACCCCCGTCACATCGAAGTGCAAATTCTGGCGGATAGCTATGGCAATGTCATTCACCTTGGCGAGCGGGATTGTTCAGTCCAGCGCCGCCACCAAAAACTTCTTGAAGAAGCCCCTAGTCCAGCGTTGACCCCCGAACTGCGAGCCAAGATGGGAGCCGCCGCCGTTGCCGCTGCCCAAGCCATTGACTACGTGGGGGCGGGCACGGTTGAGTTTTTGCTCGACAGCCACAATAACTTCTACTTCATGGAGATGAACACTCGCATTCAGGTGGAGCACACCGTTACCGAGATGATCACGGGGCTAGACCTGATTGCCGAACAGATTCGCATTGCCCAAGGGGAGCGACTGCGTCTGACGCAAGCGGATGTGCGCCTAATTGGCCATGCCATTGAGTGCCGCATTAACGCGGAAGACCCCGAACGCAATTTCCGCCCACATCCGGGGCGCATTAGCGGCTATCTGCCTCCGGGGGGACCAGGCGTGCGCATGGATTCCCACGTTTACACGGATTACGAAATTCCCCCCTACTACGACTCCCTCATCGGTAAGTTAGTGGTCTGGGGGAGCGATCGCCCCGCGGCGATTGCTCGGATGAAACGCGCCCTGCGCGAGTGTGCCATTACAGGCGTACCTACGACAATTCCCTTTCACCAGCACGTGATGGACACCCCCGAATTCCGCAGTGGCGTTGTCTATACCAATTTTGTGGATAAACTCATGGCCACCTTGGGGTGGAATACCTAATGGCTAGGTTGCCAAAACTCTTGATTGCCGCTAGTGGCACCGGCGGACACCTCTTTCCTGCCCTTGCAGTGGCGGCAGAACTCCCGGACTACGACATCCACTGGTTGGGCGTGCCCCAGCGCCTTGAAAATGAGCTTGTCCCCCAGCACTACCCCCTGCATCGGGTCAACTTCAGTGGCCTGCAAGGCAAAACCCCGTGGGCAAAATTACGTCCCCTGTGGCAGTTCTTGGGTGCCTTTTGGCAAACACGACAACTCCTGAAAAAGGAGCAGTTTCAGGGTGTGTTTACGACTGGGGGCTATATTGCAGCACCCGCCATTCTTGCGGCGTGCAGTTTGGGATTGGTGAGCATTCTCCACGAGTCCAACGCCCTCCCCGGCAAAGTGACGCGCTTTTTAGCACCGTGGTGTACGGTGGTGGCGCTGGGTACCGCTGCCAGCTTGCCCTATTTTGAAAAACGGAAAGTGAATCTGCGGGTGACAGGAACGCCCGTGCGCCCCGATATTCTTAACCCCGGAACCCTAGACCTCCCGATTCCTGCGGATGTCCCCCTGATCCTAGTGATGGGGGGCAGCCAAGGCGCCGTGGCCATCAACCGCCTTGTGCGCGAAGCCGTCCCCCAATGGCTGGCGGCAGGGGCATGGGTCGTCCACCTAACGGGTGCCAACGATCCGGACATTCAAGCCGTACAGCACCCCCACTATCTTGTCTTTCCTTTTTTTGAACCGATGGGGCCACTCCTGCACCGTGCCGATCTCGTCATTAGCCGGGCGGGAGCCAGTGCCCTGACGGAACTCACCCTCAGCGGCACCCCAGCCCTCTTGATTCCCTATCCCTACGCCGCCGAAGATCATCAAACGGTGAATGCCGAAGTCCTCGTGGCCGCCGGTGCTGCCGAAATGATCCCGCAAGCGCAACTCACGGGCGATCGCCTCGGGCAAATCATTTTAGAATGGCTAGGGCAGCCGCAAAAACTCCAGACGATGGCCGCCAACGCCCGACGGTTAGCTGTACCCGACAGTACGCAGCAAGTTGCTGACCTTGTCCGCACCTTTATTCCCCCCAGCCAACGCCTATGACCCCGATTCGACTTCTGTTTGTTTGCCTTGGCAATATCTGCCGTTCCCCTGCGGCGGAAGGCATTATGCAAGACCTCGTGGCCAAAGCAGGGTTGCAGGATAAGATTCAGTGCGATTCTGCTGGTACCAGTAACTTCCACATTGGCGATCCACCGGATGCCCGCATGGTGATGACCGCTCGCCAGCGGGGACTGCACCTCAGCAGCCGCGCCCGCCAATTTCATCACGGTGATTTTGAAGAATTTGACCTGATTTTGGCCATGGATCGGGAGAATTATCAGGATATTCTCCGCCTTGATCCTGAGGGAAAATATCGGGACAAAGTGCGGCTGATCTGTGACTTTTGTCAACACCACAGCACCAAAGAAGTGCCGGATCCCTACTACGGTGGCCGCCAAGGCTTTGAAAAGGTATTGGATTTACTGAGCGATGCCTGCGCTGGGCTGCTGGCTTACCTGAAGGAAACGTTTCCTCAGCTACAGGAGCAACCTTGATGGACTATCGCAGTGCAGGGGTGGATGTCGCCGCAGGACGAGCCTTTGTGGAGCAAATTCGTCCCTTGGTTGAACGGACGCAACGCCCAGAGGTGGTGGGTCGTCTCGGTGGTTTTGCTGGCTTATGCCGTTTGCCTAGTGGCTACCGTCAACCCTTACTGGTGTCGGGTACCGATGGTGTTGGCACTAAGCTAAAACTGGCGCAAACCCTTGGCCGTCACGAGACCGTTGGCATTGATCTGGTGGCCATGTGCGTCAACGATGTTCTTACTTGTGGGGCAGAGCCACTCTTTTTCTTGGACTATATTGCCTGTGGTCACCTGAGTGCCGAAGTGATGACCGCCGTGGTGGCAGGCATTGCCAAAGCGTGCGAGGCGGCAGGCTGTGCCCTCTTAGGAGGCGAAACCGCAGAAATGCCGGGGTTTTACGACGAGGGCGTCTATGATTTAGCAGGCTTTTGTGTGGGGGTGGTGGAAGCTGATCAGGTACTGGATGGCTCGCAGGTGCAGGTGGGGGATGTGGTACTGGGGTTGGCCAGTTCTGGTTTGCACAGTAATGGCTTTAGCCTCGTGCGCAAAATCGTGGCCGATCGCCAAGTGAGCTGGCAGGACACCCCCGTGGGCGATCGCCCCCTTGGGGAGCTGTGTCTGGAGCCGACTCGACTGTACGTCCAACCCATTCAGGCGGCACTGCGGCAAGGGATTCCTGTGCATGGCATGGCGCATATTACCGGTGGTGGCTTACCCGAAAATTTGCCCCGCTGTTTAGGCCAAGGTCAATCGGTTGCCCTGAACTGTCAGGCTTGGCCCATTCCCCCCCTGTTTGAGTGGCTAGGTCGGGTTGGCAACGTTAGTCGGAAAGAACTCTTTAACACCTTTAATATGGGCATTGGTTATACCGTCCTTGTGCCCCCCGACGCTGTTACCACTGCGCAGCAATGTTTTGAGCGCTTTGGTATTGAAAGCTATGTCATTGGCACTGTGATCAACGGTAGTGGCACAGTAGAGGGGATCGACTGACGGAGTTGCCACTCTCTGCCCAACTGCAAACTTGAGAAAATCACAGTAGGCTAGGAGTAGATGCCTCTATTCCCGTGGGAGTTATGAGCGAACCCCGCCTGCTGGAGGTGGCACGACAAGGCGATCCCCGTGCCATCAGTACCCTCTTGAACGCTGTTCTCTTACCCAAACGAGTTAAGGCAGAGGTGAGTCGCCAAGGCACTACCCTAGCCATCACGCTACATTCCGAGAAAATGCTCAATCAAGGTGCTGCGGTCACCCTCATCCGAACCGCCTTGGAGAAGCTGCACTTACCAGACATCGATGCGGTTGTGATTGAGTCGCGGGTTTTGGGGGCACCTCTGTGGGATGCTGAGTTTCGTTTGCGATCGCCGGCACCGATGCCAGAATCACCCCCCGTTCAATCAGCGCCATTACCTGCCGTTGAGGATGCATGGCAAGAGTCACCAAAGCCATCGCCTGCCGTTGAGGATGCATGGCAAGAGTCACCAAAGCCATCGCCTGCCGTTGAGGATGCGTGGCAAGAGTCACCAGAGCCATCGCCTGCCGTTGAGGATGCGTGGCAAGAGTCACCAGAACCTCCCCAGCCTCCTGTTGCTGAAACGGCTGAGACACCCTCTGCGCCTGCCACATCAGAGCCGGATGCCCCAACACTGATGGATTTGATGGCAGCATTTGTGGAATCAACAGCGCCAGAACCGGTTGAGTCTCCAGCGCCGGCGATCGCCAGCCCTGATCCTGACGACGGCAACGAAGACATTACCCTCTCTGATCTGGCAACGGCATTGTATCCAGAACCTTTGTCTGACCCAGCAGACCTGCCGCAAGAAACATCAGCAGCCGAGGGTTTTACTGAACAGATATTAGAAACTGCCGATGTTGTATCTGAGTTGGCTGAACCAGAGGCTTTAGAAATGGCGGATGTCTTATCTGAGTTAGAAGATCAGAATCCCTCAACGGCTGAGGCCAGTTCCTTCCCACCCCTTGCAGATCCATGGTTAGAGGCGGATCCCAGTCCAGCGCCAGCAGCGACGACGACCGCAAACGCACCAGAAACCACCCCTGAACCTCCTACAGAGGCTTCCGAAACCAAAACAGCAGACTATACGACTCCTGTCATCGAAAAAGTGCCCCGGGATGGTCAATCAAAAGTGGCAGGGGTGGCTGGCATGGTTATGGGCTTGGGGTTTTGCGCCACCGGTTTGGGTACAGTCATTGGCTTACCCATGGTTGTCGGCGGCATGTGGATGCTAGGGGATGAAGAAGTATGGCGGGGCGATTGTCCCCACTGTGGCCAAACCTTAAAAGTCCCTGTAGGAAAACTGTGGCGATTTAGCTGTCCCAGTTGTCAAGGGCTGATTGAAATTAAGCATGGCCGCTTTTACCGCCGCTTTGCTGCTCAATCGGACACACGATCGTGAACTAATTCTGGGCAAGAAGCCCCCAAGTCTGCAGTTTGATATAATCCAAACTACCTTGACGGCGATCGCCCTCAAGCCAACGCCAACTAGCATCAGTTCTAAAATCTAAAAATTGGCACGCCTTTGCAGAGAACCCCAGACCAATGACTTCAAACACAACAGTACTCAACGACTATCGCCAACACACGCAAGAGCGGGCTGCCCTTGGGATTCCGCCTTTGCCGTTAACCGCAGCGCAGGTGTCAGCAGTTTGTGATTTACTACAGCAACCACCCGCAGGGGAAGAAGATTATCTGTTGCATTTGTTGCGGGATCGCGTGCCCCCCGGCGTTGATGAGGCTGCCTACATTAAAGCTGGCTTTCTGACGGCGATCGCCAAAGGAGAACTCACCAGCCCCCTCATTTCCCCTGTAGCCGCCGTCGAACTCCTCGGCACCATGTTGGGGGGCTACAACGTCCAGTCGTTGATTGATCTGTTGCGCCACCCGAATGATGAATTGGCAGTCGCCGCAGCGCAGGCACTCAGTCACACGCTACTGGTCTATGATGCCTTTCACGACGTCCAAGACCTGATAGGGCAGGGCAATCCCTATGCCCGCCAAGTCATGGAATCTTGGGCCAATGGTGACTGGTTTACTCGCCGTCCTCAATTACCAGAGGCGATTACGGTGACCGTCTTCAAAGTGCCCGGTGAAACCAACACCGATGATCTGTCACCCGCACCCCACGCCACCACCCGTCCCGATATTCCTCTGCACGCCACCGTCATGCTGGAAAATCGCCTGCCCGGGGCTTTGCAAATTATTGCCGAACTCAAACAAAAGGGGCACCCCTTGGCTTACGTGGGGGATGTGGTTGGCACTGGCTCCTCACGCAAGTCAGCAACGAACTCCGTCATTTGGCACATTGGCCGTGATATTCCCTACGTGCCCAACAAACGCACGGGTGGCGTGTGCTTAGGGGGCAAAATTGCACCAATTTTCTTCAACACGATGGAAGACTCCGGTGCCTTGCCCATTGAGTGTGATGTCACCGCCATGGCCATGGGGGATGTCATTACGATCTATCCCTACAAGGGCGAAATTACCAATGCGGCAGGGGAGGTCATTAGTACCTTTACCCTCAAGCCCGACACCCTGCTGGATGAAGTGCGAGCCGGTGGTCGCATTCCACTGCTGATTGGTCGTACGCTCACTGACAAAGCCCGAGCCGTTCTTGGCCTTGATCCCAGCCCCTTATTTACCCGACCCACTGCGCCACAAAACGATAGTGGCAAAGGCTACACCTTGGCGCAAAAAATCGTTGGTAAAGCCTGCGGCTTAGCGGGTGTTCGCCCGGGTACCTACTGCGAACCGGTCATGACAACGGTCGGCTCCCAAGACACCACAGGGCCAATGACCCGCGACGAGCTGAAAGAGCTGGCCTGCTTAGGCTTCGGTGCAGATTTGGTGCTCCAGAGCTTCTGCCACACCGCCGCTTACCCGAAACCGGTGGACATCAAAACCCACAAAGAATTACCGGACTTCATCCAATCCCGTGGCGGTGTGTCCCTGCGACCCGGGGATGGCATCATCCATTCTTGGTTGAACCGGATGCTGCTGCCGGACACGGTGGGTACTGGTGGTGACTCCCATACCCGTTTTCCCTTGGGGATTTCCTTTCCGGCAGGCTCGGGGCTGGTGGCCTTCGCCGCTGCTTTGGGTGTGATGCCGCTGGATATGCCCGAATCGGTGCTGGTGCGCTTTAAGGGCACTTTACAACCGGGGGTGACGCTGCGGGATATTGTTAACGCCATTCCCTACGTAGCGATTCAGCAAGGGAAACTCACCGTTGCCAAGGAAAACAAGAAAAATGTTTTCTCTGGCCGGATTATTGAAATGGAAGGGCTGCCAGACTTACAACTAGAACAAGCCTTTGAACTCACCGATGCCACGGCGGAGCGATCGGCGGCGGGGTGTACCATCAAACTCAGCGAAGAGACAGTCGCCACCTACCTGCGATCGAACATTGTCTTGCTGAAAAATATGGTGGCACGGGGCTATGGGGATGCCCGCACAATTTTACGGCGGGTGAAAAAAATGGAAGCTTGGCTGGCAAATCCCACCCTGCTTGCAGCGGATCCGGATGCTGAGTATGCCGATATTTTGGAGGTGGACTTGGATCAGATCCGCGAACCTCTAGTGGCGGCTCCCAACGATCCCGACAACATCAAAACCCTTTCCGAGTGCGCTGGTGATCCGGTACAAGAGGTCTTTATTGGCTCCTGTATGACGAATATCGGCCATTATCGCGCTGCTGCCAAAGTTCTCGAAGGGGAGGGAGCCGTGAAAGTTCGCCTCTGGATTGCGCCGCCCACCCGTATGGACGAGCAGCAACTACGGGAAGAAGGGTACTACGGCATCTTCGCTGCGGCCGGGGCACGCATGGAAATGCCGGGTTGCTCGTTGTGCATGGGGAACCAAGCGCGGGTAGCAGATAATACCACTGTGTTTTCTACGTCAACCCGCAATTTCAACAACCGCATGGGTAAGGGGGCTCAGGTCTATTTGGGATCGGCGGAACTGGCCGCTGTCTGCGCGCTGTTGGGGCGTATTCCCACGCGGGAAGAATATCTTGAGATTGTCACTCGCAAAATTGATCCTTTCGCTGCCGATTTGTACCGCTACCTCTACTTTGACCAAATTCCAGACTACGAAAACCAAGGTCGTTTAATTCCGGTGGAGGAAGAAAACAAACTCATGGCCAGCGTTACCCTCTAAGGTTACCGAACAGTGATTAATTTGCTAACATAAGCTCACAATTAACCACTTTTACCCATGTGGCATACGTTCCCCTAAGAAAAGCTGTCCAGTCTCTGGGGTTGCACCCCAACACGCTCCGCAAGTATGCAGACCAAGGCAAGATCGACTCGATTCGCAACGAAGCAGGACAACGCCTGTTCAATGTCGAGTCCTACCTGCGGCGAACAACTCAGCCTACCGTTGTTTGTTATTGCCGTGTCAGTTCCCGTAAGCAAAGAGACGATCTTGCAAGACAAGTCCAGTTCATGCGCGAACGCTTCCCAGCAGCCGAAATCATCCAAGACATCGGTTCTGGACTCAACTTCAAAAGAAAGGGACTGCAAACCTTACTGGAACGACTTATGCGCGGCGATAAGCTCACGATTGTGGTTGCCCAACGAGACCGGCTCTGCCGATTTGGGTTCGAGCTGTTCGAGTTTATGGCACAGCACAACGGTGGCTCAATCGTGGTTCTCGACCAGACTGTTCACAGCCCAGAATCTGAGCTTACCGCCGATCTTCTCGCCATCCTTGACGTCTTCTCGCGCCGAATCTCAGGGCTTCGCAGCTACCGCCAGAAGATCAAGGAAGATTCGTCTCTTCCCAAACCCTGAGCAGCGAGCCATGCTCAAGCAGTGGTGGGGACGCGCTTCGCGAAATGGTGTTTCCCGATACGTTTACAACAAGACAATTGAACATCTGCAGCAGCCCGATACAAAGGCTCAGTGGATGGCTGTAGCTCAGATTATCCCAAGAGCTTTGCCAGAGTGGGCAACATCGGTTCCGTACCAGATTAAGAAGATTGCCGTAAAGGATGCCTGGGAAGCCAAAAGGAAATACAAAGAAGACGGGAAAATCCCCCGCTGCAAGTTTCGTAGCCGCAAGGATAAGCAACAGACGATATTCATCCCGCTCGCGAAGCGTGTCCCCAGACGGCTATCAAAGATTGTGGCGTGTATCACACGCTCTTGGGAAAATGTGTTCTCAAAGAGCCACTCCCTCAAAGCTTCAGTGATGGTCGGTTAACACTTGCCTATGGCGAGTATTACCTGCTCTGAGGAAGTGCAGCCCCAGCAGACCGAGAACCAAGGTCGCGGGGTTGCCTTGGATCCCGGTGTTCGCACGTTCATCAGGTTCTTGTCTGAGTCGTCCTACGGGTGGATTGGAGAGGGCGCTAATCTGTGTATCCAGAAACTCTGTTTCAAGCTGGATAAGCTCATCTCCACGATGAGCAAAGCCAAATCTGAGCAGAAGCGGCGACTCAAGAAAGCGGCTGACCGGATAAGAGTGAAAATCAAGCACCTCATCGAAGAGTTGCACCACAAAACAGCAAAGTTTTTGGTGGACAACTTCGATGTGATTTTGTTGCCCTCGTTTGACACCTCTCAAATGGTGAGCCAATCGCGGCGCAAGATTCCCTCTCAGTCGGTGCGGCAGATGCTTTCTTTATCCCACTACCAGTTCAAGAAGCATCTGGAGTGCAAAGCTTGGAAGTCGGGGAAGATTCTTTTGTCTGACATCAAGGAAGCTTATACGTCCAGAACAGTTTCTTGGACAGAAGAGGTGAAGCAGATTGGCGGTTCCCAGACTATCACTGATAGTGTTGGGAACTCTATGAACCGGGACTTGAATGGTGCTCGCGGGATTTTCCTGCGGGCATTGGTTGATACGCCTTGGTTGAGAGAAAACCTCAATTTATGTATTCGTTAGCGTTTGTTAGCGAAAAAGTATCGGGATGTCTTGGTTGGATTTTCTAATGCGGCTGCTGGCGGCATCGTCTTTTGGCATTGCGGTGGGGCTGGAGCGCCAGTGGCGACACCGTATGGCAGGGTTGGTCACCCACACATTGGTGGCCATGGGCTCGGCTATGTTTGTGATGTTCTCACTAATGTTTCCCAGAGAAGGCAGCCCAACACGGGTGGCAGCACAAGTGGTCTCGGGGATTGGCTTTTTGGGCGGTGGTGTGATCCTGCGGCAAGGCTTGACGATCCGCGGCCTCAATACAGCAGCAACCCTCTGGTGTGCGGCAGGGCTAGGCATTCTAGCAGGGGGTGGTTATGTTGTGCATGGCTTAGTTGCAACAATTTTTGTTGTTATGGTAAATGTTGTCCTACCGATTTTGGGCGATCGCCTCAATTTGCACAGCCAACCTTATACTGGGTTGGAGTACAGCTACCAGTGCGAAATTATTGCCCGATTGCAGGAGGAAAGTCTTATCCGAACCATTTTGCTGACCAGTATTGGGGGTGACTTACAAGTACGCTCGCTTTGGAGCCAGCACCCGATTGATGCCCCCGATCGCGTGGTGATTTGTTTGGAACTAACTTGTCATGAACGACAGGATACCGCAGTAGAGGTTCTGATGAATCGCTTAAGCCTAGAGCCTGGTGTCTTAGCCACTCGCTGGTCAGTGCAGGAGCGGTTGATCTAATGGTAGATAGCAAAACAGTAACGGCGATTTATACCGATGGTGCTTGCGAAGGTAACCCGGGGCCAGGGGGCTGGGGCGTCGTCATTTATTTCAGTGATGGTTCAGTGCATGAACTGGGGGGCGGGCACCCGCAAACAACGAATAACCGCATGGAGTTACAGGCGGCCATTGAAGCCCTCAAGCTGTGGCAACAGTTGAATCCGGAGGGGGCGATCGCCCTCTACACCGATAGCGAGTACGTCCTGAAAGGGATTACGGAATGGATTCATAACTGGAAACGGCGAGGCTGGCGAACAGCCAGCAAAAAACCAGTGTTGAATCAGGATTTGTGGCAGGAACTGGATGCTCTAAACCATGAGTCAATTCGCTGGCATCACGTGCGTGGCCACACGGGGAATGTGGGGAATGAACGCTGCGATGCGATCGCCCGCAGTTTTAGTCTCGGTCAACCGATAGCCCTAACACAGCAGCCAACACTGCTGGAGTAATATCCCGGGTGGCTTCAAAGACGGCAGTGGCACCCGCTGCCCGCAGGCGATCGCCATAGGTTGGCCGATCCGATGGCTTAACGTGGGGAGGAATAACGCCAAGGCCACACCAGGGGGCAGACATTTCTTGGCGAGCATTGACCACGGTTTGCATGTCGGCGACGGTATCCCCAATATAAACTGCGGGAGTTTTGGCATCCGTTGTTGCTTGCCAGTAGGCGCGAATCAACCCCTCCGGATTTGGTTTGCCCGGCGCATCTTCCATGGCAATGAGGAGGGGCTGCTGAAGTTTTAGGCGCTGTTTGAGCACATACTCTGCCGAGTCGCGGGTAGCACCACTAACAAAGCCCCAAGCCATACCTGCTGCGCTCAGCGCCTGAAAATACTCCAAATCCACCAACAGTGGCTCATCTTGGATATAGCCCGACCACTCTTGACCGGTGTAGCGATCTTCAAAAAACGTGACAAGAGCCTCATAATCTAGCGCCACTGCCGCACGGGGTTGTCCCTGCCGTTCAAAGTAGCGGTAAATCAACTCTTGGGAGCCTTCCCAGTCATTGTTCCAGCAGCCTTCCGCTTTAAGTTCGTCAATTTCCTTTTGGCTGGGGCGGTAGGCGCCTTGGGTAAAGTGCTCCACCGTATCGGCCAGTGCCCGGCGGTAAGAGCGGCTGACATCGCGGACAACGCCATCAATATCAAAAAAAATACAGGCACGGGGGTTCAATCGTTTCGGGCTCCCAGAGGATCAAAAAATGACTTGTAACCATTTGAACTCATTCGCTATTATAAAAGATGGTTTATTTTCAAAAACTTGCTTGGGAGGTTCCAGTTGTCCCGCTTCACCCTTAGAGTGCTCTGGTTAGAAAAAGATGTCGCGATCGCGGTTGATCAGGTGGTCGGCAAAGGCACAAGCCCCCTCACCTCTTACTTTTTCTGGCCACGCACCGATGCTTGGGAACTCCTGAAAGCTGAGCTAGAAAGTAAGTCATGGATTTCGGAAGCGGAGCGCATTGAACTGTTGAATCGCGCTACCGAAATCATTAACTACTGGCAAGAAGAGGGCAAAAATCTTCCCGTGTCCGAAGCTCAAAAACGCTTTAGTGACATTAGCTTTGTGGGCACTGCCTAGGCTTTAACTTGCAGTACTGAAAAAGATTCAAAACGCAAAGGAAAAACAATTATGGGTTTGGTTTTATATGGGATTGTCGTTGCCGGGGCGATCGCCCTCGCGGTTGGCCTATACTACACGCTGCGTGCCGTTAAGCTCATCTAGTGAGCTTAGGTCACGTCTCCTTGCGGGTATTGCTGCCACAATTGAGTGCTTTCTCGCAAGCTGCTATAGTCACCATTTCCCAGAATCAGGTGATCCAGCACCGGTATCCCCATGAGTTGACCCGCTTGTAAAATTTGCTGGGTTAGTTCAATATCCGCTTGACTGGGTTCCAGATTGCCTGAGGGATGGTTGTGGGCAATAATCAAGCGGCTGGCATTGCGACGCACTGCTTCCCGAAAAATTTCCCGTGGATGAGCCAAGGTTTCAGTGGCTGTCCCAACACTGACCACATGAGCGCCCAATAGGCGATGCCGCACATCCAACAACAGCACCGCAAAGCGTTCAGTGGGTTGCCACATTAAATCCGCACTCAGGACTGCCGCCGCAAGAGCTGGATCGCTAATGATCGTCTGTTCCGCTGGCCGTGACTGAAACACCCGCTTGCCTAGTTCAACGGCGGCCAAAATTGTCGTTGCCTTTGCCGGCCCTACCCCCGGAATAGCCATGAGTTCTTCAGGGGTAATGTCCCGCAAGCGACTCACGGCATCCCCCCCCTCCCCATTGCCCTCTGCCAAGTGCTTCAGAATAAACTGCCCTAACCCAATTGCTGAAAGCTTCCCCGGCCCTTGCCCTGTCCCCAACAAGATCGCTAACAGCTCGGCAGAACTCAGATAACGCGCCCCATGGCTCATGAGTTTTTCGCGGGGGCGATCGCCCACAGGTAGATCCGTAACGCGCAATGAGTAGGACGACATTGTCTAGACAACAGTAGCAACAGCATTAGGACACTCCCCTCAGCATACCAAGGCACGATACCGATATGCCGATGGCTGAACTGGCGCAGGTTAGTGGTTACTAGTTGACTTTTATTTTCATTTGATTAACACTGATACAAGTAAAGAGCAGAATTTTTTTCTGTTTACCCTCAATGAACTTGCTGCGAATCATCTCCTTACTTTCATCTGAAGGAGGGGTATATCCTCCTAACCCTAAGTGATGGCGATCGGGAAACCTGATTGCTTAAACTGTCCTGAAAACAAGTCTTTGAGGTGACTACGTACAACGCAATTGTAAGTTGAGGAGTGAATCATGGTGCAACCGTTACGGGTTTGCTTGGGGCTAGCTGTTGTTCCGGTAACAATGGCCTCATCTGCATTAGCTGCAAATCAATCTCAATATACCTTAGAAAGCAATTTGTCAAATTTGGGAGGCAATATTGAAATTCAAAATCAACAACTGCCCACCTCGAGTACAGTCATTGCCCAAAATCGGCGCACGCCAGCTCCCATGCCCTCGGTGGCGGAATTAGAATCTGGCTCTGTGGTAACTCCGGCTACCGCACAATCTCAAGAGCGCAGCCTTGCCATTCCCCAAGCCCTGCCCCAAGTCACCTCGGTCAATCAGCTTTCCGATGTGCGTCCCACTGACTGGGCCTACCAAGCCTTGGCCTCCCTTGTGGAAAAATACGGCTGTATTGCGGGGTATCCCGATGGCACGTTCCGGGGCAACCGCGCTGCGACGCGCTACGAAATGGCGGCAGCGTTGAATGCCTGCTTGGATGTGGTGAGCGATCGCTTTGCCACCCAAGAAGACCTTGCCACCCTGCAAAGGCTGGTGCAAGAGTTTTCTAATGAACTAGCAGGGGTAAAAGGGCGGGTGACGAACTTAGAGGGGCGCGTGGCTAACCTTGAAGCAACACAGTTTGCCACGATCACCAAGCTGCGAGCTTCAGTGCTCTTTAACCTCTCGGATGTGTTCACCGGGGATGTGGCGGTGCCTGCCCCCGGTAGTGGACCGAGTATTAACGATAATCCGGTGTTTACCTACCGCGCCCGCTTCAACTTCGACACCAGTTTTTCCGGTAAGGATGTGCTGCGAGTGCGGCTGCAAGCGGCCAATATGCCAGCTTATCAAGCGGTTACTGGCACCAATATGGCTCGCTTGGCCTATGACACCAATACTAACGGAGCCTTTGGCTTAGACGACCTTTACTATCGCACCCCCATTGGTAACCGTCTCTTCCTTGCCTTCGATGCGAATGCCGGTAACTTTGATAAAAACGTTTTTGTTTTTAACCCACTCCTGCAATCTGATGAGACGGGTTCCATCTCCCGCTTCGGTCGTTTTAACCCCATTTACCGGATTGGCGGGGGCGGCGCTGGGGTATCGCTGCGCTACAAAATCCTTGAAAACAAAGATCGTGGTACCGGTCTAGACTTTAACATCAGCTACCAAGCACCTCGGGCAGGCTTGCCTTTTGATCGGTCAACTAATCCTGCGGGTCCCAACAACGCCCTTGGCAATGATAACGGCTTCTTTAATGGTGCCTATGCTGCTCTGGCGCAACTGGATATCCGACCCATGAAGAATCTGGCCCTTGGGCTAACCTACGTCCGCTCCTTTGGTACAAACATTGCTGGCGGTACCGGTAGCAGTGGCTTTGCTGGGTCAGCCGCTAATCCCACTGGCGTGAACGATCGAAATACGGCGGCGGATAGCTTTGGCTTCCAGTTTACCTACCGACCGATTCCTAAATTTAACGTTGCGGGTTGGGTGGGGTACTCCGATGTCCGCGTTGTCCAAAATGCCACTGACTATACAGCTGGTGCCAGGAATGCCGAAGTTCTCAACTGGGCGATTAGCGCTGCTGTACCGGATATTTGGCAAAAAGGAGACGTGTTGGGGCTGATCTTTGGTCAACCACCCCAAACCATTAGTGTCAGCAATACCTTTGGTGGGTTTGCTCCTTCCACCGCCTTTAATTCCTATCACATTGAAGGGCTATATCGTTTCCGGCTGTCACCCAACATTGCTGTTACTCCAGGAATTATTGCCTTGGTGAACCCCAACAGCAATAGCAACAATGCCCCAATTATCTTGGGGGTTGTCCGCACCACCTTTACCTTCTAGCCACGAGCCACTGAAAACCTAATAAGCTCTATTGCCCCGACAGAAAATGTCCGGGGTTTTTTATTGTTGTCGATGCTTCACACCCCAGTGGTGATTGTTTCCTCCTGTCACGAAAACACAGATTTTTGAATAAAATACAGGTGCCTTGAAATTTAAGGGGGGCGCTTGTGTCTGTAGGAATTGAGTTCAAAACAGAGAAGAAATTGTGGTCAGATGAAGCGTTTATGGCACTGCCTGAAGACGGGGGTCGCTATGAAATTATCAATGGGGAATTAGTGCAGATGGGCAATTCAGGAGCATTACATGGTTATGTCTGTAGTCTCCTCATTACCGCCTTAGCTAGCTATGTGATGTCCCAAAAGCTGGGTGTTATTTTAGACTCCAGTACGGCATTCAAAATGAAAAGTGGCAACTGGCGATCGCCCGATGTTTCTTTCTTTGCCAAGGAGCGCTTGCAGGGGCTGACCGAACTGCCCACAGGATTTCTCGAGGGTGCGCCTGATCTCGCCGTTGAAGTGCTATCTGCGGGAAATACCGTGGCCGAAATCCACGATAAGCTGGTTGACTACTTCGACAATGGCACCCGGCTGAGTTGGGTTATCCACCCGAGTGAGCACTATGTTTTAGTTTATCGCTCTGCCCAAGAACCGGAATGCCTTCTGAAATCGGTTGATATTTTAGATGGCGCAGAGGTCGTTCCGGATTTTAGGTTTCCTGTAGCGAACCTGTTTCAGCAACTGTCGTTTTAGATGAGTCAAAGATCGCGATGCTGAAAGGGCTTTGCGCCCTCACCGCTGTAATCAGCAACAATGTGCCCGTTGCCCACTAATTGATATTTATAAGTCACCAGACCCTCAAGACCCACCGGCCCCCGCGGCGGCAGCTTATGGGTGCTAATGCCCACTTCGGCACCAAAGCCGTAGCGAAAGCCATCGGCAAAGCGGGTGGAGCAGTTATGGAAAACGCCTGCGGCATCCACTTCTTGTAGAAAGCGGGCAGCGGCGGCTGGGTCTTCGGTGACAATGGCTTCGGTGTGACCAGAGCCATAGGTGGCAATGTGCTCGAGGGCAGCGTCGAGATTGGGCACAACCTTGATGGCCAAGATGCGATCGCAATACTCTGTTGCCCAGTCGCTTTCGCTGGCTAAGGCCATGGGGACCAGATGACAGGCAATGGCATCCCCCCGCAGTTCCACTCCTGCTGCGGTGAGGGCAGCGGCGACTTTGGGTAAAAAAGTTTCAGCAATGCCCCGATGGACAAGGAGGGTTTCAATGGCATTACAGGCGGCGGGGTACTGGGTTTTGGCATCGACGGTGATGGCGATCGCCTTGTCCACATCAGCGGCAACATCCACATAGAGATGACAGAGGCCATCGGCATGTCCTAGGACTGGAATGCGGGTGTTGTTTTGAATGTAGCGGACAAACTCGTTGGAGCCGCGGGGAATAATCAAATCCACCCACTCCTCTAGTTGCAGTAGCTCGGTAATTTCGGCGCGCCGCATGAGCAGGGCGATCGCCTCGGTGGGAACCCGAGACTGGCTTAAGCCTCGGTGAATGGCCTGCATAATGGCTTGACAGGAGTGACTCGCTTCTTGTCCCCCTTTGAGGATGGCACCATTCCCCGATTTAATGGCTAATGCCGAAATTTGCATGACCGCATCGGGGCGAGCTTCAAAGATCACCCCCAGTACCCCAAGGGGACAGGTGACGCGGCTCAGGATTAACCCTTCATCCAGTTGCCGATGGAGTTGGCGTTGTCCTAAGGGATCCGGCAGCGCTGCCACCTGCCGCACACCGGCGATCGCCGATGCCAGTTTATTGGCACTGAGTTCTAAACGGGCGTAGAGGGATGGATTCAGACCATTTGCCTGCGCCTGCTCACAGTCGGCTTGGTTTGCCGCCAAAATTTCTGGGGCTGCTGCCTCTAGCGCCACAGCAACTGCTTCGAGGGCTTGATTGCGGGCTGTGGCATCAAGGAGTGCCAACACGCGGGCAGCGTCATGAACCGCTTTTACCCGCTGCACAAGGGAGGATTCCGTAACCGCCATAAGTTAGGGGGGAGGAGAAGAAGTATCTAGACAGATCCTACGGCAAATTGCTCCGTAGGTATGGTAGGTTAACGGCAATTAGGTTGCCCTAGGGGGTATTTCGTTACCATTGCCCAAGGTGGAAGTTTAGGAGGATCATGCGGATATTATTTGTTGCTGCCGAAGCCGCTCCCTTAGCCAAGGTGGGGGGAATGGGGGATGTTGTCGGTTCCCTGCCCAAGGTGTTACGGCGGATGGGTCACGACGTGCGCATCTTTATGCCCTACTACGGGTTCTTGCCCGACAAGATTGAGATCCCCAAAGACCCTGTTTGGGTGGGTTTTGCTATGTTTCAGACGTTCCATGTCTATGAAACAGTTCTCCCTGGGTCAGACGTACCCCTATACCTCTTTGGGCATCCCAGCTTTAACCCCCGTCGTGTTTACTACGGTGAGGACGAGGACTGGCGGTTCACCCTGTTTGCCAACGGGGCGGCGGAGTTTGCTTGGAACTACTGGAAACCCCAGATTATCCACTGTCATGACTGGCACACGGGTATGATTCCAGTGTGGATGCACCAATCTCCCGATATTACAACCGTCTTCACGATCCATAACTTGGCCTACCAAGGACCGTGGCGCTGGCGGCTAGAACAAATCACGTGGTGTCCTTGGTACATGCAAGGCCACAATACAATGGCAGCAGCGGTACAGTACGCCGATCGCGTCAATACCGTCTCCCCCACGTACGCGGAACAAATTAAAACCCCTGAGTACGGCGAAAAGCTGGAAGGGCTGCTCTCGTTTATTAGCGGTAAGCTTTCGGGTATCCTCAACGGTATCGATACCGAGATGTTTGATCCGAGCACCGATCGCGCGCTTGTGCAAAACTACTCCGTCGATAGCTTGGAAAAACGCAAAGCAAACAAAATTGCCCTGCAAGAAGAGTTGGGGCTGGAGGTGAATGCTGGCCGCTTTTTGGTGGGCATGGTCACCCGCCTTGTGGAGCAAAAGGGGTTAGATCTGCTGATACAAGTTTTAGATCGCTTTTTGGCCTATACCGATAGTCAGTTTGTGCTGTTGGGCACGGGCGATCGCTACTACGAAACCCAGATGTGGCAAATTGCTTCCCGTTTTCCGGGGCGCTGTAGTGTGCAGTTGCTCTACAGTGATGTGCTCTCCCGGCGCATTTACGCTGGCGCTGATGCCTTCGTCATGCCCAGCCGTTTTGAACCCTGTGGCATTGCCCAAATGATTGCCCTGCGCTACGGCTGTGTGCCGATTGTGCGGCGGACTGGCGGACTAGTGGATACGGTCTCCCATCACGATCCGGAGACCCAAAAGGGAACGGGCTACTGTTTTGATCGCTACGAACCACTAGATTTCTATACCTGCCTCGTGCGGGCATGGGAAGGGTTCCGCTACAAACCGGAGTGGCAGGCTTTGCAACAGCGGGGGATGCGGGAGGACTTTAGCTGGACGAAATCGGCGCTGGCCTACAATGCCTTGTATAACTCCATCTATGGCTTGCCACCGGAGGCCATGCCTACTCCTCCTGTGCATCTCCCCACGGGTGTTGCGGCCTCCTAGTGCCCACGAACAGTGATCATTCTGGCCTACGAGTATGTGGACCCCCTCTGGCAGCCGCTCCCAGAGGCTTCCCAGTGGGGCAGTGAGATTGATCGCTGGGTGTTGGATGTGGAACCCCAGCGACCCCAATTGCGCCAGTTACTGGCTCACCTACAGCCCGGCTATTGGCTACTGCCCAGCTTGAGTGCTTTGGGTCGGAACATTTTTGAAGTGAGCGATCGCCTCAAGAAATTGGAGGCAGCCGGTATTACGGTGATTGCCTTGGCGGAAGGCTATGTGAGCGATCGCCCCGTTGCCGCTGAGCGCTTACTTGACCTCTGGCAGCAGGTGAAAGACCAACTGCACCGGCAAACCCTCTGCCATGGCCATGCCCGCAACCGCCTCAGGCATCAACCGCCACCCGGGCGGGCACCCTACGGCTATCGGCGGGGCAAAGATCATTACGTGGTGGATCGGGGCGCGGCAGTGGTGGTGAAGGATTTGGTGGAGCACTTTTTGCTCTATGGCTCCCTGAGTGCGGCGGTTCGGTTTATTGCCACTGCCCACCAGAAAAAAATTAGCGTCACCACCGCGCGCCGTTGGCTGACCCATCCGGTTTATCGGGGCCATCTGCGCTACCAAGGCCAGACGGTGATTCGCAATACCCACGCGCCCCTGATCTCCGCCGACGAAGCGGCACAAGTGGATCGGCTGTTGCGTCGCAATCGCGCCTTACCCCGCCGCAGTGCCAGTGCCCCCCATCCCCTCGCTGGCTTGGTGGTGTGTGGCCGCTGCCAGCAACCCTTTGGCCGCACCCAAGTGAGTGGCTATCGCCAAGTCCCGCAGTACTCCTATCTCCGTCCCCTCCGCTGTCCGGAAATACCCAAGTGCCGCAGCATTCCTTACCCCCATGCCCTTGCAGCGGTGATTGAAGAAATTTGCCGCTGTTTACCGCCAGCGATCGCCCAGTTGGCACAACCCCCTGACCATCTGAGGGAGGCGATCGCCCAAGTGCAGCAGCACCTTGAGCAACTCCAAGCTCTCGAAGCCAGTGGTGTGTTAGATGCTGAAACCGCTCAACTGCGACGCTATAAACTCCAAGCCCAGCTCTCGCAACTTCAAGATCAGCAGGCGCAACTGCCTCCCAGCAACCTCCTTCAGCTAGCAGTGACCCTCGGCCAATCCCAGTTTTGGTATCAGCTTTCAGCCACTGAACAGCGGTTTTACTTCCGCGAATTCTTACGCGCCATTGAAGTTGTCAGCCGACCTCAGGAACAATGGCATGTCCGCCTCCAGTTCATTTTCTAGCGCCGTGCAGTGGCAATGGTTCGTTTACTGTGAACCGTTACGGCAACCCCTCGTGACCAGTCAGGGCATCTGGCGATCGCGCCAAGGCATCTACCTCCGCCTTCAGGACGCGGCGGGACGCTTAGGTTATGGCGAAATTGCCCCCCTTCCCGGTTGGGGCAGCGAATCCTTAGCCGCCGATATTGCCCTGTGCCAGCAATTACCCTCCCACTTGACCCCAGCGATCATCGCCCGCATTCCCGATCATCTGCCAGCGGCTCAGTTTGGGTTTCACACCGCTTGGCAGAGTGTGGGGCGCTTACCCTATGTCCTTGATCCTCCCCAACAGTGGCCGCAGTGTGCCCTCCTCGGCAGCGGGGAACAGGCGCTCCACGCGTGGCATTCCCTTTGGCAGCAGGGGTACCACACGTTTAAGTGGAAAGTGGGGGTTGGGGCGCCACAAAGGGAACAGGCGATTCTCCGTGAACTCTTACAACAGTTGCCGTCAACCGCAAAGCTCCGCCTTGATGCCAACGGGGCTTGGAATGAGCCGACTGCCCGCCAATGGTTGCAGTGGTTAGACATGCAAGACGATAGGATTGAGTTTGTTGAGCAGCCGTTGCCCCCTGAGGATTGGCCGGGTCTGCAAAGACTTGCCCAAGCGGTGAACGTGCCCCTTGCCCTAGATGAAAGTATCGTCAGTTACCAACATTTAGAAATATGGCAGGCGCGGGGCTGGCCGGGGCTGTACGTCCTCAAACCCGCTTTGATGGGGAATCCCCAGCGGCTAAACCAACTCCTTGTGCAAGGACTGCGGCCTGAGCGATTGGTGTTCTCTTCCGCCCTCGAAGGGGCGATCGCCCGCACGGCCATTTTCGCCCACTTCCCCGCTTGGCAGCCCCAACGCGCCCTCGGCTTTGGCGTGGAACGCTGGCGACCAACAACTCTCCTCACCTCCCTTGCGGATTATGCCAGTGAATGGCAGCGCCTTGACAATTATGGTAAAAATCACTATAAATAGAACAGCTTCTTTCTCGCCAGTGCCATGACCGATCTGACCCTTGCCGCCAGTGATTACAGCCTGCTCACAGATTTATACCAAATCACGATGGCGGCAGCTTACGCCGGGGAAGGTTTGGCCATGCTGCCCGCTAGTTTTGAGGTGATGGTACGACGGCTCCCCCGCGGGCACACCTACCTAGTGGCGATGGGTTTAGCCCAAGTGCTCGACTACCTGAGCCAGTTTCAGGTTACCCCAGCGCAAATTGACTATTTACGGAGTTTGGCGGTTCTTCAGCGGGCACCAGCGCAGTTTTGGGAACTTCTGCAAAAGAGTCGCTTTCAGGGCACAGTGTGGGCAGTACCAGAAGGAACAGTGGTGTTTGCCCAAGAGCCGCTGCTGCGGATTGAAGCCCCCCTGTGGCAAGCCCAGTGGCTAGAAACGTTTATTTTGAATACGCTCAATTACCAAACGCTGATTGCCACCCGCGCCTCGCGACTGCGGCAAGTGGTGGGGGAGGGTGTCCCCTTGCTGGAATTTGGCACCCGCCGTGCCTTTAGTCCCCAAGCCTCCCTTTGGGCGGCACGGGCTGCCTTAGCGGCAGGATTTACGGCTACTTCTAACGTCTTGGCGGCGCAGCAGTTGGGGGTGGTTCCCACCGGGACGATGGCGCATTCGTTGGTGATGGCGATCGCCACCCTTGCGGGCAGTGAGCAGGAAGCGTTCACGGTATTTTTGCGCTACTATCCCGATGCGGCTCTGCTCGTCGATACCTACGATACCCTCAGTGCCGTGGCCACCCTTGCCCAACGCCAAGCGGCAGGGGAACTGCACGTGCAAGCGGTGCGCATTGACTCCGGCGATTTGGTGAGCCTCTCGCAGCAGATCCGCCAATACCTCCCCCACGCCAAAATCGTTGCCAGTGGCGATCTAGACGAAACGGAAATTCGCCGCCTCATCGCTGCTGGTGCCACGATTGATGCCTACGGCATTGGCACCAAGCTCGTGACTGGTGATCCGGTAAACGGGGTGTACAAACTTGTCGAGATGAATGGCCAAGCAGTCATGAAAGCTGCCAGCGGCAAAATGACTCTGCCGGGACGCAAGCAAATTTACCGCCGCCCCAGTGGCGACTGTTTAGCGTTAGCCGATGAAGCCGATGTCTGGGGAGAGCCGCTGCTACAGCCGGTGATGAAAGCGGGGGAACGGCTGCACCCTCCTGAGTCCCTCAGTACCATTCAAGCTCGTCATCGCGCGAGTCTGAGCGCCCTACCGCCGAGCCTACAGGACACCCCCCAGCCCGTAGTCTATTCCCCTGCCCTTGAGGCCTTAGTGCAGCAGTTACGGAGCCAGCCATGACCTTCGCCCTCTTTGGCACAAGCGCCGATCCCCCGACCGCTGCCCATGGCGATATTTTGCGGTGGTTGAGCGATCGCTACGACCGGGTGTTGGTTTGGGCCGCCGATAACCCCTTCAAAGAACAACAAACGCCCCTGCCCTTGCGGCAAGCCATGCTCGACCTCTTGGTGCGCGACTTAAACTGCCCCAATGTGGAGCACCATCCTGAGCTTAGTTTTCCCTACACCCTGCACGCCGTTGAAGCAGTACGTCAGCGCTGGCCGGATGAACCGCTCACCCTCGTTGTCGGCAGTGATGTCATTGCTAAGCTACCCCACTGGTACCAGGCCGAACAACTCCTGCAACAGGTGACCCTACTGGTCTTGCAACGCCCGGGAGTTGTGATTAACCGCGAGGACTGGCAAACCCTGCGCCGCCTGTGTCGCCGTTTAGAGTTAGCCAACTATCGAGGCCCCCAAGTGTCTTCGACGGCCTACCGCGAACAGCGAGATACCCAGCAGCTCCTGCCAGCGATCGCCCAGTACATTCAACAGCAAGGACTGTACTCTTGAGCTATGACCCCGCCCCTTGCCGAATTTGTGGTTGGCGTTGACAGCGTCATTTTTTCGGTGGACACCGATGGTAATCGCCTCTTGGTGCTTTTAGTGCAGCGGCAGCATTGGCCGTTTGCGGGGGAATGGAGCTTACCGGGTACCCTTGTGCGTCAAGGCGAGTCCCTAGAAGCAGCAGCCTATCGCATCTTGGCGGAGAAAATTCGCGTCAATAACCTTTACCTTGAGCAGCTTTACACGTTTGGTGAGCCGGGGCGAGACCCACGGGAAGCAGACAGCGGCTACAGCAAGCGCTATCTCTCCGTAAGTTATTTTGCCTTGGTGCGCTTTGACGATGCTGAACTGATTGCCGGAGACACTTGGGTACAGTGGTTTGACGTGCAGGCCTGCCCGCCCCTCGCCTTTGACCACAGCACGATTTTGGCTTACGGTCACCGTCGCCTTTGCAACAAGCTAGAGTATAGCCCCGTGGCCTTTGATGTGTTGCCGGAGTACTTTACCCTGAATGACCTCTACCAACTCTACAGCACGGTTCTGGGTGCCAACTTTGCCGATTACTCGAACTTTCGCTCACGGCTCCTGAAGTTAGGCATCTTGCAGGAGACCAACCAAAAAGTCGTGCGCGGCGCTGGCCGACCCGCGACCCTCTACCGCTTTGATCGGGAAGCCTTTGCCCCGCTGAAGGATAAACCCCTCGTCTTTGTATAGGATTTGCGAGTTTCTCATGGCCGTGCATCTATGGATTGCCCAACTTAACCCCATCGTGGGTGACCTCAAGGGGAATGCCCGTGCCATTGCCGCAGGGGTAACAGCGTTGCACCAGCGCCAGCCCGTGGATTTAGTGATTACCTCAGAATTGGCGCTGTGTGGCTACCCGCCCAAGGATCTCCTCCTGAACCGTTATTTCATTGAAGATATGCAACGGGAATTAGCCGCCCTTGCCCAAGCCTTACCGCCGTCGGTGGCAGTGCTAGTAGGAACAGTGCTCCCCAACCCGGAAGCAAGCCGTAACGGCGAAAAGCCCCTTTACAATGGCGCTGCTCTGTTACAGGGGGGGAAGATTCAACAGGTCTTTGCCAAGCAACTGTTGCCCACCTACGATGTGTTTGATGAAAGCCGTTACTTTGCCCCTGGCCGCACCGATAATTTGTGGACGTTGGCAACCGAGGGCGATCGCCTCAGAATTGGTGTCACGATCTGCGAAGACCTCTGGAACAATGAAGCCTTTTGGGGACAGCGCCACTATCCGAAAAATCCCGTAGCGGAGTTAGCCGCCCAAGGGGCACAACTGATTGTCAATCTCTCGGCCTCCCCCTACTGCGTGGCAAAGCCCAAGTTGCGCCAAGCTTTGATTGAACATACAGCACAGCAGTACGGTTGTCCCCTCATCTACGCTAACCAAGTAGGAGGCAATGATGACCTGATCTTTGATGGCACTAGCCTTGCGGTCAATGCAGCAGGACACATTGTTAGCCAAGCCCCAAGTTTTCAGGAGGATTGGTTGCCGTTAGTCTGGTCAGATGGGGACTTACAACCCACCACCCGTGCCCCCTTGCCAACAACAGAAGCTGCCGAAATTTGGCAGGCATTGGTGCTGGGGGTGCGGGATTATGCCCGTAAGTGTGGGTTTAGGCAGGTGGTCATTGGCCTCAGTGGCGGTATTGACTCGGCCTTCGTGGCGGCGATCGCCACCGCTGCTGTCGGGTGCGAGAACGTCTTAGGAGTCCTCATGCCCTCCCCCTACAGTTCCGACCACTCGATTCGTGATGCCAAAGCCTTGGCGGTGAATCTCGGCATTGCCACGCAGGTTCTGCCCATTGCTCCCCTGATGGAAACGTACCAACAGGTCTTGGCTCCCCTGTTTGCTCAAACCCCTGCCGGCGTGGCCGAGGAAAATATCCAAGCTCGTATTCGTGGCACCTTACTGATGGCGATCGCCAACAAATTTGGTCATCTTCTTATTTCCACCGGCAACAAGTCCGAGTTAGCCGTGGGCTACTGCACCCTCTACGGCGACATGAGTGGCGGCTTAGCAGCCATTGCTGATGTCCCCAAAACCCGGGTCTATGAACTTTGCCGCTGGCTCAATCACCAAGTTGCTCAAGGAAAACCCATTCCTGAATTAGCGGTGCAAGGTCGCAGTGTCATCCCTGAGCCTATCCTCAGCAAGCCTCCCAGCGCCGAACTCAAACCCAACCAAACCGACCAAGATAGTTTACCCCCCTACGACATCCTCGATGGCATTTTGGCGCTGATGATCGATCGCCACCAGTCGGATGCGGAGATTGCCAGCCAAGGTTATGATCTTGCCCTTGTGCAGCAGGTGCGACGGATGGTGCAGCGGGCGGAATTTAAGCGCCAGCAAGCCGCTCCCGGGCTTAAAATCACCGATCGCGCCTTTGGCTCCGGTTGGCGAATGCCCATTGCTGCTCGCTGGTGAGCCATGAATCAAAGCACTGGAGGATTGGTAGGGCTGGAATGGGAAGCGGTATAGTTAAGAAACGATGGGAAATATGAAGTTTAGTTAAGAGCTATGCTAATTGCGCCGTTTGCCACAAACCCGCCGCTGATGGCGGAAGCTGTGCGGTCGAGTTACCAAGCCCTGCAGTGGGGGAAAAACCTGTTTGCGATCGCCCATAAGACTCTAAGTGCTCGCCTCTTGGGCACCTTGTTCCCCACTGAGGAGCGCACCCAGCCCTTGACCCCAGAGCTGCAGGCGTGGATCAAAGAGCGTTATGAAGCCCTGCTCAACCAAGATTGGCAAGATGCTGACGCTGGATTTTATCCGGCCAGCTTGCTCTTTGATGCGCCTTGGCAAGAGTTTTTCCAGTTTTATCCCACCCTCTGGCTAGACTTGCCCCAGATGTGGCAGCGGGCGCGATCGCGGCGGTTTCAAGAATTTGCCGCCTCCATTCCCCTTGAGGCCTATCCCCCGTACTACCGCCAAAACTTCCACTACCAAACCGACGGCTACCTGAGCGAAACCTCGGCCAACTTATACGACGTGCAAGTGGAAATCCTCTTTGGTGGCACTGCTGATGCCATGCGGCGGCGCGTCATTGCTCCCATTGCCCAGCACTTGCAATGCCAGCCCCAGTTGCAGCCCGTGCGCATTCTCGATGTGGCCTGTGGTACCGGACGCACCCTCAAGCAACTGCGCTATGGCTTTCCCAAAGCCGCCCTCTTTGGCATCGACTTGTCCCCCACCTATCTGCGCAAAGCCAACCGTTTGCTAGCCGAACAAGTGGGTGACCTGCCGCAACTGATCCAAGGCAGTGCGGAAGCCTTGCCCTACGTTGACAACTACTTCAGTGCCATCACTTGTGTGTTTCTCTTCCACGAGCTACCGGCACCAGTCCGGCAGCAGGTGATTAACGAGTGCGCGCGGGTGCTGCAGCCCGGCGGTATTTTGGTAATCTGTGACTCCATTCAAGCGCTAGATTCCCCAGAGCAACGCCCAATGATGGAAAACTTTGCCAACCTGTTCCACGAACCTTACTATCGCAACTACATTGAGGATGACCTGAACCAACGGCTTGAAAAGGCTGGGCTTCTCCTCCAGCAAGTGCAACATCACTTCATGAGTAAGTACTGGGTTGCCCTCAAACCCGAATCAGTGCCACTCCCTAGACGCTAGGGGCTGCTGTACGGCAAGATCAATTGAGCCATGCAACCAAATGATGCAAAAAGATAATGCAACTGCAAACGATTTCTACGCCCATTCCCGACTGGTCTGGTGATCTGTTGACGATCGCCGTCTTTCAAACGGAAGGTACCCTCACGCTCACTGCCCCCTATAGCGAGCTGGATCAGCGCCTCAACGGTCTGCTGCAAGAGCTGATTAACGATGGGGAATTTCAGGGCAGGTCCGGCACCTCATTGCTGATGCGGTTGCTGCCCAACTTTCCCATTAAAAAGCTGCTCCTTGTAGGCTTAGGGAGTCGCAACGAATTTAACCTTGACGCTCTGCGGCGGACAGCGGCCACAATTGCCCGCACGGCGCGGCGCGAAAAAGCAAAGACCCTTGGGATTGCTGTCCCCAGTGAAGCGGGTGATCCCAGCGAGCTCACCCAAGCAATTGCTGAGGGCGTTCTACTGGCGCTGCACACGGATGTGCGCTTTAAGTCGGATCTCGAGGCGCGCAAGCTCTTGCCCTACCCAGAAACGGTCAGCCTTCTAGGGCTTGGCGATCAAGCAGCGGCCATTGCCCGTGCCCAGCAGATCTGTGAGGGGGTGATTCTGGCGCGAGAACTGGTGAATGCCCCCGCCAATGAAGTAACGCCGGTAACCTTGGCGGAAACCGCGCAAAGCATTGCCAATCGCTATGGTCTCACCGCTAAAATTCTCGAGCGCGAGGACTGTAAAGCACTAGGCATGGGAGCATTCTTAGGCGTGGCGCAAGCCTCGGATTTGCCGCCCAAGTTTATCCACCTCACCTATAGTGGCTCACCCCCCATCCAGAAAAAAATTGCCCTCGTTGGCAAAGGGTTGACCTTTGACTCTGGCGGTCTCAACCTGAAAACCCAAGGCGGCATTGAAACCATGAAAATGGATATGGGCGGAGCCGCAGCGGTCTTGGGAACTGCCCAAGTGATCGGCCAACTCCAGCCCGCTGGGTTAGAGGTGCACTTTATTATTGCCGCCACCGAAAATATGATCAGTGGCCGTGCGCTGCACCCAGGGGATATTCTCACCGCCTCCAATGGCAAAACCATTGAGGTGAACAACACCGATGCCGAAGGCCGCCTCACCCTTGCCGATGCTCTGGTCTATGCGGAAAAGCTGGAGGTGGATGCCATTGTTGACCTCGCGACTCTCACTGGTGCCTGCATTGTTGCCCTAGGGGACACGATTGCCGGACTCTGGAGTAGCAACTCTGAGCTAGCGGCAGCACTGCAGAAGGCCAGCGATCGCAGCGGTGAAAAGCTCTGGCAAATGCCCCTTGAGAGCAAATACTTTGAGGGTATGAAATCCCAAGTGGCGGACATGAAAAACACCGGTCCGCGCTCGGCAGGCTCAATTACGGCTGCCCTCTTCCTGCAGCAGTTCGTGAACAGTACGCCGTGGGCACACTTGGACATTGCCGGTCCTGTTTGGGCAGAAAAAGAGGATGGCTACAATAACCCCTGCGGTACGGGCTACCCCGTTCGCACCCTTGTGGAGTGGTTGCTGAGTTATACCCAGCCTTAGACAGCGATGCGATCGCCCCAACGCTTGCTGGTGCATCCCTGTCAAATTCGGGATCAGCAGGTGCACCTAACCCCTGAACAGGTGCATTACCTCTGCCATGTGCTGCGCTTGAAACCCACCGATACCGTTTGCATCCTCGATGGCCAAGGGCATCGCTGGCATGGCCAACTGGGGGGCGATCGCGCCACCGTCCATTTGCTAGAGATTCGCCCTCCTTCTGGTGAGCTGAAAACCGAACTCATCCTCTGTTTGGCGCTCCTGAAAGCCCCTAATTTCGAGCAGGTATTGCAGCAGGCCACCGAGCTAGGAGTGCGGCAAATTGTCCCGATTCAGACAGCGCGATCGCTTCTGCAACCCAGCGCGAATAAATACCAACGCTGGCGGCGCATTGTCCAAGAAGCTGCCGAGCAATCCGAACGCCTCTATCTGCCGACCATTGGCCAGCCCCTCACCGTCTCCGAGATGATCCAGCGCCTGCCCCAAGGCTATGTGGGTAGCCTCCGCAGCAACGTTCTCTTGGCAGACTATTTCCCTACGATCCCTTGGCAGGCCCCCCTCGCGGTGGCGATCGGTCCGGAAGGGGGTTGGACAACCGCTGAACTCGATCACATGGTGGCCGCTGGTTGGCAAGAATTTTCCCTTGGTTCTCGCCCCCTGCGCGCTGTTACTGCGGCGATCGCCACCCTGAGCCTCCTCAGCCATGCCTGCCAACAGCAGCGTTCCTGATTTAGCAGCAGCATTGACAACGTCACTTTAACCTCGATACACTAGAAGTTCGGTGAAATTAACGTAAGCAGCAATGCCCACCATCCAGCAACTTATCCGCCAAGAGCGGGAACTGTTGAAAAAGAAAACGAAATCCCCTGCCCTCAAAAGCTGTCCACAGCGACGCGGTGTCTGCACACGGGTATATACAACCACCCCTAAAAAGCCTAACTCGGCACTTCGTAAAGTTGCTCGGGTGCGTCTCACCTCTGGCTTTGAAGTCACCGCCTACATCCCCGGTATTGGCCACAACCTGCAGGAGCACTCCGTTGTGATGATTCGCGGCGGTCGGGTCAAGGATTTGCCGGGCGTTCGCTACCATATTATTCGTGGCACCCTAGATACTGCGGGGGTCAAAGATCGCAAGCAAGGTCGCTCCAAGTACGGCGCTAAGCGTCCAAAACCCGGCGAAGCTGCCGCCACTGGCAAGAAAAAATAGTTCTCACAATTTTTACCCTCAGTACCCATCCACATTTCTATTTACTAGAGCAAAGCTAAAATCCCTATGTCTCGTCGCACGCGCGCTCAGAAACGCCCTACCTCTCCCGATCCGGTGTACAACAGCATCTTGGTCAACATGCTGATTCAACGGGTTATGCTCAACGGCAAAAAATCCCTTGCTAGTCGTATTGTCTATAGCGCGATGAAAACCATTGAAGAGCGCACTGGGGAAGATGCGCTGCAACTCTTTGAGCGCGCTGTCAAAAATGCGACTCCCCTCGTGGAAGTAAAGGCGCGGCGGGTTGGGGGTGCCACCTACCAAGTACCGATGGAAGTTCGTTCGGATCGGGGCATTGCCTTGGCGCTGCGTTGGTTAGTGCAGTTCTCCCGCAAGCGGGCAGGTCGCTCTATGGCTGCTAAATTGGCTAACGAGCTCATGGATGCTGCCAACGAAACAGGTAGCACCATCCGGAAGCGAGAAGAAACTCACAAAATGGCGGAAGCGAATAAAGCCTTTGCCCACTATCGCTATTAAGCCCCCAAACATGCAACAACCCGTCAAAGAGTTGGATACAATTAGTTAAGAATTCTAACGCAATGCAACAAGTAAGGAGGTAGCTGTGGCACGGACAACCCCGCTAGAGCGAGTGCGAAATATTGGGATTGCCGCTCATATTGATGCGGGTAAGACAACCACAACCGAGCGTATTCTATTCTATTCCGGTGTGGTGCATAAAATTGGTGAAGTGCACGAAGGCAACACCGTAACCGACTGGATGGAGCAAGAGCGGGAGCGGGGCATTACAATTACTGCAGCAGCCATCAGCACCTCTTGGAAAGACCACCAGATCAACATTATTGATACTCCTGGCCATGTGGACTTCACAATTGAAGTGGAACGCTCCATGCGGGTGTTGGACGGGGTCATTGCCGTCTTTTGCTCCGTAGGTGGTGTACAGCCCCAATCGGAAACCGTTTGGCGGCAAGCGGATCGCTACAGCGTGCCGCGGATTGTCTTTGTCAACAAAATGGATCGCACTGGTGCCAATTTCTACAAAGTTTATAATCAAATTGTTGATCGCCTGCGGGCGAATGCCGTGCCGATCCAACTGCCCATTGGTGCCGAAGATCAGTTTGTCGGCATCGTAGATCTTGTGCGGCTGCGCGCCAAAATTTACAAAGATGACTTGGGCAAAGAGATTGAAGACACCGAAATTCCCGCTGAGATGGCGGAGCAAGTGGAAGAATTCCGCACTAAGTTAGTCGAGGCCGTCGCCGAAACTGACGATGTGCTGATGGAGAAATACCTCGAAGGGGAAGAGCTGACGGAGGAAGAAATCCGTACGGCGCTGCGCAAAGGCACAATTGCCGGTACTATTGTCCCCATGCTTTGCGGCTCAGCTTTCAAAAACAAGGGGGTACAGCTTCTGCTGGATGCCGTCGTGGACTACCTCCCCTCCCCCATCGATGTGCCCGCCATTAAAGGGCATCTCCCCGATGGTACCGAAGTGGAGCGAGCTGCAGATGACGATCAGCCCCTAGCCGCTCTAGCCTTTAAGATTATGGCGGATCCCTACGGTCGTCTAACCTTTGTGCGAGTCTATTCTGGCATTCTCAAAAAAGGGAGCTACGTGCTCAATGCCACCAAAGGCAAAAAAGAGCGCATCTCGCGCTTGATTGTGCTCAAAGCTGACGAACGTATCGAAGTTGATGAACTGCGTGCTGGCGACCTTGGGGCAGCCCTTGGTTTGAAAGAGACCTTTACAGGTGACACCCTGTGTGATGAAAGTGCACCGGTGATTCTGGAATCGCTGTATGTGCCGGAACCGGTCATTTCCGTGGCTGTGGAGCCCAAAACCAAGCAAGATATGGAAAAGCTCTCCAAAGCTCTGCAGTCGCTGGCGGAAGAGGATCCCACCTTCCGAGTGAGTGTAGATCCAGAAACCAACCAAACCGTGATTGCGGGCATGGGGGAGTTGCATCTTGAAATCCTTGTGGATCGGATGCAGCGAGAGTTCAAGGTAGAGGCGAATATTGGTCAACCCCAAGTGGCCTATCGTGAAACGATCCGCAAGCCCGTCCGCGCGGAAGGCAAGTTTATTCGCCAAAGCGGTGGTAAGGGTCAATACGGCCATGTGGTCATTGAAGTGGAACCCGCAGAGCCCGGAACCGGCTTTGAGTTTGTGTCGAAAATTGTCGGTGGTGTTGTCCCCAAAGAGTACATTCCTCCGGCAGAACAAGGGATGAAAGAAGCCTGTGAGTCGGGTATTCTGGCAGGGTATCCCGTGATTGACCTCAAGGTCACCTTGGTGGATGGTTCCTATCACGAAGTTGACTCTTCGGAAATGGCCTTCAAAATTGCGGGTTCCATGGCCATCAAAGAAGCGGTAATGAAGGCCAATCCGGTACTGTTGGAGCCAATGATGAAGGTGGAGGTCGAGGTTCCAGAAGAATTCCTTGGGACAGTGATGGGAGATTTGATTGCCCGTCGCGGTCAAATTGAGGGGCAAACGGCGGAAGGTGGCATTGCCAAGGTAACCGCCAAAGTTCCTCTCGAACGGATGTTTGGGTACGCCACTGATATCCGCTCGAACACCCAAGGTCGGGGCATTTTCTCGATGGAATTTAGCCATTATGAGGAAGTCCCCCGCAATGTAGCTGAGGCAATCATTGCCAAAAATAAAGGGAACGCATAGTCTAGTACGAGGAACAACATGGCACGCGCTAAATTTGAACGGACAAAACCGCACGTTAACGTTGGAACCATTGGTCACGTTGATCACGGTAAAACGACGCTGACCGCAGCAATTACCATGACGTTGGCAGCCTTGGGTAAGGCCACTGCCCGTAAGTACGATGAAATTGATGCTGCCCCTGAAGAAAAAGCTCGTGGGATTACCATCAACACCGCTCACGTTGAATACGAAACCGAAAAGCGCCACTATGCCCATGTGGACTGTCCCGGGCACGCTGACTACGTGAAAAACATGATCACGGGTGCAGCTCAGATGGATGGTGCCATCCTTGTGGTGGCGGCTACTGATGGTGCCATGCCCCAAACCAAAGAGCATATTCTGTTGGCTCGTCAGGTCGGGGTACCCAGCATCGTTGTCTTCCTGAACAAAGTCGATATGGTGGATGACGAGGAACTGCTGGAACTGGTGGAACTGGAGTTGCGGGAGCTCCTTAATGAGTATGAATTTCCCGGTGATGACATCCCCATTATTCGTGGTTCGGGCTTAAAAGCGCTGGAAGCGATGACCGCCAATCCTAAAACCCAACGCGGTGAAAACGAATGGGTGGATAAAATCTATGAGCTCATGGATGCAGTGGATGAGTTTATTCCCACGCCTGAGCGGGATATTGATAAGCCCTTCCTGATGGCGGTAGAAGACGTGTTCTCGATTACGGGTCGTGGGACAGTGGCCACGGGTCGGATTGAGCGCGGTAAAATCAAGCTCAATGAAACGGTGGAACTGGTGGGTCTGCGGGAAACTCGCACCACTACGGTGACCGGTATTGAGATGTTCAAGAAGAGCTTGGAGGAAGGGATTGCTGGCGACAACGCAGGTCTGCTGCTGCGGGGTCTGAAAAAAGAAGACGTGGAACGCGGGATGGTGTTGGCCAAACCCGGTTCGATCACACCCCACACCCAATTTGAAGGCGAAGTTTATGTCCTCACCGAAAAAGAGGGGGGTCGTAAAACTCCTTTCTTTGCTGGTTATCGTCCCCAGTTCTATGTCCGTACAACGGATGTAACGGGTACTATTACTCACTTCACTGCGGATGATGGTAGCCCAGCAGAAATGGTGATGCCGGGCGATCGCATCAAAATGACAGTGGAACTGATTCAGCCCATTGCCATTGAGCAGGGGATGCGCTTTGCCATCCGTGAAGGGGGGCGCACCATTGGTGCAGGCGTGGTCTCCAAAATCCTGAAGTAGTTCATGCAGGCCGTTAGCCGGTCAGTGTTAGCGGCCTTCTTTGTGGCCTTGTTGGCTGAACCTTGACAATAAACGGTACTTTCTATGGCAACGCTGCAACAACAAAAAATTCGTATTCGCTTGAAAGCCTTTGATCATCGTTTACTGGATACCTCCTGCGATCGCATTGTGGATACTGCTAAACGAACCGGTGCGTCGCCCGTAGGCCCCATTCCTTTACCCACACGGCGGAGAATTTACTGCGTCCTGCGATCGCCCCACATCGATAAGGATTCTCGGGAACATTTTGAAACTCGCACCCATCGCCGCATTCTGGATATTTATCAGCCTTCTCCTAAAACGATTGATGCGTTGATGAAGTTGGATTTGCCCGCTGGTGTTGATATTGAAGTGAAGTTATAGCGGCAAAAGCGGCTGAGATCTGCCAAGGTTTGCTAAACTACTCAGGCAATGACTCACGTAACAAGTGATCCTGCCCTGCCTTTGAGGCAAGTGCCGCCGCCGGCGATGGCTTACCACATTGATTGTCAGGAAGGGCACACTCACCTATTACACGTCACGCTACGGTTGACAGTACCAGAGACGGATGTATTAGACTTGCATCTGCCGGTGTGGACGCCCGGCTCCTACCTTGTCCGGGAATACGCTCGCCATCTGGAAGCCTTTACGGTGACGGCGGCAGACGGTACCCTCCGCGAGTGGTGGAAGTGCCGTAAAAATCAGTGGCAGGTGGCTTGCACTCCTAGGGAGGAACTGGCGGTGCACTACCGCATCTATGCCCATGAGCTTTCGGTGCGCACCAATCATTTTGATCGCACCCATGCCTACTTTAATCCGGCAGCCCTGTGCCTTTACGCCCCCGAATATCGGGATCAACCGCTGACAGTGACGGTAAAAGCCCCCGCCAATTGGCAGGTAACAACGCCGCTGGATGCCGTTGGCGATGATCCCTTTACGTTCTGGGCAGCTAACTACGACGAACTGGTGGATAGTCCCTTTGAGGTGGGCACTCACCCCATCTATACCTTTGAAGTGGCGGGCAAACGCCATGAATTAGCGGTTTGGGGGGAAGGCAATTTTGACCCAAAGCGGGCGATCGCCGACCTGCAAAAAATTATCCAGACGGAAGCCGCGCTTTTGGGGGGACTGCCCTACGAGCGCTACGTGTTTATTTTGCACCTCAGCCACAAAGGCTATGGTGGGCTAGAGCACGCCAACAGTTGCTCGTTGCTCTTTGATCGCTTTGGGTTTCAGCAACCGGAGCAATACAATCGCTTTCTGTGCTTGGTGGCGCATGAGTTCCTCCACCTGTGGAATGTCAAGCGCATTTGCCCACAAGCCTTGGCGGAGTTCGACTACGACAACGAGAACTACACCACAAGCCTCTGGTTTGCCGAGGGAGTCACTAGCTATCTTGATCAACTCATTCCCCTGTGGGCGGGGCTATTTGATGCCCAGCAGTACCTGAAGCTCTTGAGCGAGAGCCTGAACCGCTATTACCACACCCCCGGTCGTCAGGTGCAATCCTTAACAGAGGCCAGCTTTGATGCTTGGATTAAGCTCTATCGCCCCGATGAAAACAGCATTAACTCCCAGATGTCCTACTACCTGAAGGGGGAACTGGTGGCACTGCTGTTGGATCTGCGAATTCGCCTGAACTTTAACCATCAGCGCTCGCTTGTGGATGTGCTACGACGGCTGTGGCAGCCGGAGGGGGCGATCGCCCCCTATACGCCCGATGAGCTGTGGCAAACCATTGAAACCGTGGCCGATGAAAATTTAGCTGACTGGCGGCAAGCTTTTCTGGAGGAGACAGCGGAGCTGCCCCTAGTGGATTGGCTCCAGCGGGTTGGCTTAGAACTGGTGCCCCAGGAAACGCTGCCCTACACGGGGTTACAGTTTAAGCGGGAGCAGGGGGCATTATACCTCAAGGCTGTTCTCCGGCATTCCCCGGCAGAAGCCCTTGGTTTGGTGGCAGGGGATGAGATTATTGCCCTCAATGGCTGGCGGGTGCAAGGGGAGGAGTGGTCAGAGCGCCTGCGGGAGTATGCTCCTGGAGAGGTGGTTGAGTTGACTTGGTGCCACGATCAGCGCATCTATACGGGCACGCTGGTGTTAGGGACACCACAACCACGTTACCAACTGCGGCCTAATCCCCAGGCCACCCCGGAGCAGCGGGCACATCTTGCAGCGTGGCTAGGGTCAACCGCACACAATCTTTAAGGATGGTGGCGAATGCTGGAGCCTTTGATCAAGGATCGCGATCGCCTCGAACAAGTTCTGCGGCAGATTCCCCTAGAGCCGGGGGTTTATTTCTTCAAGGATAAAACCGATCAAATTATTTACATCGGCAAATCCAAACGCTTGCGATCGCGGGTGCGCTCCTACTTTCGCCAACCGGTTCAGTTGGGGCCGCGGCTAGAGTTGATGGTCTATCAGGTGGCCGAAATTGAATATATTGTCACGGACACCGAAGCCGAAGCCCTTGCCCTCGAAGCTAATCTCATCAAGCAGCACCAGCCCCACTTTAACGTGCTGCTCAAGGACGACAAAAAATATCCCTACGTTTGCATCACCTGGTCGGAACCCTACCCGCGTCTGTTTATTACCCGTAAGCGGCAATTAGGTGCCGTGGGCGATCGCTACTATGGCCCCTACGTCGATAGCTTTCGCCTGCGGCAAACCCTTGCCCTTGTGAAACGCCTCTTTCCCTTACGGCAGCGCCCCCGCCCCCTCTTTAAGGATCGTCCCTGCCTCAACTACGACATGGGACGCTGTCCGGGCGTGTGCCAAGCACTCATCTCGCCCGCAGCCTATCGCCAGACCTTACAGAAAGTGGCCATGATCTTTCAAGGCCGCACGGCTGAACTGGTAGGCCAACTCCAAGCCCAAATGCAGGCGGCGGCGGAGGCATTGAACTTTGAGCTAGCGGCACGGCTGCGAGATCAAATTCGTGCGCTTGAGACCTTGGGAGCCGATCAAAAAGTGGCCTTGCCCGATGATACGGTCTCCCGCGATGCCATTGCCCTCGCCAGCGACGATCGCCATGCTGCCATTCAGCTTTTTCAAATTCGCGCTGGTCGCTTAGTGGGGCGCTTAGGCTTTTTGGCGGATGCCCAGAGTGGCTCGCCGGGGGCAATTTTGCAACGGGTTCTGGAGGAGCACTATGCCCATGTAGAGGGGGTGGAAATCCCCAGTGAAATTGTTCTGCAATATCCCCTGCCGGAGGCGGATCTGCTACAGGCCTACCTGAGCGAGAAAAAAGGACGGCGGGTGACCTTCACAGTGCCCCAGCGCCAAGGCAAGGCGGAACTCATTGAGATGGTGCAACGGAATGCTCAGTTGGAACTCGAGCGCATTCAACAGGCCAGCGATCGCACCCAAACAGCGCTGGCAGATTTAGCCGAACTACTCAACCTCAGCACCCTACCCCGGCGCATTGAAGGCTACGACATTTCCCACCTTCAAGGTGCCGATGCGGTGGCTGCGCGGGTGGTGTTTATTGATGGCTTGCCCGCCAAACAACACTATCGCCACTACACCATTCGCCATCCCGACGTGAAATTGGGGCACTCCGATGACTTTGCCAGCCTTGCCGAAGTCTTACAGCGTCGCTTTGCCCCCTACGCACAGCCCAACGGCAACCTACCGGATCCAGCCGATTGGCCGGATGTGGTCTTAATTGATGGCGGTAAGGGGCAACTTTCAGCCGTTGTCAATGCCCTTGACCCCCTTGGTATTCTTGAACATCTCACGATTATTAGCTTGGCTAAGCAGCGGGAGGAAATTTTTTGCCCCCATGCCCGCCAACCCCTCGCCAGTGACCCGGAGCAGCCGGGGGTGCAACTGCTGCGGCGGGTACGGGATGAAGCCCACCGCTTTGCTTTGAATTTCCATCGCCAAAAACGCAGCCAACGGCAACGGCGATCGCAACTGGATCAGATTCCTGGATTGGGGCACCACCGCCAAAAAGAGCTGCTGGCAACGTTTCGCTCTATTGACTATATCCGTATGGCCACCCCCGAACAATTGGCACAGGTGCATGGGATTGGCTCTCGTTTGGCAGAGAAAATTCACCGCTACTTTCACCCCTCCTAAACTGAGGTGCGGTTGACCCTGTTACAACCGCTAGGGGATAATGGTAAAGATTCATAACATTTTGCCACCCCAACGCTTGTGCAAACACCCCGAACGGTTTCTGATACTAAACGCGCCTTTTATGCGGCTCACACCCGCCCGATTCACTCCATCTATCGCCGCTTCCTCGAAGAATTGCTGGTGGAAGTTCACTTGTTGCGGGTCAATGTGGAGTTTCGCTACTCCCCCCTCTTTGCCCTCGGGGTGGTGTCCGCCTACGAGCAATTTATGGAGGGCTACCGCCCAGAAGGCGATCGCGCCCATATTTTTGAGGCCTTTTGCCGGGCGGAGGAGATGGATTCGCAGCAAATCCAAGCGGATGCCGCCAGTTGGCAGCAGTATCAGGGGCTGCCGCTGCAACAGATCATTGACGAGCTTAACAGTGATGCGGTGAGTGCTCCTTTGAACAGCCTTAAGGACAACGGCAAGTATAGCCGCCTGTTGGCGATCGGTCTTTATAGCTTTCTGGGAGAGTTAGCGGGTGACCTGACCAGCGATGTCAATGCCACGTTAGATCAATTGGCTCCGGTGATCAGCCTACCCATCGAAAAAGTCAAACGGGATCTCGAGCTTTACCGCAGTAATCTTGAAAAAATGAATCAAGCTCGTAGCCTTATGCAGGAATTGGTGGAACAGGAGCGCAAGCGGCGTGCCAATGCAGCCGCCCCCCCCGCCGATGCCGTTGATGCTAGCTCCGACACCCCAGCCTAACGGATGGCTCTCTCAGCACCGCAACTAATAGCCTTCGATGCCGTCGGCACCCTCTTTGGCTTGCGGGAACCCGTAGGTACAGTTTATGCCCGCTTTGCTGCCCAAGTGGGGGTTCAAGTCAATCCTGAGGTTTTGAATCAAGCCTTCTTCCAAGCCTTTCAGGCAGCGCCCCCCTGTGCCTTTGCCAATTTAAGCGCGGCAGAGCGTCCTCAAGCGGAATTTGCTTGGTGGCAGGCGGTGGCCGCCAATACGTTTGCCCGAGCGGGGGTTCTGGATCAATTTCAGGACTTTAGCGCCTTTTTTGCCCCCGTCTTTCGCTACTACGCAACTGCGGCGCCATGGCATGTGTACCCTGAGGTGATTGCCGCATTAGACCTGTGGCAGCACCAAGGGATTCCCCTGATTGTGATTTCCAACTTTGACAGCCGCCTTTACGGTGTTCTAGAGCACTTGGGTCTGGCGCATTTTTTCCAAGCCGTCTTCATCTCCAGTGAAGTGGGTGCCGCTAATCCCCATCCAGCTATTTTTGAGCGGGCGATCGCCCCCTTTGGCATCGATCCGCAGCAGGCGTGGCACATTGGCGACAGTTGGCAAGATGACGTCGGAGGTGCCCAAGCCGCCCAATGGCAACCGATTTGGCTGCGGCGATCCACACCGCTGTTGCCAGAGTCTGAGGGGAAACAGCAGGAGGCAGTGGTGCAAATTGCCGACCTCTTGGAATTGCACGGTATATTGGATTCTAGAACGGCATCTCAACTGGAACATCGGTGAGCCAACAAATTTGTATTCTCGGCGGCGGGTTTGGGGGTCTTTACACTGCCTTGCGCCTCAGTCAATTGCCTTGGGAAACACCCCCGCGCCTTACCCTTGTGGATCAACACGATCGCTTTGTTTTTACTCCCCTCCTTTACGAATTGCTGACGGGGGAATTGCAAGCATGGGAAATTGCCCCCCCTTTTGCCGAATTGCTCAAAGATACACCCGTGATCTTCCATCAGGCAACCGTCACAGGCATTGATTTAGCTGCCAAAACCGTTCAGTGCAATGATGATCAGGTTCTCCCCTATACAGCCTTAGTTTTGGCTCTTGGCGGTGACACCCCTCGCAATAGTATCCCTGGCGTTGCCGAGTATGCCCTAACATTTCGCACCTTGGCCGATGCCTACCGCCTAGAAGAACAACTACGGCTGCGGGAGCACTCGGGCAGCGACAAAATCCGCATTGTCATCGTAGGAGCTGGCCCAAGTGGAGTTGAGCTTGCCTGCAAGTTAGCCGATCGCCTTGGCAGTCGGGGTCGCATTCGTTTGGTGGATCGCAATACCGAGATTTTGCAGTCCTCCCCCGCGTTTAATCGTCAGGCGGCCTTGGCAGCGCTAGAGGAGCGGAGGGTTTGGATTGATCTGGAAACCACTCCCGTGGCCGTGCATCCTAGCACGATTGCCCTGCAGTACAAAGACCGCGTGGATGAATTGCCAGTGGATATTGTCCTGTGGACAGTGGGCACGGCAGTTTCCCCGGTAATTGCGGCCCTCGACTTACCGAAAACTGCCAGTGGTCGTCTGCAAGTGATGCCAACCCTGCAAGTCGTTGATCATCCCGAACTCTTTGCCTTGGGGGATGCGGCGGATGCCATTGATGAGCAGGGACAGGGGTTGCCCCATACCGCCCAAGCCGCCTTTCAGCAGGCGGACTATGCCGCATGGAACCTGTGGGCTACTTTGAACGATCGCCCCTTGCTTCCCTTACGCTACTCCCATTTGGGAGAAATGCTTACCCTTGGGAGCGATCGCGCCGCCTTAGCCGGGCTAGGCCTTACTCTTGATGGCCCTTTAGCCTATCTTGCTCGCCGCTTGATTTATCTATACCGCATGCCGACGCTGGAGCACCAACTCAAGGTGGGGTTGAACTGGATGACCCGTCCCCTCATCGACCTACTATAATAGCCAAAAACTAGTTTTAGAGTGATTATGGCAATTTGTCTTGAAAGAAAGAGCACGTTTCAAAACTATGACTCCCTTAATCCAAACACAGCCGAGAGAAAACTCTGGGAATCTCTGAAGAGAGCATTTGATGATGAACCCTGTGTAGCCTATTTCAGATACCCAATTTTTACATCTACGGGTAACCTCCGCAAAGAGCCTGATGTTCTTTTTGTCCACAGAGAGTTGGGTCTCTGGATACTGGAATGCAAAGGATGCCATATCGACAATATTCAAGCTATCCAAGGTCATTCATGGGAAATGAATGATTGGTACAGGGAAGAAGAATCACCTGCTTTGCAAGCTGAAGATGCAATGTTTGCAATAAATTCCAAGCTTGACCAGCGCAGAGAAACCAGACGCTTACTGTCATGTCACTATAGAGTTGCTTTACCATTTGTTAGTGCCCAAGAATGGAAAGATAGAGGCTTTTCAGATCTCCCATGTACTCAAGGTGTTGTTTTACTTGAAGATGATCTAAAGCCATCAGTTCTTCGAGAAAAATTCCGATTAGGTTCTTGGGAGAAACCACAAACACCACTATCCGATGAGCAGTGGCAAAATATTATTGCTTTTCTAGGTGGCTCACTGCCAAAACAAGACCCTCGAGGCATTCCTAGTGGCACCCCCTACAATAGTCCTGTAAGAGTTATTGGTTACATAGAGTCCCAGTTTCGCTTCCTTGATGAGGAACAACAAAAAGTTGCCTTTGAAATTCCAGATGGCCCGCAACGAATTCGAGGGCTGGCTGGCACCGGCAAGACTGTTTTACTGGCTAAAAGAGCTGCCAAGATGCTCTCTGCCCATCCTGATTGGCGAATTGCCTTTGTTTTCTTCACACGGTCACTTTATGAACAGATCAGAAATCTAATCAGAACTTTTTACCTTGATATGAATGGAGGAAATATAAGCAAAGAAGAATTAGAAAGAATAAATAAAATAGTCATGCATGCTTGGGGTGGACACACTCAAAGAGGTTTTTACTCAAAGTTAGCCCTGCGAATGGGAGAAAGGCCTCTAATTGTTGACGATCTTAAAGAAATTTTTAAGCATGCAGTCTCTCCAGAAAAAGGGTTTCGATACGTCTGCGAGACCTTAGAAAAGAGCGGAAAAGAGGTACCTGAAATTTTTGATGCGATCTTAATAGACGAAGGACAAGATTTGCCACCCTCATTTTACCGGTTAGCCTACAAGAGCTTATCTGATCCGAAGAGACTGTATTGGGCTTATGATGAAGCTCAAGGCATCGGTAGTCTGATTGTACCCCGCCCGCTGGAAATTTTTGGCCTAAATCCAGATGGAACGCCTGTAGTAGATTTGGGGGGAAATAAGCTACCGGATGGCACAACCACCAGTCCCGTCTATGCAGGAGGGCTACGCAAGGCGCACAACCTCAGTAAATGTTACCGAACTCCTAGGATGATTTTGATGGCTGCTCATGCTATCAATATGGGCTTCCTTCGACCGGAGGGGTGTTTACAGGGCGTCAGTAATAAAGCGGATTGGGAGGCTCTGGGTTACACGATTGTAGATGGAGACTTTTCAGACGCTAGTGTTAAGGCGGGTAAAACAGTTACAGTCACGCGCGAGATAGAATATAGTCCTCACCCAATTGATCAAGATAATTTTCCCCACAAAGATGCGTTGGGGTCACCTTTGAGAATCGTGACTTTTACAAATGCGTGGCAAGAACAAGAATGGATAGCCGAACAAATTCAGGAAGATTTAAAATTAGGTTTTCAACCTTGGGATCTGATGATTACCTGCCCTACTGGTAATAACGAAAAAGAATATTTCCAACAACTAAAGAAGCAGCTCTTAAAAAGAGGAATTAAAAGCATTATTGCTGGTGTTGATACTGACCCAAACACCTTTCGCGTAAAAGAAAACATCACCATCTCAACCATTGCTCGAGCAAAAGGAAATGAGGCGTGGAAGGTTTATGCCTGCAGATTCCATTATGCAACTCGACCCTTAGCTTGGAAGCAGGAATCAGAGGTGCACAAGCGGAATGAAGCTTTTGTTGCACTGACACGGGCTCGGGTTTGGTGTGTGGTCACTGGTATTGAAGGAGAAAGCTCAATTTTTCAAGAGTTAAGGGATGTTTTACAGCAGTATCCAAACATGACGTTTAAATCATTCAATAAATCTTCCTTAGAGAGAATTCACGGAATTAACGATGAGGAACCTAAGTAGTATATCAATAAAATTTGAAAATTTGATCTAGCACAAAGTTTAGTAAAAAACAATGCTTTAAGCTGCTTGAAGTTGCTATCAATGGAGAGGTCCTGCTGAAAAGGCTTTGTTAGACTCAGCCGCAGAAATGTTGAAAGCTGCAACGAAAGGTTACATTCTAAGTGACACGGAGCTCCGGCTGCCAATCAAAGCTCCAATGCACCACCGAACACCGCCGACTCATCTTCAGAAACTCAGCCCCTGCGACTACCCTGTCACTCCTCTTCAAAATCTGGTTGACCTACATTTTAGACCACGGATTAACCAGCATGAGAGCCTTGTTTTATCGCCTGCATCATGGCGGTATTCCGGTAGCCATGTCCACCTTTTCCAAAGCCAATAAAAGGAACTGAATCACAATCGGTATCGGGTGATAGCATTTTGCGATGTCGAGATCGGAACTGTTTTGCAGTCTCAGGGCTACCGAAAGCCATTGATCTATCGCTTAGCGATGATGAATGGTAGTTTATAGACAGCACGTCAAAGAAAAGTGAAAGGAGTTAGGCACTAGGTGTGGCGTGATGCCAGTGGGCGGCTAACCTGTAACTTACCTAACGTGGCTGCTGCAGACTATGTGGCAACTTGTGAGGCACTAGCAGCGGCTTTCAGCTTATCCCCCGTCAGCAAATTAGTGATTGGTCCAGATCAAATGTTCTGGGACTTTGCCCAAGGGCAGAAGGTTATTGGTTTGGACTGGGATATCTGGATGGGATTCACGATTGTTGCCTTGTCGCCAGCAGCGGAGCCCCTGCTTGAGGCAATTGCAGCACAGTTGGGTTTACACTAACCACGGAGATTACCAGAATTTTCCTCATCTGGATCACTGAGCGCCATGCCATTGGCTTCACGGCTAAAAGCTTGGCGCTGCTGCTGAGTCACTTCAATGCCGACGGCGATCGCCTCCTTCAGGCGATCGAGAGTCGCCTGCCAGCGTTCTTGCGTGGTTTCTGAGAGGCGGCCACGGTGTTGTTCAAAGCTGGTGCTAATGTCTTCGAGCAGTTCCGGCAGTGCATCCGCCGATTTGCGCAGCAGTTGTCGTGTTTCTTTGCCAGAGCGTGGTGCAATTAATAGCCCGACTACTGTCCCAATTGCACCCCCGAGGAGTAGCCCCCCCAAAAAGGCACCGCCACTCCCTTGTTGATTTGCCATCGTCTATCTCCTTTGTCGCCGTAGCCACGGGGTACTGTACCGACTGATCCAGCTTACCAAGGTTAAAAACAGGCGGACATTGCGCTGCTGCCGTTGCCACCGGGGCAGTTGCGATCGCAACCCTGCCACCCCGCGCTGACCAATAATAATCACCTCCGGTGCCCCGCCTAATACCCCATGGGTGCTGCGCTCAGCATCCAAAAGGGCACGCGCCACCCCCCGTAACGTCTGGCGCAGTTTCACCAACTGCCATGCCACCCACAGGGCGCAGAGGGCAATGAGGCAATTACAGCCAATTACAATCCAGATCATGCCAGTGGTGGGTATCATTGCGGTTTTTAACTATTGTTTCATCTTTTTTTCAAAAACCTGCGGCGGCTAAATCTGCGAGCACCTCTGCTGCACTCTGGTAGCGATCGCGAAAATTGTACTTAATCATCTTGTTCAAGATCCTCACAAATGCAGGTGCAAGGTGTGCTCCGGGCTCCCACACAACATCTCCCGTTGTCGCATCGTTGGGCAAGTCCATGGGTGCCAAGCCAGTTAAACCTTCGATAATGACCATTCCCAAGGAATAAAGGTCACTGGCAATGACCGGACGACCCGCCATCTGCTCACTGGGGGCATAGCCACGGGTGCCAATTGAGATGGTATATTTGCCGTGCTTTTGTAAGTCTTCTGGTTGCACATGCCGCACTGCCCCAAAATCAATGAGAAACAGTTGCTGATCACTGCGGCGGCGCATGATGTTGGCGGGTTTAATGTCACGGTGAATGACACCAAGCTGATGCACGTACTGCAAGAGTTCAAGAATGCTTTTGAGGATGGCGATCGCCTCGGCTTGGGAAAGGGTTATCTTTTGCTCAAACTCTTCTTTCAGAGACTGCCCCTCCACGTACTCTTGCGTGAGATAGAAGATGCCGTTTTCCTCAAAATAGGCTAGTAAACGGGGAATACGCTCGTGCTGTCCCAACTGGGCAAGGGTCTCAGCTTCTCGCTGAAATAAGCGGCGGGCAATGGCTAAAAACTGCTGGTCATTGCGGGAGGGCACCAACTGCTTGACGACGCAGAGAGGATGGTCAGGCAAGTGCTGATCTGCCGCTAAAAAGGTGCGGCCAAACCCCCCTTCCCCCAACTGACGCACCACCTGATAGCGCCCCCCCAAAGTATGGGGCAAATCCGCTGCCCCTGCCGCAATGTCAGTAATCACTGTTGTTTTGGGGCGGGTGGCAGGAGGCTCAGCGCTGGCGGGCACAAGGGTATCGGTTGTGTCTGGGGCAACATGGGGCAGCAGCGTGGCGGGAGTTGCCGTTGGCTCAGCGCCTAACTGGGTTTCCACAGCATCTGGGTCAAGGGGAGCAGCGGTGGGGCTGCCGGTGCTGGGCATTACCACTTGGGTTTCAGGTAGGTCAGTCAAGGCAGGACTCGGCTCATCCGGGAGTGAAAATTGCGTTTCCGGTAAATCTGCTGCTGTTGTGGGGGCGGGTTCCAGCTGTGTTTCTAGGGGGGTGGTTGAAATAGGCACATCCGTCTGAGGGGGAGCCGTCAGGTCAGTTGTCTGTGCCTCTAAAGACCCTTGCGTTTCGGGGGCATCGGTGAATCCTTGAACCATGGTTTCTGCCTCAGTGCCCGGCTCCACCACCAGAAAAGTTTCCATCTCTGTTGGATTACTGGGTATTGTGGCGGCTGTCGGAATCTCTGTAACAGGCAGTTCCTCCACCACAGGGGTAAGCAAGGTTTCCGGGGGTGTTGGGATCACAGTGGCGGACTGCGGACTCACGGTGGTTTCAGCCGATGCTGTCACCGAAGCAGGGGTAAAGGGGATTTCAGGTTCTGGCTGCACAACTGTGGCGTTGCTGTCGTTTGCAGGCACCTCCAACATCGCAGGATGAGTGCCTGATTCGCTGAGGGGTGCGGTGGAGGCGCTCTCCTCAACCAGTACGAGGGGTGTTCCCACGTCCGTGCCGGTTATCCCATGGGAAGATGTTGGCGCAAAGGCGCGGTAAGCCAGCATCAATACACCCGCCCCCAAGAACCCCAGTCCGGGCGCCATGAGGGGAATCCAGCCGGATTGTAAGAAGAGCAAAAAGGTAAGGCCACCAAGACTGGTGCCAGCCGTGAAGAACAGAGGTAACACCCACCAGCGCCGACCTTGGAGGACAATCAGGGCACCGACCGCTGACCAACCCAAAATCCACAGGGCGATCGCCCCCTGCGGCCATGTCCACAAGGGAGGTCGGTTATCTAGGGCAGTTGCCAAGAGGTTGTCTAAAATCGCGGCTTGCACCACAACGCCTGCCGTCAAACGATTGCTTTGATCTGCGGCAGTGATCGGCGTGAGAAACTTATCGTTACTGCTGCTACCTGTGACCCCAATCAGGACGGCTCGATCGCGCACTTGTGAGGGCAACACCCGCTCCGTCAGCACCTCTGTGAGACTCACTGTTTCATAGGAGGGAGGAGTGCTGCTGTAGTTGATGAGAATTTGAAACCCTGCCGCATCTAAGTTATTGTAGCCGCCCCAGTTGGGCGTTAGGGCTTGAAAGTGAGCCGTGCCCAACTCAAGGCCGTGGCTGCCACGGCTTTGGGGGGAAGTTCCTAAGAAAATACTGGCCAAGGCAAGGGCAAAGGACTGGGGGGTATTGCAGCGGGCATTAGCTTCCGGTGTAGTCGCTAGGATGGCACGGCGGACAACGCCATCATCGTCAAGGGGAATATCGGCAAATCCCACTTGGTTGGCTAGCAGTCCCGCTGGCGGGGCAATATCCGGCTCATTGCCCTGTCCCACCTTGCAGACAATCACGGTGTTGGGTTGGCTCATCATAGCTCGCCCCAAGGAAGGCAGCGGGTCGCTGGCAGGGGTAAAGCGATCTGGCACTGGAAAATCCCGAAAAATGTCAATGCCAATCACCTTAGGTTGGTGTTCTTGGAGTTCCGCTAGGGCTTGGATGAGTACCTCATCGGGAACGGGGTATTGCTTCAGGTTTTGAATATCCGCTTCTCCCACCGCCACAATTAAAATTCGGTCGGCCACTGCTGGGGTGGGCCGCCACCGCAGCCATTGGTCATACACTTTGAGTTCAAGGGGTTCTAAGATCCCCAGCATTCGCAACCCCAAGACTCCTGCCGTGGCGATCGCCGCCGCTAGACCAGCAAAAATATATTGCCGAACACCGAATTGCTGTGGGGATGGTTCCATCGCCAAGCACCAAACCTAATAGCGGTTGTGACTTTGTCGCTAAACACAATCTTGGTTCCTATGGTGAACTACACCTCGAAACTTTGGCAAATTCATAGAGCACAAACCCTTGTCAAGGGATGTAATAAGTTTTAATACCTAGGCAGCAAAACTTTGCAATTTGTTACCGAAGGGGCGCAAAGTCGCTCTACAGCTTGATTTTCTGCTACAACCACAAGAGGTACATCCCGCTTTTTGGGTTTGTTATCGATCGTTACAAGGAGTCCGAACGCATGTTCACCCACGTCAAGTCCACGATTCGGCATATCGCACCAGGGTCGCTCCAGGGGCGATCGCTGTTGCGAGTGGTGTATGTGGTACTTGAAGCACAATACCAAAGTGCCCTGTCGGCAGCCGTGCGCAGCATTAACGAGAATCATCCCCACATTGCCATTGAAATTAGTGGCTATCTTCTCGAAGAACTCCGGAACCCTGAAAACTACGCCGCCTTTTGTGAAGATGTGGCGCGGGCCAATGTGTTTATTGCCTCCCTTATTTTTATTGAGGACTTAGCCGACAAAGTAGTAGAGGCGGTGCAGCCCTACCGCGATCGCCTCGATGTGGCCGTGGTCTTCCCCTCGCTGCCCCAAGTCATGCGCCTGAACAAAATGGGCAGCTTTTCGCTGGCGCAGATTGGTCAATCCAAAAGCGTGATTGCCAACTTCATGAAAAAGCGCAAAGAAAAGTCAGGGGCAGGCTTCCAAGATGCCATGCTCAAGCTATTGCGCACGCTGCCGCAGGTACTGAAGTATTTACCCATCGATAAAGCCCAAGATGCGCGGAACTTCATGCTCAGCTTCCAGTATTGGCTCGGAGGCTCCCCAGAAAATTTAGAAAACTTTTTGCTCATGTTAGCTGACCGCTACGTTTTCAAAGGTCAGCGAGAAAACAGCGCTTCCCTCAGTTATCAAGAGCCGGTCACCTATCCTGATACCGGCATTTGGCATCCCCTTGCCCCCCAGATGTTTGAGGATCTCAAAGAATACCTGAACTGGTTTAACAGCCGTAGTGATATTGGTGCCGACCTCAAAGATCCCCTTGTGCCCACCATTGGCCTCCTGCTGCAACGCACCCACTTGGTCACGGGGGATGATGCCCACTACGTTGCTATTGTCCAAGAGTTTGAGTCCCAAGGGGCGCGGGTAATCCCTGTCTTTTCCGGTGGCCTTGATTTTTCCACGCCGCTGGAGCGGTTCTTCTACGATCCCCTCCAGCCCGACAAGCCCATTGTTGACACGGTTGTTTCTCTGACAGGCTTTGCCCTTGTCGGCGGACCTGCCAAACAGGATCACCCCAAGGCAGTCGCTGCTCTGAAAAAACTCAACCGCCCCTACATGGTGGCCTTGCCCCTCGTCTTTCAAACCACTGAAGAGTGGGAAGATAGCGATCTCGGGTTGCATCCCATTCAAGTGGCCTTGCAAATTGCCCTACCGGAGTTGGATGGTGCCATTGAACCCATTATTCTTTCGGGTCGGGATGGTGCTACTGGCAAGGCGATCGCCCTCCAAGATCGGGTGGAAATGATTGCCCAACGCGCTCTGAAGTGGGCCAACCTGCGCCGCAAACCCAAAGTTGAGAAAAAAGTTGCCATTACCATCTTTAGCTTTCCCCCTGATAAAGGCAATGTCGGTACTGCTGCTTACCTCGATGTGTTTGGATCCATCTACAAAGTCATGGAAGCCCTGAAAAATAATGGCTATGACTTGCCTGAATTACCGGAAAGCCCCGAAGCCCTGATGCAGGAGGTGCTCCACGATGCCCGCGCTCAAGTGGGTAGCCCAGAACTCAATATTGCCTACCGCATGAGTGTGGCCGAGTACGAGCGCTTGACCCCCTATGCCAAACGCCTCGAAGAGAACTGGGGTAAACCGCCCGGGCATCTCAACAGCGACGGCCAAAACCTCTTAATTTATGGCAAAGCCTACGGCAACGTCTTTATTGGTGTCCAGCCCACCTTTGGCTACGAAGGGGATCCGATGCGGTTGCTCTTTTCGCGCTCCGCAAGCCCGCACCACGGTTTTGCCGCCTACTACACGTTCTTGAATCACATCTGGAAAGCCGATGCCGTCCTCCACTTCGGCACCCACGGCTCCCTAGAATTCATGCCCGGCAAACAAATGGGGATGTCCGGGGACTGCTATCCCGATAACCTGATTGGTTGCATTCCCAACCTTTACTACTACGCTGCCAATAACCCCTCCGAGGCAACCATTGCCAAGCGGCGCAGCTATGCCAACACCATTAGCTATTTGACACCCCCTGCCGAAAATGCTGGCCTCTACAAAGGGCTGCGGGAGCTCAGTGATCTGATCGGCTCCTATCAAAGCCTCAAAGACAGTGGTCGCGGTGTGCAGATCGTCAACACGATCATGGATAAGTGCCGCTTGGTGAACTTAGACCAAGACGTTGCTCTGCCAGATTGTGATGCCGCTGACCTCAGCCCTGAGGAGCGGGATACTCTTGTCGGCAAGGTTTATATCAAACTGATGGAAATTGAAAGTCGTCTCCTGCCTTGCGGGCTGCACGTTATTGGTAAACCGCCAACCACCGAAGAGGCTGTGGCCACGTTGGTGAACATTGCCAGCCTTGATCGGCCAGAGGAAGACATTAAAAGCCTGCCCCGCCTCATTGCCGAAAGCTTGGGGCGTGATATTGATGACATCTACCGCGGTAGCGATCGCGGCGTGCTGGCCGATGTGCAGCTCCTGCAGCAAATTAACCAAGCTACCCGTGCAGCAGTTACAGCGCTGGTACAAGCCCAAGCAGATGCCGATGGCCGCGTCTCCAAAGTCTCGAAGCTGAATTTCTTCAATATGGGGCGCAAAGAGCCATGGGTTGAAAGCCTCCATCAAGCAGGCTATTCGCAGGTGGATGTGGCTGCCCTTAAACCCCTGATGGAATACCTCGAGTTCTGTTTGCAGCAAATTGTTGCCGATAATGAACTGGGAGCACTGCTGCAAGCCCTCGAGGGGGAATACATTCTCCCCGGCCCTGGCGGCGATCCCATTCGCAACCCCGAAGTGCTGCCAACGGGCAAAAATATCCATGCCCTCGACCCCCAAGCCATTCCCACCGCTGCTGCTGTGCAGTCCGCCAAAGTGGTGGTGGATCGCCTTTTGGCACGGCAAAAAGCCGAGAACAACGATCAGTGGCCGGAAAGCATTGCTATGGTGCTCTGGGGCACCGACAACATCAAAACCTACGGTGAATCCTTAGCGCAGGTGCTGTGGCTTGTGGGGGCACGGCCTCTGCCCGACTCCTTAGGGCGCGTCAACAAAGTAGAACTCATCCCACTTGAGGAGCTGGGTCGCCCACGGATTGATGTGGTGGTCAACTGCTCCGGCGTGTTCCGGGATCTGTTTATTAACCAAATGGCGCTCATTGACCGGGCGGTGAAGATGGCTGCCGAAGCGGATGAACCCCTTGAGCTGAACTTTATTCGCAAACATGCGCTTCAGCAAGCAGCAGAATTAGGCATTGATCTGCGCCAAGCGGCAACACGGGTATTCACCAATGCTTCCGGCTCTTACGCTGCCAATGTGAACCTTGCGGTTGAAAATAGCTCGTGGGAGCAGGAATCTGAGCTACAGGAGATGTACCTCAGCCGCAAGTCTTTTGCCTTTTCCGCAGATTCTCCCGGAACGATGATCCAAGCCCGTGATCTCTTTGAAACGGCACTGAAAACGGTCGATGTCACGTTCCAGAACTTGGACTCTGCGGAAATTAGCCTCACCGATGTCAGTCACTACTTTGACTCCGATCCCACGAAACTGGTGGGCGCCTTGCGAGGGGATGGCAAGCAGCCCAAATCCTATATTGCTGACACGACAACTGCCAATGCTCAAGTGCGCACTCTCGCGGAAACAGTCCGGCTAGACAGCCGCACGAAACTCCTGAACCCCAAATGGTATGAGGGGATGCTGTCCCACGGTTACGAAGGGGTACGGGAAATCTCGAAGCGGCTAGTGAATACGATGGGGTGGTCGGCAACCGCAGGAGCCGTAGATAACTGGGTGTATGAAGAAGCCAATGCCACGTTTATTCTGGATGCGGAAATGCGGCAGCGGCTGTTGAACACCAACCCCCATTCCTTCCGCAAGATGGTCAGCACCTTTCTTGAACTCCATGGCCGCGGCTACTGGGATACCAGTGAGGCAAATCTGGAGTTGCTGCGCCAGCTTTACCAAGAGGTGGAAGACAAGATCGAAGGGGTAGAATAAGCACCCAACAGCATTATGCGCCAGGGGGAGTATTCCCCCTTTTTTTATGAACATCCAAGGAATATTCATAAAAGTTCATTGACCCTTAAGTCTTCTTGAAAAAGTTGCACTCTCCTTGTTGTTTTTTCTAATGTGAGAAGTAGAATATCCGGCGCTAATGACTAGGCACATCTTGACAGCCACCAGCATAGAGTAGTTCTCCCGTGCATTGTCTGGTTGGAGTAACGGCTAACTCAAGTAGCCTGCTTGAGGGAAGCGCTAGGTTGGGTTAATGACTGTTGCACTCCACAGCAAAAGGATGCGTCCCGTGGATTTACTACACAAGCAGATCTTGGTACTCAGCAATAAAATTGATGCCTTGTACCAGATCGTTGAACAACTAAACCAAAAGGTGACACAAGCGCTGGCGGAGGGTCGAATCAAGGCAGTTTCCAATGCGGTCAGTGAACAGACCCTCATGGGAACAATGCCCGCTCGTCCTTCGGCGGTTACCCCAGAACACAAGGATATTCTTGTCGATGATGACTACAGCCACAGCCGCCATCTCAGTAGCGATCGCCCCCTGAGTGCTGAAGTACAAATTCAACGTCTCACGGCACAACTGACTGCTGCCTACAATCAGATTGCTGCTCTAGAAGAGCAACTCCTCCTCTCGCGGCATAGTCACTAGAGGCGGGAACTTCCCAAGCAGGGGCTGGGTCTGACTGACCTGATGCTTGAGAACCATCGCCATCAGCCCTATGTGATTGTGCCTAGTAACCCCGAGGGCATCACCATCTCGTTCTAGATTCATTCAACCCAGTCAGAAAGCGGCACAGTACTTCCCATCACTTAAGGATGGCAACTTTAGAATAAAACTAAGGAAAAGCGGTTAAACCTTGTCGATACCTTTCTAGGGTGTTGTGCTGTTGCCGAACGTTAAAACTGTCTGGAGATGAACCTATGGGAATGAAACTTGCCCCACTTGTGGGTGTAGCGATGTTGGTGGCAGTTATCGCTCCGGCAACTGCCCAAAGCCGCCGCCAACCCGTTAATCCACAGATGTACCCTGTGACCCGTCCCTCCCTGCCGCAGGCATTTGAGCGCATTGATGGTACTGAAAACTATTGGGTAGATGACTCCATTACGGGCGATGCTATGTTTATGTTTGGCGTGCCCACCTACCGCGATAACGATATTATTAACCGGGGTCGTCGCATTAACTACGTTGCCAATGATGCGTGGTACCAGCAGTCTAATACTCCTCCTATCCGGACACGGGATTTGGATAGTCCCTTCTGTACGTCAATGTATGGAACCCCCTATCCCTGTAATTTAGCGGTAGAAACGCCGCTACCACCGCCACAGCCAGTATTCTTTGCACCACCGCCCCCCCCAAGGATGATGCCAGCCCCCCCCGTGCGTGCGCTTTACTAGCGGTCTAACTTATCTCAGTAAGGATTAACACATTGAGAACCCCCGTCCAAAGATGACTGGTGGGGGTTTTTCAATGCTTGAGAAATTCCGCTAACCCAGTTGATTCAGGGGAGGCAGACCGCGCATTTGCCGCAGCGCATTCAGGCACAGAGGGCAGTCACAACCAAACAGGGCGATCGCCGCGTTACTTTCTTCCTCGCTAAACTCTAGCACGGCTGGCGGCATCCGATTAGCATCGTCACTGACCTGAAGAGTTGTTGCCTCTGTCCCTAGACGGGTACACACAAGCTGAAACTTTTGATGGGGATTAGGGCGGCAGACATTGGCTTCTGGCGGCGGCACTGGAATGGGGGTTGCCACCTCAGCCCGAGCCGAATTGACCATTGCCACTAAACTGAGCAGTGAACCGAGCAGGGCTGGACTCACCATTAGAGCTAAGCGCAGAGAAGACATGGTAACCTCACAAACGTAAACTTGACAAATTTTTGTATTTGTAAACAGTGAATGGCTCCCCTGCTGCTAGTTTAACCATGCCGACTGCATTTGCTGCAACCAACTCATGTGCATTGGGCAGTCACACCCGAAGAGGGTAACCGCAAGGTCACTATCTGCTTCAGAAAAGTCAAGGACAGCAGCAGTAAATTCCGCCGTATTGTTTAGGCGGGTGGGCGCCGAGCAAGTCGTCATAGCCACGGCTAGCTTATCTTGTCCACAGCCACTAAGGTAGTCTTCTGCCGCAGTAGCAACAGGACTTAAGCTCAGCGAAACCAGCACACTGCACAGATCCACGGAACAGAACAATTTGCCCTCTCAGCCCCTCACCTGTCATAGGGTTAGCTATGTGATCCTTTGGTGAGACTGTGATGAATATGCAATTGGCTTGCAAAAATAAATCGCACCTAGCCGAAGCCAGATGCGAACTACGTTGTCTTGTCTTAACCTGAGGGAATGAACTCTAGAACAAGCCCAAGGTTAGGGATTTATCCAGTGGGAAAGCAGCACCAATGCCAAGCCAGAGGGTCACAACAGTGCCAAAGAGAAACACGGTCATGGCCACAGGCCGCCGGAAAGGATTCTGGAACTTATTGATGCTTTCAATGAAGGGAATGAGCATCAGCCCCAGAGGAATGCTGGCATTCATGAGCACGCCCAACAGCTTGTTGGGCACCACCCGGAAAATTTGAAATGTCGGATAAAGGTACCACTCCGGCAGAATTTCCAGCGGTGTGGCAAAGGGATCAGCAGGCTCACCCACCATGGCAGGATCCATGACAGCCAAACCAATGACCAAGGCAATTGTGCCCATGATCACAACGGGGAAGATGTAGAGAAGATCGTTGGGCCAAGCGGGTTCGCCATAGTAGTTATGACCCATCCCTTTTTTGAGCTTTGCCCGTAAGGCCGGATTTGCTAAATCTGGCTTTTTCAAAACTTTTGCCATAGAACAGTCGTTCTCCTAGAGGGTCAGCAAGGGGGAATGTACTTGGAGCATAACAAGTTCCGAGCCTGTCTAGGGGGCAGGTTGTTACATTTTGTTATGCTTGCGTGTTTCAAGGGTCTTACAGGGGCCCCGAAATACCCTGTTTGCGGATCATGAGGAAGTGCATCAGCATAAAGACCGCAATTGACCAAGGTAAGACAAAGGTGTGGAGGCTGTAGAAGCGGGTTAAGGTTGCTTGACCCACGCTTTCGCCACCGCGCATGAGTTCCACCAATTGATCCCCCACCACTGGGATGGCGGCAGGAATACCGGAGACAATTTTCACCGCCCAGTAACCCACTTGGTCCCACGGTAGCGAATAGCCAGTCACGCCAAAACTGACGGTAATCACAGCAAGGACAACACCTGTTACCCAGGTCAGCTCCCGCGGCTTTTTGAAGCCACCGGTGAGATAGACACGGAAAACGTGCAAAATCATCATCAAAACCATCATGCTGGCGGACCACTTATGGATTGAGCGGATCAACCAGCCAAAGTTCACCTCGTTCATGATGTACTGAACCGAGGTAAAGGCTTCAGCCACCGTTGGCTTGTAATAAAAAGTCATTGCGAAGCCAGTAGCAAACTGTACCAAAAAACAGGTGAGTGTAATACCACCCAGACAGTAAAAGATGTTTACGTGGGGCGGTACGTACTTACTGGTGACATCGTCGGCAAGCGCCTGAATTTCGAGGCGCTCCTCAAACCAGTCGTAAACTTTATTCATAACAGAGATCAGTCCTGAGAAACCGCTGCTTTACTTTGAAAAATGTAACACAACGCTTCTCAGAGTTTCCATAGATTGCCACAATCTCTAGCTCACGTTATCTAGGGGTAGGATGTCTCATCTGGGATGACGTGGGTAGGTTCTAGGTCAACAGCAGGGCAAAAAGGCCGCACAGGGCAATACCGTCAAACACCCCTGCCCCGCCAATACTGAGAACACCCGCTGACATGCGCTCAATTTCCGGCAGGTGCAGTAAATCAGCCCCAATCAGGGTACCCAAGACACCACCGGCAAAGGCCACGGGTGCTGCGGCTGCCCCATCAGTAACGAGAATGGCAGCCATAGCAGCAGTGAGGGGAGCCACAAGGGCGTTCATTTGAATGCCGATTCCGGGAACCACTTGGGCGGAGTAATAACTCACAATTGTGACAATGGCGGTGACCAACAAAATTGCAATCGGGCTGACGCGGCCAAACTGATACAGCGCCAAGAGGGTGGGAATGAGGCCGCCTCCCACATTTAAAGCAACAATTGTCTTCTGCTCAATTTTGCGCAGGGGAATGCCCCAAAAGCGTGCCAGCCACAGTTCGGTGAAGTCGGGCAGAATAGCAACTTTGGCCACTCGTTCGTAGAGGGGAATATTGATGGTGCTGCCGAGGATCACCAGCAGGAGGAGCACAGCAGCCGCCGATGGGGAAAAGCCCAGTTTGGCAACGGCCACTTGCACGGCATCTAGGGCAATGGCTAACCACAGAAAGGGTAAGGCCAGCAGCATCAGCACAAAGAGCAGCAGTGTGACTGGCAGGTAAATCATTCCACTTCCTCCCGGCGATAACGTTGGTCTGCAGGCACAGCCACCGTATTATAGTTGATGCCCAAGGACGCCAAATACTTGTTGCTGCTTAAACAAAGCCACTAAGTCGGCGTTGATCTTAAAGTCCGCTGCTTCCTGATCAAGGATGCGAAGTGCTGTGGCTACGGGCAAGCTCTTTTTGTAGGGGCGATCGCTGGCGGTCAAGGCATCGTAAATGTCAGCAATGGCGAGCATTTGGGTTTGCAGGGGAATCTCGGCTGCGCCAATTCCGCGCGGATAGCCACCACCATCGAGGCGTTCGTGGTGGCCATAGGCAATGATGGGCACATTTTGCAAGTGCGGTGTCCAAGGGATGCGGGAGAGGAATTGATAGGTATAGGTGACGTGAGACTCAATAATGCGGCGTTCCGCTTGGGTTAAAGTACCCCGCCGCACGAGTAACTGCTCTAATTCTGAGGCGGTAATCAGAGGGTACGGTTGGCCATCAATCCCTCTGTAGTAGAACTGTGTCATCTCTTGCAGCCAGGCAAGGGGCTCTTCGTCTAAAATTTGGGGTTCATTGGCTTGCTCAAGAATCTGCCAATAGAATTCCAGCCGACAGAGTTGCTGGTGTAGCTCTTGGTCAAGATGGCGCAAAAATGTGCAGTGGTTACAGCCCTGAGCACTGCCGTGGGGGGTGTGGGGATGAGTCAAGAGGTAGTTGACTTTTGCTTGGGCTGTTTCCATTTCTAAGGTGCGGCGCACTAAGGCAAAGCGCTGGCGAATGACTTCTAATTGTTCGGGAAAAATTTTCTTTTGCTTGTTCAGAATTGCTTCGGGAACAGCCACTTTGCCAAAATCGTGCAGCAGGGCAGCGTAGCGGATTTCTTGCAGTTGGCGATCGCCAAAATAAACTTCCCGAAAAATACCGTGACTCACATCATTGGCTACTTCTGCAAGGCGTACCGTCAGAGCTGCCACCCGTTCTGAATGCCCCGAAGTGGTTGGATCACGAACCTCAATGGCTTGAACCGAAGCGGTGACAAAGCCTTCAAACAACTGTTCAATGCTTTCGAGCAGATGGTTGCGTTCAATAATCACCGCTGCTTGGCTGGCCAATGCCCGCACAATGTGCTCTTCCCACTGGCTATAGGGTTGGGTCAGGTCTGGTGTTGTTTCTGGGGTTAGGATGGCCTCTCGCTGCCGCTTGCGATTAATGAGTTGCAGCACGCCAATCACTTGACCGCTAATGTTTTGCATCGGTACGACCAATACCGAGCAAGTGCGGTAGTTCAAAGACTCATCAAAGGAACAGTTAAATTGATAGGTTTCACTCCCCGATAGGGCATAGATATCGGCAATGTTCAACGATTCCGTTGTCAGGGCAGCATGGCCCACTAAGCTCTTAGGCGTGAGGGGAATCGTGTATTTCTGCACATGCTCCGGTAAAGCCACGCTGTCATTTTGAGCTGCTTTGAATTCTAAAACAGGGGGGCTGGCCTCTGCTTGCACCAAAAAAATTGTGCCCGCATCACTGCAGGTAATCTCACGACTCTTAGTGAGAATTAAGTGTAACAACTTGTCGAGGGATTCTGTGGCTGAGAGGGCAAGACCAATCTCCAGTAACTGATCCACCAGTTGCTGAGTGTTTTGACCTAACGCTTCACGTTCAAGGGGTGTGGTAATCATTGGCACAGACTCGTTAGGGTTGACGCCATTATAGCGACCCCATCTCAATCAAGCCTCTAGTTGCGGTGATTGTTGTGGTAGGGAATCCGTGCCCCCGCCCATGCCAGTTTCTCCCGCAAGGTTTGATAAAACGAGTAATGATCTCGCAACAGAATGAAACGAGCTTGGCAGTCAGCCATGGACACCTGTACCCGCTGTCCCGGCCAAATGGAGGTTGCTAGCACCCCATCCATCCACAGTTTGGTATTCAAGCTGTGATCTTCGAGGGGCCAAATACTGACGAGGGAGCGCGACGGCAAAACAATGGGGCGGCTCGAAAGGCTCAAGGGGCAAATGGGGGTGACGACCAGCGCTTCCATGCCCGGATGTAAAATGGGGCCATTAGCCGCCACAGTGTAGCAAGTAGAGCCGGTAGGGGTTGCTACTAATAGGCCATCCCCTTGGTACTGATCGACAACATCACCATCAATTTCCATTTCGAGAATCGCGGTAATCATGCGATCAGCAGAGGCGGGTTTGATGCACATTTCGTTCAAAGCGTAGTAGCGATCGCCCACGGGTTCGGCATGGGGTTTGGGGCCTTCAAACACTTGCGCCTGCAGCATCATTCGCTGTTGCATGGCATACTCATCCCGCTCAAGGCGCTCCCAAACCCGCTCCATATCGGCAAAAAGCTCAAAGGGTTCCGTTAAGAACCCCAAATGCCCCCCCACATTCACCGCCAGAATCGGTACCCCTGCCGCCGCTAAGTGGCGAGCCGCTGCCAAGGAGGTGCCATCTCCCCCTAAGACCACTGCCAGATCAATGGGTTCTGTGACTGAGGCCATAAACACTGGATAGGGGTTGTCCCGCGGCCCACTAGGCCCCACCAGAACCCGTGCCCCCCGCTGTTGCAGTTGCCGTGCCGCTCGATCTGCCCAGTCTTTACTTTGGCGATCGCCTGCTTTATGCACGACAATGACTTGGTTGAGCTGCATCCAACGTGATCTACTCGCCACTGAGGTCTTTTACGTCTTTGACGATCCGCGATAGTTCCGTTTTCTCATCCACAGAAATGCGGGTAGGCGTACCGCTAATAATGCCCTCAAAATTGCGGAAGGAATCGCGAATTTCGGCACCTTTTTCAGTGATCACGTACTCGCGAATCCCCTTGTCGTGCCACGAGCCCCGCATCTTAAAGACGTTGATGGCACGGGACATTTCACCGCGAATTTCCACGTACTGCAATAGCAAAATCGTATCCGTAATCGTGGAAATATGGGACTCGGTAATTGAGTTCGAGCCCATAAATTGATCCGTGGTGTTGGTGAAGAAGCCCGTAATTTCCTCCTGTTTGGCAAAACCTGTGACCCCAATCACAAACTGGCGAAAGGCATTGTTGCTTACCCCCCGATCTAAGGCTGAGAGGGAGTCAATCGCCACCCGCGACGGCTTAAAGTCGGCAATTTCCGATTTGATAATTTGCAAATGGTCTTCTAAGCCTGCCGATTCGGGATAAGCACAAACAATCCGCAGCAGCCCTTGGCGCTCCAGCTCTTCAAAATCAATGCCCCAAGATGAGGCGTTGCGGGACAGTTGCGCCCGTGATTCTTCGTAGGCAAAGAGGAGTGCCCGCTCTCCCTGTTGGCAACCCGTTTCCAAGAATTTGCTCACCAGCAGGGTTTTGCCTGTACCTGTGGCACCCGTGGCCAAAATAATGGAATCTTTGAAAAAGCCGCCGCCGCACATTTCGTCGAGGGTCGGAACACCCGACGAGACGCGGGCATTCGATGAACGCTGAGCGAGTCGCATTGCTCCCAAGGGGAAGATATTAATGCCATTGTTAATCGTAAAAGGATACTCCCCTTTCATGTGGGTCGTGCCGCGCAACTTCAGGATTTCCGCCGTGCGTCGCCGCCGCTCTCCCTCAAGGACATTGCGCAAGATCACCACGTTATCGGAGACAAATTCTTCCACACCAAAACGCGCCACCGGCCCGTATTCATCAATCCGCTCAGTGGTCATGACAGTGGTGACCCCCAACTGCTTGAGGCGAAAAGCCAAGCGGAAAATTTCCCGCCGCACCACTGAAGCGGCATCGTACTGCTGAAAGACAGCAGTCACTGAGTCAATCGAGACCCGGGTGGCTTTGTACTTACGAATGGCGTACTGAATCCGTTCAATCAGGGCTGAAAGGTCGAAGTCACCCGCCACATCCTGTCCGTCTGGATCCGGAGAGGCATCGAGAATAAAGAGCTTCCCTTGATCAATGAGACCCTGCAAATCCCAGCCGAAGCTGAGGGCATTTCTGATGATGTCACTGGGGGACTCTTCAAACGTGACAAAAATGCCCGGCTCATTAAAAATGGTGATGCCGTTGTACAGAAATTGAACCGCAAACAGAGTTTTACCGGTGCCAGAGGTACCACTGACCAAGGTTGTTCGCCCTTTGGGTAAGCCCCCATGGCTGATGTCATCGAATCCTTCCACCATGGTGCGGATTTTTTGGACACCGCTGGTAACGGGCGATTTCACACTGGACTGATTTTCAGGAGTTTCTGCAGTCATAGAGGTTTAGGTACGCACTCGCGAGGTAAATTCCAACAAAGAGAAGATAGCAGCATCAGGTGAGGTCATCGCCTTGATCACCAATCTCTTCATACAATAAATCAAGACCAATGAGCACCTTTTCGCGATCTGACAGATCGCCAATAATCCGCCGTACTGGCGGGGGCAACACCTTTGCCAAGGTGGGAGTTGCCAAAATTTTATCTTCTTCCGCAAGCTGTGGGTTTTTCAAGACATCAATAACTTTCAGGGCATAAACTCCCTTAAACTCTTTTTCCAGAATGTTATTGAGTGTTTTTAGGGCGCGGACTGAGTTGGCCGTATTACCCGCCACGTATAGTTTCAGTACATAGGTTTTCCGCAGGGGAGTCATCGGAATTACACCTCACGCGGAATCGAGCGACGATACATTTCACACAAGTGGGCAATCACATCAATTAAGGTCAGGCGATAATCCAGTAGAATGTCTTCACTGCGCCCTTCAAGCTTGAGCTGCTTCGCAAAATTGTCCATGAGTTCAACGTGGATTTCTAGTACTTGGGAAACGGAAATATCAGCAAAGAATGCTTTACTAACGAACTCATCGATATGCTCATTCGTTTTGGATTCAGCATTAAAGTATTCCAGAATAATGCTACGATAAATCGCGCGCAGTTCATCCAACAGCTTCCGTTTCTCAGCGCTGGACATGCGCCGAAAGAAAAACTGGGTGTCACGCTTGTAATAAACGCCCAAGTAACCGAGGCGCTCTTTCAGCTTTTGAGACAAGCGGTGCTGCGGATCAACGGTGTCATTGTTGCGGAGTGCTGGCATCCGAAACATGACGTGGGGCGGCACAGCACACCCGGGGCACAACTTCACAAAGCCGGTGATGGCCTCTTCAATACGCTCGTTAAGTTGATGAAGCTCAGCAACCGGCAAGAGAATTTCAGCAATGTGATAGTGGGGACCCGCTGGCACTGGCGTATATTCTGCTGGGAAAATAATGATTGCCGGTAGCAGGGTGGCACTGTGATGCAAATAGGTAATGATTTGCGGAGTATCCTCTCCCCATTCTAAAATTAGACAAGCAACATTATGTCGCCGCTGCTCTAAGTACGTACAAAACTCGCGATCGTTAGCAAAATAAACCAGCTCGTCGATCTCGGAGTTATGTAAACGGACTAATTCTTGGCCAATGCCGGGCGAGTAAACTAAGCCACAAATTGTTAGTGCGGTTGACTGCGCCACGGGTTTTCAGGAGTGGAGGTTGGTTCTAATAGCATCCTATCATTTTCCCATTGAGGATCGCAGGGTGTCCCGATGGCGGGTTAAGTTTTCCTTACAGCGGCTAGGGTAGCACATGGATCACCTGTACCTGCAAACCTTTGGGGAGCCTGCTATCACAGTAACAGCACGCTTGCCGCTGGCGGAAGTGTACCGTTTGTGGCAGGAACGGTTGCCCGAGCGGATGGTGATTGTCGATGAAGACTCAGTTCCGGTGGGAGTGGTTCAGGGTTGGCGCTTGGCTCTGAGTTGGAACAATGAGGAAGCGGTGGCCACGCTAGCGGTGGGTCGTGTCTCAGCGTCTTGGCGATCGCCAGTGACTCTGTTGCCAATCGATTGGTCGCTACGGCAGTTTCAGCAGTGGGCTGCTAACCAACCGCAACTCCCTGAGCATATGGCCCTTGTGGACAATCAACAGCGATTTGTGAGCCTGCTGGATCAACGCCGCCTCCTCCATTACTGGGCAAAGCAACCCTCACTGCCTTGGATTGAGGTGCTAGCCCAATTCCCCATGCCACTGCAAATCCAAACCCCCCGGGGTGAGGTGGTTTGGCAAAACGCTGCTTGGGGGACACAATTGGGGACGGTTCCAGAGGTGCAACAGTCTTTTGAGGGGATGAGCTGCCAAACCGTGGAGGGGCGATCGCCTTGGCAACTCTGCTCGGTACCTTTGCATCTAAGCCAAGAGGATGTTGCTGTCCTGCGGGGAGAGGCGGCTTCTGCTTTGACCCTCACCACCGCTGTCAGTCAGTACTGGCTACTGTTTGCCCAAGCCTTGGAGCAGCCGCAAACGGCATCACCAGACCGTATCAGTCAACTGCGCCTGCACCAACAAAAGCGGTTTTTACTTAGCCTTGGCCATGAACTGAAAAATCCCTTGACGGCGGTACTGAGCTTAACCCAATTGCTCTGGCAAGAAGCGTTGCCGCACCAACAGGACTACGTTGCCCTCATTCAGCGCAGTAGCTGGCAGATTCATCGGCTAATTCAGACATGGCAAGACTACACCCGTGCCCTCTGGCGGGAGCTGGAATTGCAATGGGAGCCTGTGGTGCTCTCAGAGGTTTGGTTTCGCGCCCACGAGTTGGCGGAACACCTCTACGGCTCCCGCTCCCTCCATCTCGCGTTGCAATGGCAGATGGACATTTCCTTAGCAGAGGTTGAGCTGTACGGCGATGCCCTGCGCCTACGGCAAATTTTTGCCCATTTAATCGGCTGGCTGACCCTCCTTGGGGGCGATCACCGTGGTGTCCGCCTCAGCCGCTGGCAGGAGTGGTTAGTAGTGCAATTGTGGGAAGAGGGCGGTGGCATTCCCCATCGTTACCACGAGCGGCTCCTGCACGAGTGTCTTGAGGATCACGCCGAAGTCACCATGGGGTTAATGCTTGCCCATCAGCTCAGTCGCCTGCATAACGGCGAACTCTCATTTATTGCCAATGAGCAGTCTAGTGAATGGAGTGTGCTGTTGCCTCTTGGGCGGGAGCTGCCGATGGGGGTGCCCAGTACTGCTCACCTTATCCTGCTTGTCAGCAATGATGTAGAGTGGCTGGTGGCGATGGTTGATGCCCTCAAGCAGAAACATTATGGCTACGTTGTGGCTCGGCAACCCCTTGAAGCGCTCGATAAACTCGAGCAACTGCACCCTGCCGCCATTGTGGTGCGCTCCGCCACAAGCTTGGCGTTGGCGGATGTGCTTACCGTTCTCACCCGTCCTGACCAAAGCCACACAATTCCCATCATTCTCATTTCCGACGAGTCGCCCCCCTTTGCCCTGCCGGGTTTGATCCAGCGATTGCCCTTCCAGAGCGCCACCCCCCTCGTGCTGGATATCCTAGAGCGGTGGTGCTATCCACGGCTGACCCCCCTTGCACCCGCAAGTGCCCATCCCACGGGAACCATTACTCACACGGTTTTGAGTCTAGGGTTGACGCAAGAACTGATTCTTCCCGATATGCGGGTGCTAGAGGCCAATGATCTCGAACAGGCAGATCTAGTGGCCGACATTTGGCAACCGGATATTCTGATTTGGGATCTTCCCCTCGCTGACGTGCCCTATTTAGCCGAACACCCCAAATTGCTCCGGCTACCAATTGTTACCCTCAACGAGGAAGTTAGCCGTGCCGTGCATGCCCTTGGTCACAGGCTGGTTTTTCCCTGCTTAGACTTGGCAGATCTGGTGGAAGTGGTCACCCTTGCGGCAGGAACGAAACCTAGAGCTGACTGAGCACTGTCCGAGCCGCAGCAATGGTGCGCTCAATATCTGCTTCAGTGTGGGCAAGGGAGGTAAAGCCTGCTTCAAATTGCGAAGGGGCAAGGTAAATGCCCTGCTCCAACATACCGCGGTGAAAGGCGGCAAATTTTTTCAGGTCTGAAGCCTTGGCTTGCTCGTAGTTAGTGACCGGCCCAGCGGTAAAGAAGAAACCAAACATCCCGCTGATATGCCCGCCGCAGACAGGGTGGCCAAATTCCTGCGCTGCACTGATGAGGCCATTTATGAGCTTGCCAGTAATTTTATCAAGCTGCTCATAAGTTCCTGGACGGCTCAGGAGCTCCAGCGTTTTAATCCCTGCCGTCATCGCTAGCGGATTTCCTGAAAGGGTTCCCGCCTGATAGACAGGGCCAGCGGGTGCCACCATCTTCATAATGTCAGCACGGCCACCGTAGGCGCCTACCGGTAAACCACCGCCAATAACTTTGCCAAGGGTGGTGAGGTCGGGGGTAACGCCAAATTTTTCTTGCGCTCCGCCGTAGGCAATCCGAAAGCCCGTCATCACTTCATCAAAGACCAGCAGGGCACCGTACTGTTGGGTAAGCTCCCGTAGCCCTTCTAAGAAGCCAGCATCGGGGGGAATGAACCCAGCATTACCCACCACAGGCTCTAAAATGACCCCAGCAATCTCGTCGGGATAGTCTTGGAACAAACGGCTGACGGCTTCGAGATCGTTGTAGGGAGCGGTGAGCGTTGCAGCGGTGGTGGCTTTGGGCACTCCCGGTGAATCCGGCAAACCAAGGGTGGCTACTCCTGATCCGGCTTTCACCAAAAACATATCGGCATGGCCGTGGTAGCAGCCTTCAAACTTAATCACCTTTTCCCGCTGGGTGTAGGCGCGCATCAAGCGCAGAACCGCCATGCAGGCTTCCGTGCCCGAGTTAACAAAGCGCACCATTTCAACACTGGGCACTGCCGAGATGACCATTTCGGCCAAAATATTTTCTAAAACGCAGGGGGCGCCAAAGCTAGTGCCTTTTTCAAGGGCGGCGTGGAGCGCTTCAATGACTTCTGGGTGGGCATGACCGACAATGGCAGGTCCCCACGAACCTACATAGTCAATGTACTGGTTGCCGTCCACATCCCAAATGTGGGCACCTTTTACATGGTCAAAAACAATGGGCTGACCGCCAACGGATTTGAAGGCGCGCACCGGTGAACTCACACCGCCGGGCATCAGTTTTTGGGCAGCGGCGAAAATTTCTTGGGATTTTGTGGTTTGCAAAACAGTGGTGGTCAATGTCAACTCCCTTCAAGCATTGGCCTGCTCGCCCTATTATAGGCAATCGGCTGTCCCCTGCTCTAGGGAGGATTCTGTTGCATTTGTTTACAATAGTTTTGTTGTGCTGCGAGGGGGTATGAAGGTCAATGTCCGCAACAACGACACCCACGGTTCGCTTGGCGCCATCCTATGGGGTGCCGATTGGGGTTTTGGTTCTCAGTGTGCCCCTGTGGCTTGTGCAGTGGTGGTTGGGGTTACCTATTTCCCTATTTGGCCTTTTCTTGATGCTGCAAGCGGCTACACTGCGGCTGGAGTTTACCGCCACGGCCCTTGATGTCTATCGCGGTAACCAGCAAATTCGCTCCTTTCCTTATCATCAGTGGCAGCACTGGGAAGTTTTCTGGCAGCCCTTGCCGATTCTGTTCTATTTTCGCGAAGTCCAGAGCATTCACTTCCTACCGATTCTGTTTGATGCCAAAACTTTAGTACAATGCCTGCAAGAACGCTGCCCACGCACGGCTTTTATTTCCCCCGCTCGCAATGACTGATGATCTGACACGAACCCCCAATGCTACTGAGTCTGCTGCGGCAACTGAAGCCACGGTTGCAGACTTGGTGGCGCAGCGGGATGCCTTGAAGGAAGAAATTGCCGGTCTGGAGGCTGCTTTCCATCGCCTTGCCCACAGCTTTTTACACGATCTGGAAGAGAAGAAGCAGTCACTGCAATTGAGTATTGAGCAGCTTGAGCGGCGTAAGGAGCGCATTGAGCAGGAATTGCGCCAGAATTTTGTTGGGGCGTCCCAAGAGCTGGCGATTCGGGTGCAAGGCTTTAAGGAATTCCTCGTGAACAGTATGCAGGAGTTGGCAGCCACCGTTGAGGAAATGGAGCTCCTGCCAGCGGCGGCACCAGCCCCTGCAGTAGCAACTCCGGCGCCAGTAACGGAGTCGAGTCCACCGCCAAAGTTGGTGTTGGATGAGGGGTTTCAGGAGGAGGCCAGCCGAATTAAGCGCCTGCTGGAGCAGTACCGCACCAATCCTAACTACTATGGCCCGCCGTGGCAGTTACGTCGCACGTTTGAGCCCCTGCATGCGGAGCGGGTGGAAAGTTGGTTTTTTGACTTAGGGGGACGGGGTGCTCTGCGATCGCTCCCAAGCCGGTTGCAAAATATTCTTGTTGCCTCGGCGATTATTTCAATTTTGCGGGATTTTTACGGTGATATGTTGCGGGTGCTAGTGTTGGCGGATTCTCCAGAACGTCTTGGCGACTGGCGGCGTGGTTTGCAGGATTGTTTGGGGATCAATCGCCAAGATTTTGGCCCTGAGCGGGGGGTGGCGCTTTTTGAGTCGGCAGATGCTTTAGCGTTTCGTGCCGATCGCCTCGAGCAGGAGGACTACTTGCCCCTCATTTTGATTGATGACTCCCTTGAGCAGGTGAGTTTATCGCTGCTGCAATATCCGCTCCTGCTGGGTTTTGCCCCTGAGCCCCAGTTGCGGCGCAATAATGAATTTTTTGAATAGGAGGGATTGTGACCACGGCCATCATTTTCGGCAGCATGGTGCTCGTTAGCTACCTCTTGGGGGCGATTCCCACGGGCTATTGGGTGGCCAAATCGTTGCGGGGGATTGATATTCGCGAGCATGGATCGGGTTCCACGGGAGCGACAAATGTGCTGCGGGTTGTGGGCAAGGGAGCGGCGCTGTTCACGTTCGTGGTGGATGTCCTTAAGGGGTTGCTGGCGGTGGTGGTGGCACGTTGGCTCGTGGTACAGCCGTGGGGCTTGGCTTCTGCTGCCTTAGCGGACTACTACCTGTTGGCGATCGCCCTGGTGGCCGTACTCGGACACAGTAAGCCGGTGTGGCTGGGTTGGCGGGGGGGAAAATCGGTGGCCACCAGTTTTGGTGTGCTGCTGGCGCTGAACTGGCCAACGGCCTTAGTTACGCTAGGGGTGTTTCTGGTTGTTTTAGCCCTGAGTCGTATTGTTTCGTTGAGTTCCATTGTGGCAGCGCTCTCACTGCCCTTGTGGTTTTGGCTGTTTACCCACTCACTGCCTTTTGTGGGCTTTGCGGTACTAGCCAGTGCTTTTGTCATTTGGCGGCACCAAAGTAATATTCAGCGCCTCTTAGCTGGGACAGAGCCACGGTTGGGAGCTTCCTAGTCTTTGCGGAGGCAGTGGTGGAACTGCAGCGGCTGACCCTTATGAATTTCAAAGCCCACCGCGATCGCACGGTTGAGTTCCTCCCCGGGGTCAATGTGATCTGCGGTGAAAATGGTGCTGGCAAAACGAGTTTGCTGGAAGCCATTGCTTGGGTGCTTTTTGATGCCACCTCGGGCTACGGGGCAGGTTTTAACAAAGCCATTATTCGCAAGGGCGCCAGTCAAGCGGAAGCCACGGTGCAATTCATTTCTGCCCTTGATGGTCGCTCCTATATTGTCAAGCGCAGTACCCGTGCGGGCTATAGTGTTTTCGACCCCCAGTTGCAGGCGGTGATGCTCTCCACCCGCGAGGAGGTACAGCAGTGGCTCAAGGAACACCTAGGGGTGAACCGTGCCTTTGCCCTCAAGGATGTGTTTGAGCAGGTGATTGGGATTCCCCAAGGGATGATGACTGCTGATTTCCTCAAAGCTCCGGCGCAGCGGCGGGCTGTTTTTGAGCCGCTGTTACAGGTCAATGACTATCGCCAAGCCTATGAGGCGGCTTTGCCCTTAGTGCAGTATTCCGCAGCGCGCCTACAGACGCTGAGGGAAACGATTGCTCGTTATGAGCAAGAACTGGCGCAGCGTCCAGAGTATGCCGCCCAAGTGGCTCATCTAGAGGCAGAATTGACCCGCAATTACCAAGAGCGCGATCGCCTCGCACAGGTATGTCAGGAGCTGGCGCAAGAACGGGAGACCCTTGCCGCCGAGGTGGCAGCGCTGCAACGCTTAGCTCAACAGCAGCAACAGTTAGACCAACAACTGGCACAGCAGCAGCAATTGTGTCGCGATCGCCAACGCCAATTGGCCGCCGCCCAAGCCAGCCAAGCCCAGTGTCAGGCGCACCAAGCTACGTACGATCGCTACTGCCGCCAGCAACAGGAACTGCAGAGTCTTGAGCGACAGTTACGGGACTGGGGCACCCTTGAGCAACGAATTAGCACTCTTGAACAGGCGCAACAGCGGACTGCTACTAAACTGGCGCGCCTAGAAGCCCAGCGGCAGGCGATCGCCACGATTGATGCTCAGCTTGAGGCGCTTGCCCCCCAGATTGCCGCCGCCGATCGCCTCGAAGCAGAACTCAGCCGCTGCCAAACCCAACTGAGCCAAGCCCAACAGGCTGCCCAAGATTTGGCTCATCTGGAACAGCAGTGTCAAAGTGTACAAGCCCGGCTAGGGGAACTGGAACAGGAATTAGCGATGCTGGAAGCCCAACGACCCCTTGCCGAGACCTTAACGGCCAAACAGCAGCAGCGAGATCGCCTGCAAGCTCAACTCAACCACGCCACTGCTGCCCGTGCCTTTGCCACCACGCTTGCTCCCCTGATTGAGGCGGCCACTGCCCAAGCTGTCGCCACAGCGCCCCTCGTCCGCGAAGCCATGGCTGCCCTCAACAGCGCGCGGGAATTGGCCTTGTTAAGCCCTGCCGTGACGTTAGGCCTAGAGGCACTACAGCGGTTAGACAATAACCATCAACAATTGCTCCGGCAACTGGAAGAACTCCTAGCCAGCCTCGAAACTGATAGTCAAGAGCGCCTCATGCCCATCCTTGAACGGTTAGAAGCCGAAATTCGCACCGCCACTGCTGCCGAGCGCGACCTGCAACAATGCCCGCCCCTCGTGGCTGAAAAAGCCAGGCTCGAGGAACAACTCAAAACGTTGGGGGATCGCCAGCGCCAATTGATTGCCCTAGCGGAGCCCTTAGGAACCCTTGAGCGCCAGTACGCCGATCTCGCCAGCGCATTAGCTGCCTTAGGTCATCCCCGTGCCCAGCAACAGGTGCTCCTCGAGCAGCAGCAGGCCGCCCCAGCGGTGGAAGCAGCCCTGCAAGACCTGCTGCGGCAGCAAACCCAACAGCACGAGGAACTGGTGCCCCTTTACCAACAGCGCCAGCACTACCAAGCCCTCGAACAACAGCGGCAAGCCCTGACGGACGAGTTAGCTGCCCTAGCGGCGGGCTACCACATCTACTTACAGCACCAACAACAAGCAAGCCAAGTCAGCGCCTATGAAACCGCACTTGCCGAGGCGGAAGCGACCTATGCCACCCTACAAGCTCATCGTGCCACCCTTGAACAGGAATACCAAAAGCAACAGCAGCGAGTGGATACCGCCCGTCTTGAGGAGGTGAGCGATCGCTACGAACAGTGCAGCCGTGCCTATCAAACCCTCTTAGGGGCAATTCCTGAGAAAGAAAAACAACTCCAGCACTACCAAGCCCGCCTGCAGCAACTGGAAGTGGTTGCCCAGCAACTAGAAGACAGCCGCCAAGACCTCAGCCAGTGTCAGCAGCGCCATCACTTCCTTGAAACGGCACGGGAAATCTACCGCCAAAGTGGCCCGCGGGTCAGTGAAGCCTATCTGCACCGTATTTCCCAAGAAGCAGATCAGCTCTTTCGGGAGCTCCTGAATCGCCCCGAGATTTCCCTGCGCTGGTTGCCGGACTACGACATCGAAGTGAATGAAGGAGGCTACTGGCGCAGCTTCAGAAGCCTTTCAGGGGGTGAACAAATGTGCGCTGCTCTTGCGGTTCGCCTTGCCCTACTACGCATTTTGGCAGCCACCGACGTTGCCTTTTTTGATGAACCGACAACGAACATGGATGCCGAACGGCGACAGCAACTGGCCGAAAGCCTAGCCAACCTGAAAAGTTTTCGGCAGCTATTCGTGATCAGTCACGATGAAACGTTTGCCGCCCTGACAGAACATACGATTTACCTAGAGCGGGAGAAAGCCTAGGCGTAAGCGGTGTGAAGTGCCCACCAAATCAAGGCAGCAATAAAGCCAAGGATCAGAATGGCCGATGCCGCAATCATGACAGGGCTGTCTGCCCCTTCAAATTTCATAATGCCGCGATTAAAGTCTGTGGCCATAGGAAGAAACTCCAAGCACAATTTAATCCAAATTAATTCTAGGCATCTTTTTGAGGGTTCGGTGGTTACTGCCATTACTTGTTACGATTTTTCACGCCAGTGCCCTGATGACTAACGTTGAAAAATCTTAAGATTTGCCAACAACCGTGAGCTTTGTGATCTAGATCACAGCAGTTCTCTGTGAGGTCACGCCAAGGTAAAGGTAGGTTGACAGCCTAGGCCACTTTTACAAGTGTCAGTATTTGCAGGGTTGATGGCTAGGAGCGGACTGTGCCCCTCCTAAAGGTTCTGGTTTCTCGTTTTGTCCTTGGCTGAGGCTGTTCTTGATGAACGGGGGATAGATCAAATGCACAGCTTGGCACAAGAGCGCCACGTTTTAATTTTGAATATGGTGGGTGAGCGGCGCGCCATTGCCCTTGAGGCGGCTGCGTATTCAGTAGGACGCGATGAAAGCAATGCCATCGTCTTAGACTTTGAGACGGTTTCACGGCAGCACGCTATCTTACTGCGGGTGCCAGTACCCGGAACAACGAACTATCGCTATCGCTTAGTGGATGGCAACGCCAATGGCAAACCCAGCACGAATGGCACGTTTGTGAATGGCAAGCGGATTTCTAGCCATGAGTTGCACCACGGCGATGTCATTCTCTTTGGTCGTAAAGCCAAGGCTTCCTACATGATAGTGTCCATGGCTGACACAGAGTTTAGCCAGTATCTCCAGTCCATTGCCTTTCAAAGTATTAAGTCGGATTTGCGGGGAGCCAAAGAAACTCTAGTAGGGATGGAGCTCAGCGGTGAATTGCGCCGCCCCCCCAACCGTGAATTAGTAGGAGCCACCCAAACGGCGCAGGGAAGTAACCCGGAATCTGCTAAGCCCCTTGCTAAAGACACCTTGGCTAGTGAGGCAGGTACAACAGACTCGTCCCCAGCCAACAAAGCAACCGTCCATGAACCTGTGAACCACTTGACCCTGCGCTGGATCCTTGGCCTCGGGGCGATCGCCCTCGTGGTCGCCGCTATCTTTGCTGGTGCCTACCTGCGTCCGCCAACACCTGAGCAGTCTTCCCCCACCCAGACCCGATAGACATGACTGATAGTCAATGCCATCGTTACCAATAGTTACAGTCGTTACCGTTGCTGACAGCGCGACGATTTTGCCGCTACAATGAGGTTTGGAAAGTCTTATCTAAGCCTGAAATGATGGGATTGTAATCCTTCTAAAACTAACAGCCAATACGCTAACTCATTGTGTCACCGCCCAGTTTTTAGGAGAACACGAATGACAAAACGAGATCATAGCAAAGTTTATAACGTCACGTTGGTCAACAAAGAAAAGGGTCTTAACAAAACCATTCGCATCCATGCGGATGAATACATCCTCGATGCAGCGGAAGCCCAAGGCATCGCTTTACCTTACTCCTGTCGGGCGGGTGCTTGCGTCAACTGTGCTGGGCGTATCCTCAAGGGCACGGTTGACCAATCAGATCACTCGTTCCTCAAAGAAAAAGAATTGCAAGCTGGCTTTGTACTTCTGTGTGCTGCTTATCCGACCTCTGATTGTGTAATCTCCACTCACGAAGAAGATAATTTACTTAACTTAACCTAAGTTTAACTATCTTTAATTTTTCGCTGTTTCTCAAGCAATTGAGCCCCAGAAATAGTGGGTTATTTGTTGAAATCTTACAGGCTATTAACTTTTCTGAAGTTTTCTTTCATGGTCATGGCGTCACAACTTAATATAATCATCACATCATTATTCTTAAGGTAAATGCAAGATGTTCCCTCGGCGTAGGTTTTCCACTAAGCCTAAGCAATCTCTGAATTGCATCTGAGGGCAACAGCCGGAGGAATAATACCATACGCAGGCTGGAAACCATCGAGAGGGAAGACGAACTCGATGGCAAGACAGCAGTTTGGAGGTCGATATGATGACATCAGATCGGGGGCTGAGCAATTACACTGACTTACCGTTAAAGGATGGTGTACAGCCAGAGCGGTTGCTCCAGCAGTTGGCCACGTCGGGGGGAACGGGGTGTTTCAAATTAACGGTGCAAGATCAGCACTGGTTTTTATACCTGCACCAAGGGGCACTGGTTTATGCGACCCACACGATTGAGCCGGGCGATCGCTTTGAGCGGCATCTGCGGCGCTTAAGCCAACAGGTGCCCGCCTTAGATCGGGATTTGCGCGCCCAAGTCCGCCAGCAATGGGAAACAGCAAGCACTCCTACTCCCATTTATGAATACGAAAGTTTGCGCTGGCTCCTGAGTGAAGGCTGCATTAATAGTGAGCAGTTTTGCCAACTGGTGGAGGGGCTGATTCTAGAAGTACTGGAGTCGTTTTTGTACCTCACTAGAGGCCAGCATCAACTGGTGCCCTACCTTGACGTTCCCATCGTGACGCATTTTGATGTTGAGCGCTTGGTGGCGGACTGCAAAGCCCATATTCGGCAATGGCTGGCCTTGGGGCATAAAATTACTTCGCCGTTCCAGCGTCCCTACTTTTTTAGTAGTGTCCAAGTCAACTTGACCCCCGAGCAACAGCAACGCTTAGGCTCAATGCTGCGGGGGTTTAGCTTTCGCCATTTGGCGGTTCTCATGAACCAGAATGAAATTTCACTGGTGCGCAGTCTGTTGCCCCTAGTGGAAAAAGGGGCGGTGGTGGTGCGCGAACCCCAGCGTCCTTTTGATTTGCTCCCCAGCTTTGAGGCCACCCTTTTGCAGGAGCAAGTTGCTACAGAGGAGGCGGACTTGCAGGAGTCAACCAGTAGCTTTTTCACTTCGCAAGTTGCCAACCGCACATTTACGATCCTCTGCATTGATGACAGCCCCACGATGCTCAGCGAAATCAAGCGTTTTTTGGCCGATGATACCTTTCAGGTGATTACCTTGAGTGACTCGGTCAAAGCGTTGATGGAAGTGATGCGGCTCAATCCGGATCTCATCTTGCTGGATGTGGGGATGCCCAACATTGATGGTTACAAGTTTTGCAAGGTCATCCGTAATCATGAGCGGTTTAAGTCCCTGCCCATCATCATGGTGACCGGTAATACCGGATTGATTGATCGGGCAAAGGCGCGGCTCGTGGGGGCAACAGACTACATGACCAAGCCCTTCACTCAAGCAGAACTCCTCAAAATGGTGTTTCAATACCTCGCGTAGTGGTGGCTTCCTTGGAACACTGTATATTGACATTTATTGATAGTTTTTATTGATCATTGGGAGACGGCATGAGTACAGTTTTAGTGGTAGAAGATGTCCCCTCCGAAATGGCTTTAATTAGCTCGTTTCTAAAAGACAGTGGCTATACGGTGATTGCCGCTACGGATGCCAAGGAAGCGCTAGAGAAGGTAGCGCAGTACAAACCCGATGTGGTGGTCACCGATGTGGTTATGCCGGGGATGAGTGGGTTTGAGCTCTGCCGTAGTCTCAAAAAGAATCCGGAAACCCAAAAGCTGCCCATTATTGTTTGCACCTCCAAAAATCAGGAGCTAGACCGCCTCTGGGCAATGAAACAAGGGGCAGATGCCTACGTCACCAAGCCCTTTAATCGCGATGATCTGCTGCGCGCTTTGAAATCTGTGGTGGTTTAACCATGACGCAAGCCGCTGTTGCTATTCGCGATCGCCAGCTGGGGGGGGATGCCTATCTGCGGCTGATTTTGAGCGATCGCCACACTGCCTTGGTGCCCATGGTGGACGTACAGCAGGTGATGGTGGTGCCCCCAACCCAATTAACGGTGATGCCCAATATGCCCGCCTTAGTCATGGGGCTGCTCAACTACCGAAACCGTGTGGTTTGGGTGATTGATCTGGGGCAGTTACTGGGGCTTGAGCCCCTCAGTTGTGACTGTCCCTACTATACGGTTGCCCTACTGCGGCTGCCGGAAAAGTGGCTCGGGATTGCCATCAGCGATGTGCGCGGCATTTTGCGCTTAGGCGCGGGTAGCTTGCAATCGCCGGTGGGAACCGTGAGTGCTGCTTTAGTGCCCTACCTAAAGGGTTGCTGTTTAGTGGAGAGTGAAATGCTGCTGGTTTTGGATGCCACAGCGATCGCCACTGCTCCTCTAAATTCTGCTCCGCTAAATTCTGTCACCGTGACTCCTGTTGATGTTGGATAGGCCCATGCTTTGCCGTTAGGATGTGTGAACGATGACCACCGCAAAACCGCCCGTTGATCTTCCGGAACTGCCCCCCTCCGTACTCAACTACCAGTTGCCGCCCTTGCAACAGGAGAAAGTCTCCTCAAAACCGCAGACACCGCAGCAGCAGCAACCGGTGCCGCCGGGCAAACCCAAAGGGTGGGGATTGCGACCCAAGCTCATTACGGCTGCCGTGGCTCTGGCCACCCTGCCCATGGCGGGGGTTGGGTTCACCGCTAACGAAATTGCCCGCTGGCAACTCAGTGAGCAGGTTTTACAATTACAACAGCAAGAAGCGAGGAGTGCCGCTCTTCAGTTGGACGGCTTCCTGCGGGAGCGGCGCGGGGATACGCGCATTATTGCCTCACTGTTGACCAGTCGCTATAGGAACGAACTGCAAGGGAGGCAAGGTGCGCAGTTACAGGCGGTGCTCGATCAGTTTCTCGATGCCTATACCGCCTACGATAGTGCCGCGATTATTGCCAATGATGGTCGAGGAACGGTTCTAGCGCAGTCAACGGAGGGGAACCGTTTAGCCAATAACATCCTGCAGGAGCACGAATACTTTAAGCTGGCGATTCAAACCCGGGGGGGTGTGGTGACCGTTGAACCCACCCTGTCCCTGCCCGATCGCCCCATTGGGCTCTTTGTGGCGGCACCACTGATGAATCCTCAAACTCAGCAAATCATTGCTGTGGTGCGGCTACGGGTTCCCCAAAGCAGTGTTAACCAGTTTCTCAAAGCCTACGCCTACGGCCAAGAGGACTATCATAATTTCTATTTGGTCGAGCCCAGAGGAACAATTTTTGCTTCCTCAGTCGCAGCCCTGCAAGGACAGCCCCTCGAGAACGTTTTCCCGCAGCTGGCGGAGCGGCGAGCTGCCAAACCGGCGGGGGCGCTCATCGAAGTGCGACAGTCCGACGGCCAAGCTCAGATCGTAAGCTATACAACGGTCTCACAGCCTTTCGCTGCGATCCTCCTTAGCACCCAGCGTGCTCATGCTCTGGAGCCGTTGCAAAGCTTAACTTGGGCATTACTTTCGGGGATGGCAGTGACAGCCCTTGTGGCGGGGGCGATCGCCATCTATCTGAGCAACCGTGGTCTAAAACCCCTGCTGCAGGCCACCAAAGCTGTCACCCAAATTGGCCGTGGCGAACTAGACACTCGCCTTCCGGTGCAAGGGGATGACGAGCTAGCTACGCTCAGCCGCACGATTAACTCCATGGCGGCGCAACTCCAGCGCTCCCTTGAGGAAGCCACCACAAATGCCAAACGCGCCCAGCAACTGCGGGATACTTCCTTCCAGCTTGCTCAGCAGCAGGATCGCGCCACCATTTTCAACCTGCTTGTGGAGGCTGCCCGCGAAAGCTTGGGCTGCGATCGCGTCATTGTTTATGAGTTTGACGAGAACTACGTGGGTACGGTGGTCGCTGAATCCGTTGGTGAGGGATGGCCAAAAGCCCTTGATCGGGTCATTGATGATCCCTGTTTTCGCCAGAATTGGGTGAATGCCTACGCCAAGGGGCGGGTGCAAGCCACCGCAGATATTTTCAACGCTAACCTCACCGAATGTCACCTGAAGCAGTTGGCTCCCCTGAAGGTGCGCGCTAACTTGGTGGTGCCAATGCTGGTGGGGCAGCAATTGGTCGCGTTGCTGATTGCCCACCAGTGCAGCGGACCTCGGGTTTGGCAACAGCCAGAAATTGACTTCCTCCAACAACTGGCCACCCAAGCGGGACTGGTGCTGGAGCGGTCGAACTTTCTCGCCCAAACCATTGCCGCTCAGCAAAATGCTGAACGCCTTGCCCATGAGCAGAAAGCCCTGACCGAGCGGATTCAGTCACAGCTGATCAACTTACTGAGCGAAGTGGAGGCGGCTTCTCAAGGAGATCTGACGGTACGAGCTGACATCACCGCCGATGAAATTGGCACGGTTGCTGACATTTTTAACTCCCTCATTGAGAGCCTGCGGGATGTGGTAGTGCAAGTGAAGGCCACCACCGCCAAGGTGAACACCGAGCTCGTTGACGATGAAACCGCCATGAAGCAGTTGGCGGAAGAATCCCTGCGACAGGCGAAGAAGGTCAAACGCATGCTCGATGCTGTGGAGCAAATGTCCACCTCAATTCAGTCGGTGGCCGACAGTGCCAACGAAGCGGCGGAAGTGGCGCGGCAAGCTTCGGAGCGTGCCCTCAACAGTGGTCAAACCATGGATGAAACGGTGCAGAGTATTTTGCACTTGCGGGAAACCGTTGCGGAGACCGCCAAAAAGGTCAAACGCCTTGGGGAGTCCTCGCAACAGATTTCTAAGGTAATCTCGTTGATTAACCAAATTGCCCTGCAAACGAACCTGCTGGCCATCAATGCCAGTATTGAGGCGGCGCGAGCTGGCGAAGAAGGCCGTGGGTTTGCGGTGGTGGCCGAAGAGGTGGGGGAACTGGCGGCGCGTTCTGCGGCTGCCACCCGCGAAATCGAACAAATTGTCGAAACGATTCAGCAGGAAACCAACGAAGTGGTGCAAGCCATGGAAACGGGCACTGCGCAGGTGGTGGAAGGCACCCGCCTTGTCGAAGTTACCAAGGGCAATCTTGAGCAGATTGTGCAGGTGTCGCAGCACATTGACGAATTGGTGCAATCGATTTTGCAGGCCACCATTTCCCAATCCCGGACTTCCAACATGGTGAATACCCTGATGCGGGACATTGCCAAGGTGTCGGAGGGGATGTCTGCTACCTCTCAACAAATTTCTAAGTCCCTGCAAGAAACAGTGGCGGTGGCGCGAGAACTGCAAGCCTCAGTCGATATTTTCAAAGTCAGCTCAGAGGTGTAGCGATGCCGGAGCTCGGCCCTGACGAAGCGGTACGCCTCCAGTTTTTAGAGGAGGTGCAAGACTACCTGCAAACCATTGAGGCAGGGGTTTTAGACCTCGGTACTGCCAATAGTCAGGGCATTGATGGGGTGTTGCGGGCTGCCCACTCCATTAAGGGAGGAGCCGCCATGATGGGCTTTACCCTCCTGAGTGATTTGGCGCATCGCCTAGAGGATTTCTTTAAGGTGCTGCGATCGCGCCCCTGTGCTGATCCGGAAACGCAACAGCTACTGCTGCGGGCGGTGGATCAATTGCAATCGGTGATTACCCTCAATCGCCAAGGCATCGAGCCCAATGCCGCTTGGCTGAACACCCAAGCAGAGCCGATTTTCAATGAACTACACCAGCGGCTCGGGGATCCGAAAACCGAAGACGAGCTCTCGCTCCTCAGTGGTGATGACGGCCAGGCGATGCGGGTCATGCTGTTTGAAACAGAGGTGGAGGGCTGTCTGCAGCGCCTAGAAGCCGTTCTGCAAGATCCGGAGCAGCCCTGCCTGAAGGAGGAGTTGGCGATCGCTAGCCAAGAACTCGAAGGCTTAGCCCAAATGCTGGAGTTGCCCCAGTTTGCACAGTTTTGTGCCTCGGTGAGCAACTATTTGGCGCAACCGGACTGTGATGTCCCCCGCCATGCGGCGAGTATTATTCAGCAGTTTCGTCGCTGCCAAGCCCTTGTGCTCACTGGCCAACTGGCAGCCCTGCCCACCGCCTTGACCCTAGATGCTGTCCCAGAGACGGAAGATCAGACCGTCTTTGATTTGCACCTTGAAGACCTCAGTCAAGAACTGGGGGTAGAGGAGTTTGCCACTGCCGAGGTGAATGGCTTCCCTTTGGATGAGCTGCTTTCCCCGGAAAGTCCGCCTCAAGTCACAGAACCGACAACTACTGCTCCTGATGCCAGCCCAGCAACCCCGACCGTTAAAGAAATGACCGTTCGGGTCGCCAGCCATCACCTTGATGTGCTCAGTGATTTGTTGGGGGAATTGCTCATTGAGTGCAATGGCCTTGAGCTGCAACGAAGGCGCCTGCACAGCCTGCTCGACACCCTCAAGCAAAAGGTACGCCTTTTGGAGCAAGCCAATTTTCGCCTGCGCACGGAGTATGACCGCGTCAGTGACACTGAGTTTGCTCGTTTGAATCGGCAGACGCACCATGGTTTTGACACGCTTGAATTTGATCGCTACACCGATGTCCACCTGCTCTCGCAAGAGATCATGGAAATGATTGTTCAAATTCAGGAAATCACGAGCGATCTTGATTTAGGACTAGAGGATACCGAGCGCACCAGCCGCGACCTCAATCGCACCGCCAAGCAACTGCAAGCCCGTTTTACCCAAGTGCGCATGCGTCCCTTTGCGGATTTAGCCAATCGCTATCCCCGCGTCATTCGCGAGTTGAGCCGCGAGCATGGCAAAGCAGTGAATCTAGTTATTGAAGGGAGTCATGTTCTTATTGATCGCACTGTGCTCAGCGTCCTTGCGGATCCACTGATGCACCTTGTTCGCAATGCCTTTGATCATGGCATTGAACCGGTGGCCGAGCGTGAGGCATTGGGTAAACCCCCTACGAGCACGATTTTGCTTAAAGCGGCTTACCGCGGTAATCAAACGGTGATTACGGTGGCCGATGATGGCCGCGGGTTGAATCCCGAAAAAATTCGCCAAACGGCCAGTCGGCTGGGAGTGCCTGCGGGCTGGCTGGCAACCGCCAGCGATCGCGATCTGATGGAACTCATTTTTGAGCCCGGGTTTTCTACCGCATCTCAGGTCTCAAGCTTGTCGGGGCGGGGAGTGGGCATGGATGTGGTGCGCACCAACCTCAAACAAATTCGCGGTGACATTCACATTAGCAGTGTCCCTAACCAAGGCACCACGTTTACAATTACCATTCCCTACACGCTCTCAATGGTGCGCGTTTTACTCGTGGAGGCGGCTAGTCTGTTATTGGCAGTGCCTACCGAAGCCGTGGCCGAAATGGTGCTGGCGGAACGGTATCCCCCCCTCGAAACTTTTGGCTCTCCTGTCATTGACTGGGAGGGTATCATGGTGCCCTTGATCGAGCTGGAGCAATACTTCCATTTCGCCCGCCCCTACCGCACCCCAGAGGCGGAAGGCACTCCCATCATCAACGACCCCACCCTAATGATTATTGCCCAAGGAGAAGCGGCCTTAGCCCTCAAGATTGACCGCTACTGGGGCGAGCAGGAGGTCACGATCCGTCAGGTGGACAGTGACTTGCCCTTACCCGCTGGGTTCAGTGGCTGCACCATTTTGGGCAATGGCCGCATTGTACCCCTATTAGATCCGCTGTCTCTGTTCGATCGCCTCGGTGAGACGGGCGATCGCCCCCATCTGTCGGTAGAACCCATTGCCGCAGCCACGCAAAACACGATCTTGGTCGTGGATGACTCAGTCAATGTGCGGCGGTTTCTGGCCAATACCCTTGAAAAAGCGGGCTACCGCGTCGAACAGGCGAAAGATGGCCAAGAGGCCATTGACAAACTCGAGGCAGGTTTAGAGGTCAATGCCTTGGTGTGCGACATTGAAATGCCACGACTGGATGGCTTTGGGGTACTGGCACAGATTAAGCGCATTCCCCATTGTCAAGATGTGCCGGTTGCCATACTGACCTCACGCACAGGGCAAAAACATCGCCAACTCGCGCAGCACTTAGGGGCAGCCGCTTACTTCAGTAAACCCTTCCGCGAAGCAGAACTTTTGCAGACTCTGACGCAGTTGATTCACCATGGTTCTTAAAAGTCGCCGCCGTCAAGCCCCTCCCGTTGCCATGGAGCAGTTCTTGACCTTTTTCGTGCGTCAGGAACAGTTTGCTGTCCCGGTGACCCAAGCTAGTCGCGTCATTCCCCTTCCACCGATCTATGGCGATCCCTCGGGTCGGGGGGTGGGGTTGGTCAATGAGGGCGATCGCGAAATTTTGGTGATTGAGATTGGCCGGTGTCTCTTTGGTGAGCCCCTCTCTGCTACGGAACGAGAAAAGTTGCGGTTTTTACTCATTTTGCAGCCCGATCTTGAGGGAGAGTGGCTGGGTTTCCCCCTAATGGAGCCGCCAGCGATCGAACGCGTGGCGCAAAACCAGATCCACGCTATTCCCAAAAACTATCTCCACTGGGGGAACATTCACCACGTGAGTGCTCTCATGGTCAGCAGTGGCGAGGCAGCTAACCTTCCCCCGATGTTTATTGTCGATGTGCCGCGGCTCCTAGCTTCCCTCGCGACGCTTTGATGCCTGCTATTCCAAGCAATCTGTCGGGTTGAGCTGTTTGAGAACCATTGCTAAAAGTTCTTCCCAAGAAGGCAGTGGCCTACCGAGAACCGCTGCTAGTTTTTCGCAGTTTAGGGTGGAAAAGGCCGGTCGCTTGGCTGGGGTGGGATACTCGCTGCTGGGAATGGCTTCTAGGGGCGCTGTTGCTATCCCTCGGGCCGCCAAGTCATCAAAAATTTTACGGGCAAAGCCATACCAACTGGTATTGCCTTGGGGAGTCAGATGATACAGCCCCGTTACCTGCCGTTGTAGGAGCTCATACGTCATTTGGGCAATCCATCCCGCCGCTGTTGGGGTACCGATTTGATCCGCTACCACCCGCACAAGGGGACGGGTTTGGGCAAGCCGTACCATCGTACGCAGGAAATTTTTGCCCCGCTTATCGTAAACCCAACTGGTGCGCAGGATCAGGGCATCCCCCTTGACGGTGGCGATCGCCTGCTCCCCCAGCCACTTGCTGTAGCCGTAGGCATTGATGGGAGCTGGGGCATCGGTTTCGCGGTAGGGCTGTGATTGCTGGCCAGCAAACACGTAATCGGTTGAGTAGTGCACTAGCAGCCCTCCGATTGCTTTCATCGTCTCTGCCAACACCTGAACGGCTGTGGCATTAATCCCCTGGGCTAGGGCTGGTTCCTGTTCCGCCTGATCCACCGCCGTATAGGCAGCGGCATTGATGAGCACATCAGGGGCATAAAAGCGCACCACCCGAGGAATAGCCTCAAGCTGGACTAAGTCCAACGTAACGGCTGTGCCTTGGCGTGCCACCGGAATCACTTCAAGGTGAGGGGGAGCTTGCTGCACAAGCTGCCAGCCCACCTGACCCGTTGCCCCCAGTACTAGAATCCGCATCCCGTCCTCCTAGGGAAAAAGGGGTAGGGCGGCAAAAGGCTTGCCCTGCTGATCTTTGGCGGAAAGGATGGGCTCTGCTGTCAGCGGCCAGTCAATGGCCACCGTGGGGTCATTCCACAGCAGGGTATATTCATCCCCCGGATTGTAGTAATCGGTGGCTTTGTAGAGCACTTGGGCGGTGGGCGACTTCACCCAAAAGCCGTGGGCAAACCCCGGCGGAATCCACAGTTGCTGATGGGTTTGGGCATTGAGCCATGCTCCCACCCATTGGCCACAGGTAGGGGAGGAGCGGCGCAGATCCACCGCCACATCAAAAATTTCCCCCTCAACGACGCGAATGAGCTTGCCTTGGGGCTGTTGGTACTGGTAGTGCAGTCCCCGCAAGACCCCCTGTCGAGAGGTTGAGTGGTTATCTTGCACAAATGTCATCCCTAGGCCAGTGGCGGCCAGAAAAGCGCGCTGATTAAAACTCTCAAAAAAGAAGCCCCGCTGATCCCGAAAGATCTGCGGCTCCAGCAACAGCACCTCAGGAATGGCAAGGGGGTAAACCTTAAGCATGGGACCTCCCCGTGGCTTCCGCCCACACCTGCAGCAGGTATTGCCCGTAGCTACTTTTGCGCAGCGGTTGCGCCAACTCGTAAAGCTGATCCGCTGTGATATACCCTTGGCTGAGGGCAATTTCCTCAGGGCAGGCAATTTTCATCCCTTGGCGCTCCTCCAACGTGCGAATAAAGCTACTGGCCTGTTCCAATGTGTCGTGGGTTCCGGTGTCCAGCCAAGCATACCCCCGTCCTAACAGTTCCACTTGCAGTTGCCCCTGTTGCAGGTAAAGGCGGTTCAAGTCAGTGATTTCCAATTCACCCCGGGCAGAGGGTGCCAAGGTTGCCGCCAGATCGCAGACGCGGTGGTCGTAAAAATAGATGCCCGGCACCGCATAGTTGGACTTGGGTACAGCAGGTTTCTCAGTAATGCCTACCACTTGGCCGTGGGCATCAAATTCGATCACGCCGTACTGCTGCGGATTGGCCACCCGATAGCCAAAAATCAGGGCACCGTGGGTAAGTTGAGCAGCTCGCTGTAATTTTTCCGAGAGGTCGTGACCGTAAAGGATATTATCGCCAAGGGCAAGGCAAGCGGGCGAGCCTTGAAGGAAATCGCGCCCGAGCAAGAAGGCTTCGGCCAAGCCATTGGGAGACGGCTGCACGCAATAGCTAAAGGACAGGCCCCATTGGCGGCCATCCCCTAGGAGCTTTTGGAACAGGTACAGGTGCTCTGGGGTAGAAATAATGAGAATCTCCCGTATCCCCGCCAGCATCAGTGTTGAGAGGGGATAGTAGATCATCGGTTTGTCGTAAATGGGCATCAGTTGCTTGCTGACCACTTGGGTGAGGGGATACAGCCGCGTTCCGGCGCCGCCAGCCAAAATAATGCCCTTCATTTAGCGTACTCCCAAGACGCTGCCGTAGTGGGTCGTCAGCCAAGCGCTATAGTCAGTCGTGCGGGCAGCAGCCACCCAGTCTTGATGGCTGAGGTACCATTCCACAGTTTTGGCGAGGCCACTACTAAAGGTTTCTTGGGGTTGCCAGCCCAACTCGTGCTGAATTTTACTGGCATCAATGGCGTAGCGGCGATCGTGGCCGGGGCGATCGCTCACAAAGGTAATGAGGCTGCGGTAGTTGAGGTCGCCTTGAGGCAAGCGCTTTTGCAACAAATCGCAGAGGGTTTGCACCACCTCAAGGTTGGTCTTTTCGCAGTTGCCACCAATATTGTAGGTTTCGCCAACCCGTCCCCGTTCCCAAACGCGATAAACGGCGCGGCAATGATCTTCAACGTAGAGCCAATCCCGCACATTTTGGCCATCGCCGTAGAGGGGCAGGGGTTGCTGGGCGAGGGCTTGGCAGATCATCAGGGGGATAAGCTTTTCCGGAAATTGGTAGGGGCCGTAGTTATTGGAGCAGTTGGTGGTCAGGGTGGGCAGGCCGTAGGTGTGGTGGTAGGCACGCACCAAGTGATCCGAGGCGGCCTTGGAAGCGGCGTAGGGACTATTGGGGGCGTAGGGGGTGTCTTCCCGGAAGGGCGGATCCGCTGGCCCTAAGCTGCCATAGACTTCATCGGTGGAGATGTGAATAAAGCGGAAGCGCTCCTGCTGGCGAGTGGGCAACTGTTGCCAGTAGGTTTTGACTTCTTCAAGTAGGTTGGCCGTGCCGACGACATTGGTTTGAATAAAATCTTGGGGACTGTTGATGGAGCGATCCACGTGGCTTTCGGCAGCAAAGTGAATGATGGCGTCGGGCTGAAATGTTTGCAGCAGGTCGGCCACAAGGGGGCGATCCCCCACATCCGCCTTGACGAACTGATAGTTTGGGTACTGCCGCAGCATCGCCAGCGTCCCGGGGTGACAGGCATAGGTCATCTTATCGAGGTTGAGCACTGCGCCCCAACCTTCCGTGAGGGCAAGGCGGACAAAATTGGCACCAATAAACCCGCCACCCCCCGTTACCAGAAACTTCAGCATCCGCAACTGATCTCACAAAATAGAGCATCTGTTGGCTTGCATCATACCAATAACTTAATCACTTCGCCGCGGCGGCAAAGTTTGACAGGGGTCAGCGATGATGTCATGATACAATAACAACTTTTGCTTGCTGAAAGTAAGGAAACCCTACTCCTAGTCTTTAATTTATTTCTCTTTTATTTCTCTTTGCACCTTGCAAACGACTGCCGCGCTGGAATCCCCGCATGAGTAGCCCGACGATTGAATCTATTCTCCAAGAGCACCGCCTTTTTGAACCCCCGGCTGACTTTGTGGCCAAAACGCGCATTAACGCCCAAACCTACGAGCAACTGTGCGCCAAAGCCAAGGCAGATCCGGTGGCATTTTGGGGAGAACTCGCCCAGCAGGAACTCGAGTGGTTCCAGCCTTGGGAGCAGGTGTTGGATTGGCAACCGCCCACGGCCAAGTGGTTCGTCAACGGCAAAATTAACATTACCCACAATTGCTTGGATCGCCATTTGAACACATGGCGCAAAAACAAGGCGGCGCTTATTTGGGAAGGAGAACCCGGCGATAGCCGCACCCTCACCTATGCTCAACTGCATCGCGAAGTTTGTCAATTTGCCAATGTTCTGAAGCAGCTTGGTGTGCAAAAGGGCGATCGCGTCGGTATCTACATGCCGATGATTCCGGAGGCGGCCATTGCGATGCTGGCCTGCGCCCGCATTGGTGCGCCCCATTCAGTGGTGTTTGGTGGTTTTAGCGCTGAAGCCCTGCGCGATCGCCTCATGGATGCCCAAGCCAAGCTCGTTATTACAGCGGATGGGGGCTGGCGCAAAGATGCCATTGTTCCCCTCAAAGACCAAGTGGATCAAGCCTTGAGCAATCAAGGGGTTCCCAGCGTTGAGCATGTCTTAGTGGTGCAGCGAACGCAGCAGCCCATCACCATGGTGCCCGGTCGCGATCACTGGTGGCATGATCTGCAAAAAGGCGTCAGTGCTGACTGTCCGGCAGAGCCGATGGACAGTGAGGATATGCTCTTTATCCTTTACACCTCTGGCTCGACGGGCAAGCCGAAAGGGGTCGTGCACACCACTGGCGGCTATAACCTCTACACCCATATCACCACCCAGTGGACATTTGACCTCCAAGAGACGGATGTTTACTGGTGTACTGCTGATGTTGGTTGGATTACCGGTCACAGCTACATTGTCTATGGTCCCCTGTCGAATGGCGCCACCACGCTCATGTACGAGGGGGCACCGCGAGCTTCAAATCCGGGCTGCTTCTGGGATGTGATTGAAAAGTACGGTGTCACGATTTTCTACACGGCACCAACCGCCATTCGCGCCTTTATTAAGATGGGCGAACACCTGCCCAAAGCCCGTAATCTTTCTTCTTTGCGCCTGCTGGGTACCGTCGGCGAGCCGATCAATCCCGAGGCATGGATGTGGTACTACCGCGTCATTGGCAACGAGCGCTGCCCCATTGTGGACACCTGGTGGCAAACGGAAACCGGCGGCCACATGATTACCTCTTTGCCCGGAGCCGTAGCGATGAAACCCGGTTCTGCCACCAAACCCTTTCCGGGAATTTTTGCTGATGTGGTGGATCGAGAGGGGCAATCCCTGGGTGAAAACGAAGGGGGCTATTTAGTGATTCGCCATCCTTGGCCGGGGATGATGCGCACCGTCTATGGGGATCCAGAGCGTTTCCGCCGCACCTACTGGGAACACATTCCACCGCGGGACGGCCAGTACGTTTACTTTGCTGGGGATGGTGCCCGCAAGGATGCCGATGGTTACTTCTGGGTGATGGGGCGCGTCGATGATGTCATTAATGTGTCGGGTCATCGCTTGGGCACGATGGAAATTGAATCGGCCTTGGTATCCCATCCAGCCGTTGCCGAAGCAGCAGTAGTTGGCAAACCCGATGAAGTCAAAGGGGAAGAGGTAGTGGCTTTTGTCATTCTCGAAAGCGGCACTTCCCCCAGCGAGGCGCTGCAGCAGGAACTCAAGCAGCACGTTGTCAAGGAAATTGGTGCTTTAGCCCGACCCGCAGAGATTCGCTTTACTGATGCCTTGCCCAAAACTCGCTCCGGGAAAATTATGCGACGCTTACTGCGCTCCCTTGCCGCTGGTGAGGATGTTGCCGGAGACACCTCCACCCTTGAGGATCGTGCCGTCCTTGATAAATTGCGGCAGGGAACCTAAAAACCTGTAGCGAAGCAGTCTCATGGTCACTGGCATCCGTACAAAAACGCTCATTTTACTAGCAACGGCGGCCATCTTAGGAGGGGGACTGTTTCTCTTTGAGCAACAGCTACCGCCCCCCAGTGGCACCCGTGAAGAAACGAAAGAGCCCCTCTTTCAGTTTCAAGAAGCAGATGTGACAGCGCTGCAAATTATTGCTCCGCAGTACAACCTCAACCTCAAAAAGCAAGCAACAGGAACGTGGATCATTCAGGGGCAGACCGAGACGCCAGCAGAAGAGGGAACTGTGGTTTTCCTCTTAAACTTACTGACGACGGGACGGCGCGATCGCTCTTTGCAGGTGGCTGCTAGCCGTGCGGCTGACTACGGCCTCTCTCCCCCTTGGGCTACCATTGGCATTACCCTAACTGATGGCAGCCAGCATCAGCTTCTACTGGGGAACCCCACGTTTGATGGTCAGCAGCTTTACGCCGAAATTGACCCTGAACCCGAGCCGCGCGAGACGATGACAGTGACGTTGGTACCTCTCGATTTGAAGAATGCCATTGAACGCCCCCTCAGCGAGTGGCAGCGCCAATCTGATGAGGAGACAGGAAAGAGGGAATAGAGGACAGGTGATTCTCTGTAACTAGAGGAAAAACTTGGGGGAAGTTAACCAAAAGAGTTGGCTATTGGCAACGGGTTCCCCCGTCGGCAACTTCAGGCCGATAATCCCGGCTTTTTTCAACTGCAAGTGGCCAAAGGCTTTCCCCCACAGTAAGAGCTCTGCCCAATGACTCAGGTTGGGTTCATGACCAACTACAACAAGGGCGCCCTCATGCTCTTTGCGCCAATGGTCTAACCAAGTTAACCAAGCACTAAAGCTACCTGTGGGCGTCAATAAGTCAGAAATCACGAGATCGCTGGCTACCCCAGCCTCCAGTAAAATCTCAGCGGTTTGGCGAGCCCGTAGCAGGGGTGAACTGAGGATGAGTTCCGCTTCTAAACCCACTTCAAGCAGACGCTGCGCCACCTGTTGGGTTTTCTTTTCCCCTTTGGCCGTCAGGGGGCGATCGCCATCAGGGCCTGCAAAAACGTCTCGTTCCACAGCAATGCCATGGCGCACAAAGAAAAGAGTCAGCTCCGACATAGGATATTAGGGGTTTCTCTCTTGGGGCACCTGAGGGCAAGACTACTCAGTGCCGTGTAGCACATTATTTTTCGGATTTACCAAATGGAGGAGCTTTTGCTTAATTTGGGTGTCATAGACATTCCACTTGAGTTTAGCGTATTCGGCATTCTCATTGAGACCGGAGAGGAACCCCACCGGAATTTCAAAACCGCCCGCTTGCGAGCGTCCGCCGCCAAAAAAGCGCCCTTGGCCATCTTTCCCAAAGGCTTCCTTAATAAACTCATCCGGGTCAAGGGTAATTTTAGTTGTACGAAGAGAGCCAATAATCAGCTCCACTTCCTCATCTTCATCGTGCACAAGGCCATAGACCACTGCCGTGTGGACGTTCTCTTCCGTCACGAGGAAATCTGCCGCTTGGGGGATAGCGTCGCGGTCTTCGTAGCGAATATAGCCCACTCCCGAAATTGAGAAGTTATTGTGAATCGAACGATTTTTCAGAGAGCGCTCAATCACGTCCATCACCTGCTTGGAGCGATGGGATTGCAAGATGGTGTTGAGCAGTTGGTAGTCAATGTAGCGACTTAAAAAGGCAGCCGCCAAGAAATCTTCTTCTTTGGCCTGCTTCAGACAGTCGGTGTCGGAGCGTAACCCATGCATGAGGGCGGTGGCACACTTGACATGAACCGGATTGCTGCTGTCGAGGGGCAGCAGTCCCGCCTGTAAGTATTGGGTGAGGATTGTGGCCGTAGCGCGGGTGGTGGGGCGAATATCGGTAAATTCGGCTTGGATGCTTTCTTGCAGGTTATGGTGATCAATGATGGCGATCGCCGGTAAGCCAGCCTCCTGCACAATTGGGAGAAGCTGGCTGGTGGTGCCTTGGTTATCAATTAACACGTAGCCCTGATAACAGGAGCAGTCCCGCTGATCTTTATTTTTGGCGCCTTGGGCATTCCAACGCACGAGGGGCATTCCCGTCAGGCGCACTAGGGTGATATTTTCTTGGTGGCTCAGGGCACCGGCGTAGGCAATGTCACACTGAATGTCAAACCTTTCGGCAATGAGTTTGTAAGTCCAAGCTGAGGAGAGGGCATCCGGGTCAGGAAAATCTTGCAAAATGATAAGCTGACGGCTATTGCGGTGGCGTTCCAGCATTTGCCTGAGGGCTTCTGCCCGCGGATCGCTCAGGCGAGGATCCGACTTGACCAGTTCTGACGGCGCAGCTTCAGTTTTGACAAGTGCGTTACCATTCACTTCAGGGTGATGGTTGCCTGTGTCAGTCGTGACGGGATCCGTCAATTCAAGTGGATGGGGAGATTGCATAGTTGTTACAGCGTTTTTTTCTAGGTCATCCGTCAAATGGGAACACCAAAACGAACATGGCCGTCCCGGCACTGGGAACGCAGCTATTTCGATCTTGGCAAATATTTTATCCTTTGACATCCCCCCTCGGACGCTATCTTCAGCGGCGGTGGCACGTTTTCCGTAGGCGCACGGTGGTGGTGCCTCTTACTCTGGCCTTACTGTTCGGCGGCGCCAGCATGACTCTAGCCCAGCAGGTGTGGCAAGGCAGTGCCCTTGTGGAGCCAGAAAGGGCTTTTCAAGCGTGGCAAGACAGCACGATTCTTTACCTCGGTGAAACCCACGATCGCCATGCGGATCACGAGGCACAGTTAGCCATTCTCGAAGAATTGCACCGCCGCGGTCGTCCCATGGCGATCGCCCTTGAGATGATCCAACGTCCTTACCAAGGGGCACTGGAGGCCTATATTGCGGGTGAAATTACTGAAATGGAGATGCTAGCGCAAACCGAGTATGCCCAACGCTGGGGCTTTCCTTGGTCACTGTATGCCCCTATTTTTCGTTTTGCTAAGGCACACCGCATTCCCCTCATTGCCCTGAATACCCCCACTGAAATTACCCGCCAAGTGGCGCGCTCCGGCTTGGAGAGTTTAGCGCCAGAGGCGTTCCAGTACATTCCACCCCTGACAGAAATTGATCTCAGTAATATCCGCTATCGCGATCGCCTCGCTGCCATTTTCGAGGCCACCCATGCCGGACGCAGCTACAGCCTTAACCTCGATTTTTTTTACCAAGCGCAGGTATTGTGGGATGAAACCATGGCTGCCGCCATTGCCCAGTATCACCAGAAGAATCCAGAACGGCTCATTGTGGTCTTAGCGGGACGTGCCCACCTCCATTTCGGTGATGGCATTCCCCAACGAGTGCAGCGACGCCTGCAAAGCCAACCCCGTCAAGCGATTGTGTTGTTGAACCCCACCCCAGCCGAAAAGACGACGCCGAACATTGCCGACTGGTTTTGGCACTCCGACAACTAGGGACCGGCAAAGATGGCATCTTCAACATCGCCACGGGCAAGGGAGTACTTAAATGATCGCTGAATAGTTGTCCCCTCAAGGCGATCGTGGTACACCACCTTTAGCTCCTCAATGTCCAAGCAAATCTGCGCCGACCACTGCGGATAATCCAAATGCCAGCAGTGAATGTCCGCCTCATTTTGGACACAGCCCTTCTGGCGCAACCACTCCTCCAGTTGAGGCAGAGCATGATTGTATAGGGGCGTATTCGCGCTAGGTAGAACACTCATCTCTAGGCTGCTACATGATTCATAATTTGCAAAATCCACTCTTGCCCCTGCTGGGAAAAGCCGACGATGACCGCAAGAAGTAAACAACCGACAAAAGTCACGCCCAAGATAAACAGAGCAAACAGTTCTCCCGGGGAAAGGGGGCGATCGCCCCGATGAGCTCCATAGACCGTGGTTGAACTCAACCCATTGACCGGAGGAGATACTACAGCTGCGCGGCTCGATTGCAACTGCAACTGCAGATCGTACCACTGCCGCTGATCCGGATTCGTGAGCACCGCATAGGCTTCGTTTAAGCGGTGAAACTCCTCGCGGGCGATCGCCACCGGCAGTGTTGTCGTATCGGGGTGGTAGAGCTTACTCTTTTCGCGATAAGCACGGCGAATCTCGGCTAGCGACGCACTTGGCGCCACCTCCAGTACATCGTAGTGAGAACGGCCAAGCTGAGCCATGACTCCCAGATTACTTCACCAAATCAAAGATCTTGAACATCGGTAGGTACATCGCCACCAGAATTGACCCTACCATACCGCCTAGGACGGCAATCATCAAAGGCTCCATGACACTGGTGAGAGATTTAACCGCCTGCTCCACCTCATCCTCGTAAAAGTCCGCCACCTTCATCAACATTTTATCCAGTTCCCCGGTTTCCTCCCCCACATTAATCATCTGCGTAGCCAGCACCGGGAAGACCCGCTCCTGCTGCAAAGCAATACTGAGCATCCCACCCGTTTGCACCTCCTTGGCAGCACGCTCAATGGCATTGGCAATCACTTGGTTACCGGCAGTATCGCGTACAATCTCAAGCGAACGCAAAATCGGTACCCCAGAGCGGGACAGCGAACCAAACGTACGACAAAAGCGTGCTACTGCCGTTTTTTCCACCAACTCCCCAAACAAAGGCAACTTCAGCAACAAGCCATCAATGGTTAAGCGACCGTTGGGGGTGTTGTAATAAAAGCGCAGACCTAAAACCAACCCGACAATGCTGACAATAAGCAGCGCCATGTACTGCGGCGTGCGCAGAAATTCACTCAAGGCCACCATCGCCGCTGTAAAGGGGGGCAGTTCCCCCCCCAACTGTTTGAAAATGCCCTCAAAAACCGGGATCAAAAAGATCACCATGCCAAGGAAAATCCCTACAGCTAGCAGCCCAACAACGACTGGATAGGTCAAAGCTGATTTGATTTGGTTATTCAACCGCGCTTGATCCTCCAGCAACTTTGAAAGACGGTTGAGTACTTCGTCAAGTACCCCCCCCGTTTCCCCTGCTTGGATCATCGCCACAAACAAACTGTCAAAAGCAGCAGGATGCGGTCGCATGGCATCAGCAAGACTACTGCCCTGCTGAATATCATTGTTGACGGCCATTAAAATTTTCTTCATTTTTGGGTTCGTGGCCTGATCCGCTAGCACTCCAATGCCCCGCACCAAGGCCACCCCCGCATTGACAAGAGCCGCAAATTGACGCGCAAAAATCGCCCGATCTTTTACCGTAATCTTCGATAGGAAACTTAAGTCTATGTCCGACTTGAAGGTCAGTTTTTGTGCTTCCTTAACCTCCAGAACTTGAACGCCCTGCAGTTGTAAGGCCATGCGAGCTTCGCGGGGACTGTTTGCCTCCTCCCGCACGGTTCTGTATTTCCCTTGGGCATCCCGTACCCGAACTTCATAGGTTGCCATGACTCAGTATCCTATTGACCCTACATGTTATTGCCAATTAACGAACGGCTGTCGCAGGGGTACCAGTGCCAATCAGGCGCTGCAACTCATCCTGCCGTGACGATTTAGACATTGCCGCTTCGTAAGTGATGATGCCAGCGCGGTAGTAGTCGGCAAGAACCTTTTCAAGGGTTTGCATCCCCAGCTTACCGCCCGTTTGAATGGCAGAGTAAATTTGCGACGTTTTCCCCTCGCGAATGAGGTTGGCGATAGCAGGGGTGACCACCATGATTTCCTGAGCCATAATGCGGCCAAATTCACCCGGTTTCGGGTTCTTTTTCGGCACCAAGGTTTGGCTAAATACCGCCACCAACGAGTTAGAAAGCTGCACGCGAATTTGTTGCTGCTGTTCCGGCGGAAACACATCGACCATCCGGTCAACGGTTTGGGCGGCGGAACTGGTGTGCAACGTCCCCAAAACCAAGTGCCCCGTTTCTGCGGCTGAAATGGCCAACTGAATGGTTTCTAAGTCCCGCATCTCACCCACAAGAATAATATCGGGGTCTTCTCGCAGAGCAGCTCGCAAAGCATTAGAGAAACTCTTGGTATCTTCGCCCACTTGCCGCTGGTGGATCAGGCTCTTAATGGGCTCATAAACAAATTCAATTGGGTCTTCAATCGTGAGAATATGCTCAGCACGGGTTTTGTTAATCAGATCAATCATGGCCGCCAACGTGGTGGTTTTCCCAGACCCCGTTGGCCCCGTCACCAGAATGAGCCCCCGTGGCCGCTCACTCATTTCACGGACAATGTTGGGTAGCCCCAGTTGCTCAAACGTGGGAATTTTAGAACTGAGGGCGCGCAAGCAGGCAGCGTAGGTGCCACGGTCTTTATAAACATTGACCCGGAAGCGGGCGAGCCCCCGCACCCCATAGGAGCAGTCCAGTTCCCAGTTCTGCTCAAGATGCTTGCGCTGGGTGTTATTGAGCATACTGAAGATGAGCCGCTGACACTGCTCCGGCGTCAGGGGTTCGTAGTCGGTCGGGGTTAGCTTACCGCTAATGCGGATGTAGGGGGGAAGCCCCGCCGAAATGTGCAAATCTGAGCCACCATTGGCCACGACTTGCTCCATTAGATCTTCAATCATTAAGTCCATAACACCATTCCTCGTTAAGTCACTGGGGTGAATGCGGTCATGTCAGCACCGTAATTACTCAATTACTGACTAATCGATAAAGCGGGGAGTCAAGCAATAGGGGCATTCTAGCCATTCCGGTTGCAGCTCGGCACTGCAGGTACGGCAGGTTAAAGAACTCTTACGTTTGGCTTTCAGTTCTGATTCGAGACCGGTATCAGTAAAGGTGACCCGCTCCACTTCTTCAAGGGTGGTCACCCCTTGTTTAACAAGATCAAGGCTGTAGCCCAAGAGCGTTTTCATCCCCTCTTCCACCGCAACTTCTTTGATTCGCTCCGTTGGTGCGCCCTCCGTAATTAGCGTCTGGAGGCGTTCGGTCACCCGCATGATTTCATAGACACCACAGCGGCCTTTGTAGCCTAGGCCACCACACTTACTACAGATGGGCTGACCACTGGCCTTGGCCGCCTGTAATTGCTCGGCAGTGAGCTTATTGGCCTTGTAGAGCGTGAGGTTGACCCCCTTGGAGGCGGAAAGACCAAAGCGAGCCAGCTCTTCCGGTGTGGGCGTATAGGGAATACGACACTCGGAGCACACCCGCCGCATCAGCCGCTGTGCCACCACCCCAATCAGGGAGGCTGAGACCATAAAGGGCTCCACCCCCATTTCTGAGAGACGCGCCACGGCACTGGCCGCATCGTTGGTGTGGAGGGTGGTCAGTACTAAGTGACCCGTCAGAGCTGCTTCAATCGCAGTCTTGGCCGTTTCTTTATCGCGGGTTTCCCCCACCAGAATCACATCCGGGTCTTGCCGCAGGAAGGCACGCAGAATCGAAGCAAAGTCCATTCCTTTTTCACGGATAACTTGGACTTGGGTTAAACCCGGAAGGGTGTATTCAATCGGGTCTTCGGCAGTGCTGATATTCACCCCCGGGCTATTACATTCCGCTAGCGCCGAGTAAAGTGTGGTGGTTTTCCCAGACCCCGTTGGCCCCGTCACCAGAATCAAGCCAAAGGGACGCTTGATCATTTCACGGACAATGGCAAGGCTGTCGGGGTCGGTGATGAGTTTATCCAATCCCAGTTGGGTGGCGGAGTTGTCGAGAATCCGCAGCACCACCTTTTCACCCCAACGGCTGGGGAGGGTGTTCACCCGAAAGTCCACGCGGCGGCCTTGGAACATTTTGCGAATGCGGCCATCTTGGGGGGCACGGCGTTCGGCAATGTCAAGGTCGGCCAGAATCTTAAAGCGGGAGACAACGGCAGGGACGATTTTTTTGGGCAAGGGGTCAAAGGCTTGGTGCAACACCCCATCTTTGCGGAAGCGGACTCGCAGGTACTCCTCTTGGGGTTCAATGTGAATATCGGATACCCCTTCAGTTAGCGCCTTTGCCAGAATTTTGTTAACAAGGGCAATGATGGGAGCATCCTCAGCACCGCGTAGGGCATCCGCAAGGTCAACTTCCTGATCCCCTTCAACCTCTTCGAGGCCACCAATTGCCTCAATGTCTTCGTCAATGTTAATGTCCCCCAAGGTGGGGGGGGTGTTGATAGTGGTTTCGGCAACCTGTTTATTGAGAATGGGGTCAATCAGTTGTTGATAGTCTTCGAGGGTGATGACCATCCGCTTCAGGGTAAAACTGTGCCCCCGCAAAATGCGGCTAATGTTATCAATGGCTTGCAGGTTATCCGGATCCACCATGGCCACTAAAACGTAGGGCGGATCGGCTTCCGGGTGTTTAGCAATGGGAATCACTTGGTAGGTGCGGCAGATGTCCACCGGCAGGATGGTGTTGATCAACTCCTCAATTTGATCGGTGGGAAAGCGGTTCAGCTCGGGGTCGAGGCATTCCACACCATAGATGACCTTGAGTTCAAAAAGTTGCTGTTTATGGTACTGGCGTAACACATCAGGGGGCATGGTGGTGCCCGTAATTTCTTGCAAGGCAACCACAAGCGATTTACCAGTTTTGCGAGCGGTATTCATCGCTTCGCGCACTTGCTCGAGACTGGCATAGCCGGAGGCCACAAGGGCACGCTCTGTAGGATTACCGGCTTTCCGTAGGGCGATCGCCTTACGAGCAGAAGAAGGTGATGTGTTGACCATAGGTTTTGTTTGGGGGGCTGGATGGCTTGCCTACTATAGTAGCAATAACTTTCCCAAGGATTTCATGCGTAATTTTACGGTTCTTCACGCCAGCGTTGATTGCAAATTGTATCCTAGGTTTGCAAGAGGCAACTGCTCCTTGTTACCACACCCTAGGCGCCGTGATGGACGGTCTTCACCCACTTGAGGCGTTTGGCGCGTAGTGCCATCCGCACGGTCGTGCTACTCACCACTGGCAGCCAATGAAACATATACAGTGTTCCCCACACACTGCGCCAGAGAACACCTCCGACCCCGATCGGCTGCGTCATTGGCATGGCTCGCACCATACCAACAAAAGAAATGAGGATACCTAGGGTTGTTAAGGGAAAGAGCAAGGGAAGGCGCTGCTGGGCGATCGCCATCAAGACATCGGGAATTGTGGCGGTAGGAATTGCATACTTAATGAGAAACCAGCAGAATACATCCCAGCTTTTGTGCCAACCAAGGCGATTCTGCAGCAGGGGTTGCCAGTAATCAAGATAGCTTTGATAGCCCCCCTCACCCCAACGATTGCGCTGATGCCAAAGCGCCAGCAGCGAGGTCACCCCTTCTTCTGCCACCGCTGGGGTCATCAGGATTTGAATTTCCCAACCATGGAGGTGCAGCTTTAAGCTCAAATCGAGGTCATCAGTGATGGTTTCTTCGTTCCAACCGCCGCAGCGTTCAAGGGCTTGGCGACGCACAAATTGACCATTCCCGCGCAGTTCTCCCATGCCACCGCAAGCAACTCGCTGTTGTTGGTAGTAGGCATCGAGAATCATCTCTGCCGCTTGCCCTTGGGTCATCAAGTTAAAGGTGGCGTTACTAATCGCTTTGCGGACTTGAACCCCCCCCACACGAGGGCGCTGGAAACAGGGCACCACCCGTTGCAATAGGTCTGGGGTAACTGTGGCATCAGCATCAAAGACACCAATAATCTCGCCACGGGTGAGGGGCAGCACTTGGTTTAAGGCACCCGACTTACCACCCCCAGCACCCGGTAGTCGCCGCACAACCTTTAATTGGGGATAGCGTTGCCTTAGAGCCGCTAAAACATCAGGGGTGCGATCGCTACTGTTATCGTCAATGACCCACAGCTCATAGCACGGGTAATCCAACTGACAGAGGTTCTCCACTAACCGACCAATCACTGCCTCCTCATCCTTAGCCGCTACCATTAGGGACACAAGAGGTGGCAGGGGCGCCATCGTTCCGAAGGAAGGGGTTACCACTGGCACCTGCGAGGGGAATTCCTGAGGCTTTGCGCGCCAGTAGCGTAGTACCTGCCAACCCATGAGTAGCGTTAGACCGTAAACCAACCACACGGCACCGACCACAACGTGTAGGGCAATTGTCATACCCCAAATGACGCTGAGGGCAACAAAAGCCTTGCGTCGCCGCCCTTCCGACCGCGGTTGTAGTGGCGGACTTTCAACGGTATCAACCCACTCCGACAGGAGCTCGTCGAGCGGATCGGCCTCGTTGTAAAAACTGTTTTCGGGCCAGGAATTCTCCGGCATAGGTCACCTGATTGAGAAACCAGTACTTATCCATCCCCTTAAAGAAACTGGGAATGAGATAACACCACACCGTGCACCCCTCACATACTGCCAGACGGCCTTGGGAACGCCGATACTGGTCAACTATCTCAGACGCTTTGTAGAGGTCGTAAAGGCGACCATTGATGGGAACCCCCGTCTGCGCAAAGTGATAACACGGTAACAGCAACTCGTCATTGGGAGAAATGGCAATCACCGCATCCACCGCTTTACAGCGAGGTTTTTGAGTGTTGTTGCCACCCGCCCGAATGAGTGCGAGTGCTGCCTTATTGTAACCAACATTGTTATACTTCTTTGCATTTTGTTCAATACTGTCGGCAATTTCCGGCGTGGGGTTCTTTTTGTCGTTGTAGTGCTCGTGAGCCGTGAAGGCAGGGTTCAGCCATACCCGTACTCCCAGTTTCTGAGCGAGCTCAGCAACTTCGCCGATGCGCTCATAATTCTGGGCGGTTACCGTATGATTCAGGACGGGATATTCTCCCAGTTCTAGGGCAATTTTCACCGACTCGACGAGGGTGTCGAAAATTTTCACGCCACGGGACTGATCATGGGTGGCGGCATCTGGCCCATCTAAAGAAAAGTTCAGAAAATCCACCAACCCCTGAATTTCCTTGGCGCGGCGCGGATAGAGAATTGTATTCGTGGTCATGCTCGTCACAAACCCGAGGCGCTTGGCTTCGCGATAAATCTCGGGCACATCGGCTCGCAGCAGGGGCTCGCCGCCAGTAAAATCCACATACTTGACCCCCAACCGTTTGAGATCCCGCAGGTTGGTTTGAATGGCACTAAATTCCGCTTCTTTGCCGGGTTCTAGTGCCCAAATGTCACAAAAATGACAGCGGGCATTACAGCGATAGGTGAGGTAATAGTTAGCAACTAATGGACTCATTGGACTTTTCCTTGTGGTGTTAACTCAAGCTCCAATGGTGGGAGCTAATGAATGCAACAAATTGAAAAATATCTAGATAAGACACAAAGACAGTACAAGTTGCTCAACAGTGTAAACCAGATTGCCAACGGTGGCGGTGCATCCTCACTGTGAACTTCAGCGTCCCTTATAAAATATAAAATTTTTTTATATTAAAATGATGTTGTTATTTACTGAAATTATATTTACCGTAAAGGTGTGGTGAGCATTCAGAGGGGAGTTACAGTGATGAACTCAGCAGTACCGCAAACAAAATTGCCTTCCCATGGAGTTATCGACACCCTACGGCAGTGGTTCATGACATTGCCGGTGGACAGTCCGGCGATCGCCCATCGAATTTGCCGTTTCATTCCGGCGCAGTGCCCCTTTGCCCGGACAATTTCAGTTTTTGGGCGCCCCCTGCTGACTATTCCCCCCCTGTGCAAACTAAATCCCTTTTATGAAGAGATGATGCTGCTGCGGTTTCGTGCCTTGAGCTACTTGAGCGACGTGTGCGGTGAGGATATTAGCCCCTATGTTTAGGGGCAGCGGTTGGGACGATGGCAGTTGCTATAGGATGTAAAGTGTATAGCTTTGTATCATGGTGCCTGTCGCATGCTGAAAGCCCTGTTTGGCGATCCTAATCAGCGCAAGGTGAAAAAGTATCAGCCCCTTGTGGTCGAGATTAACTTGCTGGAGGAGCAGATTCAGTCCCTAAGCGATAGCGAGTTACAGGCAAAAACCGGCGAATTTAAGCAGCGGCTTGAGAATGGCGAGTCTCTTGATGACCTGTTACCAGAGGCCTTTGCTGTTGTCCGGGAAGCTTCGCGACGAGTTTTGGGAATGCGGCACTTTGATGTGCAGCTCATCGGTGGCATGATCCTCCACGATGGCCAAATTGCCGAAATGAAAACCGGCGAAGGGAAAACCCTTGTGGCTACTTTGCCTGCTTACCTTAATGCATTAACAGGCAAAGGGGTTCACATTGTCACGGTGAACGACTACCTAGCGCGGCGGGATGCCGAGTGGATGGGACAAGTGCACCGCTTTTTGGGGCTGAGCGTGGGGCTGATTCAGCAGCAAATGGCCCCCCAAGAGCGTCAGAAAAGCTATGCCTGTGACATTACCTACGCCACCAACAGCGAAATTGGCTTTGACTATTTGCGGGATAACATGGCCACCTCGATGGCAGAGGTCGTGCAACGTCCCTTTAACTACTGTGTGATTGACGAAGTGGATTCGGTGCTCATTGATGAAGCCCGCACCCCTCTCATTATTTCTGGCCAAGTGGAGCGTCCTACCGAGAAGTACCTGAAGGCGGCGGAGATTGCGCGGCGGTTGAAGAAAGAAGAGCACTACGAAGTGGATGAAAAAGCCCGTAATGTTTTGATGACGGACGAAGGCTTTATTGAGGCAGAAAAATTGTTGGGGGTGGATGACCTCTACGACCCGCAGGATCCATGGGCGCACTATATTTTCAATGCGATTAAGGCTAAGGAACTGTTTCAGAAGGATGTTAATTATATTGTCCGCAATGGGGAAGTGGTCATTGTGGATGAGTTTACGGGGCGGGTGATGGTGGGTCGCCGCTGGAGTGATGGCCTGCACCAAGCCATTGAGGCAAAAGAAGGGCTAGAAATTCAGAATGAGTCCCAAACCCTTGCCACCATTACCTATCAGAATCTATTTTTGCTCTATCCCAAGCTGGCAGGGATGACGGGGACTGCCAAAACCGAGGAAGCAGAGTTTGAAAAAATCTACAAGCTAGAGGTGACTGTGGTTCCAACAAATCGCCCCAGTCGGCGGCAGGATCTCTCCGATGTGGTCTATAAAACGGAACGGGCAAAATGGCTTGCAGTGGCTTCTGAGTGTGCCGAAATTCACGCCCAAGGGCGTCCCGTGTTGGTGGGTACCACGAGCGTTGAGAAGTCAGAAATTCTCTCGCAGTTGTTGCGGGAGTTAGAAATTCCCCATAACCTTCTGAATGCCAAGCCGGAGAACGTGGAGCGTGAATCAGAGATTGTCGCCCAGGCGGGTCGCAAAGGGGCGGTGACGATTGCCACTAACATGGCGGGCCGAGGTACCGATATTATCCTTGGTGGCAATGCCGACTATATGGCTCGGCTGAAGGTGCGAGAATATTTTATGCCCCGCATTGTCATGCCCCCCAGCGACGATCCAATGATGCTCTTGGGGTTAATGCAGGATCGCCAAGGGGGGCAAGGCTTTGGCCAAGCGGCAGCTAAAAGCTGGAAAGTCTCCGCCAGCTTATTCCCCTGTGAGATTAGTAAAGACGCTGAACATCTTTTGCGCCATGCGGTAGATGTGGCGGTCAAAACCTACGGTGAGCGAAGTCTGCCAGAACTCCAAGCTGAGGATATGCTGGCGATCGCCTCGGAAAAAGCCCCTACCGATGATCCGGTGATTCAAGCGTTGCGCAATGCCTTCAACCGCATCCGCGAAGAGTACGAAGTGGTTACCAAAAAGGAACACGAGGAGGTGGTGGCGCTCGGCGGTCTGCACGTAATTGGTACAGAGCGGCATGAGTCGCGGCGGATTGATAACCAGTTGCGGGGACGGGCGGGTCGCCAAGGCGATCCGGGATCAACCCGCTTTTTCCTGAGCTTGGAAGATAATTTGCTGCGGATTTTTGGGGGCGATCGCATTGCTAGCATCATGAATGCAATGCGAATTGATGAAGATATGCCCATTGAGTCGCCGTTACTCACTCGTAGTCTTGAGAATGCCCAACGCAAAGTAGAAACCTATTACTACGACATTCGCAAACAGGTGTTTGAGTACGACGAAGTGATGAACAATCAGCGGCGGGCAATTTATGCCGAGCGGCGGCGGGTGCTCGAAGGCGAAGACCTCAAGGATCGGGTCTTGGAGTACGCCGAGAAAACCATGGACGACATTATTGCCGCCTACGTCAATCCTGATCTACCGCCAGAAGAATGGGATTTAGAAGGGCTGGTGAGTAAAGTCCAAGAGTTTGTTTATTTACTGGCGGATCTACGACCGGAGCACCTTGCCCACCTGAGTGTGCCGGAAATGCAAGCCTTTTTGCATGAGCAAGTGCGCACTGCCTACGAACAAAAAGAAGCGGAAATTGATCGCCTGCAACCCGGATTGATGCGGCAAGCAGAACGGTTCTTTATCTTGCAGCAAATTGATATGCTCTGGCGTGAGCACCTGCAACAGATGGATGCCCTGCGGGAGTCGGTTGGCTTACGGGGTTACGGCCAAGAAGACCCCCTCGTTGAATACAAACGGGAAGGCTATGAGCTATTTCTGGACATGATGATTATGATCCGCCGCAATGTGGTCTATTCTCTGTTCCAGTTCCAACCGCAAGTGGCACCACCGCCAGAAGTGCCCTCCTCAGAGTCACCCTAAGTTAGTTGATACTCAAATTGGCTAAAATAAAATAAATCTTATTAAAAAAATACTTTTCCGCAGGTTCCAAGAGACGACCTTGAACGATTCGTTTACGTTTGACTCAATTGATGCTGCCCTAGAAGCATTGCGCCGCGGTGAAGTGATTGTTGTAGTCGATGATGAACACCGCGAAAATGAAGGGGACTTGATTGGGGCAGCGGCGCGAGTGACCCCCGCGATGATTAACTTTATGGCGGTGAATGCGCGGGGTCTCATCTGTTTGGCGATGGAGGGCGATCGCCTCGATCAACTGGACTTGCCCCTGATGGTGACTACCAATACTGACAGTAACCAAACCGCCTTTACCGTCAGTGTAGATGCTGGACCACGCTGGGGAGTGACAACCGGAATTTCTGCTGAAGATCGGGCGCGCACTATCCAAGCCTTAATTGATCCGGCCACGCAACCGCAGGACTTACGCCGCCCGGGTCACGTTTTTCCGTTGCGATCGCGTCCGGGGGGAGTGCTCAAGCGCGCTGGCCACACTGAAGCTGCTGTCGATCTCACCCGCTTAGCTGGACTGTACCCCGCTGGGATTATTTGTGAAATTCAGAACCCCGATGGCTCGATGTCGCGGTTACCCCAGTTGATGGAGTATGCCCGCACCCATCAGCTCAAAATCATTAGTATTGCTGACCTCATTAGTTACCGCTTGCAGCACGAGCGGTTTATTCGTCGCGAAGCAGTTGCGGCACTCCCCACAGAGTTTGGGGAGTTTCAAATTTATGGCTACCGTAACTCCCTCGACCAATCCGAGCACGTCGCCATCGTTAAAGGGAATCCGGCCACCTTCAGCGAACACCCTGTGCTTGTGCGGGTACACTCCGAGTGCCTTACAGGGGACGCCCTCGGCTCCCTGCGCTGTGACTGCCGCATGCAACTGCAAGCTGCTCTGAAAATGATCAATGCGGCGGGTGAGGGAGTGGTGGTGTATCTGCGTCAAGAAGGGCGCGGCATTGGCCTAGTGAACAAACTGCGTGCCTATTCCCTTCAGGATATGGGGATGGATACCGTTGAAGCCAACGAGCACCTTGGGTTTCCGGCAGATTTGCGCAACTACGGCGTGGGTGCCCAAATTCTTAATGATTTGGGGGTGCGGCAAATTCGCCTGATCACGAATAACCCGCGCAAAATTGCTGGCCTGAAAGGGTATGGCCTAGAAGTGGTGGATCGGGTACCGCTCCTCATTGAAGCCACCCCCTACAACAGCAGTTACCTGACCACTAAAGCAGAAAAGTTGGGGCACCTGCTGCTGCAAACCTATCTGTTGACCGTGGCCTTTCGCTGGCAAGAGAGCCGCCTGAGTGTGGGCGATCGCTATGAACGTCTAGAAAAAATTCGCCATCTGGCAGCGAGCATGGATTTACTGGTACGGGAAGACGCACGACCCGTTGCCCAAGCCATTTTTAGCCATCCCGACCTAATTGTGCATTTTGGCTTTGACCAGCCTGATCTTGCCGATCGCCACTGGATGCAGCAGCCTGAACACCCCTACGTTATTGCCGTGCAGCAGTTGTTACAGACCTTTTGCCAATGGTCAAATCTTGCCAGCTTTGAGTTTTTGGTGGCTACCGGCAACGACCCGATGCTAAATTTACCCATGCACCTTGACCGCCAAGCCTACCGCCAGCAGCTTCCGCGCGAGTGGCAGCCCCACCTCATCTACACCTATCGCTGTGAGCTTGGGGCGGCAAATTCTCCCGCGCAAGGTGCCGCGAAGCCTCCCGAAGGCTAATCAAAATAAAACAGTGTTACAACCTTGTGTTGCTCTTCTGCGAATTCGCAGGTTTGCAACAGCGTGTGGCTGTCGTGAAAGGCAAAGCAGATGAGTTGCTGGCAGCGGGAAATAATTTCTTGGTTGCACAAGACGCTTGCTTCGGCAAGGGGGAGCTGATCATTCTCTGGTTTTTCCACCAAGTGCATCACCTTGTCCAACTGTTGGCGCGACTCTCGCGGTTGGCGCTCAAGACTCTGGGGCAAAATGACCGTCAACAGGTTGGGATCTGCCCGCATGGCACCACGAATAGCCGCTGCATTGGTACCCATCGCCCCCGAGGTCATCAGGCGATTGCCCGCTAAGACCAAGGCATAGCTCATCATTTCAATTAAGTGCTGGTGCGTAATGGGCACATGACGCGAGCCCAAAAGGGCAATCCGCTTTGGGCCGGCATTCTGGATCGTGGCTAATTCTTGCAAAAACTCATCAATTTGGGGGGAATCAATGCCCGGAAGATCAGTCGCCTGCGTCAAGACGGTGTCTCATGTGCTACAGAACGAAGTTATTTTAGCATTTTGGGCAAAATTTCTACAGGGGGCAGGCTTCGCGTTACTCAGCATAGCGTTGCGGATTGGCCAATCGATTAAAATGGTGGATGCTATGTTTCAAACGAACGTTAATCGACGCTAAACTTTACGATGACGACCTATTACTACATTCTCGCGAGTAAAAAATTCCTGACGGAAGAAGAACCCCTTGACGAAGTCTTTCGCGAACGGCAGCGCAACTATCGCGAGCAGGGTAAAGAGATTGACTTTTGGCTGGTGCCTGAACCCGCTTTCCTAGACCAGCCTCAGTTTGCTGAACAAAAAGCTCGCTGTCCCCAGCCTGCTGCTGCCATTGTATCGACCAACCCGCAGTTTATTCAGTGGTTAAAGCTGCGCTTGGAGTATGTTTTGATGGGGCAATTTACCAGTGAGGAAGTTCCAAATCCTTTAGCCTCTTTGGCACAGGTCTAGGGGCAAGCCTTGGTAACGGCGGGGTTTTGGCGGCGGTAGTCCTGAAGCCAGTCACAGGCAGTACGGATGAGTTGCGGTAGCGACGAAAGTGGGCTAACAATAACTTCATCATCTTCGGTGCCAACGGCAAGGTACTGGTTTGTGTCCCCCTGAAGGTCAACACTGTAGGGAATGGCGCGAATATCATCGAGGAGGGTAATAAGCTGGCCAGCGCGATTCCAGACCCGGACACTGCGATCTGGTGAGGCGGTTGCAATGGTTTGGCCGTCGGGACTGAGGCTGAGGCTCACAATGCTGCGCTGGTGAGCACGAAACGCTTCCTGATGCTTGCCTTGAGCCGTCCAATGATAAACCCAGCCACTTTCCCCTGCTGCCACAAGGGATCGTCCATCGGCGCTAAAGAGAACCGTTGCCAACCAGCCCTGCTTCGGGTCAAGCCGCAAGGTAAGGCGATCGCGCTCAAAATCCCAAACTTCAATCACACCAGCCTCACCCGTGCTCGCTAGGAGCGGACGCTCAGGGTGGAAACTGAGGCTCCAGATTTCTCCTTCCGTCTGCCATTGGCGCCTCTGCTCCGGTTGCTGCAAATCCAGTAGGTAAATTTTGCCTTGAGAATCTCCAGCAGCAAAGTAGCGCTGCTGTGCATCTAAGGCAATGGCATAGAGGGGATCGTCAATGGGGAGAGTCCACGTTTGCAAGGAGTGATCTTTAAGGCTCCAGAGCGCCAGCTTGCCGCCTTTGGTGGCGATCGCCACCCGCTGCTGATCGGTGGTAAAGAGCACTTGGTTAATCCCTGCCGAATCGAGGACAGGCGTTTGGCCAAGGAGATGACCATCTCGCCGCCAATGCTTGACCCGTCCATCTTTGCCGCCCGTGACCAGTGTGGCCGCTTGGCGATCGAGGGCAAGGCTCCAAATACTGTCCTGTTGAGCTAGCCACTCGGTGAGGCGATCGTGGTTGAGGTACCACAGGGTCATCTGACCGCCGCGATCGCTACTGAGAAGCGTGTAACCACCCGCATCAAAGCTCACGGTATTCACCAACCGCTCGTGGCCTTGTAGTTCTGCTAAGAGTTCTCCTCTTGTTGACCAAAGGCGAATCGTGTTGTCGGTGCTCAGGGTAATGAGTTCGCCAGAACGGGGTCGGGTTCCCACAAAATACACCGGTGCCGAACTCACCTGCCACTGATTCATTTGTTGCCCTTTGGCATTCCAGAGGCGGAGCGTGCCATCCTTGCCAACACTAGCCAGTTTGCCATTCTCCAGATAGGTGAGACTGGTTTGAGGCACCGGCGCATCGGTTTGCACCTGCCAAGCCTGCAGGGGGGTGCCCGTCAACGACCAAACGCGAATCCAGCCCGCTTCATCGGCTGTTGCCAAGCGCTCCGAGCCGTAGCTAAGACTGTTAATGGTCTGACTGGGCGTTGCTAGGGTGCCAATGAGCTCGCCACGGGTGCGCCAGCGCACAATCGTGCCAGTAGTGGTTGTGGCGGCAATTTCCTTGCTGTCAGGACTAAACCGCAAATTGCTAATGGTAGCAGCCACTGGGTCTAAACGGTGCTCTAAAACGAGTTTTTGCCGTTGAATGCGCCAAACAGAAAGCTGTCCCTGCTGATTCAAAACCGCAAGGCGATCGCCCTGGGGGTTGCTGCGCACTAGCTGCACTGCCCCAATGCCAAGGGATTGGCTTGCGGCCACTTCCCCCTGCACGGTCCAAAACTGAACGGTGCCATCTTCACTAATACTGAGCTGTTGGCCATCTTGGCTTAATAGGGCGGCCACAAGGGGGACTTGCGACGTGCGCCACTGATTGCGAGCTTGAATGCGATCCAGAATGTAGTTGAGGACAAACAGCGGTCGGGTGGTGGGGTATTGGCTCAGGGGTCGCTGCCCCACTAGGGCTTGCAACTGACGGCCTGCCTGAATGGCGGCTAACAATGCCGCCAGTTCTTGCGTTTGGAATTGTTCTAGTAAATCGTCGCTGGTTTGCTCGAGGGCAAGGCTCTGCTCTGAGGTGCGTAACTCAGCGTGAGTTTTGACGAGAATTGCGGCAACGCCAAGGGAGATGACCGACACGACTCCCAGCGCCAACAGCGCCTGTTGTGTGAGACGACTGGCTTTGCGACGGGCTGCTTCTAAAATCCGGTTGGCGGCACTAATAGCTTCCTTTTCCTGCCGCTCTAAGAGCAATGTTTGCTGAATGGCTTTTTGGTTGGCTTCTTGACTGGCAGAAAGGTATTGATAATCCAGATCACTCAGGCTTTTGCCACTCGCCCAGGCCAAAGCATCTTGCAGGGCTTGCCCCCGGAGCAAGCGGGAACTATCGCTACCACCGGAGCGCACCCATGCTTGGAACTCTTCCGAGTAGGGGCGCAGGTTTGCCAACTGTTGCTCAATCCAACGGCGATCAAAAACGTGGGCATAAATGGGGTTAAAGACAACGAGCTGGTTTTGCCGCTGACACACCAGTCCGGTCAAACAGAGGGCGCGCTGCTCTGGACTGCCGTCAAGGGGAATGCCCCCCTGTTCCAAGATGGTTTGGTACAACCCCAGTAGGCGACCTATGCGCTGCTCATCGGCCAACAGCCGATTGCGAATCGTTTTGAGATGCTCGGGTTCGTCGTGGCGCTCCCAATTGTCTAAAATGTGTTCCTGAATAAAACGCGCCAGAGTAGCGGCAATGTCGGCTGCGGCCATAAAGGTGCCATGAACTTGCAGCAGACGACAGAGCTTTTGGGTTAAAAAGGGTTGGCCGCCCGTCCACGCTAGGATTTCTGCCAGCAGTTGCTCGGGAGCATCACTGAGGTGAGCAATTCCCGCCAGCAGGGGAGTGGCTTCTGCTAGTTCAAAACCGCTGAGGGCGATCGCCCGACCAATGTTAAAGGGGGTGCGCTGTTTATCTTGAATGAGTTGATCCGGCGTGGCCACCCCAAACAACGCGAACGTGAGACGACGATACTCGGGGCGATCAGCGCGTTGATTATAGCAGGCACGAATCCAAGCAAAAAAATCATCCGTAGAAAAAGGGAGGCTGAGCAGACTGTCGATTTCATCAATGAAAATCACTAAGGGCTCGTTGGTGTGAGTCAGCAGCACCTCTTCGACAAACTCACTGAGCCGTTGAATGGGAGAGATGAGTTGGCGATCGCGCCACCAAGAGCGCAGGGAGACGATCTCAGTAAGGTTAAAGCCCTGAATGAGTGCCCCGACAAAGCTGGCATACCACTGCTCCGGCTGGATATTTTGACTGCCAATTTTTGTAATATCTAGGGCAGCACAACGGTAGCCTTTGGCCAGCAGTTGCTGGGTCACCTGAACCCGTAAACTGGATTTTCCCATCTGACGGGAGTTGAGGACATAGCAAAACTCCCCGGCCATTAACCCGCTCAGGAGTTCTGTATCGGCTTGCCGCTGCACGTACACTGGCGAAGCGGTGGGTAAACTCCCTCCCACCTGATAGTTTGCCGTGGGCTCCAGCGATGCCTCCATACCTGATCTTCAATCGCCACCCACCAGAGGGAGCGCTCAATGACAACCATCCTTAATGACTCATTCGGGTTCCAAAGGTGCCATGGTCAAGCCTGCCCGCAGCAATTGCTCGTGGTAAAGTTCTGCTTGCTCTTGCGGACCAATCCAAACGATGGCCTGCCCCTCGTAATGCACTTGGTTAGTTAACTCCCACGCCCGATCAGGGGTCATGTTGGGAATATACTTCATTAGGCAAGCAGCCACGTGCTGAAACGTATTGAAATCATCGTTGAGAACAATGACTTTGTAGTTGGGATAGTGCTTGCGAATAACCTGTTGCGACTGACGTTCTTGGGGTAAGACAGTAGGCATAGGCAATACTTAGGACTCAGCACTGTTGCTCCCTAGTTTAGCTCAAGTTATTTTGGACTCGGCCCCCTGACTAAAATCTCTTGCTTGTCACTTCAAAGCCGGTCGGTTGGCAATCACCCCGCCGCTGGGTGGTATCGTTAAAAACGTGAATGCAACTTGCTGGAACCTGCCCACCTGAATGTCTGCCACATTACCGCCCTTTGTTCAACAGCTCCTCACGGCTAGTGCCTATCTCCATCCGGTCAGGGAGCCCATTCAACTGCTCCAAACTCACATTTCCTACGTTTTTTTAACCGGTGAATACGCCTATAAAGTCAAAAAGCCGGTTGATTTCGGTTTCTTGAACTTTACCAGCCTCGAGCAGCGGCAGTTCTATTGTCAAGAAGAGCTGCGCCTCAACTCCCGTCTGGCGCCTGAACTTTACCTAGGGGTCGTGCCCATTCTGCAGCGGGGCGATCGCTATCACATTGGCACTGGGGACAGGGGTAGCGCGGAGACCCCAGTGGTGGAGTATGCCGTGCAGATGCGCCAGTTTGACCAGTCGCAGCTTTTTTCAGAGCTTTTTGCGGCAAATCAACTCACACCAGCCCTGATCGAATCCTTGGGCAAAGAACTGGCACAGTTTCACGCAACCGCCGCCACGTCTGATGAGATTACTGCCTTTGGCTCGCCTCAAGCGATTGCCCAAATTATTAACAACTGTCATGCTCTTGCGGCTCAGTTTATTGACCGTTGCCAACCCCGCAGTCAATACGAGGCTATCCAAGCGTTTACCGATCAGTTCTTGAGTGCCCATCAAGAGTGGTTCGTCCAACGCCAAGCTGCGGGCAAAATTCGCGAGTGCCACGGCGATCTGCACCTTGGCAATATCTGTCTCTACAATGGCCGGGTGCAAGTCTTCGACTGCATTGAGTTCAACCAAGAGTTTCGCAACATTGATGGCATTTACGATGCCGCCTTTTTGGTGATGGACTTGGAGTTTCGGGGGCGCACCGACTTAGCCAATCGCTTTCTGAATACCTATCTAGAGTGGAGTGGCGACTACGAGGGAGCAGTACTCCTGCCTCTTTACCTATGTGTGCGCGCCTACATTCGCGGCAATGTCAACTCCCTTGCCCTCAATGATCCCGCCATTCGTGAGGCAGAAAAAGACCAGTTTCAAGCCACGGCAGCAGCTTACTATCGCGCTGCTTATGCGTACACGCAACTCCGCACTCCCAAGCTGTACATTATGTCGGGTCTTTCCGGTGCGGGAAAAAGCACCCGCGGTCGCCGTCTAGCTCAGCAAGAAAATGCTATTCAAATTCGCTCCGATGCGGTGCGTAAGCACTTGGCAGGTTTACCCCTCGACCGTCGCAGTAGCGATTTTCCCGAGGTGGATCTCTACTGCGCCGCCATGACCCAAAAAACTTACGATCAACTCTTGGCCTACGCAGAACTGCTCCTAAAACAGGGGCAAACGGTTATTCTAGATGCCAAGTACGATCGGCGTGAGCTGCGCCAACCCGTCATTGCCTTGGCAGAGCGTTTGGGGGTTCCCCTAGAAATTCACTACTGTACAGCGCCACCGGAGGTGCTTTCACGACGGCTGAGCGATCGCCAAGGGGATATTGCCGAGGCTACCCCTGATCTGTTGGCTGCTCAGATGGCGGCGTTTGAATCCTTTGACGTCAGCGAAGAACCCTACGTGCGTTATGTGTGCGACTACCCTTAGGCAAGGCTGCTGCGGTGCTACGCGCTAGTATAGGCCTACGGGTTAGGCCGTTAACAAGGGTGTCTAGCGCTCATTTGTTTCATTTGTTCATTTCTCCAGCCATGCCATTCTTGCCTGTTCGTCGCCATTGGTTCAACCGTGCCCTCGGAGTACTGGTCTGCGGCATGGGGGCGATCGCGCTGTCACCAGCTGTCCTTGCTAGTAATCATCAGCAATTACCAACAGCAGTAGCTACTGCCCTTGCCCAGCCTGTTGCGGTGAACCGCGCCATTTTAAGTGAAGAACCCTCAGCCGTTGGTTTAACGGTACCTAGCCTTTGGTGGGCGGTACAGCAGTTTGGCGGCACTGCCGTACAACGTTGGCAAGCCTACCCAGCGCAAGAGGGGGTCGGGGGTCGCATCGATCTCTTTGTCGTTCCCAGTGTGTGGGGGCGCATGTCCTACCTGCAACGCTATGCCCTAGTAAACCAGATCGGTAACTCAAGCCGCAGTTTTGGCTATAACCTGATTCTGCGCGATCGCCGAGATGTGCTTTATGGTGCTTACACCTGTGACTTTGAGGCAGTCACCCCCCAATACCTGCCCCACGCTGTTGATGCCACAGGCGAGACCGTGCCCCTATTTCTGCCTCAGACCGCACTGGAGTGTAGCGTCTGGATTAACCCAAATATTCCGGTCAGTCTGTTCTAATTTGTGCCCAAGAGGGTCCTCGCTGGAGCTTAGGACTTGCAAGTCTAGGGTTCATTTTCAGCCAAATGGGCTATAATAGTTGAGCCAAGCGGATGTGGCGGAATTGGTATACGCGCACGTTTGAGGGGCGTGTGGCTTTGCCTTGCGAGTTCGAGTCTCGCCATCCGCATCCATCATAAAAATCATAAAAAAGTGGCTGACTCTCTTCGAGCCAGCCCATTGCTTACTTGGGAACGCGCGCTAGACAGTACAAAGCTATGAAGGACAGGGTTAGCTATGCACCATGAGCTTGACCTTGGCATTCTGAAGGCCGGGGCGCTTCACTTCTGCCAAGGTTTTGTTGATGGCATACTTTTGGTTAATCGAGTTAATGAGCTCTGTTTGGTTGTGCTTTTTGGCAACACCCCAGAGGTCAGCAATTAGGTCAAAGGTGCCATCGGCATTCCGAGACCAGCCGAGGTCGTACTCGCCGTCAAGGACAGCGACGATGTCACAGCGAACCCGCTGGCCGTTGTAGCCCCGCACATCCGCCTCGGTTTTTACCGTAATGCCCAAATCCCGCAGCGATGCCTTGAGGATTTCGGCATCAGTGATTTTGGTGCGCAGAGTGCTGAAGTGAGACATAGTTGGATTTCCTCCAGATTGAGACAAAAAGAAAAGAGACATTGGACTGAATGACCCACAATTTATGGAGAACCAAACCCTTGTGGTCGGGGCCTTTCTTCTATCCGCAGACAGAAGGAAGCTTGTTAAAACTCCAATCGCTGATATTCGGCGACGGAGGCTGCCGCTGGGCGAGCTCGCTGCCGAGCCCAATCCCGTAGGGCAGTGACCTGCTCGTGCATGGTCTTGGAAAGCGGTTGGGTTGCACGACTGGCCGCAATAATGTCAAGCTGAGTAAACTCGCGTCCTTGGGCAAAGGCTTCATACATAGCCGCCACAATAGCTTGCTCAATTTCTGCTCCCGAAAAGCCATCACAAATGTTCGCGAGTTGTTCTAAATCAAACCGATCAATGTCCCGCCGCCGTTTAGCAAGGTGAATGCGGAAAATTTCCCGCCGTTCTTCGGCATTGGGTAAATCAACGAAAAAGATTTCATCGAACCGACCTTTGCGCAGGAACTCGCCGGGTAAGCGTTCCACCCGATTCGCCGTCGCCAACACAAAGACTGGCGACGTTTTTTCCTGCATCCACGTCAAGAAGGACCCAAAAATCCGACTTGAGGTGCCACCATCGGAATCGGAAGAACCTGCCCCACCGGCAAAGGCTTTGTCCATTTCGTCGATGAAGAGAATGGCTGGCGAAATTGACTCTGCGGTTTTTAGGGCATTGCGCAAGTTTGCCTCCGATCGCCCCACCATTGAGCCATCATAGACACGCCCCATATCCAGCCGCAGCAGCGGTAATCCCCAAAGTCGGGAGGTGGTTTTAGCAATTAGGGACTTACCACACCCCGGCACCCCCAAAATTAACATTCCTTTGGGCTGGGGTAGGCCGTACTCGCGGGCTTTTTCTGTAAAGGCATTAGAACGCTGGCGCAGCCAGACTTTCAGTTCCTCAAGACCCCCCACGGCATCGATCGTTTCATCCACCTCCATGTACTCAAGGATGCCGTTGCGGCGAATCAGTTGCTTTTTCTCGGAGAGGATAATGTCAACTTCCGCCTCAGTAAGGCGACCAGCGGTGACCGTGGCTTTACGGAAGACTTTTTCGGCTTCATCACGGGTGAGGCCAAGGGTGGCTTTAACCAGTTTTTCCCGCGCTTCAGGGCTCAGACGACGACCAGCAGAACCTAGCTGCGCAAGGAGAACTTCGTTGAGTTCGTTAATGCTGGGTAGGGGATAGTCCACCACCACAACTTCTTTTTCGAGTTCTACGGGAATGCGCTGAGCCGCTTCTGGCGACATCAGGATGATTGTCTTGTGGCTGTTTTTGAAACTGGCGATCGCGTCCCGCAGCGAACGAGTAACCGGAGGTGAATCAATAAAGGGGTGTAAATCTTTAAAGACGTAGATGCCGGGTTCACGCTGATGAACCACCCATTGGATAGCCGCTTCGGGGGATACGGTGTTGTGATGGCTGTTATTACGGGCATGACCGTACTCCACCATGCCGTGGGTGACTGTCCAAACAAAAAACTTGCGGGGGGTGCGACCCTGACTTTGGGACTGGGCGATCGCCGCGATGGCCTGTTCAGCTCGCTCTTCTTCTGAGGTCAGGAGGTAGATCAGTGGATATTGGGCTTGAATGAGGACACTGAGTTCTTCTTGCACGGCAATCACCTCCTTCTTCACTCAATGAGACGTGGACACACGCCGCAATGGCTCACGGCTTAACGGGCGGACACCAATTCAACAGGTAAAGACGGCACATTCAGGCTCTCGTCATCAATGACCGTGGGCTGATCGACAAGAGCAGCTAATTCACCCCCCCGCAGCACAAGGGCACTGGCACACTCAGGGCAACTGTACACACGATGAACATTCCCGTGCTTCCGCTCGGCGTATTCTGCCAACACCTCTGGGTGTTCTAGCAAAAACTCAATGGCACGTTCCGCAAGGGTGGACATGGTTTCTTGCTCGACCACCGCAGCAATTTTCAGTTGGCGATGCACATCAGCGGAGAGATACAACGTGACCTTTTGCTTGTCTTCCATAGGGGTAGGGTGAAGAAACGTACCTAGGTATGTGTGCCAGTGTAATCACGCCCTCTCAGGGGTGTCAAGCCATAATGCCAGCAAAACGGCAATTTTGTAATAATTAGTTACATTTGAGGCTGCCCACAATTTACCGCCGCAGCTTTGTCAGACTAGAATCAAGTACAGTCGAGAGAGCCGCTGACCTGCCTTTCCTATGTCCTTTCTTGAGTATCTCTATGCCGAACCGCGCCGCGTGATTGTCTTTGACGGTGCGATGGGAACCAATTTGCAGTCCCAGAACCTAACAGCGGCAGACTTTGGTGGCAAGGAGTACGAAGGGTGTAATGAGTATCTGGTTATTAGTAACCCGGAGGCTGTGGCCAAGGTACACCGCGATTTTCTGGCAGCGGGTGCCGATGTCATTGAAACCAATACCTTTGGTTCTTCCTCGATTGTTCTCAGTGAGTACAACCTAGGCGATCGCGCCTATGAAATTAGCTACAAGGCAGCGGCATTAGCCAAATCCATTGCAGCGGAGTTTAGCACCCCCGAAAAACCCCGCTTTGTGGCCGGGTCAATGGGGCCAGGCACCAAACTGCCTACCTTGGGGCACATTGACTACGACAGCCTGTACGCAGCCTTTAAGGAGCAGGCAGCAGGGCTGTTTGACGGTGGCGTCGACTTATTCATTGTGGAAACGTGCCAAGATGTCCTGCAAATTAAAGCGGCTCTGAATGCCATCATGGCGGTTTTCAGCGAGCGGGGCGGGCAGCGTCCGCTGATGGTGTCGGTGACGATGGAGCAGCAGGGCACGATGCTGGTGGGATCCGATATTGCCGCAGCGCTGACGATCCTTGAACCTTATCCGATCGATATTTTGGGGTTGAACTGTGCCACCGGCCCCGACTTGATGACGGAGCATATTCGCTACCTTTCGGCGCACTCGCCCTTTGTGATTTCCTGCATTCCCAACGCTGGCCTACCTGAAAATATTGGCGGCCACGCCCACTACAAGCTTACCCCCATGGAACTGCGGCTGGCGCTGACCCGCTTTGTGGAAGATTTAGGGGTGCAAGTCATTGGCGGTTGTTGTGGCACCCGCCCGGATCACATCGCCGCCCTTGCCGAAATTGCCGCCACCCTCACGCCTAAACCTCGCCAGCCTCAACGGATTCCAGCAGCAGCTTCCATTTACAGTCCCCAGCCCTACGATCAAGATAATTCGTTCCTGATTATTGGCGAACGCCTCAATGCCAGTGGTTCTAAGAAATGCCGTGATCTCCTCAACGCGGAAGACTGGGATGGTTTAGTGGCGCTAGGCCGCGAGCAAGTGCGCGAAGGTGCCCACATTCTCGATGTCAACGTGGACTATGTGGGGCGCGATGGTGTCCGCGATATGCGGGAGTTGGTCTCGCGCTTAGTGACAAATGTCACCCTGCCCCTGATGCTGGACTCTACAGATTGGCAAAAAATGGAGGCGGGGTTAAAGGTGGCGGGGGGCAAGTGTTTGCTCAACTCCACTAACTTTGAGGATGGAGAGCCCCGCTTTTACAAAGTGCTGGAACTGGCGAAAACCTACGGTGCTGGTGTTGTGGTCGGTACCATTGACGAGGAGGGAATGGCGCGCACGGCTCAGAAGAAGTTTGCGATCGCCAAACGCGCCTACGAAGCAGCGCTGGCCTACGGTATCCCCCCCTACGAGTTGTTCTTTGACCCCTTGGCACTGCCCATTTCTACTGGCATCGAAGAGGATCGGGGGAACGGTAAGGCGACGATTGAAGCCATTCGCCAAATTCGGGCAGAACTTCCTGACTGCCATATCCTCTTGGGGGTGTCGAACATTTCGTTTGGCTTGAATCCGGCAGCGCGACAAGTCCTCAACTCGATGTTCTTACACGAAGCAATGCAGGCGGGGATGGATGCCGCCATTGTCAGTGCGGCTAAAATTCTGCCCTTAGCCAAAATTGAGCCAGAAGATCAAGAACTCTGTCGGCAATTAATTTACGATCAACGGCGGTTTGAGGGAGACATTTGTGTTTATGACCCGTTAGGGGAGCTCACCCAGCGCTTTGCCGGGAAAACTACGAAACGCGATCGCGCCGATGTGGCGAATCTGCCCATTGAGGAGCGCTTAAAGCGTCACATTGTTGATGGCGATCGCCAAGGCTTAGAAGAAACCCTCGCCAAGGCACTGGAGACCTACGCGCCGCTGGAAATTATCAACGCGTTTTTGTTGGACGGCATGAAGGTGGTAGGAGAGCTGTTTGGCTCGGGTCAGATGCAACTGCCCTTTGTGCTCCAGTCCGCTGAAACGATGAAAGCAGCAGTGGCCTACCTTGAGCCCTTTATGGAAAAGTCGGACACTGGCAGTACGGCTAAGGGGACGGTGATCATTGCCACCGTGAAGGGGGATGTCCACGACATTGGCAAAAACCTCGTTGATATTATCCTCACCAACAATGGCTATCGGGTCATTAACTTGGGCATTAAGCAGCCGGTGGAAAACATTATTCAAGCCTATGAAGAACACAAGCCCGACTGCATTGCCATGAGTGGTTTGCTGGTGAAGTCAACGGCCTTTATGAAAGAAAACCTTGAGCGCTTTAATGAGCATGGCATTACCGTACCCGTGATTTTGGGTGGCGCTGCCTTGACCCCAAAATTTGTCTATGAGGATTGTCAACGCACGTACCACGGTCAAGTAATCTACGGTAAAGATGCCTTCGCTGACCTGCATTTTATGGATCGCCTGATGCCTGCGAAGGCTGCTGGCCGCTGGAGCGATCGCCATGGCTTTTTAGATGAAAAGCAGGAGGTTAGCCAAGAAGCGGGAACCCTAATTCCAGCGGAAGTTGCCCCTTCGGTTGAAGCGCCCAGCAACAAGAACAACACTGCAGCGAGCCAGATTGATACCCGCCGTTCAGAAGCAGTGGCAGTGGATATTCCCCGCCCGACACCCCCATTTTGGGGTATTCGCCATCTCAAACCCGATGATATTCCCCTCGCTGAGGTGTTTGGTTACTTAGATCTGAAAGCCTTAATTGCGGGTCAATGGCAGTTTCGCAAGCCGAAGGAGCAGTCCCGCGAGGAGTACGATGCCTTTTTAGCCGAAACGGTTTATCCCATTCTTGAGCAGTGGAAGGCGCGCATCCTCAATGAAAAACTGCTGCATCCTGAGCTCATCTACGGCTATTTTCCCTGCCAAAGCAAGGGGAATACCCTGTTGATTTACGATCCGGCTGCCGTCACTGCCGGATTGCGACCAACCCCCGCCGAGGCGATCGCCCAGTTTACGTTTCCACGGCAAGCCAAAGGGCGACGGCTGTGCATTGCTGATTTCTTCGCGCCCGTTGAATCTGGCATCATTGATGTGCTGCCCATGCAAGCAGTGACGGTGGGAACGATTGCCACCGAGGTGGCGCAAGCCCTTTTTGCCGCGAACCAATATACGGACTACCTCTACTTCCATGGCATGGCGGTGCAAACGGCGGAGGCCTTAGCCGAGTGGTGCCATGCCCGCATTCGCCGCGAGTTAAATTGCACCCCCGACCCCAGCGCCATCCGCGATATTCTGGCGCAGCGTTACCAAGGCTCCCGCTACAGTTTTGGCTACCCGGCCTGCCCCAACATCCAAGATCAGCACACACAACTGCGGCTCCTTGAGGCGGAACGCATGGGCATGTACATGGATGAGAGCGAACAACTCTATCCCGAGCAGTCCACAACCGCCATTATTTGCTACCATCCTGCCGCCAAGTATTTCAACACTTGATAGATTGACAGCGGCGTGCATAACTTGGCACAGGAGCAGGCGTGAGCAACGTCGTTCCTCATCATCACGAGAACCGCCGTATCCCGCCTAGAAAATTCTCTAGAGAGTTGATCCTTGACGGTGGGCAGTCAAATCCAAGCCAATGACTTGGGTGTGCTGACCGCGGGCTTGGGTAACGCCAATCGTGCGCTGGGCTGCTTCGATCATCGGTCGCCGCAGACTGACGACAATAAATTGGGCCTCTTGACTTTGCTGCTGAATCATTTTGGCCAAACGCTCAACGTTGGCGCCATCGAGGAACATATCCACTTCGTCAAACGCATAAAAAGGAGAGGGGCGGTAGCGCTGGAGGGCAAAGATAAAGCTCAGGGCCGTGAGGGATTTTTCACCCCCAGACATGGAGGCCAACCGCTGCACGGGTTTCCCCTTGGGATGAGCCACCAAGTTTAAGCCCCCGGCAAAGGGATCCTCGGGATTTTCCAGTTGCAAATAGCCGTCACCATCGGAAAGGGTGGCAAAAATTGCTTGAAAGTTGGCGTTGACTGCCGCAAAGGCTTCCCGGAAGGCCTGGTGGCGCAGGGTGCTAAAGTTTTCAATCCGCAGCAAAATTTCGGTGCGCTCGGCATCTAGAACGGCTAGTTTTTCCTGTAGTTCATTGAGGCGCGCTTGGGTTTCCTCAAATTCGCTAATAGCCAGCATATTCACTGGCTCCATTGCCCGCAGTCGTTTTTCTAGGGTTTGGCATTGCTGCTGAATCTCCGCAAGGCTGAGTTCGCTGGGCACCTCAGGCAGCGGTTGGGGTAACTCGGGCTGTTCTTGGGTGGCCAGTTCTTCGTACTGCTGCTGCAGGGCTGCGAGGGTTTCTGCAGCTTTTTGTTGTTGCCATTCCAGTTGTTGGTAGGCTTGCTGTAACTGTCGCAGTTGGTAGTCTTGGCGATCGCGCTCCGTCTTGAGGGTGCCCAGTTGTGCTTCCAAACGGCTGAGGGCTTGCTGCTGGGTCTGCGCTTCTGCCCTTAAGGCGGCAAGGGTCTGATCCAGCTCCTGCTGTTGGCGCAGGGTTTCCTGCTGCGCTTGGCGGAGGCGCTCCATTTCCGCCCCTGTTTGCGCCAGATCGCGCCCGAGTTGCTCCAACTGACGCTGGCGCTGCCCCAAGGCCTGATCAAAGGCTTGCAGTGCCGCGACCGCCGCCGCATAATCGGTTTCTCGCGCTTGGAGTTCCGTTTGCAGTTGCTGCCAGTGCTGGTGACTCGGGTTAGCCTCTAAGGCGCTGAGGGCGAGTCGTTCTGCTGCCAATTCTGCCTCAACTTCCGGCAGTCGGGTTTCCAGCACTGCCAACTCGCTGTCGCTGCTGTGCAACTCCTCCCTCAGTTGCTGCTGTTGCTGCTCAAGATCCTGCTGTTGCCGCTCTAACTGCTGCTGTTGCTGTTGGAGTTGCTGCCAGTGCCGCTGGCGATCGCGCTGGGTTTGGCGAGCTTCCACAAGTTCGTTGCTGAGGTTGTTGACGGTTGTTTGTTGCTGCTGCCGCTCTTCCAGCAGACGGATGAGGAGGCGCTCAAGTTCTGCAAGGCGATCGCCCAGTTGCCGCACTTCCGCAGACTCTGGCGGGGGAGCACTTTGGCCAAAGTGCAGCGTATTACTGCGACTAGCGCTGCCACCCGTCATGGCGCCGGACGTTTCAAGGAGTTCCCCTGCAAGGGTCACCATGCGGTATTGCCCGAGATAGCGGCGGGCTGCCTCAAGGGTTGCAAAAACAACAGTGCTGCCAAACACGTGAGCAAAAATCGGGGCGTATTCCGGCGCAAACGTCACTAAGTTCAGGGCGTAGTCAAGGGCACCTTTGGCAGCCAAGGGGGGTAAAGGTTTCGGGCGAGCCATTTTATTCAAGGGCAAAAACGTGGCACGGCCAGCCCGTTCCCGTTTCAGGAGGGCGATCGCGGCTGCCGCAACGCTATCATCCGCCACCACAATGTTGGCAAGGCGCGCCCCAGCGGCCATCTCCAAGGCCAATTGATAATCAGGGGCCACCTGCCCCAGTTGAGCCACCGTGCCAAACACCCCCGGTAACTCTGCCTTCAAGATCAGACGAACCGCATAGCTGCCTTGGGTTTCTTGTACGGCTTGCAGTCGAGCTTGTAGTTGATCCAACTCCCGCTGTTTTTGGCGTTGCTCCCGCTCAAGACGCTGGTAGGTTTCGTCGCTGAGGGTCAGGCGTTGTTGCGCCGCTGCCAATTGCTGGCTAAGGGTTTGCACCTGCGCCTCACTGGTGGCCACCTCAGCGGTCGCTGTTGTCAGGGCAGTCATTAATTCTTGGCGCTGCGTGTGCAGAGCTGCCGCTGCCTGCGCCAGTTCTGCTTGGCGACGACGCAATTGTTGGGATCGCTCTCGTAAGCGGGAAAGTTCACTGCGGCTGGGTTCTAACTCATGGATCAGCTCATCAATCCGTTGGCGGCGTTGGCTGTGTTCCCTAAACCAAGCTTGGGCTGCTGTGCTCAGGTCTTGGGCTTGCTGGCGCAATTGCTGGAGCGTTGCCTCAGCGGTGGCCACCGCCTGAACAAGGGTTTGGCGCTCATGGCACTGCTCTTGAGCAACCCGTGTCGCCAATTCCTGCTGCTGAGCTTGTTGGCGTTGATGCTGGGCTTGCCGTTCCTGTAGCCGCAACGCTAAAGACTCCTGCTGCTGTTGCAACTCTACCTGCTGCCGTTGGCATTGCCGCTGCTGCGCCTCTAGGGCTGCCAGTTGGGCTTGCACCTGTAGGTACTCCTGTTCACCCAAGGCTTTGACCTGCTGATTCAGGCGCTCGAGCTCTGCGGTCGCGGTGGCAATCTGGGCTTGTTGGTCTCGCAGTTGTTGCTGGCGTGTCACCTGTTCCTGCTCGAGCTGTTGCCGCTGAGCCAGCAATTGTGCCTTTTGCTGTTCGCGGACTTGCCACTGCCGCACCTGTAACCACAGCTCCCGCTCTTGCAGCTCGTTACGCAGGGCTTGGTACGTTTGGGCTTGCCGACGATCGCGATCGAGGCGATCGCGCTGCTGAAGGAGCTCGTGTTCAACAATCCGAAACCGTTCTTCCCGCTCCTTAACCGTATCGAGCTTTTCCCGCGCTTGGGCAATTTTGCGATCAAAGTCCGCCACCCCTGCTAACTCATCAATCATTTCGCGCCGGGCTTTGGCATTCATCGAAATAATGCCTGTGACATCCCCCTGCAAGACCACGTTATACCCTTGCGGATAAATGCAAAATGCTTGGAGTTGCTCGTGCAGCTCGTTGAGGGTACAGGCTTGGTCATTGATGGCATAGGTGGAGGTGTAGGTGCCTTGCTTGGTCACCCGCAGTCGGCGTGTTACCCGCCATTCCGTGCTCTCATCCAGCGCAAACGTGACCGTCACGCGAGTTTCGACAACATTGTGGCCGCGGCGGGTTTGGCTGTGGTTCACTAAATCCGGTAAACGTTCTGCCCGCATACCTTTTGAGCCCGCCAAACCAAGGGCAAACAGCAGTGCATCCAATAGGTTTGATTTGCCTGAGCCATTGGGGCCAGAAACAACCGTAAAGCCCGGAAGTAGCGGAATGAGCGTTGTGCCGCCAAACGACTTGAAGTTGGTAAGTTCTAGCTGCTTAATGTACACAAGCTGTAGGATAGATTGCTCTATACACTATACTGATCATCTCCTCACGGACGCTTGGGTTAGGAATTGTTACCCTAGCCCCTGCCACCACCGTAGGGAAAATCAACAGTGATTGATTTGCTACCATTTACTAACACAAGCTAACATTTAAACTAGACATGGCATACGTTCCTCTCAGAAAAGCAGTTGAGTTTTTGGGATGGCATCCAAACACGCTGAGAAAATATGCAGATGAAGTATGCCTAAAATTCTGGACGTGATATGGTTATTTTAGGGAGTTTCTAATAAAACCGAGAACCAAGGTTGAAGAGACTCCTGGAAGTGCTCGTGGAAATACCCATGGGCATTGGTTGATACGCCTTGGTTGAGAGATAATCTCAACTTATGTATTCGTTAGCGTTTGTTAGCGAAAAAGTATCAGTAAGATCAACATTATGCACCGTTACTGAAACGATGCAAGTCTTTTTTTGGGGTTTGCTATGAAGCGTTTTTGGGCAGCCGTTTGCGCCATTGTTTTGAGTTTTTCGCTCCTGCTCACCAGTTGTGCCAATGTACCGGCGGGATTAACAGGTAACTTTCGTGAGGATACGCTGACGTTAATTAGTAGCCTGCGGGAGGCGATCGCCCTGCCCGATAATGACCCGAACAAAAAAGCCGCTCAAGCGGATGCCCGTAAGAAACTTAATGACTTCTTTGCCCTGTATCGCCGCGATGAATCTCTGCGCTCCTTAGCCTCCTTCACCACGATGCAGACAGCACTCAATTCCCTTGCCGGTCACTATAGCTCTTACCCCAACCGCCCTCTGCCAGACAAGCTGAAAAAACGCCTTGAACAGGAATTCAAGCAAGTCGAGCTCGCCTTAGAACGGGAGGCCAATACCTAGGGAATGACACCAAAACCCTACAGCCACATTCCCATTCATGATTGCGGTGAACCCCTTGAACCCATTCCCGAGGGGTTCATTTGTTTGTTACCTCACCCCTATCAACAAGTGGGCGCACCCTACGGTGATGCTTCCCCTTTTTGGCTGCGACAGGGGGTTATTGCGGCTCTTGAGCACGCCCAAGCCTACCTCGCTCCCCACGGTTGGCAACTGGCTATTTTTGATGCCTACCGCCCCCTTGCTGTCCAGCAGTTTATGGTCACCTACACCTTTGAGCAACTCTGCGCCCAACAGGGCGTTGACCCCCAGCAGGTGCCGGCCTCCCTTGCCCCTCAGTTGTGGGAACAGGTGTATCTGTTTTGGGCAGTGCCTAGTGCAGATCCGCAGCAGCCGCCTCCCCACAGTACGGGCGCAGCAGTGGATCTCACCCTAGTGGATGCCACAGGCAACCTAGTAGAAATGGGAGGAGCCATTGATGAGCTATCGGAACGCTCCTATCCCGACTTTTACGATCGCCATCCCCATCTACCCCAAGCGGACTGCTTTAGCCACCGTCGCCAAATTCTTTACCAAGCTATGCGCACCGCTGGCTTTCAGCGCCATCCCAACGAGTGGTGGCACTTTTCCCTTGGCGATCAGTTATGGGCATGGCAAACCCAGCAGGAATTGGGTCGCTCAGATCTTGTTGCTCGCTATGGTCGCGCCGACCTACGTGAAGCATAAAAAAACTGCCCTCTGGGGGAGGACAGTAAAAACCACCTAGGGCAATGGAGTCAACCACAAGAGTGGTTCAACTCCAAACTTGTATGGCAGGCTATTCTTTCAAGAAGCCACTGTAGGCTTCCATGCCGTGTTCGCCAATATCTAAACCTTTGAGCTCTTCTTCTTCCGAAACGCGAATGCCGAGGGTTGACTTTAAGGCCACCCAAAAGATGCTCGTCATTAGGACGGTGAAACCACCAATAGTTAAGATGCCAATGATTTGGGCAATCAGTTGAGTCACGCCATGACCGGTGATCAGACCTGATTCTTTATCGAATAAACCAACGGCGAGTGTACCCCACGTACCGCAAACAAGGTGAACCGAGGTGGCACCCACGGGGTCATCAATTTTCATCCGGTCGAAAAAGAGAACAGAATAAACAACAATCACACCACCAATAGCACCAATGATGACCGCATACCAATAAGAAACCCCCGCACAGCCTGCTGTAATTGAGACCAGACCCGCAAGAATACCGTTAATAATCATCGAGAGATCGGGTTTGCCAATGACGACCCAAGCGGTAATCGTAGCAGCTATTCCACCAGCAGCGGCAGCGAGGTTGGTGGTCACAGCAATATAGGGCACTTCCGTATCAGCAGCAAGCTGTGATCCCGGATTAAAGCCAAACCAGCCGATCCACAGAATCAAGCACCCCAGCATGGCAAACCCCATGTTGTGCCCCGGTAGGGCTTGGGGGGTGCCATCGGCAGCATACTTGCCAATGCGCGGCCCAAGGAAGGCGGCTCCCATCAGCGCAGCCCACCCGCCTACAGCGTGAACCACAGTGGAGCCAGCAAAATCAGAAAAGGCAACTCCTTCACCAAGGAAGGGGATGTTTGCTAGGAGGCCACCCCCCCAGACCCAGTGACCGCTAATGGGATAGGAAATCCCCGTCAGCAAAAGACTAAAAATTAAGAAGTCAACAAACTTGATCCGCTCGGCAACCGCCCCCGAGACGATTGTGGCAGCCGTCCCCGCAAAAGCAGCTTGGAACAGGAAAAATACGGCAATGGGCAAACCTTCAGGGAAGGGGGCTAAGCTGTAGGTTTCGGGGTTTTCACTGCTGAGGAAAAAGCCGCCTAGGCCAATGAAGGCGTTTCCTTCAGCGCCAAACATGAAGGAGAAGCCAATCGCCCAGTAGGCTAAAGTGGCTAAAGCAAAAACGATCAGGTTTTTCGAGAGAATGTTCACAGCGTTTTTCTGGCGACAGAAGCCGGTTTCCAGCATCCCGAAGCCAGCATTCATGAAGATCACAAGGACAGCCGCAATAAACACCCAAATGGTATTGAGAACCCCTTGAACATACTCAGGGGTTAGGGGTTCATCCTGGGCCTGTGCTGCAACTCCCCAAACGGCGACAATAATTAGGGCAAGGGGGACGCAAGCAATAAGGACTGGCGATCGCCAGCGGAAATTCGGTTGCCAGTCTAGCAACGGCCGCTTTTGCCGTCTAGCACGTTTCAGTTTTAACTTGGACATCGCTTTCGTTCTCAACGGATGGACAAAAGACAAGGCTTGCAAACGAGTTCAGCGGAGGAGATTTCGCAGCGGGGAACCACACTTGCGGTGCAACAGCACAACAAAAAATCATGACTGTTGTTTGGCTTAAGGGAAATTTAAGCGTTTACCCGCGGTTAACCTTTGATTGCACCAGTTCTACCCCCCGAAAATCTGTATCATGCTATACATTTACCTGTGCTGCCAAAAGCACCTATCCTAGGGAAGGCAACCTTGTCACCGTTGCTGGTTACTTTTTTCTCTGGTTGGGTGTGAATGGATAGGATTTGGGAGTTAGATTTTTATTCCCGCCCGGTGGTGGATGAAAACAACAAAAAAATCTGGGAGTTGCTCATATGCGATCGCCAATTGCAGTTTCAGTTCAGTAAAACCTGTAGTGGGGCTGAAGCCAATGCCCGTTGGCTGCAAGCGGCTCTTGGCGAAGCTTTACAAGCATGGCAGCAGCAATGGGGGTTAAGCTCAGAAATCCAGCCAGATCGGGTGCGTTTTTTCCGCCGTGCCATGAGCAGCATCATTAGGCGGGGGGGGGAGGCAGCGGGCTTGGCAATGGTGCCCAGTCGGCGCACGTTTGCCCTCTTTCATTGGTTGCAGGAGCGCCATGCCCACGTGTATCCCCAGTTGGCCAACTACCAAGCGGATCTGGCAACACCACCACAACTTTTGCCCCCGGCACCCGAACCTTTACCATCTGCCCTCATGGGCGATCGCTGGCAAATTACAGCTCTACCCCTGCAGGAGTTGGCCACAGCAAATGAGTGGGAACTCCCCTTTGGCGACATTCCCCCCCTGCCCTTTGTGCAATTGGCACCGGACACGATTATTCCGGGGTTCATCATTTACTCGCAGCGGGCGTTGCCCTTGGCGGGTTGGCTCTCGGGGTTAGAACCCGCCTATCTTGCCCTTGAATCGGAGCCAAAACCCCTCCTCATTCTGGAAAGTGGCATCAGCGATCGTTGGATTTTGGCTAATTTGCGTACCGATACCCTGCGTCAGGAAATAGGGGCTTTTATGAAGGCCTGTGCTGCTAGCGAGGGGCTACACTTCATCGCTGTTCAGGAAAAGCCGGAACAGGAACAGTTACAAGGATTTTGGTTACTTCAGTACCGGAATGTGGCGTGAGGGGGTTATTCAGTTCGCTGGGGCAAGACAACCTTCGGCTGCAGGCGATCGCCCTCCCGAATACCGATTCCTAAACAGGTCTGAGTGGCACCACAGTAAACACCAACAACAGTTTTCTCCGGTAGGGGGGGCGCTAAGGGGATCGAGCGACCATAGTACCAGTCCGCCACTTGGCTAGCCGTCAGTGGCAGCCACGGTAAATGCGTCAGAACTGCCTGCGGGGACAGCAAAGGGAGATGGCTCAGCGTGATTGTCTCGAGGGGATAACTCTGCTCAATGGGGAGGCCACCACTCTCAATCCGCCGGAGGGCACTCAGGGTGCCACCCACCCCCAAATACTCTCCGAGGTCGCGGGCAAGGGCGCGAATGTAGGTTCCAGAGCCACAGTGAATACGGAGCGTCAATTCTGGCTCATGTCCCGGTTGCCAATCGAGAATACTGATTTCGTGAATGGTGACCTGACGCGGGGGAGCAGTGACCACTTCACCAGCGCGCGCCCGCTGATAAAGCCGCTTTCCAGCCACTTGAATGGCACTAAAGGCTGGGGGGCGTTGTTCAATGGTGCCGATAAACTGTGGGAGGGCAGCTTCAATGGCTGCTAAGGTTAAATGTCCGGCTGAGCGACTTACCAAGACGCTCCCCGTAATATCATCGGTGCTCGTGGTCACCCCCAAGCGAATGGTGCCGATGTAGGCTTTCCGATCCAGCAGATAAGGCAGCAGGCGTGTGGCAGCCCCGATGGCGATCGGCAGGACACCCGTGGCCATCGGATCAAGGGTGCCCCCATGGCCAATGCGTTTAGTTCGCAGTTGCCGCCGCAGTTGGGCAATGCAATCGTGGGACGTGTAATCTGCCGGTTTATCGAGGTTGATAAAGCCCAGCATTAGGGGGTCGATGCCGTTTGGGGATTCAGGGGCAACCCACTGACAAAGCGCTGTAGGGCTGCAATAGCGCGGTTGTAGTCAATGGTGGAGCTGAGCAAGTTACTTTGGGCTTGAATCAAAGCAGTTTCGGCATTACTCACCTCCGCTTGGGTACCAATACCCGCTTGAAAGCGCAGCCGCGCCAACCGCAGACCTTCCGTAGCTTGACGCACCGCTACTTCATTGGTGCGAATGTTTTCTTGACTAGACTTCAGCGTGTAGTAGGCTTGCTCCACTTGGAAACGGATCAAGTTCTTAAAGGCAGCGTACTGGGCCTCGGCGATCGCCGCTGAACTTTCCTGCTGTGCGGCACTGGCGCGGGACACCCCACCATCAAATAACGTCAGATTCATTTGGCCGCTGACGGTATAACCCCAGCGCGGTGCCAAAGAATCCGTGAGTTCATCAGTTGTGTTAAAACTCCCCCCCGCCACTAATTGGGGGCCAAGATTCCCCAAGGCCACCCGGCGTTGCTGCAAAGCGGTATTGCGTTGCGCCAGTTGTTGATCAAGTTCAACCCGATTGCGAAACGCCAAGCGAATACTCTCTTCAAGGGAGAGTTGCCATTCCCCCACCACTTGGATCGGGTCTGCGGCTCGCACATTAGCTTTGTCGTTCAGGCTCAGCGTTTGCGCCAATTGTCGCTGCGCTGTTTGCAGTTGGCTTTGGGCTTGTACTAACTGCTGCTGGTTGTTGGCCAGTTGTACTTCCGCTGTCAACACATCAAAGAGGGTTCCTAAGCCAGCACGCTCTCGCGCCACCGCATCCCGCAAACTAATCTCAGAATTTTGGACAGCGGCCTGACCAATACGCACCAGTGCTTCCGCCTGTTGAATGTTGTAATAGGCATTGGTAACATCTTGCCGCAGTTGTTCAAATTGGCGCTGCAAATCTAGCTCAGCATTGCGCACTTGCTCCCGGGCAGCTTGAATACTAGCAGCGCGTTGCCCCGCGGTAAAAATGTTGTAGCCTAATTGCACTGTACTTGTCCATGTGTTGCTACTAGTCCTGAGGGGGACTGGGGGTACCCCAATACCGCCGCCTTTGATGAAGGCCTGCTGCGCTTGGGCATTTTGCAAGCGAATAGCCGCCGAGTCTGTGCGGCCAATACTGGTTTGAAACGACAAGGTAGGATATAGCGCTGCTTCCGCTTGGCGCAGTACAGCCCGGCTCTGCTGCAGTTGCGCTTCAATGATTTGCAATTGGCGATTGTTGCGGCGAGCCAATTCAATGGCTTCCCTCAGCGTAATGGGACGATCCACATCAATCGTGACCTGCTCCGGACGGCTCGGTAAGTAAAGGGGATCGGGATTGGGGTTGAGGGGGATGAGATCTGCAGCTGATGTTTGGGCGATCGCCCCCGAGGTGGCCATCAGGAATAGCCCACCTAGGTGACTCACCAGCCACAGACACTGCTGCTTATTCATACCGATACTTACTCCCACACCACCGTTCGCCATGCGTTACGGCTTTGCTGCGACTAATATAACAGGGTTTCCGCCCTTGGAGCGCTAGACTGGTGCGCCCTAGTAGCGCGATCGCGGGCGGTGGTTCGCCACCGACAGTACCAGCCCTAAACCAATATAGGTTGCCAGCAGCGAGGATCGCCCATAACTGAGGAAGGGCAAGGGAATACCCGTCACGGGAAACAAATTGATGGTCATGCCGATGTTCACAACCGCTTGAAACACCAGCATCGAAAACAGCCCGATCGCCAACAACGAACCAAAATCGTTATGGGCACTGTTGGCAATTTGCAGCAAGCGAAAGCCAATAAACCAGAACAAACCCAGTACCAGCAGCCCCCCCACAAACCCTGACTCTTCACCAATAGCTGAAAAAATAAAGTCCGTGTGCTGCTCTGGAATAAACCCCAACTGGGTCTGCGTGCCCTGAAAAATCCCCCGCCCCCACACCCCTCCAGCACCAATGGCAATCCGGGACTGAATCAGGTGATAACCGGCTCCCAGCGGGTCTTTGTCGGGGTCTAAAAACATCAGCAGACGATTTTTCTGATATTCCTCAAGAACACTCCAGAGGAGTTGTCCCAAACCAGCTCCCGATAAGTTGAGGACAATGCCGCCAAGGCCGCCAATCCACCCCAAGGGTAAGCTGCGCCACGCCACAATTCCCATTGCCAAGGTCCACAGTAACCAAACCCACAGGTTCAACTCGTAGGGAAACGGTAGGGCAAATAAAATGGCGGCCACCAAGGGCGAAAGCATGAGAATAATCCAACCCAGGCGGGCATTGGCCCAGTAGAGCATCCCTAGAGTAATGGCAAGAAAGACAAGGGAGGTACCTAAATCTGGCTCGCTTAAAATCAGCAGCAACGGCAGGGCTGTTGCCCCAAACACCCGTAAAATCCCCGTTAGACCATCAGCCGGAACCCGATGGAGCAACGCCGCTTGGGTCAGGATCACAGAAATTTTGGCAAACTCTGAAGGCTGTAAATTAAAGCCACCGATGGGCAACCAACTCTGTGCACCGTTGGCCTCCACCCCAAATAAACTGACCGCCAGCAGCAGAGCACAGCTCAGACCATAGATAAACCAGTGGGCACTCATAAACATTGGCTCAGGAATGCGCGCCAAGGTAAGAGCAAGCACCGTTCCTATTGCGGCCACTGCCAAGTGCTGAAAACCATCTTTGTCACCAAGGTGAAGCTCGGCACTATGGATAAACAGGGCACCGATCAAGGTGATGAGCCAAACAGCAATTAACAGCGACCAATCCACCCCCCGCCATGGATATAACCATGTCTGCCAACGCCGTTGACGCAGGAGTGTGGTCCAAAACATAGGCAATATCCTTCATAAAGACCTCCGGGAAACCGCATGCCCTTGTGGGTGCGGAGGGATAGGAGCACTTGCTGAGTGGGGTTTAATACCCCCGTATGACCGTGCGAAGCAGCAAGCAATAGGTTGTCGGCTCACCACCAATCCGTTCGCTCTCGCAAGAAGCTGAACCTTGGAGGCAGTGAACTGCCCTAAACGCGTCCAGTTCGCATCGCTGACAGAAATCTGTCTTTGGGTGTCGCCACTGACCCAGCCGACGCAAACCCGACCCGCCATCTCAGCCTTAACAATATCACCCTTTCTGACTCCATGCCGTGTGGTCGTGCCACCGTATTTCCGGCGTACACCCCCTTTGGCTGGCACCATCAGGTGCAGTTGTCTGCGAGACATCGGAGGTCTGCGAATCACCCTGAAAACGGATGGCGTTAGGACAACTGATCCCGTCCATGTGTGACCGCGAGTGTTAGCAGTGTGAAACGATTTGTATTGGACGAACTCAGAACACGCCAACGCTAATCCATCAACGGCATGACTTTCAGGTGTTTGAGCCGATTTGTCTTTCGACTTAACCAACCCTAATTGAGTTCTGAGATTGGCGGTTTCGTAGCCAAATTGAGTCTCCACAGGGGCTAGTTTTGACAGCCATCCCAGCATCACTTTTTGCCCAACCATGACAGGAGAGAAGGATTTTGAACCTCTCGTCTTCACATATTCGTAAACAATCTTGCTGACTGGTAACAGACAACATAGCTCAGTCGCGACCCGCAATTCAAGCTGGCGGTTTGCCCGAATACGGGGAGGCAACATGTTCTGTCTGCGGTTGTCGAATCGTTTCTGTCGGTGGGCGCGTTTGGAGTAAGCAACCTTGCGGTTCATCCTCCGTCCTCTGCGTCCCCGTCGCATCATACGGCGTTGCTCCATCCGGTCTTTGACGGTTTGGAACGGCAGAACGAGGTGAGCCAAAAACAGGGTTGCCTTGGGTGATTGCACGCCCACGCCGGAATACCGTTTCCCGGGGTCAATCCCAACCGCAATGGGTTGAGTTGCTTCCCCAGAAGGCTGCTGAGTCAGTTGGACGTAAAACACACCCAAGTCCGACCATTTACCCACTGCCAACCCATCTCGAATCCAACGACGGGCGCGACTCGGTTTGGTTGGCATTAACGGTTTGCCGTCAGGTGATAGCACTGGAACTCTTAGCATTGAGATAATCCTATGCTCGAGTTGTTTGTCTCTTCGCCCACCGAACTCAACATGGCTTGGCTTTCCCAACGCCTCTAACCAGGAGGCTTGCAGATCATCCGATCTAGAGAAGCAATCGGAAGTGCGTGGCAGAGTTCGGCTCAATGGGCTAGTCAACGTTTAACTGGAACCTGGCTGTTCCAAGCCCCATCCACAAGGGGATGGGGTAATTGACTTCGCACTAGACTGGAACTGGAGACAACAGATTCAAGCCCCCATTGTATCCCTATCGAGTCAGTTCATGTTTGATTGGCACCACCGGTTCTCAAAACTCCTATGGTCTATTTCTGGCCGGTTATTAGTTGTCATGCTGCTGACATCGTTGATCCCGATGGGGGCAGTGGTGCTCTACAACCAATCTGAAAGTAGCTTAATGATGGAGGATGCCGAAATCCAAGCCTTGAAGCTCTTGGCCACTGCTAAGGCGCGCGCCCTAGATCAGCTCATCAATGACGTGCTGAGCGATGCCAGCCTTGTTGCCCAAGACTATGAAGTGAAGCGGCTTTTGAGTGATGCCGTTGATGCTCCCACCGATCACACTTCTATTCAGACCCTGTTGCAAAGCGTGAATAATCTGAGCCACACCTACGACGAAGTCATCTTACTCAACCGTGAGGGACGTTCCGTTGCCGCGACAGATCCCGATCTCCTTGGTGACGATTACACACAAACGTTGCTTTGGCAGAAAGGCATTGAGTTAAGTTATTTTGTCTCAACTGTCAAAATACAAAGCACAATTGCTGATGAGCCAGTGTTTGTGGTCTTTCG